>FLOH01000843.1_pt1 | contig 54923 bp, 54 predicted proteins | sample 756751 | NCBI WGS metagenome assembly FLOH01 (sample SAMEA4026879, study PRJEB14308) | marine metagenome | biome: coastal water; material: water | depth 74 m
AAGGTGTCAGATGCCAGTCGCAGTGCCCTGTCACCCACCTGATGTCCAAACTGGTCGTTGATGTTTTTAAAGGTATCCAGATCCAGTAAAGCAATCGTGAGCACGGTACGTTGCCGGATCGCCAGCTGTAACTGCTGTTCAAAGACCGCATAACCGGCACGGCGGTTCAGCAGGCCGGTAAGTTCATCAATGGTCGCCAGTTCCCGCAACCGGACTTCCAGCTTTTTGTATTCATCAATATTGCGCACCATGCCCACCACCCGCAGTGCCCGGCCATTATCATCGCGGGCACAGACATAACCACGGTCATGCACCCAGATATAGTCGCCGTTGCGGGTTCTCAGACGGTATTCAATATCGTAAATATCCTGTTTGCCGGAGACGTATTCTTCGGTTTCGGCCAGAATGTGTTCGGCATCCTCCGGATGCAGACTGTCTTTCCAGGTAAACAGAGTGTGCTGCACTTCGTAAGGGCCGTAACCCAGCATACGTTTGAGCTGAGGGGCATAAAACACATCATTGGTGGCCAGATCCCAGTCCCAGATACCGTCCGAGGCTTCATTGAGTACAAACTGCATGATCGGCTCAAGATCATGCAGTGTTTTCTCGATTGCCTTACGCTGGGTAATATCGCGTACCGAAGACAACAGATATTCCGTACCATCCCAAACCACCACATGGCTGGAAACCTCTACCGGAAATTCGCTGGCTGATCAAAGACCGCGCGCTGCACCAGCCGCCCACGGCTGAGCTTCTGCTGGCGGCATGCTTCGTCATTCACTGCCACTATTTCTGCAGTCTGCGGATTGACGATGTAGATGGCTTCTTTCAGCTGGTCGAATGCCTGCAGATAACTGAGCAGCTCCGGACCATATTCATGGGTCATATCAATACCTGTTCAGGCGGTATTTCCGGCAGGACAATCCAAACCTTTGTCTCAAAGAATAGACCAATTGTGCCTCTGTACAGGAATGCCAGATATAAAAAAGGCCACTCAAGAGTGGCCTTCAGCAGCACCGTTTAAGGTATCAGTCCTTAAAGGTGTTTTTTGCGATAAAGCTTTGTACCGTTGCCAGATCAGCAGGCAGCACATTCAGACGCTCTTCACGTTCCATCAGATCGGTCAGGTGATGCGGCAGTTTTGGCATATCGAAACCGGCACGCAGTACCGCTTCTTCAAACTTAACCGGATGCGCAGTTCCCAGAGTGATCATCGGAATGTTCTGGTTACGACGGCACTCGCGCGCAGCTTTCACGCCGATGGCGGTATGCGGATCAAGCAGATATCCGGTTTCACCGAAGACTTCCTGCATAGTGGCGACAGTCATATCTTCACTGACGGCGTAGCTGTCGAACAGTTCACGGGCTTTGGCCAGCTTATCTTCGTCCAGAGACACCACATCTTTTTTGGCGTTCATACGTGCCATCAGATCAGCCAGTTTGGCACCGTCACGGTCATACAGATCAAACAGCAGACGCTCAAAGTTGCTGGATACCGCGATATCCATCGACGGCGTGATGGTGTGCTGCAGCGGGTGTACTTCGTACTGATTCTTGCTCATCAGACGATGCAGAACATCGTTGCTGTTGGTGGCGATGATCAGCTGTTCAACCGGCAGACCCATTTTCTTCGCCATGTAACCGGCGAAAATATCACCGAAGTTACCGGTTGGAACGGAATACGCCATCGGACGCAGCGGGCCCCCCAGGTTCAGTGCGGAATAGAAGTAGTAAACGATCTGCGCCATGATGCGCGCCCAGTTGATGCTGTTTACGGCTACCAGTTTGCGCTCACCACGCAGGAACTGCTGGTCGCCAAAGCTGGCTTTAACCATGTCCTGCGCCTGATCGAAGTTACCTTCGATGGCGATATTGAAGATGTTGTCACCTTTAACCGTGGTCATCTGGCGACGCTGAACTTCAGACACCTTGCCGTGCGGATGCAGAATAAAAATGTCGACGTTACGACAGGCTTTGGTGCCTTCAATCGCGGCAGAACCGGTATCACCGGAGGTGGCCCCCATGATCACCACTTTCTCGTGGCGGCGTTCCAGCACGTAATCCAGCAGGCGACCCAGCAATTGCAGAGCGAAGTCTTTGAATGCCAGCGTCGGGCCGTGGAACAGTTCCAGTACGTATTCGTTGTGGTCAATCTGCTGCAGCGGAGCAACCGCTTTATGACCGAAGCCTGAATACACCTCATTCAGCATTTTCTGCAATGCGGCGGAATCCACACAGCCTTCCACGAACGGGTAAATCACCTTGTGTGCCAGTTCGGTGTACGGCAGGTCACGCCAGGATTCGATCTCTTCGAGGGAGAATTGCGGTACGTCTTTCGGCACATATAAGCCGCCGTCGGTGGCCAGGCCGGTCAGCAGTACGTCTTCAAAGGTCAGTTCCGGCGCATTACCGCGGGTAGAAATGTATTTCATCATGGGCGAAAGCCTGCGTGTCTTCCAAAGGTATGAAAAGGGGTGTGTAAAAAATGCGCGTAGTTTACATGGTTAAGGCCGCCGCTGCATCTTGCCTGCGGCCTGTTTACCGACAACGGCCGGCTACAGCTGCTCAAGCAGCTGCGGGCGGTAATCATCCACGCTCGGCGTCAGTCCCAGTCGCTCAATCTGCTTCTCCAGCTGGGCAATCTGAGTGTTCAGTTCATCCATGGTCAGCGTGTTGTCTTCCAGCTGGTGCAGATGCTTTGAACCGTGCAGGAAATAGTACTGAATGGTCACCGCCAGCGGGTTATCAGCCTCCAGCGCCGCATTCAGCTTTGCACTGGCCCGGTAAATCCGGTTCAGCGCCTGCTTCAGGCGCCAGACGTACATTACCTCAGTCAGCGCAGGATGATCTTTAAAGCGGTTAATCAGCGCCGCAATCACTATGGCGGCGGTTGCCACTCCCGCCGCGTTGAGCCAGAAATTGGACTCTTCACCGCCCCACAGGGCGATATATAACGTTGAAAACCCCAGCGACAGAACCAGCAGCGTCGCGACCAGTGCCGCCTGAAAACGGTTCAGATGTTTTTTAAAGCGGGCCTTATCAATATTCTCAAGTTTCATGCTTACTCCTGCGACGACAGCGGACGAAAGAAATCGCCCAGCTCGCGGTATAAATCTTCATTTAAAAAACAGGACACATATTTGCCCTGTTTTTCGACCCGGATCAGCCCGGCATCCACCAGCGCTTTTACATGATGAGAGACGGTCGGCGCGCCAATGCTGAGCTTACTGATAAAGTCAGCGACACCACAGCCAGCTGCCGGGGCCGGTAAGCCGGTGCGGCTGTGCTCCGTTAAGGGCTGTTCCGCCTGATGATGACGCACAACTTCCAGGTACATCTGCAAACGGTTGGGATGAGCCAGTGCTTTAAAGGCATCGGCCAGCAGGTTCACCCCTTTATCGGTCAGTCGGCACATAGATTCACTGTGAACATCCGGAAAGTGGGCGGCAGTGTACTTCAGCCTCCGTCGTTTTAACACGATGGCAGGATAACACTTTGACAATTATCAAACTGTTTCTTATCCGGTCAGTTCGACAACTGTCAAACTATAAATAGCCGCAAAATAAAAATAACCGTATCAGCCAACGGAGTTCTGCCATGCGCACCTTCCATAACAAAACCGCTCTGATTACCGGTGCCTCCAGTGGCATTGGCGAATCCTTTGCCCGCCAGCTGGCCGCCGCCGGTTGCCATCTGATTCTGGTGGCACGGCGCGAAGACAAATTACTGGCGTTAAAACAGGAGCTGGAGCACAGCGCCGGCATCCGCGTGCAGGTGATCAGCCAGGATCTGGCTCAGCCCGGCTCGGCCACAGAGCTGTTTAATAAAACCCAGGCACTGCAGCTGCCCGTCGACCTGCTGATTAATAACGCCGGTTTTGCCCAGCATGGCTATCTGCTGGACGTGCCGATGCAGGTTCACAGTCAGATGATCCAGCTGATGGTCACCACCCTGACCGAGCTGACCTGGCTGTTCGCCGCCGATATGAAACAACGCGGCGGCGGCCATATTCTGCTGGTGTCATCCCTGCTGGGCTTCTTACCCGGCCCGCAGTTTGCCAGCTACGCCGGCAGCAAAGCCTATGTACTCAACTTTGCCGAATCGCTGGCGCGGGAGCTGCGCCCGCACAAAATTCACATCAGCGCTCTCTGCCCCGGCGGTACGGCCACCGAGTTTATGGATGTATCCGGACAGAAGATTGAAGGCCTGCGCACCCTCGCCATTATGAGCAGCGATTCAGTCGCACGCGCCGGTCTGAAAGGCGTGATAAAAGGCAGGGCCAGCGTTGTCCCCGGGCTGCTGTATAAAGCCTCGGTGTTTGGCATCCGCTTTATTCCGCGACAGCTGCAGGCTATTTTCGGTGAAGCGGCAACGCGCTAAGCGTTGCTGTTCTGCTGATCCAGCCATGCCTGAACGGCAGGGCCTGTGCCTATGGGCCAGGCCTTCAGCTTATTAACCGCAATGTGCTTATAGGCGGCCAGCTCGCTGGTATCCATCACGATTTCCCCTTCGGCGTGCACCTCATACACCAGCAACAGCTGGTTGGCCTGAGCGAAGGGGTAATGACCCAGAAAACGGACGGCGGTACTGCTGAGCCCCAGCTCTTCTTTAATCTCGCGCACAATACCCTGTTCAGGCGTTTCACCAGACTCCACAAAACCACTGACCAGCGCCAGCATCCCCTCCGGCCAACCGACATTATTCACCAGCAGTACATGCTCTTGCGTTTCTGGCTGCGGCCGGTGCAAAACAATTGCCGCAACCACCGGAACCGGGTTATTCCAGTGGATAAACCCACAGCCAATCCGCACGCAGACCCGTCGCTGATCCACCTTCCCGGGTTGCAGCTCAGCCGCACAATGCGGGCAATAACGAAATTCCGGCATTCTGTTTTCTCCTGAAACATCAATGTAACGCTGCGATGAAATGCTGAAACGAAACGCTGCAAAACTGGCGCCGCGCACATCCCACGTTTCCCCAGTTATAACTGCTTAAACCTGACAGCAACATGAACCGTTGCAAAAAGCAGTGGCTATCTGCCGACTTCTGGCACAAATGCCTCCTGCAAGCCTACCTACCAGTAGGTAGGCTAATCACAGTCGATACTAACAAACGCCCAGAGCGATGCCGCGATGACCACAAAATCTGCCAATGCCCGCCAGACCCGTCAGCAGCTGATTGATGTTGGCGCCGACCTGCTCTGCCGCCGTGGTTATACCGGCTTCAGCTATCAGGATCTGGCGCGCGAACTGGGCATCAGCAAACCCAGCGTGCATCACCACTTCGCACAGAAAGCCGACCTTGGCCTGGCACTGTGTGACTGGACCGAACAATGGCTGTGTGACGGTTTCGCGCACTTTGATCAGCATGGGCAAAATGCACCGGACAAACTGCAGCGTTATCTGCGTGCCGCCGCCAAACACACCTTTAACGAACATAAGCAGTGCCCGCTCAGCGCCCTCCACAGCGATCTGGCGCAACTGCCGGATGCCATGCGCGCACGCCTGAGTGACCTCAGCCGGCTCGAAGTGGATTGGGTTGCTGCGGTGTTCAGCCAGGGGCTGGCGGACGGCGAGCTGCAGGCTCCGGCCACCGCCAGTGCGCAGGAACTGGCGCAGTTATTTATTTTTGCCTGCAAAGGCGCGCTGTATTACGCCCGCCTGTTAGGGCGTGAACACTTTGAGCAGAGTATGTCGCTGTTGCTGCAACAGTGGCTGCCGGATGCACAACCGGCGCAATCACGCACACCCCTTTAACAATTTCCGAAACAGTAAAAAACAGACAACAGGAATACCGATATGAGCAATGTCCACGGCGCCGTCAGCGCCCTGTTTGAACCCATCACCCTCGGCCCGCTGCAACTGAGCAACCGTATTGTTATGGCTCCGATGACCCGCACCTACTCGCCGGGCAACGTTCCCAATGAGCTGGTCGCCGCCTACTACGCCCGCCGCGCCGAAAATGAAGTGGGTCTGATCATTACCGAAGGCACCTGTGTTGGCCATAAAGCCGCTAACGGCTATCCGCGCGTTCCTTTTATTTATGGTGAAGACGCACTGGCCGGCTGGAAAAAAGTGGTCGATGCAGTACACGCCAAAGGCGGCAAAATCGCTCCACAGCTGTGGCACGTTGGCGCCATCCGTAAAGAAGGCGTGGAGCCTGATCCGTCAGTACCGGGTTACAGCCCGTCCGGTTTGGTCAAAGCCGGTAAAGAAAATGGCGTAGCCATGAGCAAAGACGATATTCAGGAAGTGATTGAAGCCTTCGCTCAGGCGGCTGAAGATTCCAAACGCATTGGCTTTGATGCGGTGGAAGTACACGGCGCCCACGGTTATTTAATTGACCAGTTCTTCTGGGAAGGTTCTAACCAGCGTACTGACGAATACGGCGGTGATCTGGTTGCCCGTACCCGTTTCGCCTGCGAAATTGTCTCTGCCATCCGCGACCGTGTTGGCCCGGACTTCCCGATTATTTTCCGTTTCTCCCAGTGGAAACAGCAGGATTATAGCGCCCGTCTGTGTGAAACCCCGGAAGAACTGGAAGCTTTCCTCAAGCCACTGGTCGAAGCCGGTGTCGATATTTTCCATTGCTCAACCCGCCGTTTCTGGGAAAAAGAATTCGCAGGTTCCGACCTGAATCTGGCCGGCTGGACCAAAAAAATCACCGGTAAGCCGGTGATTACCGTCGGTTCTGTTGGCCTGAATGCCAGCTTTATTGATGAAGACAAACGCGATATGGTTGACGCCTCCGGTGTTGCCACCGCCTCCATCGATGAACTTGGCCAGCGCATGGCGGCCGGTGAGTTTGAACTGGTGGCCGTTGGCCGTGCACTGCTGCAGGACCCTGAGTGGGTACTGAAAGTAAAAGCAGGCCGCTATGACGAACTGGAAGACTACGATAAAAAATCGTTAATGCAGCTGGTGTAAATACCACGCAGATAACACAGAACGGGCCTGATCAGGGCCCGTTTTTATTTCTGTCCGTTAACCCGGGCAATAAAAACGCTTTTATATTTTCCCGCCAGCAACAGAGTAGGCATTTCCGCAACCATCTGGCATGCTGCTGTTTTTATCCATCCGGATTCCCGCAATATGCCTGTTTCTCATACCAGCTGCCTCTGTGGTGCAGTAAAAATAACCGCAACCAATATCAACCCTAAATTTACGGTATGCCACTGCCAATCCTGCCGCACCTGGGGAGGCGCGCCTTTCTTTGCCGTTCAGTGTGGTACAGAGGTTACATTCGAAGGCGAAGACAATGTGAAAATGTACCAGTCATCCGCCTGGGCATCTCGCGGATTCTGCAGTGAATGCGGCACTCACTTGTTTTATAAATTAAAAGAAAGCGGTGAATACAACATGCCCGTTGGCCTGTTTCCAAAGTTGGAAGGATTGAAAATGGTGATGCAATATTTCAGTGATGCCCGGCCTGATTACTACTGTTTTTCAAATGAAACTCAGGAAATGACAACCGCTGAAATCATGGCGTTTTTTGCTGAAAAAATGTAACCGCACCACCAGCTCAGCAGCGATCCGTCCCCTGCGCCATCCTGCGCGTTGCTGACACAGCCAACCATCAGGCAGTGTCAGCATTGACCAGCAGCCGAAGCCCCGGCATAGTTCAGCCAACTTTTCAGGCTGTACGCAGGACGCTTTATGAACTGGATATTCAACAACCTCTTCAGCATTATTCTGGTCATTATTATTATCAGCCTAGGCTGGAAACTATGGCGTAAAATCGCCATTAAATTGCGTGCCCGGCATATACAGAATTATGCCTTTCCCGGCACCTTAAAACGCAAGGTGGCACAGCGCTACCCCCATCTGGACGAAGCTCAGCTGGCGCTGGTGATCGACGGATTACGTGAATATTTTCAGATCTGTAATATCGCCGGACGCAAACCCGTTGCCATGCCCTCGCAGGTGGTCGACCTCGCCTGGCATGAATTTATTCTGTTCACCCGCAAATATCAGGAGTTCTGCCGTTCCGCTTTTGGCCGTTTTCTGCACCACACACCGGCCGAAGCCATGAGCACGCCAACCACCGCCGCCAACGGCATTAAACGCGCCTGGCGTATTGCCTGCGCCCGGGAATGGCTGTCAGCCAAACAGCCCAGCAAACTGCCGTTACTGTTTGCGCTTGATGCCCAGCTGGATATTGATGACGGATTTTTTTATCAGCTCAACTGTCAGATGGCAGCAACAGGCCCAAACAAGAAAACACAACACGACACAACGCCTTACTGTGCCAGCCATATTGGCTGCGCTTCCGGTTGCTCCGGCAGTGGCGGCTGTAGCGGCAGTTGCTCATCGGGCTCCGACAGTGGCTGCAGCAGCGGCTGTGGAGGAGATTAAACGAGAGTGATCAAACACTCACAATCACAACAAAGGATTCAAGCATGTTAACGGATACAACCGGGCTGTTTTTATCGCTGATTTTTGGCTCCATCGGTTTTGGTTATTTTATTTACGGTAAGCGCCAAAGCCATAAAATCGCACTGTGGAGCGGCGTTGCCCTGATGATTTACCCCTACTTCGTATCTAATCACTACGCCATGGTGATGACCGGAATTGGCCTGATGCTGGTGCCCAGATTTTTACGTCTGGACTAACCTCAGCACTCATACTGTCCAGCAATGCTGCGCTCATAATGCAGACGCAACCCAGCCAGCCCCATAAACTTAACTGTGCTTCTCCCAGCCACCAGGCCGTTAATACCGCGGTGACCAGTTCCATAATAATAATCAGCGACGAGCGGCTGGCAGGTAAATGACTGACGCCCCATTGCGACCCGAAGGATACCGCCAGAAGCCAGGTCGCACCGTACAGCATGGCCAGCAAAACGGCGCTTTCCGGTACCTGCAACAGCTGATCAGGATTCTGCGCACCCGTCTGCCAAAGCCAGCTCAGCAACATAAAAAATGCGGCCCCCAGCAACATACTTTCTGCTTTTAATACCAGCGCAACCTGCTGCCCTTTACGGAATAAAATATTGTTCGCTGCATAGGTAAAACCGGCAATCAACCCCAGAGTATCGCCTGTTCCCCAGGGCGTTTTCAGTAAGGCCGCCTGCCAGTCACTCCCCGGCTGAATACCCGCTACCAGCACCACGCCCAGCAAAGCCAGCATAATCATCAGCGCTTTGCCGGCACTGACGGTCTCATGCAGAAATAATCGTCCAAGCAAGGTGCTCCACACAGGTAACAGATAAAACAGCACCATGACCCGCACCACATTGCCTTCCAGCAGCGCCAACGAAAAACTGGCATTGGCCAGACCACCGACCAGAAAGATTCCTGCTAATAACGCTTTATTCTGCTGCCAGTGCGCCAGCACCCTGTGCCACTGACGCCACAGGATCACCGCGCTCAGAACACTGGCCACGCTGTACGCCAGTAGCAGCAGTAATGAATGACTGATTCCGGCGTTTTCAATAGCGTTCAGTGGTATCCAGGCACTGCCCCAGAGAACCGACGCCAGAAACAGCACCGCCGCAGGATTCAGAAATTCACGCATACACACTCCCCGAAGCACCAAAACAAAACATGCGGATAAAAACTGCCCTTAAATGCGGCATAATTTTCTGTTTCAGATTTATTGATATGTTTCTCGCCCGACAATTTAGGGCATTTCTGTATGCCCTGTGCGCAAAAAACATTCATTTCCGTACTTTGTAAGAATTGGCACACCATTCGCAAATACCGTTGAGATGCGAAAACAATGGGGTGTTCTGCATCGCTCGCGGAATTGCTACACTGAGTTCCGTTAATAGGTCGCTAGGGTTCCGGTTTGTGTTGTTAAACATGAACGACTGGTCCGAGAGCAACCGACCTCAGCCGCGTGCGGGGGTTACACGGAGGGATAAAAGCCCGGGAGATCACTGGAACATTCGCTCAGGCCAGCCTGTGCAATGCCCCTTGTATCCGCTCCGTTAACCCGAACAGGAGTGCGCTTATGCGCCGGCTGATTAATCAGAGAATTTCCCGCCCACTGGCTTTTTTTCTGGGCGCCCTGCCCTTCATTATCGCCATCCTGCTCTATATGGCAGCCTCAACCGAGCGCCTGAGCGACAATCCGAACGACAAATTACTGCCCGCCTTCAGCACCATGGGCGACACGCTGCTGCGCATGGCGACCGAAGAAAATAAACGCAGCGGCGATATTCTGCTCTGGGTCGATACCCTCGCTAGCCTTGAACGCCTGGCCATGGGCGTTGGCATCAGTGCAACTATTGCTCTGTTATTTGGTTTAACGCTGGGCGCCCTGCCACTGCTGCGCGCGAATTTATCGCCCTTTACCACCGCCATCTCGATGGTGCCGCCCATGGCCCTGCTACCGGTACTGTTTATTGTTTTCGGTCTCGGTGAAGTATCGAAAGTGGTGCTGATTGTGATTGGCATCACGCCATATTTAATCCGCGAATTACAAAGCCGTGTGTCGGAACTGCCGACCGAACAGTGGATTAAGGCCCAGACGCTGGGCGCCAACAGCTGGCAATTAATGCTGCGCATGGTGCTGCCGCAAATGCTGCCACGCCTGGTCGACGCGCTGCGCCTGTCGATGGGTGCTGCCTGGTTATTTTTAATTGCCGCCGAGGCAATCGCCTCGACCGAAGGACTTGGTTACCGGATTTTTCTGGTACGCCGCTATATGGCAATGGACGTCATCCTACCTTATGTGGTGTGGATCAGCCTGCTGGCGATTATTTCTGATCAGTTACTGAAGCAACTGAACCGCAAATTATTCCCCTGGTATCAGCCGCAATAAATGCACTGGTCTTTCAGACACAGGATAACCACAAGGTGGAATCTGTATGAGTTTTATCGAATTTAAAAAAGTCAGCAAAACCTACGGCGACCAGCCGGTGCTGGACAATATCAATCTGAGCGTTAAAAAGGGCGAGTTTGTGACCATGGTCGGAGCATCCGGCTGCGGAAAATCGACCTTTCTGAAAATGCTCTCCGGTCAGGAAAGTGCCAGCAAAGGTCATTGCCTGCTGGATGGTCAGCCATTAACCGACGAGCCCAGTGTCGACCGCGGCATCGTGTTCCAGAAATACTCGGTATTTCCTCATCTGAGCGTGCTGGGCAATGTGATTCTCGGGCTGGAATTTGCCCAGAGTAAATTGCTGGCCCGTCTGTTTGGAAAAGCCCGCGCTCAGGCCAGAGAAAAAGCCATGGACCTGTTGCAGCGGGTAGGACTGCACAGCGCCGCCAATAAGTATCCACATGAACTTTCCGGCGGTATGCAGCAACGCCTGGCCATTGCTCAGGCATTAATTAAAGAGCCAAAAATCCTGCTGCTGGACGAACCCTTCGGCGCCCTTGATCCGGGTATCCGTGCCGATATGCACCAGTTAATTCTGGATTTATGGCAGCAAACCGGCACCACTATTTTTATGGTCACCCACGATATTGGTGAGGGTTTTTATCTCGGCAGCCGTTTATTGGTATTCGATAAAGTCCGCCATGACCCAATGGCTCCCAATGCCTGGGGGGCGACCATTACCTACGATTTAAAACTGAACCAGGCCAATCATGGCCAGCTGGCTAAAAGCGGCGACAGCGCTCAGGAACATTCTTTATACAACGATATTCAGCACTCCGTTCATGCCACAGCCCGTGTGCAGGACGAGGCAGGCCCAAGCATTGGAATAAGTACCGGAGTAGGTGCCTGAATAGGCGCCTGAAGGAGAAACCATGACTCAGTTAAGCAAAAAACATCAGCAATTTTATCAGGGCGAGGCCGTTTATCAGGATACTCTGGGAGGCGGCTGCCACTGGTCGATGCGGGTAAAAAAAGGCACGGTCATCACCTTTACCGACCTGCACGGCGGCGCCAACCTTGGTCTGTTAATGTTTAACCCATACGACCTGCTGGAAAAGTACAACGCACCGGATACCTTAAAATGCCAGCATACCTTTAAGCTGACTCAGGGCCACTGTCTGTATTCCGACATGGGCCGTATTTTTGCCTCTGTTGTGGCCGATGACTGCGGCTGGCACGACACCGTCTGCGGCAATATTAATAAAGCCATGGTGGCAGAAAAATGGGGCATTAAAACCTATCAGGAAGCCCGTAATGGCTGGACACAGAACGGCTATGACAGCTTTCTGGTGGAATTCGCCAAATACGGTCTGTCACGCAAAGATATGGCCGCCAACCTCAATCTGTTCAGTCAGGTGCAGACCGATGATCTGGGTAATATGTGCTATATCGGCGACGCGTCAAAGGCCGGCAATGCCATCACTTTACGTTTCGAAATGGACACCCTGCTGATCATGCACACCTGTCCGCATCCGTTAAGCAATGCCGCCGAATATCCTGTGCGGCCGGTGCATTACCATCTGGGCAGAGCCGCCGTCGTTGCCGGTGATGATGAGTGTAAAAATCACTGCGCAGAAAATCAGCGCGGTTTTCACAACAATTTTCTCTATAACTTCTGCGAAGCCTGAGGAGCCGTACCATGATTAAAGCAAGCACACTGCAGCCCCAGGATGCCAGTTTCCGCCAGACAGTACTGGCCGGTGACTATTTTATTCACCGCATCGAAGCCGGTCAGACCCTGCGTATTCTCGATCTGGAAGGTAATCAGGCCGCCGATACGCTGTTTTATAATGCCGATGATCCCAGTGAACGCTACAGCGCCACCGATACCATCCGCGCCCAGGGTAATGTGTATCTGACGGCAGGCTCGGTATTAATGACTAACGAAAACCGTCCGCTGCTGGAAATTGTCGCCGACACCTGTGGCCGGCATGACACCTTAGGCGGTGCCTGCGCCACCGAATCGAATACCGTGCGCTACAGTCTGGAAAAAAAGTGCATGCACGCCTGCCGTGACAGCTGGATGCTGGCTATTAACGAGCATGAAGAATACGGGCTGGATAAAGCCGATATTACCCACAATATTAATTTCTTTATGAATGTACCGGTCACCGCTGAAGGAGGACTGACCTTTGCCGATGGCATTTCCGATGCCGGTAAATATGTCGAGCTGAAAGCCCTGATGAACACCATCGTGCTGATATCCAACTGCCCGCAGCTGAACAACCCCTGCAATGCCTATAACCCGACACCGATTGAAGTGATTGTCTGGTAAATCTGCCTGCCGATCAGAAAATTTATATTTCAAGCAGCCGGACGACCGGCAGGCTTCAGTATTTATGCAGGACGACCTGCCTCTTGTGCAACAACATACGTGAAGTGAAACAAGACATTTAAGAATGAGGCAAGACCATGTTTAAAAAAGTCTTAATCGCCAACCGTGGCGCCATTGCCAGCCGTATTATCCGCACCCTGAAAAAAATGAATATTCAGGCGGTTGCGGTTTACCATCAGGCCGACCAGCATTCGTTGCATGTCCAGCAGGCCGATGAGGCTTTCTGCTTGGGTGATGGCACGGTCGCGGATACTTACCTGAATCAGGATAAAATCCTGCAGATTGCCAAAGACTGCGGTGCTGAAGCCATTCACCCCGGTTATGGTTTTTTAAGCGAAAATACCGGCTTCTCCCATGCCTGTGATCAGGCTGGCGTGGTCTTTCTTGGCCCCAGCGCCGCACAAATGGATGCCTTTGGTTTAAAACATTCAGCGCGTGCACTGGCGCAGGACAATAAGGTTCCGCTGCTGCCGGGCACCGAACTGCTGACCGATATTCACAGCGCCATCATTGAGGCCGGGCGTATTGGTTATCCGGTGATGCTCAAAAGCACCGCCGGTGGTGGCGGTATTGGTATGCAGCTGTGTTACAGCGAGGCCGAACTGCAACAGGCGTTTGCTTCGGTGAAACGCTTAAGCGCCAATAACTTTGCCAACGATGGCGTATTTATCGAAAAATTTGTCGAAAAAGCCCGCCATATCGAAGTACAGATTTTTGGTGACGGTAAGGGCCAGGTACTGGCATTGGGCGAGCGCGACTGCTCCATTCAGCGCCGCAATCAGAAAGTGCTGGAAGAAACACCGGCACCGGGTTTGACCGCCCAGCAGCGGGAGGCATTACACACCACGGCAGCGCGTCTGGGCCGCTCGGTTAATTACCGCAGTGCCGGTACGGTCGAATTTATTTACGATGCAGATTCCGGCGAATTTTATTTCCTCGAAGTGAATACCCGCTTACAGGTTGAGCACGGCGTTACCGAAGAAGTCTACGGTATTGATCTGGTGGAATGGATGGTGCGCCTCGGTGCCGGTGAAACACTGCCACTGACAGAACATTTCATACCCAAAGGTCACAGCATTCAGGCACGGATTTATGCCGAAGATCCGGCACAGGATTTTCAGCCCTGTGCCGGCTTATTAAGCAATGTGCGCTGGCCACAACACCTCTTGCTGCAACCTCAGTCTGATAAGGCCTCAAGCTGGCCATCACTGCGTATTGATACCTGGGTAGAAAGCGGCTCAGAAGTACCGGCTCTGTTCGATCCTATGCTGGCCAAAGTGATTGCCACCGCCGCCAACCGCGATCAGGCGCTGGCAACCCTAGCGGAGGCGCTGGCCGACACAGAATTGTACGGACTGGAATGCAACCGCCGTTATCTGCTCGATATTCTTAAGGATAAGCGCGTACAAGCCGGTGACGTGTACACCCAGTTATTAAAAACCCTGCAACACCAGCCCACCAGCGTGCAGGTATTAACCGCCGGTACACAAACCACCCTTCAGGATTTACCCGCGCGCATTGGCTATTGGGATATTGGCGTGCCACCGTCAGGCCCGTTCGATGGCTATTCTTTTGCTCTCGGTAACCGTTTACTCGGCAATGCAGAGCAGGCCGCGGGTCTGGAAATTACCTTAAAAGGCCCGGTGCTTAAATTTAACGCACCGACAAGGATATTACTGGCCGGAGCCACCACCAGCGCCAGCCTGACCCGAGCGGGCCTACCCCCTGCCAGCCTGAGCCACAACAGTACAACCAGTGATATTGAATTCTGGCAGGTCATTGATATTAACGCCGGCGATATTCTCGACTGCGGCAGCGTTGGCAGTGCTGGTGCACGGGCTTATTGTTTAATTGCCGGTGGTTTTAACTGTCCGGATTATCTGGGCTCAAAATCCACCTTTACGCTTGGTCAGTTTGGCGGCCATAACGGTCGCGCATTATTACCGGGCGATGTGCTGCATTTTACCGCAGATAATAAAGCAGAACCTGCAACTCTTAACGATCCGGCTTTGCTGCCCGTGATTGCCAATGAATGGGAATTACGGGTGATTTACGGCCCACACGGCGCGCCTGAATTTTTCACCGACAGCGATATTGAACGCTTCTTTGCCCACACCTGGGAAGTGCACTACAACTCCAGCCGTACCGGTGTGCGCCTGATTGGCCCCAAACCGGAATGGGCACGGGCCGATGGTGGTGAAGCCGGGTTACACCCATCCAATATCCACGACAATGCCTACGCCATTGGTACCGTCGATTTTACCGGTGATATGCCGGTGATTTTAGGGCCGGACGGCCCGAGTCTGGGCGGCTTTGTCTGCCCGGCCACGGTGATCACCGCCGATTTATGGAAACTCGGTCAGTTAAAAGCCGGCGATAAAATCCGCTTTCTGCCGGTCAGCCAGCAGACCGCGGTGGCCTTAAACCGCGCGCAGCAAAACAGCCTGACAACATTGAGGGCAGAGAATTGTGCGGTTGAGCGCTGGTTACCGGACAGCCCGATTGTGCACAGTATTGCTTATACCGGTCAGGCAGACTCACACCCGACCGGTGTCGTTTATCGCCCCAGCGGTGATCAGTACTTACTGGTGGAATACGGCCCGCTGCAGCTGGATATCCGCCTGCGCTTCCGCGTTCATGCCTTAATGCAGTATTTAAACACACAGAATATTACCGGCCTGTGGGAACTGACACCGGGCATCCGCTCGCTGCAGCTGCACTACGATTCCAGCCGCTTAAGTCAGCAGGAATTACTGCAGATATTAATTGCCGCCGAAGATCAGCTGGGCGACTTGCAGGATGCCGAAGTGCCGTCGCGCATTGTTCACCTGCCACTGTCGTGGAACGACGAAGCCTGCCAGCTGGCGGTGAATAAATACATGCAATCGGTACGGGCCGATGCGCCCTGGTGTCCGGATAATATTGAGTTTATCCGCCGTATCAATGGCCTGAATTCCATTGATGAAGTGAAAGACATTGTCTTTAACGCCAGTTATCTGGTGATGGGCTTAGGCGATGTGTATTTAGGTGCTCCGGTGGCAACACCCATGGACCCGCGTCACCGTCTGGTCACCACCAAATATAATCCGGCGCGCACCTGGACGGCAGAAAACTCCGTCGGTATCGGCGGTGCTTATATGTGTATTTACGGTATGGAAGGTCCGGGCGGTTATCAGTTTGTTGGCCGCACCCTGCAGATGTGGAACCGCTATAAAACCACCCGAGAATTTACCCAGCCCTGGCTGCTGCGCTTTTTCGATCAGGTACGTTTTTACGAGGTCAGCCACGACGAACTGATGACGATCCGCCAGCAGTTTCCCCATGGCCAGTATCCAATAAAAATCGAAGAAACCCGCTTTAACCTGGCGGAATACGAACGCTTTTTGCAGGAACAGGGCACAGGTATTTCAGCCTTCCAGCAGGAACGGCAAAAAGCTTTTCAGGCAGAACTTGAGGAATGGAAAGCCTCAGGAAAATTCCATTACGACAGCGAACCTTCGGTGCTGGAAGAAAGCGATGAGCGCCCGCTGGCAGAGGGTGAATTCAGCATCGACAGCCATGTATCCGGCAACGTCTGGCAATGTCTGGTTAAACCCGGCGATCAGGTCAGCGCCGGTCAGCCTCTGGTGGTGCTGGAATCCATGAAGATGGAAATTGAAGTCAGCAGCCATCAGAGCGGTAGCGTGGTGGAAGTGCTGCGCACAACCGGCCAGAGCGTCAGTCCGGGCAAAGCCCTGGTCATTCTGCAAACAGCCGGTAACGGGGAGTAATTACTCCCCGCTCCTCTGTGGCTGGTACTGGTAATGCCCGGTAATCCGGTAACGGAATAACATATCCTCCAGCACCGGACCGGCACCGATGTTATGCACGATTAACGGTGTCTTGGAGCCCGGCGCATAGCGATCGCTGACCACGCCAATATGCGGCAGGTTGCCCGGCAGCATCCAGGTGACCAGATCCCCCGGCTGATAATCGGCCGGGTTATCACTGACGGCTAATGTCTGGCCATTACGCTGAAAAAACGCCTGTAAATTCGGCACCCGGCGATGGTCAATATTGGTATCGGTACGGGTCATACCCCAGATACGGCGCGACGGGTAAGCGGCAAAATCAGCCACCATATCTTCGTGCACCCGTTGCTGTAAATCGATACCCAGGGCGCGGTAGCTGCGGATCACCACATCGGTGCACACGCCAATGTCTGGCGCCACATCACCATTGGGATAGGCAATTTTCTGGTAAGCGCCGTCATAGCGCACCTGCTGAGTCGTACGCTGCAATGCCGCGGCCACCAGCTCCTGACGGAAAGCCGCGGCGCTGCCCTCCCCGGCATTCACCTGCACAGCGGCCAGTATAAAGACCAGCAGCGTTGCGCCGGGCAACCATTTGAATGTCTGCATCCTGTTCATAACCTGAGATTCCTTTCGTTAATGGTCAGCGGATATCTGAGCATCATAAGGCATAACCATAGCCCTACCCGCATCAGGATTGACCAGAATTCCCGCCGTTAGTGCCAACAGCAATAAACGCCAGACCTCGGTTTCAACCAGTAATCTGTGCATCTTGATCATTGCTCTGTTATTCCGGGTTTGCCATCATGCCCGCCATACTGAACCGATGAGATCTTCCCTATGTATCAGGACATTACCTACAGTCTGGAAAACGGCATTGCCGTGATTACTCTGAACCGCCCGAAGGTACTGAACGCCATCCGCGTACAGACTTACAAAGATGTTATCGCCGCCCTGCTCGACAGCGATGCCAACGATGAGGTTAAAGTCATCGTGATGACCGGTGCCGAAGGCCGTTTTACCGCCGGTAACGATCTGGCCGACCTGCTGCCAGGCGGCGATCTGCCTGCCGTTCAGGAAGGTGTTGCCGGCATTTTTGATGCCTTCGCCGGTCTGCAAAAGCCCCTGATTATGGCGCAGGAAGGTGTGGCCATCGGTATTGGCGCCAACATGCTGCTGCATGCCGATATCGCTTACGCCGGTAACAGCATCCGTTATAGCCTGCCATTTGCCAAAATCGGTGTCACTTCTGAAGGAGCCTGTTCGGTACTGCTGTCTGAAGCCATTGGTCCTAAGCGTGCGGCAGAACTGCTGTACACCGGCCGTTTCTTCACCGCCGCCGAAGCCGAAAAATGGGGCCTGTTAACCGCCTCTGTGGAAGACGGTAAAGCACTGGAAACAGCGATGGCCACCGCCAACGAATTACTGAAAAACTCTCAGGATTCTATCCGCGCCATTAAAAAACTGGGTCGCGCCGAAGGCCACCGTGAGCGTGTTAATAAAGCCGTTAAACTGGAGATGGAATTATTCTCCGGCCTGCTGGGCACACCAGAAACTCAGGCGCGTATTAATCACGTGCTGAAAGGCGGTAAATAAGTTCAGTACTCTTAAAGCACCACTGAATAAATAATTCAGCGGTGCTTTAACACTGAACCTGTTTAAGACGTTCAATAAAAAACCGCCGGTTGCTAACAACCGGCGGTTTTTTTATTTTAAGGCAGGCACTATATCCCCGTTTGAGCACAACAGAGCACACTATGAATAAAACGTCGCGCTGACCGCAATCAGGATATTGATTTTCCTGGCATCAGAATCCAGATAAGTACCATAATCGGCAGGTTTTTAACCACCGGTGCAAACGGATGCCACCAGAACTCAGGAGCAATAACCGACAGCAGTACGCTATAAACCGCAATAGTGATCAGCTGTATCTGAAAACACAGACGTTGCGCCCAGGGCAGTAACAGCCATAGTCCTAAAAGCGCATCTACAATACTGCCACCATAGAGCAGCCAGGGAGCCAGAGCATCGGCTACGCCACCCTGCTGTAAGATCACCAGACCAATATCCTGCGCCGTCGCGACCGACACCAGCGCCGTAATGAGCCAAAGCAGGCTCAGCGTCCAGCGACCGAATGTTTGCTGTAATGCCGTCATATCACCGCCAGAGGCTTAGCCACCATCAACCAGAAAAGCACCAGCATTGCAGCGAATGCCGGTATTCCCAATGCAATCCAGAGTCGCATCAGACGTTTAAAGCGTGCGCTTAAAAAACCATTTCCCATACAGGCTTCGCGGTGTAACTGATACTGAATCCAGACCACCGGCAGCCAGCAACAACCAATCAATATAAACAGCCCGGCGACCGTCAGAAACCACGGCGAGGTAAAACTGACATTCAGCAGAGACATCAACCACACACCGGAGATCAGCTGCACTAAAACCGCCGGAGCGGTAAACAACCAATCCGCCAGAATAACGATCCGGCTGACATTACGGATTGTTTCCTGACTGCGGCTGAGAACCGCCATTAACATAAAAAAAGCAATGCCACTGCCGGTGCCCATTAATACGACCGCCGAGAGAATGTGCAGCGTTTTCAGCAGAAAATAATCAGTCACCCTGCTCCTCCCTGATTATCAGCCCTAAGCTCTGTGCATAAGGGTAAAATTCCGCCAGTGAAAATTCACCGCTGCAGGCTCTGGCACCGGGATTCACCTGCCCTGCCAGCAATTGTCTGGCGATGATGATGGTCGACAATGTGGGAATAAAAGGGCCAATACCATCATAAGCCTCCAGACGCCAACAAAGCCTGCTGGCTGCACCCTGCGTATTCAGCCCGGCGATATCAATCTGCATCGCACCATCAGCACTGCCCAGTTTACTGAACCAATGGCTCATCCGATAAATCAGAGCCGTTGCCGGCGCCCAGTTTTTAATCAGGCGCAGACGCGCCAGTGATGCCATTGCCAGCATCGAAAAATGCAGAAACGTCAGCTCAAGACTGGCCTGAAAACGTACCCGCTCAGTAACCGCAAACTGCGCCGGGAACAGCTCCAGATCGGGCACATCCACATTCGCCAGCCAACGCCATCCCAACCCTGGGCCAAAATATTTACGCCGGGAATTCATCCAGCCATACACCGTACGTACACGTCCCTGTTCAAACACAGAGAAAGGACGGCCAGTGTACGACAAAATGCCACGCAGCGTTGCTTCACCGCGTTCAGCCTGATTACCCGGTGCGATAGCAATATCAATGCTGTCGATCTGCCGGAAGTCTGATTGATAATGTTCAATAACCGCCGACGACAGCCCCGGTACCGAGCTGGCACCACTGATGATCTGCACTCCGGCGTCTTCAGCCTGTTTATTAAGTAAGGTTATATCGCAGACAAAACGACGGTCATCGGCAAGATCCAGATAATGCGCACCAACAGCAATACAGGCTTCGGCAACACGATAATTCTGCCCCTGAAAAGGACCACCGGTATGAATAACCAGAAACGGCGTTAAATCCTGCAGCTGTACGCGGAAATCGGCCGCGTTGATATCCAGCGCAACGGCCTGTAATTCTGCTTTGGCTGACGGCTGCAACTGAGCAACCAGGGTACGAGCCTTATCTGAATGACGCCCACTGCACAGTAAGCGGATACCGCTGTCCTGAGCCAGAGTCTCACAAATGCGCTTACCGAAGTTTCCATAACCGCCCAATACAACGACTGTTTTCATCCTGATGACTGGTGCCTCGCTCCTGGTTTCTGATAGCAGACGCAGTATAACGGAGTGCCGGAGCGGGTAACCATGCTGTACTACACACTCTCCGCTGTTTTTCCCCGTTGTGCGCAGTGGCAGATCTGCAGATACCCAGCCATCTCCGCTAATCACTCTTTCTGGCATTGATTGAACCCGGCAACCTCAGTACCCTCACCTTCAATACCCTCAGTGATAAGGCAGGGATACCAGTATCAGAAACCGCTTTAAATATTCAGGATTTTTTCTGCCGGGCGTAAAAAGAACACGGCGTTCAAGGAGCATTATGAGAAAAATACGCACGATACTGACAGTCATGATCATCGCATTTATGTTTGCACCACTCTCTCAATGCACGAGGATGATCGTACTGACACCCAATGGCGGAGGTGAAGGGGTCAACGAACTGAGCCGTGAAAGGGTGACAGAAATCTACGTTGTCTACGATAAAATTATGTCGCAGATTTCGACCGATCACATTGAAGCATTCCTGTTAATTACTACCTTTTTGGCACCGCTGTTCATTAACCTGCTCAACCCCGTGTCTTACCGGATGAAGCTGTTGAACAACATCGCACAGTTAGCAGCAGGTGGATGGTTACTTTATTTCAGTGTTGTCGTTGTTTTTTTATTGGGCGATGCCCTGCTCTTTGGTTATCTGTTCTGCACGATCGTCGCCAGCCTGAATCTTGTGAGCCTTTATGCCCTGTTCAGTCTCATTAAAAACCGCACAACACAGCAGCACAGTGCCGATATTCCGCCTCACTGAACAAAAGCACCTTGATCTGAACTTTTTCAGTAAGCCGGAGCCGGCGCTGAATTATTAAGAGGTGCCTAGGGCCTGTCGACACTAATTAAACAGGCCTGTTATTGGCTAAAAATATCTCAAACAAGGCGCTGAGAGTGTGGCCTAACGGGTTAAGCGAACGAACAGCAACGCAGGATGAGGGATTTTTAGCCATAACCCTTCGGGCTGTGGCCAGTTTTCCTCATTAACTTCGTCGTTCGTCATTCATTTAGCCCGCTAATATCACTCCTCTCTCCTTGTTCTGAGAAAAGCTGGCTCTCAGCAGGCCGGATTTACTTAGTGTCGACAGGCCCTAGGATAACCCGTTTTAACGCTGGCGGTTAAACTGCCGCGAGCCGTGCAAAAATGCCGGTTAAATAACCCGCGCTTTTATTTTTACCGCACCAGGGCCTGTTAACACTAATTAAACAGGCCCTAAACCCGCTGTTTCTCGCCCGGCTTACTCCAAACGATCGCGCTGCTTCAGTCGCTGCCGGTACTGCCCGGGGGTAAGGCCCACCACCTGTTTAAAATCATGAATAAAATGTGCCTGATCGAAATAGCCGGCGTTATAGGCCGTTCCGGTCAGATCGGCTGGCGCTGTTTTCAGTAATTCCCGTGCGTGCTGAACGCGACGGATACGGGCCAGCTGTTTCGGTGTCAGACCGACCCATTGCCGGAATAATCGCTCAACCTGACGCTCTCCCAGTGCCATATGCTGGGCCAGATCGGCGGTAGAAAACTGCCCGCTGTCTGGCAATGAAGGCAACAACGCCACCAGAGGATTTTTTGCCTGAATCTGCACATCCAGCTGACGCAGCAGCCAGAGTTCAATCTGTTGCAAACGTTCATTGACCGCATCCACTTCCCATACCTGCTGCCAGCTTGCTTCCAAAGGCAGATCGGTAACCGGTAACAGACAACCATTCAGCTCGGCCAGCGGCAGCTGAAAAAATGCATGTGCCGCACCAGGATAAAAGCGCACGCCAATAGCATCGACCTGACCGCTCAGTGTCAGGGTACCCGTACGTTGCGCAGGACCAATTAACAGACAGGGGCTGAGATAAGGCTGGCCATTGAAAATCAGCGGATCGGCAAAATTAAACACCACACCCGAACCTCCTTCAGGGTGCAGAAATTCATCGGCCAGTGCCGACTGCCCCACATGACAGCGGATATGCCAATAACACTGTACCAGCGGCTGTAATGCCGTTGTTGGCCGGAAAAACCGGAATCCAAGATGAGTAAGATGCTGTGTCATTGCCATACCCGTGCAGCGGTTCTGCCGCTGCATTGCAGACGGCGGTTATCGCCAGTCTAACAAAGGCCACAGAACCTCCCAAGCACCTCCTGAGCACTCCCCCAAACGCCATGGCCAACCTGCCGCATGTCGTATTTTTACAATTACTGCCGGGAGCTGGCCGTTACTCTGCACAGGTATTTCAACCTCATCACGATTAACCAAATGCAATAAGGAGAGCCTTATGACTCAGCGTCTTAACTACTATCAGGCGGCCCCCGCCGCCATGAAGCCCTTAATGGCCGGTGAGCACTATCTGAAAGAATGCGGACTGGAAAAATCTCTGCTGGAACTGGTGAAACTGCGGGTTTCGCAGCTGAACGGCTGTGCCTATTGTCTGGATATGCACAGTAAAGATGCCCGCGCAGCCGGCGAGAGCGAACAGCGTCTGTATACGCTCAGCGCCTGGCGTGAAGCACCCTTTTTCAGTCCGCGCGAACAGGCGGCGCTGGTCTGGGCAGAAGCCCTGACGCTGTTGTCTCAACAGCATCCGGCAGAGCAGCTTCTGGATGATGTGCGTCAGTCCTTTACCGATGCAGAGCTTACCAGCCTGACGCTGGCCATCTGCAATATCAACAGCTGGAACCGCTTTGCCGTGGGATTTGGTGCTGATGTGGGCTCTTACCAGCCGGGTGACTTTGACTGAGGCTGCCAGCTCAGAGTGCTGATCGCCTATCCGGGCTGGCCATTCAGGGCCAGCTCATCGCCGGCTTCCGGCTGGGTCGGTTGCTGCGCCAGCGGAACCAGCCGCAGTGACAGCATCGTCGTCGCTGAATTCCGGCAACGTCAGTATACGGAGCAACAGACCTCCCCAGCAGAATCCTTTATTCAGGTCACATAAGGAGCCTCTGTCCGCACCAGTAATACGGGGTCTGAACAACAGCCGCTTATTACCGGAAATACCAAGGCCTGTTAACTCTAAGTAAATCCGGCCTGTTTAATTAGTGTTAACAGGCCCCAGGCTTTAATCTGAATGTCTGCTGGGTGCTGAATACGGACATTTATCAGCAATCATTACTCCTTTAAGAGGTTATATTCGATGCCTGCTCTGTCTTCCGTTCCTGAACATTCTTTTCTTGCCAGTTGCCAGACTTCCGGAGCCTTTACCGATTGCTACACCATCACAGTGCCTGGGAATTTGGGGTTAGCTGAATTTATAGAAGCCTTTTATACGACGCGGCTGTTTAAAACCGAACGCTGGCTGCTGGCTAAAATATTGGCCTGCCCATCCAGTGACAGCCAGGTGCGGGATCTGGCCTATAGTGCAGCCAAGCGCTTTTCAGCATGGCGCGTGGAACAGAGATCGGATCGTGAAATCTTGCTGGCCTTTGGTCAGACGCGCTCATGGCTTTATGTTGAACCCCTTGCTGAGATATTAAAGAACGGAGAGGCACCTGCAACCCGCTTATACTTTGGCTCTGCAGTATTCCCGGCACGCGCCGGAGGGAAATTCGGTTTTCTGTTTCATGCACTGGGAGGCTTTCATCATATATATTCCAGATGTTTACTGGCTGCAGCAGCCAAACGGCTAACAGTCACCGGGAGCCATTCCTGCTGATTATTGATAAACACGTTTCTCTCGCCGGCACGGAGCTGTCCCCGCTCGTAAAAAAACCGCATTCCGTTTCCGGTATGCGGTTTCTTTTTTATCGTGGTTGGCAAGTAAAGCCGCGGGCGGGTGTAAAAACCTCAGGCAGCAATCACCTGCTCCAGCTTTTCCAGCAATAAGGTTTTTTGTTCTACCGCAATAAAGCTGGCCTGAATGCTGTTGGCGGCCAGTTGTGCTGCCTGACCGCGGGTCATACCCAGATGATCAGCCAGAGCCTGATAATTGGCGAGCAGATAACCACCAAAAAATGCCGGATCATCGGCATTAACGGTAACGCAAAGACCACGTTGCAGTAATTGCAGAATCGGATGCTCGCTCATGTGCTGATACACCTTTAAGCGGGTATTCGACAACGGGCAAACGGTTAATGGAATCCCTTCGGCTGCAAGGCGTGTCATCATCGCTTCGCTGTCAGCGCAGCGCACCCCATGGTCAATACGCTCTACATTTAATACGTCGAGAGCACCTTCGATATAAGCAATCGGGCCTTCTTCACCGGCATGGGCCACACGATGTAAACCGAGCTCAGCGGCGGCGGCAAACACCTTGGCAAATTTCTCCGGCGGGTTACCCAGTTCAGAAGAGTCGAGCCCGACACCAATAAATAAATGCAGATAAGGGATGGCCTGCTCAAGAGTGACAAAAGCCGCTTCTTCGCTCAGGTGACGCAGAAAACACAGAATCAGGCCGCTGCTGATGCCAAGTTGCTCCTGGCCATCCGCCAACGCGCGGCTGATGCCGTCCAGCACGGTTTCCATGGCAATGCCGCGCTCGGTATGTGTCTGCGGGTCAAAGAAGGGTTCTATATGCACCACGCCCTCGTCATGGCAGCGTTGCAGATAAGCCCAGGTTAAATCGTAAAAATCCTGCCCGGTACGCAGCACGTCAGCACATTGGTAGTAAATATCGAGAAAGGACTGCAGATTGGTAAAGTTGTATGCCTGGCGGATCTGATCCACATCCTGATACGGCAGTTGAATGCCATTACGGGCAGCCAGCTCAAACATCAGTTCCGGCTCCAGCGAACCTTCCAAATGCAGGTGCAGTTCGGTTTTTGGCAAGGCCCGTAAAAAGGCTTCGTCGGCCAGCTCAGCGGCTGCCCGTGTATTCTGCAGGATGTGTTCAAATCCGCTCATGTTGATCTCCTTGATCAGCCTTTGTTCTGGGTACGATAGGCATAGGTGGCAGCAAAGCGCGATAAAATCCACTCGCCACTGGTAATTAAAGGATAGCGTGCATCACGCTCGGCGGTAATACAGCTGAGAATACAGCTTACCGGTGTGTCGTAACGAGGTTCGACAAAAAACGGCATGGAATAACGATGCACACCGGGGGCCAGGTTGCGTACACGATGCTCGGTGGAGCGGTAATAATCGTTGGTCCAGCGCTGCATTAAATCGCCGATGTTCACCACCAGTGCATCTTTAATCGGTGGTGCAGCAACCCATTCATCCTGTGCGTTGCGAACTTCCAGCCCACCGACATCATCTTGTAATAACAGAGTCAGACAGCCGTAGTCGGTATGCGCACCGGCGGCTTTGGCATCGGCATCTACAACCTGATCGGCCGGACGTGGCGGGTAATGAATCATGCGCAGCACAGAAATATGCTGATCATCAAAATACTGATTAAAAAAGTCATCGGGTAATTTGAGGGCGATGGCCATGGCTTGCAACAGACGGCGGGCAACGTTAATGAGCAGACCGTAGTGTTGATTCATCTGCTGCTGAAAACCGGGCAACACACCGTATTGATTCGGGCCGTACAGCTGCGGACAAGCCTTAACAATCGGGTGCTCCGGATGAATATCCAGCGCCATGTCGAAGGTTTCTTTCCAGTCACTGGGCTTGCTCGGATCGAGTTGCTCAGCACCGGCACTGCCCCAACCACGATGGTTGCTGCTGTTGGCAATTAACAGCTGTTGTTTGATGTCTTCCGGCTGAGCAAAAAAAGTCTTTGCCAGGGCAAACATACTCTCAAGCTGGGCAGAGGAAATACCGTGCCCCTGAATGTAGAAAAAACCAATCTCACGACAAGCCTGGTCAATGTTTTCTACGACGGGCAGCCAGTCTTCACGGTTGTCGCTTAACAGCGGGGAAATATCGATTAAAGGAACATTATTCATCGTCATAGTTCGTGCCTTCTTTATTAAAAATAAGCACCTGGCGGCCAACAAGAGTCTTGCGAACATCCATACCCGGCAGGTGTCTTTTTACGCTGTGGATAGTTATCTGGCGCAAAAAGAAGTCCGGTATTCACTCTTACCAAGAGGGTATTTTGGAACCGCGTTTATGCTGCGATGCCTTGCGGCACAACCGATAAAGGCGTTTCCCTTCTTACCAAGAGAATGGCGTCTTGGGCTCTTATGGTCTGGCTTCCATGCAGGCAGAGCGGCCGTAGCCGCCCTGCCGGAACAATGACATCAGGACCTGTTAACACTAATTAAACAGGCCTGTTATCGGCTAAAAACTTCTCAGGCAAGGCGCTGAGAGTGTGGCCTAACGGGTTAAGCGAACGAACAGCAACGCAGGATGAGGGATTTTTAGCCATAACCCTTCGGGCTGAGGCCAGTTTTCCTCATGAACGTCGTCGTTCGTCATTTATTTAGCCCGCTAATATCACTCCTCTCTCCTTGTCCTGAGAAAAGCTGGTTCTCAGCAGGCCTGATTCACTTAGTGTTAACAGGCCCTAGGTCAGTATTATTTCGGGATAGTAGCGTCAATGCCTTCGATAAACCAGTTTACACCGGCCAGTTCTTCGTCGGTCAGGGTGTGGCCGGCTTCGATCACCAGCTTACCTTCATTGCTCTTCATCGGGCCGGTAAATGGCTTCAGCTTACCGGATTTGATGTCATCATGCGCTTTTGTCACCGCGGTTTTTACATCAGCAGGCAGGTTGTCATTCACAGAGGCAACCACCAGCATGTCTTCAGCAAAACCACCCCAGAAATCTTCCGGTTTCCAGGTGCCATCCATAATTTCCTGAATGGTTTTGATGTAATGCGGAGCCCAGTCATCACGGATAGAGAACATGTGTGCATTCGGTGCAAACTTGCTCATATCAGATGCCTGACCAATGGCTTTTACGCCACGCTTTTCAGCGGCCATCAATGGTGCTGGTGAGTCGGTATGCTGAATCAGCACGTCAACGCCCTGATCGATCAGAGCATTGGCGGCTTCGCTTTCTTTAACCGGGTCATACCAGGTGCTTACCCACATGATTTTGATTTTTACATCCGGATTAACGGATTTAGCCGCCATATATACGGAGTTGATATCGCGGATAACTTCCGGAATCGGGAAAGAAGCAATGTAACCAATGGTGTTGGTTTTGGTCATCATGCCGGCAGCGATACCGGAAACATAGCGACCTTCATAAGTACGCAGTACATAGGTAGAGAGGTTTTTGGCGCGCTTGTAACCGGTTGCGTGCTCAAAGAATACTTTTGGAAAACGCTTGGCGACTTTTTCAGTCGGGTTCATAAAACCGAAGGAGGTGGTGAAAATCAGATCATGACCGCTCTGCGCCATCTGACGGATCACACGCTCGGCATCAGCGCCTTCAGGTACTTTCTCAACAAAGGTGGTTTCGATTTTGTCGCCGAAGAATTTCTGCGCTTCCATACGACCACGGTCATGCTCATAAGACCAGCCATAATCACCCACCGGGCCAACGTACACGAAGCCAACTTTCATCGGATCTTCGGCCATTGCGCCAGTGCTCAGACCCAGCGCCAGAGCCGCAGACGTTACCCAGCGTTGCCAGTTCTTGTGTTTCTTCATCATGGTTTTGCTCCAAAGGTAGTACCTGCATGCAGGCTGTTAAAAACAGATTCATTGCCAATTTAGCAATAACTTGGCCAACTGGTCAGGAATAACAGAAATATGAATAAAACCGCCACATTATGCCAGAGTTGCAGGGCAAGATTGGCCCATAAAGATGGAAACCAGCAAAAATCCGCACTAAAAAACAGCCATGATGCACCGTCTGCGCACCAAGACGGATCATGCAGATACAAAAACGGGGAAGCCGTTAGCGGCTTCCCCGTCAGAACCCGAACGCAGATGCGCTCAGTGGTTGGTCAGTGGTTCCTGCCCCGCTTTATCCGGGAAGGAATAACGCAACACGCGTTTAACCACCGTCAGGTACTGATGAGCAAACGAGCCGGTGTTATAAGGGATGCCATGCGTCTTACACACCTGCTCTACCTTTTGCGCCATCGCAGGATAATGACGTGCCGGAATATCCGGAAACAGATGATGTTCAATCTGACAGCTTAAATGGCCGGTCAGAATATGAAACCAGCGCGCACCTTCAAGGTTGGACGAACCCAGAATCTGGCGGTAGTACCATTGACCGCGGGTTTCGTTTTTACATTCTTCTTCACTGAAGGTTTGCGCGTCTTCAGTAAAATGTCCGCAAAAAATAATGGTTGAGGTCCACAGATTACGGATCAGGTTTGCACACAGGTTGCCCAGCAATACCGACCAGAAAACCGGAAAGCACAACAACGGCCAGAAAATATAATCTTTAAAAACCTGCTTGCCGATTTTGCTGAAAAAAGCCGATTTTAATTCACTGCGGCTGATCGGCAGATGGCTCTCTTTACGCCGTTTGCCAAAGAAAATACGTTCGGCAGCTAACTCGTGATACGCCACGCCCCATTGAAATAACAGGCTCAGATTCAGGTAAGTAAAAAACTGCCAGAGGTTTTTCTTACGCCATGGAATATCGTCACTCAGGCGCAGCAGACCATAGCCGTAGTCACGGTCTTTACCGATAATATTGGTATAGGTGTGGTGCTCGTGGTTGTGATAACGCTTCCAGGAATCACCGTCGCCGACAATATCCCACTCAAAATTGCGCGAATTAATGTGCGGGTCATTCATCCAGTCATACTGGCCGTGCATCACGTTATGACCAATTTCCATATTGTCGAGAATTTTAGCCAGCGCCAGCATAAGAACCCCGGCAACCCAGAATAACGGGTGTATAAAACCGAGCACAATCACCAGCCGGGAGCTTAAATCCAGCCCCCGCTGAAAACGGATAACACGACGAATATAATCGGCATCGGCCTGGCCGACTTTGCTCAGGGTTTCATCGCGGATGGCATTAATTTCCTGTTCAAAACTTAACAGGGTTTCTGCTGATGGAATACTTGTTGTCATTATTGGCCTCACAAATCCAGAATCAGGTCGCTGGCGGCAACCGAAATACACAGCTGAATATCTTCGCTGCCGGTATCGGAATAGGTACCGGTTTTGGTGTTAAACACCACCCCGCTTTCCTTTTTGCAGATGCACTGATGGCAGACGCCAATACGGCAACCACTAACGGGTTTAAGTCCGGCCTGTTCTGCGACATCAAGGAGTGTCTGTGCCGGTTCAGCGGCAACGTCGGCATTAATTGCCGAACGTTTAAAGGCCACCAGCGTGTCACTGGCATTGGCACGCTGCATATCAATGGGTGCCGCACCAAAATATTCAAAACGGATCTGCGCCGGATCAACCGCAAGCTCACTCAGTACGGCACGCGCGGCCTGAATCATCGGCGTCGGGCCACAAATCATAATGTCGCGGGCGGAGAAGTCCGGGCAATATTCACGGATATGCTCTGCACTGATAAAACCATGATCTTCGTTGTTCAGCAGTGTCAGACTGAACTGCGGCATATCCAGCAGCAGACGGTCGAATTCTTCACGGAACAGAAAGTGCTGTGCATGGCGGGCAAAATACAGCAACTGCACCGGGCGCGCAGAGCCCTGACGCTGCAGTTGCTGCAACAGCGAACGGAAAGGTGTGATGCCACTGCCACCGGCAATCAGCAGCAAGGGAGCACTGCCCTCGCTCGCAATAAAATCCCCCTGTGCCACTGACAGAGTTACCAGTCCACCACCGGCAAAATGCTGGCGTAACCAGGGCGTTATACGTCCCTGATCCTGTACGCGGATGGTCAGCTCAATCAGTCCGGTACGGGCAAAATAGGCGGGAGAAGATGAAATGCTGAAGATCCGGCTGACCCGGCGGCCATCCTGTTCTGCGCTGATTTCAACGTATTGTCCGGCCTGAAAACCCGCCCAGCCTTTAGCCGGACGCAGCACCAGTGAATACACATCCTCAAGCTCCGTACGTACTTCGAGTACGCGGGCACGCCAGCCAGCGGTACTCCAGTGAGGCAGAAAAAGCTGGATCAGCGGTTCGAAATAAGCAGAAAAATGGTCGTGCTGGGTCAGGCTGGATGCCAGCCAGCGGCGCAGCCCCACACCTGTTGCTGCAGCAAGCGGAGCTGGCCCGGAGGAGCGCGGTGAGAGCGCCGGGTCGGTCATGGTCGTCATAATGCACCTGATTCAATGTGGACACATCTGCGTGTGTTTGGTTATCAGCGCGTGTTTTAACGACTCATCCGACTAAAGTCCAACAGCGAAAATCCAGCACAAAGTCAGCTCTTTTTCAGCAGATTCAATGCACACAAGCCGAGTAAGTGCTCCCTAACCCACAATCAGCCATCAGGCTTAGCCGCGCTTGCAGGACTGACTCTCAGCTCAGAGAAAACACACCGACTCTTTAAGAATTAATGACCCCAAGGAATTAATATTATGAAAATGGCCAGATAATCGCGATCATAAAGAGGTAATCCGCACATCAGAATTACAGCGTTGCCTGCAATACCGGAGACGATGCATTTTCTCCCGCAACAGAATCGCCCTGCAGCGCCTGCCCCTGACTGACGACGCGGTTCCGGCCGGAATGCTTGGCCAGATACAATCGCTGATCGGCCATGCTGTAGAGGTGAACAAAATCCTTTCCGTCATCACCGAGGGTGGCAACTCCGGCACTCAGCGTCGGTGTGACCGGCAGACCCGCCACCAGCGGATGCTGTTCCGCCAGGCCAGTACGTAAAACGTCGGCAACAGCATGTGCTTCTTCCCGCCCACTCCCGGGCAGCAGGATGCAGAATTCTTCGCCACCGAGGCGAAAGGCCGAATCCCGGCGACGGATATTCCGCTGAATATGAGACGCGACAGCCACCAGAACCTGATCGCCTGTGTCATGGCCGTAGTGGTCGTTAATTTTCTTAAAATAATCGAGGTCAATCAGCAGCAGACTGAGCGGCTGTCGCTGGACTTCGGCCTGCTGACGCTCACGGTTAAAGATTTCAGTCAGACGCAGACGGTTATATAAACCGGTCAGAGCATCTATGGATGCCAGCTTCAGCAGGATTCTTTGCGAACGTTCGCGGCTTAACTCATAAATATGAGAGAAGGCCCACAAGGCAGCGGCACACACCATCACATTCGCCAGTACAACCGTATTAATCACTTCCGGGTTACTGTGGAAGCGCCAGATATAAACGATGGCTGCCAGCGTCATAAAAAGGCAAGCCATAGCAAAGCCGCGCCACAAACCGAGCAACAGATAAGAAACAATCGGAATCAGCAGTACCCAGACAAACATACCGTAGCTGATACGTGGGTCAGATAATGCAAACAGGATGATGGAGAAAAACGGGATCAGGTACAGAAAAGACCACAGCCGCAGGGCTTTCAAAGCATCGACATTACGCCATAACCACAACGAGGCGATGCTCATCGCCAGCTCAGCCCAGGCCAACCCGACCAGTCCGCGCTGAATATTAATAAGGAAGTACAGGATGCCAGCACCACTGACCATTAACAGCAAAACCTTAAAAATCACACGCTGGTGAAGGGATTCCGGGGTAACCGCCATGATGTTTCCTGTCAGGGCCTGCCACCACGTAAGAAGAAGACGGGAACGGCAAGGCGATAAGGCATGACCAGACAACTGCAGAGCCACAGCTATTGGTAAATATACGCCACTGATATTGATATTAACGAGTAATACCTACCGAGACGATGGATCTTCTGTGAGTTTTGGTAACGCCTAAAGGCAACATGCCGTTGCAGAATGTTACAGCCTGCAGTATGCCCCTCCCTTTCCCCGGCAGCGGATAACAGCCATAAAAAAAGCGACCCGAAGGTCGCTTTTTCTGAACACTAACGTGTCAACATTTTCTAAGAGATCTTAGATATTGTTGAACTGGTTAGAAGTGTTCTTAGCACCGCCTGCTTTCAGTGCGTAATCACCAGAGAAGTACTCTTTGTGATCATCACCGATGTCAGAACCGGACATGTTCTGGTGCTTAACGCAAGCGATACCCTGACGGATTTCCTTACGCTGTACGCCAGCAACATAACCCAGCATACCGGCTTCGCCGAAGTATTCTTTAGCCAGGTTGTCCACAGACAGAGCAGTGGTGTGGTAAGTAGGCAGAGTGATCAGGTGATGGAAGATGTTCGCTTCACGTGAAGATTCAGCCTGGAAGTTCTGGATACGCTTGTCAGCTTCTGCAGCCAGCTCAGACGCATCGTAGTCAGCAGACATCAGCTTGCTACGGTCGTAAGCAGAAACGTCTTTGCCTTCAGCAACCCATGCATCATAGGTCTGCTGACGGAAGCTCAGAGTCCAGTTGAAAGATGGAGAGTTGTTGTAAACCAGTTTCGCATCTGGGTGAACTTTACGAACGTCGTTCATCATGTCACGGATTTCGTGAACAGTTGGGATCGCAGTTTCGATCCACAGCAGGTCAGCACCAGCGTTGATAGCGTGGATACAATCGAATACGCAACGCTCATGGCCAGTACCTTCACGGAACTGGAACAGGCCAGAAGCCAGACGCTTAGGACGAACCAGTTTGCCATCACGGCTGATCAGTACGTCACCCGCTTTGGTTTCTTCAGGAGTTACTTCTTCAACGTCCAGGAAGGAGTTGTAGATGTCGCCTTCGTCACCTGGCTCGTTCACAACAGCGATTTGCTTGGTCAGGCCAGCACCTTCGGAGTCGGTACGTGCAACGATGATACCGTCGTCAACACCCATTTCCAGGAAAGCGTAACGCAGAGCGCGGATTTTAGAGTGGAAGTCAGCGTGTGGAACAGTCACTTTACCGTCCTGGTGACCACACTGCTTCTCATCAGCAACCTGGTTTTCGATCTGCAGTGCACAAGCACCAGCTTCGATCATTTTCTTAGCCAGCAGGTAGGTAGCTTCTTCGTTACCGAAACCAGCGTCGATGTCAGCGATGATAGGTACGATGTGAGTTTCGTAGTTATCGATCTTAGCTTCGACTTCTTTGGCTTTAGCTTCGTCGCCAGCAGCGCGTGCAGCGTCCAGTTCACGGAACAGGCCACCCAGTTCACGTGCATCAGCCTGACGCAGGAACTTGTACAGTTCTTCGATCAGGTCAGCAACAACAGTCTTCTCGTGCATAGACTGGTCAGGCAGTGGACCGAAGTCAGAACGCAGAGCAGCAACCATCCAGCCAGACAGGTACAGGTATTTACGTTCGGTAGTACCGAAGTGCTTCTTGATGGAGATCAGTTTCTGCTGACCTACGAAACCGTGCCAGCAACCCAGAGACTGAGTGTATTTGGTTTTGTCTGCATCGAATGCAGCCATGTCACGACGCATGATAGCGGCAGTGTACTTAGCGATATCCAGACCGGTTTTGAATTTGTTCTGCAGACGCATACGGGCTACAGATTCTGGCTTGATAGCAGACCACTGAGCACCGTTCTGTTCGATCAGCGCCTGAGCGGTTTTGGTTTCAGCTTGGTATGACATGAATCAGTCCTTCAAGTTGGTGGGTGACGTTCGTCCTGACAGTCACAATGACTGCGGGCAATACGTTAAATGCAGGCGAATAGTAGTGATTTCATCCCCATAATTGAAATCAATACCATGTATACCTGATATTTCTTATATGAATGAAGGAATCAAACAAGAGATGTCAGCCCGACAAGGCTGAGCAGATACGCGGGAAGTCCCGGCTAATCGGTCTTAACAGGCAGTCTGACGGTAAAGGTCGAGCCTTCGCCGGGTTTACTTTTTACCAGTATTTCGCCGCCGTGCTCCTGCACCATGCCATGGGAAATCGACAATCCCAGGCCCGTGCCCTCCCCAACCGGCTTGGTGGTAAAAAACGGGGTAAACAGGTAGCGCATGTTCTCTTCGCTGATGCCGTGGCCGTTATCGCTGACCGCAACCTCAATCCAGCCATCCACCAGCCGGCTGCTGATACGGATCAGACCATTTTCCGGTACGGCCTGATTGGCATTGGCGATCAGGTTGGTAAACACCTGATTGAGCTTGCCAAAATAGCCCTGAATAACCGGTAGCTCACCATAATCAACATCGACCTGCGCATGGTATTTGGTCTGATTATTAAGAATATTCAGCGCCCCACGCAGGCAGTCATTCACATCCACCGGCGCTTTTTCACCATCATCCTGGCGGATAAAGGATTTCAGATCGGCCACAATCTGCTTTACCCGCTCCAGCCCTTCAATGGTTTCCAGTGCCAGACTCTGATAATCACTGAGCAGGTAGGCAATATCATATTGTAATAAGGCATTACGCCAGCCATCACGCAGAGATTCGGCAGTGTCGCCTTTAGCGATGATACCGTCCATATGATGCAGAAAACGTTGTATATCCTGCAGACCTTCCACCAGACTGGAAAAATTGCTGTAGATATAGCCCAGTGGATTATTAATTTCATGGGCGACCCCGGCGGCCAGGACGCCAAGCGAAGCCATCTTTTCTGATTGCACAACAATCTGCTGCTGCTCCTGCAAATTGCGGTTTACTTCTTTCAGCTGTTCATTGGTCAGAAAGAGTTCACGCGAACGGTCTTCCAACAATTGCTCCGCTTGTTTACGCAGCTGTTTCTCCCGCAGGTAGGCTTTTTCGTAATCCATCTCAGACATCGCGACCATTACCTCTCCAGCTTAATGTGCAGACTGCAACAATCTGCGCCCCGGTGCATACAAGGATCATGCTGCAGCTGATATTTCTCGCCAAAATGCTCGGCACTGCCGGCGATCAGGCCTTCCGCCAGCCGGCAAAGCTTACGCGGAGAGCGATAATTCATCGTGACTTCGTCACTGCTGCCACCTTCATAGGTGAAACTGGGCAGGGCCGCATCCGGATAGAGTTTCCTCACCTCGACATGCACGATGCGATCAACCGATATCAGGAAATCAATCAGGCCACTGGCGTTATCGAAAAATCCCGGAAAGCGCTTGTAGAACTCTTTCACCATAAACTCACCAAAGCTGAACACCAGCTCATCGGCAGGTTTACCCGTTACCTCGCTGGCTGCAGCAACCAGTTTCAGTAACTCCTCGTCCGGATAGGTCTGGGTTGAGATATACAGCCCATCAGCACCGGCCTTATCGAGTAGCGCATTCCAGCCAGCAAGGCCGAACTGCTCCTCGACCATGTCACGCAGGATGTCAAAAACCACACCTTTCATCGGAAGTCTTCCCGTAACAGACCAGTTTGACTTCAGTTTAGCCAATCAATCTCCGGTCACTCAGATCTACCTTACGGCTGTCAGAAGAAAAGTATCTTAATAATGTGGTTTTAAGACCGTCTTGTACGCGAATGCATCAGACAAACTCAGCGGCTGCCACTGCACTTGACCAGGCCCACTGGAAGTTAAACCCGCCCAGATGACCGGTGACATCCACCACTTCGCCAATAAAGAACAAGCCCGGGAAGCGTTGCGCTTCCATGGTTTTGGATGACAACTCAGCGGTATCGACCCCGCCCAGTGCCACCTCGGCGGTGCGGTAACCTTCGGTTCCGGCCGGTTTAACCTGCCACTGATGCAGCCACTGAGCAATGGCATCCATATCAGCACCGGACAGCTGAGCCAGCGTGCTTTGTTGCCAGACAGAGGATGCCAGCCAGTACTCGGCAAACTTCTGTGTGGTCAGCTCCGCCAGCCAGTTTTTCAGCGTCAGCTTTGGCCGCTCATGCTGCAACTGGCGCAGCAGCGCTGCCACATCCTGTTCAGGCAGCAGATTAATCATCAGGCTCTGCCCCGCCTGCCAATAAGACGAAATCTGCAGCATGGCCGGGCCGCTGAGACCCCGGTGGGTAAACAGCATAGCGTCGCGGAAAACCTGGCCCGCGCACTCCACCTCTATATTAAGTGCCGTGCCGGACAATGCCTCACTCAGCTGCTTGTTATGATCGGTCAGGGTAAAAGGCACCAGACCCGCCCGCGGCGGATATACCTTAAGACCAAACTGCTGCGCCAGTTCATAGCCAAAGCCTGTCGCTCCCAACGTTGGAATTGACGGCCCGCCGGTTGCAACCACCAGCGACTCACAGCCAAGCAAGCGATTGCCCGCCTTCATCTGATAACGACAGCCTGACTGATCGCTCTGAGCAATATCACTGGCTGCGGTGTCCAGCCAGATCTGCACGCCCTGCTGCTCACACTCGCTGAGCAGCATATTGAGGATGTCCGATGCTTTGTTATCGCAGAACAGCTGGCCGTCTTTCTTTTCGTGATAGGCAATACCATGGGATTCCACCAACGCAATAAAATCCCACTGGGTATAACGTTTCAGCGCCGACTTACAGAAATGCGGGTTATGGCTGAGGTATTTATCCGGGGCGACAAAGTAGTTGGTAAAATTACAACGCCCACCACCCGACATCAGAATTTTCTTACCCGCTTTATTGGCATGATCAACAATCAGTACCGAACGGCCACGGGCAGCCGCTTGTGCCGCGCACATTAATCCGGCGGCGCCGGCGCCAATGACGATAACATCAAATTTCTGTAGCATTTCGGTCATAAAATTATTCAACGCGCCGCGGTCTGTGAACGGGGCGCCATTATGCCACCGAATTCAATAAGAAAGAGTAGTCGCGTTATGGAGTTGTTTGATCGTCAGGGCTTATTGCAGGCCACCGGCCTGACACCGCGTAAACTGGAATTTCTGCTGCGCCTGCTGAAAGGTCCGACACTGAACCGTATCTACAATCAGCTGGACGAAAAACAGGGCATCGATATGATTGAAAATGCCCTGCACCATCTGAAAATCCATCTGGATTACGACCCTGCAGCCCTTGATGCGGCCATTCCTGCAGAAGGGCCTTTTGTTACCGTGTCCAACCACCCTTTTGGCTTTCTTGATGGCGTGATTCTGCTGTTGGTAATTGGCCGGAAGCGCCCCGAATTCCGTGCGGTTGCTAATTTTTTACTGAGCTATTTTGCACCGATATCCGACCTGTTTATCACCGTGAACCCATTTGAAAATTCAGGCCCGAAAGGCATGGGCGGTATGCGTAAATCTCTGGCTCAGCTGGAACGTGGTGAAGGGCTGGGGCTGTTCCCCGCCGGGGAAGTGTCTACCTGGTATAAAGGCCAATCCGGTGTTTATGACCGCCCCTGGTCAATTTCCAGTATGCGTCTGATCCGCAAAGCCGAAGTGCCGGTCATCCCGATTTACTTTCATGGTCATAACAGCCGCAGTTTTCATATGCTGGGAAAAGTGCACCCTGCGCTGCGCACGCTGCGGATTCCGGCAGAATTCCTGAAGAAACAGAACTCAACGATTCAGATGGGAATTGGTGAACGGATAGAATGGCAGGAACTGGCACAGCTGGAAAGCAATGAGGCCATGCGCGATCTTCTGCGTCGCCGCACTTACGAACAGGCGATTAAGTTCCGCCGTTAAGCGCGCATTAAATCCGTTTGTTCAGTCCTGCAGCAGGGCTTTTACCGGTGCATAACTGCGCCGGTGAATTTCGCAGGGACCAAGCGCCTGTAAGGCTTCCATATGCGCGGCGGTGCCATAACCTTTGTGTTTGGCAAAACCGTACCCCGGATACTGTTTATCCAGTTCCAGCATTTCCCGGTCGCGCTGAACTTTAGCCAATACCGAGGCCGCGGAAATCGCCGTTACCAGACTGTCGCCTTTAATGATGGTGGTTACTTCGAGCGGGGTTTGCGGCGCTTTATTACCGTCCACCAGCGCGTGCTGGCAAGGCAATTTAAGGCCGTCAATCGCGCGGCTCATTGCCAGCATACGCGCATTAAGAATATTCAGCCGGTCAATCTCTTCTACCGTAGCACGGGCAATACAATAATCGAGCGCTTTTTCACGGATTTCATCGAATAATTTTTCACGCTTTTTTTCCGTGAGTTTTTTCGAATCGTTCAGCCCTTCGATCGGATTTTCCGGATCAAGAATGACAGCTGCAGCCATAACGTCACCGCATAAAGGGCCGGCGCCGGCTTCATCCACACCGCAATAAGGAATGCCCTGCCCAAACAGGGATGCTTCGATTTCGGTCTGAAAAGCAGTGGCTTTTTCAGTCGTGATAGCGTCAGTCATTATCGCTGCAGCAAAGCGCTGATCGCATCCGCCGCTTCATCATCGGCATTACGCTTCAGCTGGCGGTGAATAAACAGAAAGGTTTCATGCAGCTGATGCATGGCGTCGGAATCTTCCAGACGCACCAGCAGTGCTTCAGACAGATTTTCAGACGTAGCCTCGTGCTGAATAAACTCGGGTACCAGTTCGCGTCCGGCCAGTAAATTAGGCAGCGAAATATAAGGCTGAGTGACCAGCTTTTTCAGAATTTTATACGTCAGTGGCGCCACGATATAACTCACCACCATTGGCTTTTTCAGCAGCATGGCTTCGAGAGTCGCTGTACCGGACGCCAGCAAAATAGTATCGGCAGCGGCCATACAGGTATGCGACTGCCCCAGCACCACTTTAACCGGCAGGCTGGCCGGATAGGCGGCGAGCATAGCTTCAATCTGATTGCGGCGCTCGACCGAGGCGGCCGGAATAATAAATTGCAGGTCGTTGCGCTTCAGCAACATGCGTTCAGCAGTCTGCAGAAACAAAGCTCCCAGACGTTCGACCTCACCACTGCGACTGCCGGGCATCAGACAAACCACCGGACGTTTGCTATCCAGTCCAAGCGTTTCCCGGGCCGGAGCGACCGGTGTTTCAAACGGGATTTTATCGGCCAGATGATGGCCGACAAATTTCACCGGCACCTGATGTTCTTCATAGAACCGGGCTTCAAACGGAAACAGCGTCAGCATCAGGTCGACGGCTTTGGCTATTTTAAACACGCGCTTTTCCCGCCAGGCCCAGACCGAAGGACTGACGTAATGCGCGGTTTTAATACCCGCTGCACGTAATTTCTGTTCCAGAGTGAGATTAAAATCCGGGGCATCGATGCCGATAAAGACATCCGGCGGATTTTTCTTCCAGTATTTGACCAGATCACGGCGGACCTTCAGCAGCTCGAATAAGCGCCCGAGTACTTCCACCAGCCCCATTACCGCCAGACGTTCCATCGGTACAAAACTGTGGAAACCATGAGCCTGCATCAACGGGCCGCCAATACCTTCAAACTGGGCATCGGGGTAGCGGGCTTTAAGAGATTTAATCAAGCCTGCGCCGAGCATATCGCCCGACGTCTCACCGGCAACAATAGCAATACGCATAATTATCGGATAATGCCCCGTGACGCAGCCTGCAGACTTTCAACCAATAAGCGCACGCCATCGTCCTGCCCGGCCAGAGGTACCAGTTCTTCCAGTGCCTCAGCCAGAGTCAGTCCCTGACGGTAAAGAATCTTATAAGCATTGCGGATCAGCATAATGCTTTCTTTGCTGAAACCACGGCGTTTCAGGCCTTCACTGTTAATGCCATGCGGAGTCGCCGGATAACCCAGCGCCATCACATAAGCAGGAATATCTTTTAACACCACAGTACCGGCGCCACACATAGAGTGTGCGCCGATCAGGCAAAACTGATGCACCTGCGTAGCACCACCCAGAATCGCCCAATCGCCAATTTTCACATGGCCGGCAACGTTGGTGTCGTTCGCCAAAATGCAGTTATCACCAATAATGGCATCGTGTGCGACATGTACATTCACCATAAACAGGTTATTACTGCCGACGATGGTGGTGCCATTATCCTGCACTGTTCCGCGGTGGAAAGTGCAGGCCTCACGGATCACATTGTTATCGCCAATCACCAGAGTGGTTGGCTCTCCGGCATATTTCTTGTCCTGGCACTCTTCACCAATGCTGGAGAACTGAAATATGCGGTTATTCTTCCCAATAGTCGTTGGCCCGCGAACAATCACATGCGGGCCAATAACTGTACCTTCGCCGATTTCTACATCCGGACCGATAATGGAAAAAGGCCCTATTTCCACGTTTGCCGCAATACGGGCACCGGGATCAACGATGGCTCTCGGGTCTATCATGCTTGCTCCAGCTCTCTCTCTGCACAGGTGATTTCTGCCGCACAGACCACGTTATTATCAACCAGTGCACGGCAATCGAATTTCCAGATACCACGACGGCCACTCATAAAGCGGGCTTCGAGACATACCTGATCACCCGGCACAATCGGACGCTTGAAGCGCACATGATCGGCACCAGCAAAATAATACAGTGTTGTCGGCTTACGTTTATCGCCCAGCATGGTCAGCCCCAACAATCCTGCTGTCTGGGCCATAGCTTCCAGCGTTAATACGCCGGGCATGATTGGGTGTCCGGGAAAATGGCCATTAAAAAATTCTTCATTAATGGTGACATTTTTAATGACCCGGATATTGGCGCCGTCCTCGGCGTCCAGATTCACTTCCTTAATTCGGTCAACTAACAGGAACGGATAACGATGTGGCAAAAATTCCTGTATCTCTTGAATAGTGTGCGCTGGCATCAAGCTTTACCTTCGTGACTTTTTTCTAACTGTTGCAGCCGTTTGGCCATAGAATCCAGTTGTCGGAAGCGAGTTGCACTGCGACGCCATTCATTCAGCGGCATCTGTGCAGTCCCGGTCGCGTATGCCCCTGACTCGGTGATCGATTTACTGATCGTGGTCATAGCAGCCACATGTACGCCATCAGCAAGGGTCAGATGCCCGGCGATACCAGCACCACCAGAAACCGTACAGTGTTTTCCGATAGTAGTACTGCCGGCAACACCTACATTGGCCGCCATTGCGCTTCCCTCACCCAGACGCACGTTGTGGCCAATCTGAATAAGGTTGTCGAGAATGACGTTATCTTCGATGACGGTATCGGCCAACGCACCACGGTCAACACAGGTATTGGCGCCGATGTCGACGTCATTACCGATACGAACCCCGCCGAGCTGGGCAATTTTATGCCAGCGGCCTTTGTCCGGCGCAAAGCCGAAACCATCCGCACCAATCACTGCACCGGAATGTATCTGCACCCGATCACCCAGCACCACATCGTGGTACAGCGTAACGTTAGCGCGCAGCAGACAATCACGGCCCAGCACACAGTGGTCGCCGATCACGGTATTGGCGCCGATTTCACAACCGTCACCAATCACACAATGTTCACCGATCACCACATTGGCAGCGATACTGACATCCGCCCCCAGAGTTGCACTGGCAGCCACCACCACAGAGGGGTGGACGCCACGCACTGGTTGCGGACGGTTATCAAACATCTGGGTCACAAGCGCAAAGCTCAGGTAAGGATTGGCCACAATCAGAGCAGCGCCTTTTACCTCTGCCGCTTCTTTGGCACCAACGATTACCGCTCCTGCATTACTGTCTGACAGCTGGCGGCGGTAACTGGCATTGGCCAGGAAACTGACATCGGTCGCGGTCGCATCTTTCAGGGTATTCACCCCACGAATGACCGTATCGGCATCACCAATCAATTCGGCTCCCAGTCGCTGAGCCAGTTCACCTAAGCTTAATTGCATCATCATGTCCCGAAATCGCTTACTTGGCGTTCAAGCGTTCCAACAACAACTTGGTCAGATCCGTCTTTGGTGATGAGTAAATCACCGCACCGGACTGAAGCACCACATCATAACCGCCCTCATCGATGATTGCTTTAAGCAACTTTTCAAGTTGAGGCAACTGTGTTTGGAAAAATTCGCGCTTCCATTTCTGTTCCAGCTGTTGCAGCTTACGGCCATAGAATTTGTATTCTGTTGACTTCTGTTCGTAGTCATTGGCCAATTTGCGACGCTCATCATCGCTCATTACGTCACCGTCTTTCTCGGTTTTTTCTTTCAGCGCCAACAGGTCTGTTTCCAGACCTTTCAGCTTTTCAATATCGGTTTTGTTATCGGCTTCGAACTGCTTAATCGAAACTTTTGCTGCATCCGACAGGAACAGTGCACGCTCCATATCGACAACGCCTACTTTACCTGCCTCTGCTGCTGCAACCTGAACACACAGTGCCGCCATTACCGCAATAAACCAACGCATCCCAGACTCCTTATTTATTTGTCGTTATACAATCAGAAAACCTGTCCCAGCGAGAACTCGAATCCTTCTGTACGGTCACCGCGTTTTTCGTTCAGCGGTACCGAATAGGTAAAGGTCAGAGGTCCGATCGCTGTAATCCAGGTCAGCCCTACCCCGGTGCTCAAACGCATCTCAGCCAGATCAATCCCCTCATTACAATAAGGGTGTTTGGTGAGTGTCGGAACATCAGCATCATAAGGCACATAGCATTCACTGGTGAATGCATTTCCCGCATCGAAGAACAGAACACTGCGTACCGAGCGGCGATCTTCAATAAAAGGCAGCGGGAAAATCAGCTCGAAACTGGCTTCAGCCAGGACGTTACCGCCCAGAGCACGTTCACTTTCGAGATAGTAAGGCGCGGTGACAACGGAGCCATCGCTGTTGGTTTCGTATTTCGGCTTATATTGATTGCTGTTGCTGACCAGTACCGCCGCACCGTCTTCGTCGGTTTTATACACCACGGTTGGCGCGGAGGTGTCCACCACCGGACGACCCAACTCATCGGTTTCATACACGACATTACCATCAGCATCGGTCTGTACCACGCTGACCGGTGCGTATTCAGGCAGACCTTTAGGCCCGAGACTGTTGGAGCGGTAACCACGCACCGAACCGATACCACCGGAACGGAAGTTCTTGAAGAACGGCAGGCGCTCAAGATCGCCGAAGCCATCGCCGTAGCCCAGATCGGTACGCAGACGCAACGCCCATTCTTCAGCAATCGGGAAGTAATAGTTAGCGGTGTAACCCAGTTTAAAGTACGTCAGGTCACTGCCCGGCACGGAAACGTCTGCAGACAATTTATGCTCGGTACCTGCCGTTGGGAACAGACCACGGTTCAGGTTGTTATAACGCCAGTTCAGGCCCAGCGTGTATTCATCAAAGTTGTCACCTTCTTTCTCCAGAAAGTCGACAATTTCCGCCGGCACCGTGGTGCCTTCAAACATTTCGGTATTGGCAAAACCAACAGAGAACGATAAACGCTGACGGCTGGAAATCGGGTAGCCGAAAGTCACGTTACCGCCTTTGGTGTTGGTCTGATAATCACTGACCGTATTCAGGCTGGCATAGTCGGTTTTACGGTAGAACAGGTTAAAGCCACGGCTCACACCGTCGATGGTGTAATACGGATTCAGGTAAGAGAAGTTATACGACTGTACGGTGTTGTTTTTCTGCACACCAAGCGACATACGGTTACCGGTACCGAAGAAGTTATTCTGGCTGACACTGGCCCCCAGAATCATGCCGCTGCCACCGGCGTAACCGATATTGAAGTTCAGACTGCCACTGAGTTGTTCTTCAACGTTGTAATTCACGTCAATCAGATCGTCGGAGCCCGGAACCGCTGGTGTTTCAACATTTACGGTTTTGAAGAAGCCCAACTGATTCAGACGGTTTTTACCGGCATCAATTTTATCGGTCGAGGCCCAGCCACCTTCCATTTGCAGCATTTCACGGCGCAGCACTTCATCTTTGGTGCCTTCGTTACCGGTAAAATTAATGCGGCGAACATACGTACGCTTACCCGGCTCAACAAAGAAGGTCAGATCGACGGTTTTATCTTCGTCATGAATTTTCGGAATGCCATCAACCTTGGCAAAGGTGTAACCATCGTTGCCCAGACGCTTGGACATCAGGTCGCTGGAATAAGTGACTAACTGACGGGAAAAGGTATCGCCCGTTTTAATCAGCTGCAGGCGGGTAAACTCAGCTTCATCCAGCACCAGATTACCGGCCATTTTGATGTCTTTCACCGAATACACATCACCCTCAGTGAGGTTAACGGTGATATAAACCCCTTCTTTATCCGGGGATACCGATACCTGAGTGGATTCGATGTTAAAGCGGATATAACCACGGTCGAGATAATAAGAGCGCAGTTTTTCCAGATCGCCGGATAATTTCTCACGGCTGTATTTGTTGTCGCTGGAATACCAGGACCAGAAATTACTGGTCTGCAGCTGGAATTGTTTCAGCAGTTCGTCATCGCTGAACGCTTCGTTGCCGACAATATTGATATGTTCGATGGTGGCAACGCTGCCCTCTTCGACATGAATTTTCAGCGACACACGGTTGCGCGGCAGACGCACAACTTCGGTTTCAATACCGGCATCATAACGGCCCTGCGCCACATACTGACGTTCCAGTTCCAGCGAGATGCGTTCCAGCGTAGAACGCTTGAATACCAGGCCTTCGGCCAGCCCCGACTGCTTCAGACCATCCAGCAGCATTTCCGTCTGAATGGCTTTGTTACCGTCAATTTCGATACCGGTAATAGTCGGCAGCTCAACCACCTGTACGATCAGGATATTGCCATCACGCAGCAGCTGCACATCATTAAATAAGCCGGATTTAAATAAGCGCTTGGAGGCCGTGACCAGACGGGCAGAATCCACCTGATCGCCCACATTGACAGGAAAAGCTTCGAATACCGTACCGGCAGATACCCGCTGCAGACCTTCAAGACGGATATCTTCAACGACAAAGGATTCGGCGCGGACGATGGACGACAGTAACCCCAGAAAAAGCGTAAACAGCAAAGAACGCATGTAAATAGTTATCCAAGCAACTCGGCAATCAACTACAGCCGACTTATATCGTTGTAAAAAGCAACCAGCATCAGGCTTAACAGCAGGAATAAACCGAACTGCACGGCAATGATCTGAACACGTTCTGGCAGAGGTCTGCCGCGTACTACCTCAACGAGGTAAAACAGGATATGCCCGCCGTCCAGCATGGGCACCGGCAATAAATTCAGTACTCCGAGAGAAATACTCAACAATGCCAAAAATCCGATAAAGGCTTCCAGCCCTCCCGAAGCCGAAGCGCCGGCTACTTTAGCAATGGTGATAGGCCCGCTCAAGTTCTTTACCGACACATCACCCAGTACCATCTTCCACAGGGAATCGAGGGTAAAGACAATCAGATCGCTGGTTTTGTTCACACTCAGCCACAAACCCTGCACAACACCGGCATGGCTGGTTCGCATCCAGTCTTCAGGAATCTCTGGCGCGACCACTCCGGCGCCGACAAAACCGATAACGGAGCCATCGTCCAGTGTCTTACTGCCAGGCGTCAGGGTAAGGTCAACCAGTGCCCCCTTGCGCTCCAGCGTCAGCTGCAGAGAGACTCCGGGCGCAGCACGGACATGCTCAACCCAGTCATACCAGTCGGCAACAGCGCTGCCATTGATCGCAACGACATGGTCTCCGGCCTGAATACCCGCCGCTGCGGCAGCACCGCCAGGCTGAACCTCACCAACCACCGCCGGTACATCCAGCCGGCGTGGCTCAATACCCAGCCCGGCTAACGGGTCCGGTACTTCCTGGTGAGCCAGCCAATCCTGCAATTGCAATCGGGTTGAACGCTGAGTGCCGTCTGAGCTTTTCAGCATCATACGGATATCAGCGTCCTCGCCCAGAAAACCCACCAGCTGCCAGCTGACTTCCTGCCAGGTCGTGGTTTCGTGATCATTAATAGCAACGATTTCATCGCCACTGCGCACCCCGGCCACCGCCGCTACCGAGTCGTCTGCCACAGTACCCACCACGGGTACAAAGCCGCTGGTACCGGAAACAAACAGCAGCCAGTAAGCCAGCAGGGCAAAAATAAAATTGGCAACCGGACCCGCCGAAGCAATGGCAATGCGCGCCCATGGAGACTTACGGTTAAAAGCCTGGTCAAGCAGATGCTCGGGCACCGGGGCTTCACGCTCATCCAGCATTTTTACATAGCCGCCCAGCGGGATAGGAGCAATGGCAAATTCAGTACCCTGCTTATCGGTAAACGACCAGAAGGGCTTACCGAAACCGACCGAAAAGCGCAGCACCTGTACGCCGCAACGGCGCGCTACCCAAAAGTGGCCAAATTCATGAATCACCACCAGCAGACTGATGGCGATAATAAAATACAGTAACGTCACGCGTTCACTCTCCCGTTAGCGGCATCCAGCTGTGCGCCTGCACAGTCACGTGCCCACTGATCCGCTGCCATCACATCCGCCAGATGCTGAATCGGCTGCACATCATGCCGGGCCATAACCCGGGCGATCAGGGTTGGAATAAAACTGAACGGAATTTGTTCCCGCAGGAAAGCCTCGACGGCGATTTCGTTGGCGGCATTCAGTACTGCAGGCATAGTGCCACCGGCGCTGAACGCTTCTTTTGCCAGTCGCAGACAGGGAAAGGTTTCTTCGTCCGGCGGGGTAAAATCAAGGCGGGCGATACTGAACAGGTCCAGCGACTGCACGCCCGCATCAATACGTTCAGGCCAGGCCAGGCCATAAGCGATCGGCGTACGCATATCCGGCTGCCCCAGCTGGGCAATGACCGAACCGTCACAGTACTGAACCATAGAATGGATAACACTCTGCGGATGCACCACGACCTGCACATCATCGGGTACACAGTTAAATAAGAAACAGGCTTCGATCAGCTCCAGCCCTTTATTCATCAGGGTGGCGGAATCGACGGAGATCTTCTGCCCCATCGACCAGTTAGGATGAGCCACCGCCTGCGCCGGTGTAACGTTTTCCAGTTCTGCGGCCGTGCAGCCGCGGAAAGGTCCACCGGAGGCCGTCAGCAGAATTTTCCGGATGCCGTGAGCGCTGAAGTCACCGCCATAGTTGTGCGGCAGAGCCTGAAAAATCGCGTTGTGTTCACTGTCGATCGGCAACAGCGTGGCACCACCGGCACGCACCGCCTGCATAAACAGCGGACCGGCCATGACCAGACTTTCTTTGTTGGCCAGCAACACCCGCTTACCGGCTTCTGCCGCGGCCAGTGTTGGCAGCAACCCGGCCGCACCAACGATCGCGGCCATGACCTGATCAACTTCTTCGGCTTCAGCAACCTCCACCAGCGCACGGGTTCCGCTCAGAACCGTGGTCTCGCAGCCACAGTTCAGCTGCGCCTGAAGACGCCGGGCAGCGTCACTGTCTGCCATCACGGCATAGCGGGGAGAGAATTCGCGTACCAGTGCCGCCATTTCATCGGCACGGGTAGCGGCGGTAAGCGCAAAAACCTGATAGCGCTCAGGGTAGCGCCGAACGACGTCCAGGGTGCTCTGACCAATCGAGCCAGTGGCACCCAGCACGGTAATCTGGCTTGTCATCCAGCCAGACCCCAGTCAAGAATCAGCATAAAGAAGGCGAATACAGGGACGGCCGCTGCCATGCTGTCAATGCGGTCCAGTACGCCGCCGTGCCCCGGCAACAGGGAGGAACTGTCTTTGATACCACGGTGGCGTTTCATCATACTTTCCACCAGATCCCCCAGCACAGAAATCACCATGGTGATAACGGTGATGGCCAGCAGACGCCAGGCATCGTGCAGATCCATCGGCTGCACCCAGGTATGGACGCAGGCACCGAATATCAGCGCGACCAGCAGAGTGGTTAACAGACCACCCCAGAAACCGGCCCAGGATTTACCCGGACTGACATGCGGCGCCAGCTTGGTATTGCCCCACTTTTTACCGGCAAAGTAAGCACCGGTATCAGCACCCCAGACAATCAGCATCACGTAGACAATCAGCAACGAGCTGTGTGGCTGGGTTTTCAGGTGCATAAACCCCACCCACATAGGAACCAGTACACAGAGGCCCAGCAGTGCCCGGACAGGACGCGCCGCCCACAGATCGGTACCTCCCGGATAGCGCTTCACCAGCGCAAAGGCAACCACCCACCAGGCAGTACCAACCGCCAGATAACCAATCAGGTATTGCGGGTGCATTTTCAGAACCCGGGCACTGATATAGAGGCACACAAACACTACCAGCGCATAGGCAACACGGCTCCAGTTACGCTGGTAACCGGCAATATTTGCCCATTCCCAGGCGCCAATGGTGGCGATAGCTGCGATGAAAATAGCGAATTCTTTCAGCGGCAGAAAAAAAATGCCGATGATCATCAGGGGGGCCAGCACCAGCGCTGTCAGTACGCGTTCCTTAAACACCTTGTTTCACTTCCTCTAACTGGTCGTCCGTGCGGCCAAACCGTCTTGTCCGGTCTGCAAACGCAGCCAACGCTTTTTGATATTCTTCTTCTTTGAAGTCGGGCCAGAAGGCATCGGAAAAGTAATATTCCGAATAAGCAGTCTGCCACAGCATAAAGTTGCTGATGCGCTGCTCACCTCCGGTACGGATCAACAAATCCGGTGCCGGTAAGTCACTCAGCCAGGTATAACGATGAAAGAGTTGTTCGTCGATATCCTGTGGCTGTAATTTTCCATCCTGCACATCCTGTGCAATACGCTGTGCGGCCTGGGCAATATCCCACTGCCCACCATAATTGGCCGCAATCACCAGAGTCATTGCGTCGTTATCGGCGGTCAGCTTTTCCGCATCGGCAATCAGCTGCTGAATTTTGCTGGAAAATCCCTGCAGATCACCCATTACCCGCAAGCGGATATTGTTGCGATGCAGTTTTCTGACTTCCCGCTCCAGCGCCACCACAAACAGCTGCATCAGCGCGCTGACTTCATTCGCCGGTCGCCGCCAGTTTTCACTGCTGAAGGCAAACAGCGTCAGCACTTCAACACCGGCACGTGCCGAGGTTTCCACCACGGCACGTACGGCATCGACGCCAGCTTTGTGGCCAGCCACTCCGGGCATAAAACGGCGCTTAGCCCAGCGGTTGTTGCCATCCATAATAATGGCAACATGGCGCGGCACCTGGCCCTGAACGGCCTGCGTATCATCAATACTGGTTGACATAAAATTTGCCGGTTTATACCTGCATCAGGTCTTTTTCTTTGGTTGCCAGTGCGGCATCCACGTCGGCAATAAACTTGTCGGTCAGTTTCTGAATCTGATCGTCGCTGCCACGCAGTTCGTCTTCAGAAATCAGTTTTTCTTTCAGCAGATCTTTTGCTTTGCCGTTGGCATCGCGACGGATATTACGGATCGCAACACGGCCTTTTTCGGCTTCAGCGCGGGCCTGCTTGATATAGGTTTTACGGGTTTCTTCGGTCAGGGCAGGCATTGGCAGACGGATGGTGTCACCATTGGTCGCCGGATTCAGACCCAGGTCAGATTTCAGAATGGCGCGCTCAATCTGTGGCACCAGGTTCTTTTCCCATGGGTTGATCGCCAGGCTTCGGCCATCTTCAACAATGATGTTAGCAACCTGAGAAATCGCAGTCGGCGTACCGTAGTAGTCGACCATTACACCGTCCAGAATGGCCGGGTTAGCACGGCCGGTACGGATCTTTTTAAAAGACTCTAGCATCGCCTGCAGACTTTTATCCATGCGCTCTTCGGCGTCTTTTTTAATATCGTTAACCATCGTTATTTTTCCTCACTCACGATCAGGGTGCCGTCATCGCCACCTGTCATCAGGCGGGCCAGCACTCCGGGCTCATTCATATCATAAACACGCAGTGGCATGTTATGGTCACGGGCAAGACAGATCGCGGTTAAATCCATAACACCCAGCTGTTTTTCCAACACTTCCTGATAGGTCAGGCAGTCGTATTTTTCGGCATTCGGGTCTTTCTTCGGGTCGGCAGTATACACACCATCGACGTTGGTTGCCTTCAGAACAACATCGGCATTAATTTCGATACCACGCAGACAGGCTGCGGAGTCGGTGGTGAAGAACGGGTTACCGGTACCGGCAGAGAAAATCACCACATCACCACCTTCCAGCGCGCGGATGGCACTGCGGCGATCGTAGTGGTCAACCACGCCACTCATCGGGATGGCCGACATAACGCGGGTCGGCATATTGGCACGCTCCAGAGCATCGCGCATGGCCAGCGCGTTCATAACCGTTGCCAGCATGCCCATATGATCTCCGGCAACACGGTCGAGTCCGGCTTCGCTCAGCGCTTTACCGCGGAACAGGTTGCCGCCGCCAATCACCAGACCGATCTGTACACCAATACCACGCAGCTGGCCGATCTCAAGTGCCATGCGGTCGAGTACTTTGGGATCGATACCAAAATCCAGCTCGCCCATCAGGGCCTCACCACTGAGTTTCAGCAGAATGCGTTTGTACTTGGGACTTTTTTGCTCGGCCATGGAGATCTCCAGATAGATAATAAACTCGGCAACAGGCAGACCCGCCTGACTGTTGCGTTACGGGATGGGCACCCCGCCCTGCGGCACAAACCGCCGCTGATACTTGGCGTATCAACAGACACCAGACAACCGCGTTAGTTGCCTGACGTCAAATACAAATATGCCGGGCGAGCCCGGCATATCATAGGGTATTCAACCGCTGGTTATCCTACCCCGTGCTTACAATCAGCCTTTCAGCTGCGCAGCAACTTCAGCAGCGAAGTCTACTTTCTCAACTTCGATACCTTCACCTACTTCCAGACGCAGGAAGGAAACAACGTCAGCACCGGCTGCTTTAGCCAGCTGAGCGATAGTCTGCTCCGGGTTCTTAACGAACGGCTGATCCAGCAGGCTGTTTTCTTTCAGGAACTTGTTGATACGGCCAACCATCATTTTTTCGACGATTTCGTCTGGCTTACCAGCCATATCTGGCTGAGCCTTGATGATTTCTTTTTCTTTCTCAACAACTTCAGCAGGCATATCTTCTGCGCGCACAACACGTGGGTTAGCAGCAGTTACATGCATTGCGATGTCTTTAGCCAGTTCTTCATCACCAGCAGTCAGGGCAACAATACAGCCCACTTTACCGTTAGAGTGCAGGTAAGCACCCAGAACCGGAGCTTCCAGAACAGACGGACGACGTACAGTGATGTTTTCACCGATTTTCTGAACCAGAGCCATACGGGCTTCTTCCAGTTCACCTTCCATCAGTTTGGCAACGTCAGTTTCTTTGGTAGCAACCAGTTTGGCCAGAACAGTGTCAGCAAAAGCAGAGAAGTTTGCATCGCCAGCAGCGAAGTCAGTTTCAGAGTTAACTTCAACAACGAAAGCAACGCCATCTTTAACTTCGATACGCAGTTTACCTTCAGCAGCAGCACGGTCTGCTTTTTTAGCTGCTTTCAGACCAGAGTTTTTACGCAGGTTTTCAATCGCCAGATCGATATCACCGTCGGTTTCAGTCAGTGCTTTTTTGCACTCCATCATGCCCAGACCGGTACGTTCGCGCAGTTCTTTAACCTGAGCAGCAGAAATATTTGCCATGTGTGTAATCCTCTATCAGTTAACTTGTCAGTAAATTGCACCTAAAAAAAAGGGGGCAAGCCCCCTTTTTCCGAGCGTCTGAGATTACTCAGCTGCTTCCTGTGCCGGCGCTTCTTCTGCTACTTCGACGAATTCGTCTGCAGCCACACCATTTTGCTGCTTGCCTTCCAGTACGGCGTCTGCGATTGCAGAAGCGTAGATCTGGATAGCACGGATAGCATCGTCGTTACCTGGGATAACGTAATCGATACCGTCAGGGTTAGAGTTGGTATCAACCACACCAATAACCGGGATACCCAGCTTGTTGGCTTCCTGAACAGCGATACGCTCATGGTCAACGTCGATCACGAACAGTACGTCCGGCAGACCGCCCATTTCCTTGATACCACCGATAGAACGCTCCAGCTTCTCCATTTCACGGGTACGCATCAGAGCTTCTTTTTTGGTCAGCTGTTCGAAAGTACCATCGTTTTGTTGCGCTTCGAGGTCACGCAGACGCTTGATAGACTGACGGATGGTTTTGTAGTTGGTCAGCATACCGCCTAACCAGCGGTGTGCGACGAAAGGCATGCTGGAACGCTCAGCCTGCTCTTTCATGATCTTACCTGCAGCGCGCTTGGTACCAACAAACAGAACTTTGTTGTTACGGGCAGCCATAGACTCAACCAGTTTCAGCGCGTCGTTCAGCGCAGGAACGGTGTGCTCCAGGTTGATGATATGAATTTTGTTGCGGGCGCCGAAAATGTACTTGCCCATTTTCGGGTTCCAGTAACGGGTCTGGTGACCGAAGTGTACGCCTGCTTTCAGCAGGTCACGCATGCTTACTTGTGCCATGATAACTACCTTAATAAGTTGGGTTAGGCCTCCACGTACCCATCTCTCCGACCCTTGCCATCTCTGGCCGGGCACCCCGGATCAACGTTTTGATACGTGTGTGTCATTTATATGGAACGGATCAGTCCGTTTCACGGCGATTTTTTCGCGGGCGCTTTATACCACTTTTACCCAGCCAACGCCAGCATAAAACAACCTGACGACGGCCTCCGCCACGTAATCCGAAACGCCCCGGCCGCCGCTGAGCATCACAAACGACAGGCGCAATTTCTGATTAAAGCTAACTATGAAGACCATTGGTTCAATACCGCGGCCACAACCAGTACAATGGCCGCTTAACCAAGTCTGATGAACAGGTAAACAACTCCCCATGAGTGTCATCATCAAGTCCGCTGAGGACATCGAGAAAATGCGCGTTGCCGGCCGTCTGGCGGCTGAAGTTCTGGAAATGATCGGTGAATATGTAAAACCCGGCGTTTCTACCGGTGAGCTGGACCGCATCTGCCATGACTATATCGTGAATGTTCAGCAGGCCATTCCCGCACCGCTTAATTACCGCGGCTTTCCGAAGTCTATCTGCACCTCAATCAATCAGGTGATCTGCCACGGTATTCCGAGTGATGACAAGATCCTGAAGAAAGGCGACATCATCAACATCGATATCACCGTCATCAAAGATGGCTATCATGGCGACACCAGCAAGATGTTTTTCGTCGGTGAAGCCAGTCCGGCCAACCAGCGTCTGGTGGAAATTACTCAGGAGTGTCTGTACCTGGGTATCGATCTGGTCAAACCCGGCGCCCGCCTGGGGGATATTGGCCATGTGATTCAGCAGCACGCCGAAAGCAACCACTATTCCGTCGTACGCGAATACTGCGGACACGGCATTGGTACTGTCTTCCACGAAGATCCTCAGGTACTGCATTACGGCCGTCCGGGCACAGGTCTGGAGCTGAAAGCCGGTATGATTTTTACCATCGAGCCAATGATCAATCAGGGCACCCGTTTTAATAAGCTGATGAAAGATGGCTGGACCGTAGTCACCAAAGACCGCAAGCCGTCTGCTCAGTGGGAGCACACCATTCTGGTAACGGAAACCGGCGCAGAAGTGCTGACCCGTCGTCAGGAAGAAACCCGGTTCGGACAATAATCCATGGATGCTGTGGCGCCTGCGTTACCGTCGATCGACTCGCAGCAGTTACTGGCTGATCTGCAGGCTGCGGTTTCTCCGCTGCCGGTGGTCAAGCCAGTCCTGAAGCGTATTCAGGAAGAAGCCCACGCTTATTTCCGCGCCACGCTGGATGCCAGCACACTGGTACCGCTGCGGGCCCGGCTGATTGATCAGATACTGCAGTGTCTGTGGCAGAACAGCCGCTTACCCGCCACCGATCTCGCTCTCGTCGCTGTAGGTGGTTACGGCCGTGGTGAACTTCATCCGCATTCCGATATTGATGTGCTGCTCCTCGCGCGCAATGAAGCAGCCATTAATGCCAACAGCGAGGCCCTGCAGGGCTTTATCACCCTGCTGTGGGATCTGAAGCTGGATGTTGGCCACAGCGTGCGCACGCTGGATGAATGCGTCAGCGAAGCCGAGAAAGACCTCACCATCATCACCAATATGATGGAAAGCCGCTCACTGGCTGGCGATACCGAGCTGCACCAGCTGCTGAAACAGGCGACCGACGCCGATAAAATCTGGCCCGCTCAGGCATTCTTTAATGCCAAGTGGCAGGAAGTGCAGGCACGTCACCGCAAGCACAACGATTCGGAATACAACCTCGAACCCAATGTTAAAAACTCTCCCGGCGCATTGCGCGATATCCAGACCATTACCTGGGTAACCATGCGCCACTTTGGTCAGGGCAGCCTGCTCGCTCTGCAGGATAAAGGCTTTCTGACACCGTTTGAATTTGAGCGCCTGGAACGCAGCCGCCATTTTTTATGGCAGGTACGCTACGCCCTGCATATGCTCGCCGGGCGTGAAGAAGACCGTCTGCTGTTTGACCTGCAGCGAGAAATTGCCGAGCTACTCGGCTTTGCTGATGATAAAAAGTTACTGGGCGTAGAGCGCTTTATGTCGCGCTTCTACCGCAATCAGCTGGCAACGACCGAACTGTCCGACCTGTTACTGCTGCATTTCAACGAAGACTTTATGAAATGCGACAAGGTCAACGAGATAGAAACCCTGAATGAATATTTCGTTCTCTGTAATGGCTATCTGCAGTTAATCGATAAAGATCTGTTTAAGCGCGAGCCGGGCTGGCTGCTGCAGGTATTCCTGCTGATGGCCAAAACGCCGCAAGCCAAAGGTATTCACTCCGATACCATCCGCGCCCTGCGTGATCACCGCAACCTGATCAATGACGAATACCGCGCCAACGCCGGACACAATCAGATTTTTATGCAACTGATGCGCAACCG
>FLOH01000844.1_pt1 | contig 54871 bp, 47 predicted proteins | sample 756751 | NCBI WGS metagenome assembly FLOH01 (sample SAMEA4026879, study PRJEB14308) | marine metagenome | biome: coastal water; material: water | depth 74 m
TCAAGGCTATTAACGATGAACTTAGTATTTCAAAGATCGCTTCTCAATCAAACCACAACTATGGAATGCTAAATCAACCGTATCCATCAAGTATTTCAAAGATCGCTTCTCAATCAAACCACAACCAAGAAGTCAAGGCTATTAACGATGAACTTAGTATTTCAAAGATCGCTTCTCAATCAAACCACAACTATGGAATGCTAAATCAACCGTATCCATCAAGTATTTCAAAGATCGCTTCTCAATCAAACCACAACTAGCTAGGTTATACTGCTCCATACTAAAAGAGTATTTCAAAGATCGCTTCTCAATCAAACCACAACTTTCAGGTTTTGCCCCACCCCATCAATATCAGTATTTCAAAGATCGCTTCTCAATCAAACCACAACTTAATGGAAATAGAAGATTTACCTATGCTTAGTATTTCAAAGATCGCTTCTCAATCAAACCACAACTGTTCGGAAATCATAAGGTGATGGGGTTGCAGTATTTCAAAGATCGCTTCTCAATCAAACCACAACGCTGTTGGCGTGTTGATTGCCGCCAATCTTAGTATTTCAAAGATCGCTTCTCAATCAAACCACAACCATTGATAAACGACAATAGTTAGTTATGCTAGTATTTCAAAGATCGCTTCTCAATCAAACCACAACCGTAACCTCACAAGGGTGCTTGATTCAATAAGTATTTCAAAGATCGCTTCTCAATCAAACCACAACACCTTCAATGTTTCGGTCATCTTGATATCAAGTATTTCAAAGATCGCTTCTCAATCAAACCACAACCGTATTCCTCTTGTTTGGGTCACGAACATCAGTATTTCAAAGATCGCTTCTCAATCAAACCACAACCTAAATGTTGCCGTTGAAGTGACACCGTTAAGTATTTCAAAGATCGCTTCTCAATCAAACCACAACATTCCAGCCATGGAAGATTTAGATGGCACCAGTATTTCAAAGATCGCTTCTCAATCAAACCACAACCTTTCTCGTGCCTTCCTTCGCGTGTTTTCAGTATTTCAAAGATCGCTTCTCAATCAAACCACAACTTGATTCCGTTCGGTAACTTCTCGAACTTAGTATTTCAAAGATCGCTTCTCAATCAAACCACAACTCGGATAAGTGCCACGAACTAAAGAACAATAGTATTTCAAAGATCGCTTCTCAATCAAACCACAACTGTAAGTGGAACGGAACCAACAGTAACTGAAGTATTTCAAAGATCGCTTCTCAATCAAACCACAACCAGGCGGTCCGAGGGGGTTGTAGGTAGCAAAGTATTTCAAAGATCGCTTCTCAATCAAACCACAACTCAGCCAATATGATTACTGGAAATACATCTAGTATTTCAAAGATCGCTTCTCAATCAAACCACAACCTTTGTCTCTTGATGTGCATGCTATTACTTAGTATTTCAAAGATCGCTTCTCAATCAAACCACAACTCAACGGACGGTGGACATCGTTGGCGGTTAGTATTTCAAAGATCGCTTCTCAATCAAACCACAACTAATTCTATCGCGCTGTTTTACCGCGTCAGAGTATTTCAAAGATCGCTTCTCAATCAAACCACAACTCGTGAATGAATGACTTGGCGACAAGGCAAGTTAAACACGAATACTGAAATTACCACGAATGTAGAAAGATAGTCTCTTCCGTTCTCTTCGACCAACTCAGGGCAGGCAATCCCTCGCTCGGAATGACGGTAAATGGCGCTTATTCTTTCTCAAAGGAGAGGCAAGCATTAGAGACGCAAGCATTAGAGACTCAAGCATTGCGTCTCTACGGAAAGCAAATAGTAGATTTAAAGCATGAAAGTCAACTACATCACCCTGTCAATCCCCATCTTTTTCCTGCTGATAGGTATTGAGCTTTTGGTGGGCTACCTGAAGAAGGAAAAGCTGTATCGTTTTAATGATGCGCTGACCAACATTAACTTGGGAATTGGTTCGCAGGTGGTAGGTATCATGACGAAGGGATTGCTGTTTCTAGCCTATCTCTATCTCTTTGAAAACAGGGTTTACACTTTTGAGAATACGTGGTGGAGTTGGGCACTTCTGTTCCTAGGTGTTGATTTCTTCTATTATTGGTTCCATCGCGCTAGCCACGAGGTGAATGCGCTTTGGGCGGCACATATTGTGCACCATCAGAGCGAGGATTACAACCTTTCGGTTGCGCTGAGACAGTCGTGGTTTCAGGGTTGGTTTTCGTGGGCATTCTACTTGCCCTTGGCGTTTGTGGGATTTGACCCTGTGATGTTTGCGGCTATGGTTTCATTCAATACGCTGTACCAGTTCTGGATACATACAACCACGATTAAAACCATGGGACCATTGGAGTGGATTTTCAACACACCTTCTCATCATCGGGTTCATCATGGCAGCAACCCCAAGTATATTGACAAGAACCATGCAGGTAGTTTGATTATTTGGGATAGGATGTTTGGCACTTTTCAGAAAGAAGAAGAAGCGGTTGTTTACGGAATTACCTCGCCTTTGAACAGCTGGAATCCTGTTTGGGCAAATATTCATTATTGGAAAGACTTATGGCAATTGTCCAAGCAATCGAAGAGCTTTGATAAGGTACTGGTGTTTCTAAAACCACCGGGCTGGCAGCCAGATTATCTGGGCGGGTTTCAAGCTCCACAGGAGATTGACCTGAAAGCGTATCACAAATACGAAGCAGACGGATTGCGACATGACCATATCTATGTTTTCTTCGTGTTTCTTGTGGCATTGGCTCTTTCTACCTTGGTGCTTATCATAAAAGACAGCGTTCCTACCCTGCCTTTGTATGCCACCATGACCTATCTATTAATTACGCTGGGAATCTCTGGAGGATTGATGGAGAACAGGAAGTGGCTGATTCCAGCCGAATACGCGCGAATTTTTTCTACGCTTATTGTTGCGCTGCTATTTTGGGAGCACCCTGCCTTTATGTACATTATGCGAGGCGCAGCAGTTTTCGCACTCATCAATTTTATCTGGTTCAGCCGCGTTGTGAAACACGTTAGAAAAGAAGGGCATGTCAAAATCGTTTAAAAGGTTCACGCTTCTATTCTATGTAATTATGGCGGTGTTCATGGTCAGCGTACTGTCTGAACAGACTATGCTGCACTACGCGGTAAAGCCCATGTTCATGGTAATCTTGATGATTTTTCATCATCAACAGCTCAACGGCAAGTACAGTTTCTTTTCAAAAATGATTCAAGCGGGATTGTTTTTCTCTTGGATTGGGGATGTTGCTCTCATGCTTCCAGATTCATCGGGATTATTGTTTGTAATTGGCTTAGGAAGCTTTCTCATTGCACATGTTGGTTATTCTTTAGGATTCTATCAAAACATCAAAGATTCTTCCGTGCCATTTAGCTATGGAAAGGCGGCAGCTTTTGCTGTTCCGTTCCTTCTGGTGACAGGGCCGTTCTTTTATTACATCAAGGAAGGTTTGCCGAGCGAATTGTTCTTTCCTGTACTTGCTTACACTACAGTTATTAGTGTGATGGGAATGTTCTCAGCTTGGCGATATGGTCATGTTGAACAAAAAGCTTTTAGATGGATGCTGATAGGCGCTATCCTGTTCATCCTTTCAGATTGTTTGCTAGCGCTAAATCTGTTCTCCATTCAGCCAGAGAAACATTCGGACATGGCAAAATCACTTGCCTTATTGAACATGCTTCTTTACCTCACAGGGCAGTTTATGATTACTGTGGGGGCGGTGTTCTACGTGAACAGTACGGAGCAAAAGACCTAATAGGTTTTAAAAACCTACTTGGTCTCGTGCCTAGGACAAGTTCAAAGGATTCTTAACCTTCTGCTTAAGAAGAGCTCTCTCCATCACTTCATCCATGTTTTTCACATAATGGAAGGTGAGTCCTTTGAGGTAATCTGGCTCAATTTCTTCTATATCCTTGCGGTTTTCCACAGAAAGGATGATTTCCTTGATTCGTGCTCTCTTGGCGGCCAAGATTTTCTCTTTAATACCTCCAACTGGAAGCACCTTACCACGTAAGGTAATCTCGCCTGTCATAGCAAGCTTTTCCCGTACTTTTCTTTGCGTATACAAAGAAGCCAAGGCAGTGAAAATGGTAATTCCAGCCGATGGGCCATCCTTAGGAGTAGCGCCTTCTGGAACGTGAATATGTAGATTCCACTCGTCAAATATCTCAGGCTTCAAATCGAGTTTATCGGCATGCGACTTCAGATACTCCAGGGCAATTACCGCAGACTCTTTCATCACATCGCCTAAGTTTCCAGTAAGCGTCAGTTTACCCTTGCCTTTGCTTAAACTCGATTCGATGAAAAGAATATCGCCACCAACAGAGGTCCAAGCTAAACCTGTAACAACTCCTGCAAACTCATTGTCTGTGTAACGGTCTCGTTGCATGCGTGGAGGTCCTAGAATCTCTTCCACATCCGCTAGCGTAATATTCGCCTCTTTAGGCTCTTCCATGGCTACAAACTTGGCGCGGTTACGCACAAGTTTAGCAATCGTCTTCTCCAGCCCTCTTACACCACTTTCTCGGGTGTATTCTTCAATCACTTTCTCTAGAGATTGCTTACTCAGCTTTACTTGAGACTTTTTTAAACCATGTTCAGCAATCTGCTTTGGCACAAGATGTCTCTTGGCTATCTCCATCTTCTCTTCAACCGTATAGCCGCTAACCTCAATAATCTCCAACCTGTCTCGTAATGCTGGTTGGATGGTACTTAAACTGTTAGCGGTTGCGATAAACATCACCTTCGAAAGGTCATATTCCGTTTCGAGGTAATTATCGTAGAAAGCAGCATTTTGTTCTGGATCTAATACTTCTAGCAAAGCTGAAGAAGGATCTCCATGAAAATCTGAACCAACCTTATCAATCTCATCTAACACAAACACTGGGTTAGAAGACTTTGTCTTTTTAATGTTCTGAATAATCCGACCTGGCATAGCTCCTATGTAGGTTTTACGATGCCCTCTTATTTCAGATTCATCTTTTAACCCGCCTAGCGAAACCCGAACATAACTTCTACCCACTGCCTCGGCAACAGACTTTCCCAAACTCGTTTTCCCTACTCCAGGAGGACCAACCAAGCATAAAATTGGAGCTTTCAAATCACCTTTCAACTTTAATACAGCTAGGTGTTCTAAAATCCTATCCTTCACTTTAGTTAGACCAAAATGGTCTTTATCAAGTACTTTTTGAGCTCGTTTCAGGTCGAAGTTATCCTTAGAATATTCGCCCCAAGGAAGATCTAACAGGACATCCAAATAATTCATTTGAACAGAATACTCACCCGCACTTGGGTTCATTCTTCCTAGTTTCTCCAACTCCTTATTGAAATGGTCGGCTACTTTTTTGGTCCATTTTTTATCTGCGGCTCTATTCCGCATCTCATCCACCTCTTGATCAACCGAATTACCACCAAGTTCTTCCTGAATCTGCTTCATTTGCTGATTGAGGAAATACTCACGCTGTTGCTTATCAATATCAACCTTAACCTTAGACTGAATATCATTCTTCAGTTCAAGCATCTGAAGGTTCTTGGTAAGATGCTCAAGAACCATAATTGCTCTTTGCTTCAAATCTGCGACCTCAAGCATCTTTTGCTTTTGACTAACAGAAGCATCCATATTGGATGAAATGAAGTTTATTAAGAACGATGGACTTTCGATATTCTTGAGTGCAAATTCACTCTCAGAAGGAATATTTGGTGACTGTCTGATAATGCTTAGAGCCAAATCTTTTAGCGAATCAACTAGCGCATTAAATTCTTTGGTTTTTCTAGCTGGCTTAATCTCATCAAAGGCAGTAATGCTTGCACGGAAATAGGGCTGAACCTCAACCATTTCTCTCACCTCGAATCTTCTCTTTCCTTGAATGATTACTGTGGTGCTGACATCAGGCATTTGAAGCATTTTTATGATACGTGCAACCGTACCAATGCGATTCATGTCTTCAGGCCCTGGATCTTCCACGGCAACATCTTTTTGTGCTAATACACCAATTACCTTGGTGCTATGATAGGCGTCCTTTACAAGCTTTATTGACTTGTCTCTGCCAATTGTAATTGGAATTACTACACCAGGAAACAAAACGGTGTTCCTCAACGGAAGAATCCCAACTAATTCGGGAATTTCTTCGGTATTCATGCTCTCTTCATCTTCTGGAGAAAGCAAAGGAATGAACTCCGAATCTTCCTCTATCAAATTAGAAAAACTCACAATATCCTCAAACGGGTCACTCATTGAATAGGGGTTAGATGGCAAAACTAAATCGTTGGCCACCGCGGAAATGTCAACGAATGTGCCGAAGCTTCAAATTGTCAAGAATTCGGTCAAAAGGTCAGTTTCGGTAACTCTTTGTCAGTTCAAATACTGACGAAAGGATGTCTTTCTCCGTTTCATCTAACGATTTACCGCGTCTTTGCATCACTCTATCGGCTGTGGCCAAGGCTTTATCTAGGTTATATTCGGTAAAACCAGCTGCTCCGCCCCAATTAAATGACGGAACAAAGGTTCGGGGAAATCCAGAGCCAAAAACATTGGTACTTACACCCACTACGGTGCCTGTGTTAAACATGGTATTTATACCCGATTTAGAATGGTCTCCCATTATTAAGCCACAAAATGTCAGACCTGTTTTGGCAAATCTTTGTTCTCCATAACTCCAAACTCTAACCTCATCGTAATTATTTTTCAGGTTTGAGTTATTGGTGTCGGCTCCTAGATTACACCATTCTCCAAGCACAGAATTCCCTAAGAAACCATCGTGTCCTTTATTAGAGTACCCTATTAAGACACTATTATTTACCTCTCCACCCACTCTACTATGAGGTCCGACAGTGGTTGGCCCGTATATCTTTGCCCCCATTTTAACCTGGCTTTCTTCGCATAGTGCAAACGGCCCACGAATAATGGAGCCTTCCATTACCTCGGAGTTTTTACCAAGGTAGATAGAGCCAGAAGTTGTGTTGAAAATGCTCGCTTCAGCCTTTGCGCCTTCTTCTAAGAATACTTTTCCATTTCCAATAATTGTGTTGCTACTAGACAGCTTTACAGATTTAGCGCCAGCAGTTAAAAGTGCCATATCGGCTTCAATAGCTTCGCCATTTTTAGAAAATATGTCCCACGGGTGGTCAACTGTAAGCACGTTTCCGCCAAATTCTAAGGATTCTCCTTCATTCAAACTAAACTTGGCTCTGCTTTCCATTCTTGCGGCCAATAATTTGTCAGCTTTTACAAGTCTTTCACCAACTCCAAGTTCTTGAATTGACCGAACTAATTCATCATTGGGGCTTACGCTTCCATTAATGAAAATGTTGTCGCCCGTTTGGCTGAAAGGAAACTTAGCTTGTAAATAATCCTCGGTAAGTGTGCTTGTAGTCGCGTTTAGTACGTGTTGCCACTTCTCTCTAATTGTAAGAATTCCAATTCGGAGATCACAAACTGGACGAGTGAATGTTAGCGGAAGTAGATTCTCTCTGGAATCGTCAAAAAGTATGTAGTTCATGCTTTGCTAAAATGCGAAAATAAAAAGCCCCAATCACAATGTGATTGGGGCTAAACTCAGAAATCTGAGTATTTATTATCCTTCGTCCTCCGTCTCCTCTGGCTTAACCTGAGATGCACGGTGAGTTTTGTATCGGTTACGGAACTTGTCAACACGTCCTGCTGTATCAACTAACTTCATCTTACCAGTATAAAATGGATGAGATGAACTTGAAATTTCCAATTTAATCAATGGATACTCTTCTCCATCTTCCCACTTAATAGTTTCTTTGGCTGCTGCACAAGATTTGGTACGAAAAGCCACATCGTTAGACATGTCCTTGAATACAACGTATCTATAATCTTCTGGGTGAATTCCTTCTTTCATTGTTCTGCTTTTTTCAGAATGGAGCGCAAAGATATATAAATCGTTCTTTTATGAAACACACAATTTATCTTTCATCTGTGCGTAATAGGCCCAATAAGTATATTTGCCGTCCATGAAAACCGTCAACTGGAGCATATTTTCGATTATCGTAATCATCTTTTTGGCGGGTGGCTGCAAGAAAGATTCTTTTAATAGAGATGGCGCGCTAACGTTTTCGGAAGATACGGTGCTATTTGATACGGTTTTCACAACCATTGGATCTGCCACTCGGCAATTCAAGATTTACAATCGTCATCAAGAACAGATTACCATCTCATCCATTATGCTTGCTGGCGGGCTTCAATCTAAGTATAGAATGAATCTTGACGGGGTAGCTGGAGTTGCTTTTAGCAACATTACAATTCCTCCAAAAGATTCGCTTTTTGTTTTTGTTGATGTTACGCTTGACCCAAACAATTTGTCGCAACCTGCCATTGTAACCGACAGTATTCTTTTTAATACCAACGGAATTATTCAGGATGTTGATTTAGCGGCATTCGGTTGGGATGCAGATTTCATATATCCAACGGTTTTCGACAACCCAATAGGACCGTATACCTTTTTAGACTGCAATATTACCTGGACGTCAGCCGAGCCACATGTTATTTACGGTTGGGCTGTTGTACCAGATGGCTGTACCCTAACTATAGAGGCTGGAACGAACGTTTATAGCCACAAAAGCTCTGGGATTATTGTTGATGAAGGCGGGACACTCATAGTAAATGGCACTTCGCTTAACCCTGTTACTTTCTCTAGCGATAGGTTGGATGAATTCTATGAAGACCAAGCAGGCGAATGGGATAGAATCTGGCTCTTTAATGGCAGCAAGAACAACGTTATTAATGGCGCAATAATTAAAAATGGTAATGTGGGGATTGAGGTTGATACGGTAAGTCCAGGGTCGCCTAATCCAACTCTTACCATCAGCAATACCATTATTGAGAATATGGCTGGTGCGAGTTTGCTCTCATTAGCCGGAACAGTTGATGCAAGAAATTGCGTGTTTGGCAATGCAGGTCAATATTCAGTAGCACTCATTAATGGTGGTACCCACAATTTTTATCATTGCACCATTGGAAATTATTGGGTGAACGGCAATAGACAAACTCCTGCATTGCAGATTACCAATTGGCTTGAAACATCCACAACCTACTATCTCAAAGACCTTAACTCTTACTTCGGCAATTGTATCATCTATGGCAACAATCAAACAGAAATAGGGTTAGACGAAGACCCATCCGCTGCTTTCAACTTTGAATTTGACCATTGTCTTATTCGAGTAAATACAGATGATGTAGACGTGAGCGATTTGGCCGAATTCCACGACATCATTTACATCGACCCTGAATTTGTTAAACCAACCGAGCAGAATTTTGCGTTGGACACTCTTTCTCCTGCCATGAATGCTGGGGATATTTCTATCACAAATGATGCTGGCATTTTTGACGATGTAATCGGAAATTTCCGGCCTTTTGGCTCAGGACCTGACTTAGGTGCCTACGAACGTCAAGAGTAAGAACATCTTTATATTTGGCGGTACAACTCCGTCTTTGAAAAACCAGGTCCTAAATACCCTCCACCACATTGGTGTTTCTTCGCTTTTGCGAGCGAAAAAAGACGGGCTTTTAACCGTTCTCAGCCTTCATAGAATATCAGAAGAGCACAATAATTTTTGGAACCCAATACATCCGAAAACCTTTGACCAATTGCTTGGGTATGTAAAAAAGAATTATCGGGTAATTGGATTTAATGAGTTGGAAAACGAGAACCATTCCAAGTCAAACAAGCCTTTGTTAATTCTCAGTTTTGATGACGGTTATTATGATTTCTACCAGCATGCGTTGCCATTATTGGTAAAATACAAATTGCCCTCAAACCACAATATTGTGAACGAATGTGCTAGTTCAAACCGAACTATTTGGACGCAAAAGCTGAACTTAGTTTTTGAACATCATCTTCAAACATCCTCTCCTTTAACAATTGACTATTCGGATAGGAAAAGCTCATTGGCAGATTTTGGAAATTCGTGGATGACCTATTATCTCGACACTTTCAAAACGCTCCTAAACCTCCCTTTGAATGAAAGAGAATCCGTGCTAAACAACCTGATAGAAGGTTCAGGTATTGATCTTTCCTGCAGAATGATGAATTGGGAGGAAATAAAGGAATGCAGTTCAAATTTGGTTGAAATTGGAAGTCACACTTTTACGCATGATTCTTTGGGAACCATAAAAGATGTAGAAGCTCTTAAAAAGGAAATTCTGGAATCTAAAACTCAAACGGAAAATGCATTAGGAAAGAAAGTTGATGTATTTGCCTTACCTAATGGACAAACAGGTTCTTTAGCAGATAAAGTAATCTCCAATTCAGACTATAAATTCGTCCTGTACGCCAATGATGAATTGAATGCCATGCCTGTTTCAAGTTCTCATGGCCCAATTAGAATTTCAAGGATTAACTTGGTGGATGAACCTTTACCTCAAATGGCACTGAGACTAGAGCAATTTCATAAAATGCTGAGAAAGTATGTCAGATAAGCCTGAGAAATATTTTAAGCGTGCTGAGGACTTTTCGTACGACATAGAGCGAATTGGACTCGAAGATTTCTCTTTGCTTATTCCACTCATGAAGGACTGCTTTGGGATGGATGCAGATATTGATTACTTCCGATGGAAATTCACTCAAAATCCAGCAGGGAACTTCATTGGATTTATTGCTGTTGATAATTTTACCAATGAAGTTGGAGGCTACTATGGAGTAATTCCGCAGATATTTGAGTTGAATGGAGAGCAGCGAACGATCTACCAATCGTGCGACACAATGACTCATTCTTCGCATAGAAGGCGAGGGTTATTCAGGAAACTAGCCATGCGCTGCTACGAGGAGTTGCGGAACGAAAACAAGTTTTTCGTTATTGGATTTGGTGGCGGTCAGTCTACCCCGGGGTTTCTAAAATTCGGCTGGAAAAGGATTTTCGATTTTCGATATTACTTCCGACCTTCTTTGCTCTGTAGGTTTGCTAGAGCATCAAAAACGGAGCGTGAGCAAGTTGTGGTTACTACAGCCGAATCAGCATTGAATTCTGGATTAGACATTACTAGAGCAGAATTAGAAGCCAAAGCCAAAGGAGCAAGAAGTGCCGAACAAATTCAATGGCGACTAAGCAATCCGTATCACAAATACCTTGTAATTCGCATCAAGAGTGAACCTAAGAGTTACATCATCTTCTACGTAGACAAAGACAAGTTGGTGATTTTTGATATTCATTTTACGGAAAAGAAAAGTGGGGAAACCTTAATGCGATTCCTTAATGACGAGGTAGTTCTCAAAGGATTTAAGGGAATTATAGCCTTCTGTCAAGAAAATGCTTTGGATTCGAATCTGCTTAAATCATTAGGGTTCATCAATAATCCATTCAATTTTGGCCCGTTAAAGGAACGTGTACCATTCATTCTATTTAGCACGGAAGAAGAAATGGACAAGTATCTTTCGCCTTCGGATTGGTTGGTTACTACTTTCGACCACGATTCTTTATAATCAATCGTATTGAAAAAAGCTCTTATTCTAGCGTACGACTTTCCACCCTACAATTCTATTGGTGCACAAAGACCCTACGCGTGGCTTAAGTATTTCAGAGAGTTTGGTTTAGACCCAGTGGTAGTTACACGGCATTGGGATGTAGAAATAACGGGTCCCAACGATTGTAATCTGCCGAGTAAAAACACCCGTGTTACCGAAGAGACCAACGATTACGGTAAAGTCATTCGTGCTCCCTTCTACCCTAGTTTACGGGATAAACTTATCTCTCGCTCAGATTTACCATCGGTATTATTTCGAAAAATGCTTTCTGTGTGGCAGTTGCTTACAGAGCACCACCTAAAATCTTCAGACAACAAAAGAACCATTCTAACAGCTGCTCAAGCATATTTGAAAAAGAACCATGTTGATGTAATAATTGCCTGCGGAGAACCCTTTGTTTTATTCAGATATGCCGCACAATTAAGCACGGAGTTTGATGTGCCTTGGGTTGGAGATTACCGAGATGGTTGGAGCACCAATTACCGCTGGGATGATGCCAAATTTTATGGCTTAATTCAAAAATCAGTACAGCAATCTGTAGAGAAAAAAGCGGTTGCAACCTCTACGCTACTTACCACTGCTGCGCCTAGTTTCTCTGTCAGGTTAGCAGCACTCACAGGTAGAAAAGAAGAGGCTATTCCGGTGGTGTACAATGGTTATTTCGAGGAGAAATTTGCCAATCTTTCTTCTACACCCTTAAAACCAACCTTCAGTATTGCGCATGCTGGAACGCTTTACTATTTCCAACGAGTAGAGACTTTCTTATCTGGCCTTAATCTGTTTTTAGCCAAACATCCGGATGCGAAAATGGATGTTACGTTTTACGGATTGAACTTTTACCCTGCTCAAATCGACCGAATAAAGAATGCCGCAGGAGATGCTACTGTTCATTTTCCAGATAAAATTCCGCACGATGAGATGCTAAACGAGCTTCGTTCTTCGCATCTTCAACTGCTCTTAGCAACACCAGAAAAGCATCAGGTGTATGCCAAAATATTCGACTACATCGCTTCTGGACGCCCCACTTTGATGGTAGAAAACGACAAAGGGCCGCTGGAATGGATTCTCAGTTTTCAGAAGAATTCGGCTATTGCTTCCTCGCCACAGGAAGTGGCAGATTATCTAGAATCACTTTATGATAATCCTGAAAACCTGGTTTCGGCAAGCCGAGAAGGAGATAATTTTACCAGACGGAATCAAACCAAAAGGTTTGCAGAACTAATACTCAACGCAATTATTAAAAATGATTAATACGATTTACAAAGAAGGATTATTTGAAGGAAAAACCGTGCTCATTACCGGAGGCGGGACTGGAATTGGTTTGCGTGCTGCCAGAGAATTCGGTCAACTAGGCGCTCAGGTAATCATAGCCAGCAGAAAACGGGAGAAACTTGAAGCAGGCTTGGCTGTTCTACATACCGATGGTTCTAAGGCCGTAGCGGTCGAATGCAACATTAGAGATGAAGAAAGTATTAAGGATTGTGTTAAGTCGTGTATTGCGCAGTTTGGAACCATTGACATTCTAGTGAATAATGGTGGCGGTCAGTTTCCGTCTCCTGCAGAACTCATCAGTAAAAAAGGTTGGCACGCGGTTCTTGAAACAAATCTGACAGGCACGTTTTTCTTGACACAAGAGGTTTACAATGCAGCTTTCAGTAAAAATGGAGGTGCCATAGTCAATATTCTGATGGACAACCGTAATGGATTTCCCATGATGGCACATTCTGCTGCAGCGCGTGCTGGTGTTGAAAACCTGACAAAAACGCTGGCCAACGAGTGGGGAAGAAATGGTGTAAGAATAAACAGCATTACTCCCGGAATCATCGATTCTAGTGGATTAAAGAGCTACGCACCGCAGTTTCAAGAATTCGTATTGTCTTACGGAAAACACAACCAAACAAATAGACTTGGCACCGAAGCTGAGCTAGCAGCAGCTATTGTGTTCCTCGCCTCTCCTGGAGCATCTTTCATTACGGGAGTTACCATGGCGGTTGATGGCGGAGAATCACTCTATACCCCAATGTTTCCTCCAGCGGAGAATGACAATGATAAAAAATTTGACGATGAATAAACTGGTTTTTCTTTTGGCCTTGCTCTTGCTTTGCGGGTGCGATTGTCTCCAACTTGTAAAAGGCACCGTGGTAGATGCAGCTACTGGAGACCCAATAGCCAATGCAGTTATTTACAAGGATGCTGACAATGCGGTGCGAGACACCACTGATATGGAAGGAGAATTCGAAATATCCGACATTACGGGAGCAAAAAATTGTAGCAACATAACGCTAATCGTAGAAAGGATAGGCTACAATGATTTAATCATTACTGCTCCGAACAACGAAGACATCATTATTCAAATGTCGAACTGAATACGGATAGCAATTTGAAGTGAAATCAGTGTAGTTTTGTATACCGTGCAAAGCCTTGCCGACATATTAAGAAATCTTACGTTTGCCGACTTAGGCAATGACCCAACCGTATATTTCATTCCAGGCTTTGCAATTCTAATTCTTCTCGAATTATACCTAAGCCATAAGCAGCATTTAAAAGTTCATGTATTAAAGGACAGTGCGGCAAGTGTTGGGATGGGCATTGGGTCTCTTGTTATTGGAGTTGGAACCAAATTTTTAGGCTTTGGTCTTATTGTGTTCTTACACCAGTTTGCCCTATTCGAAATTGGGTTTGAATGGTGGGCATGGGTTCTGATTTTTTTCGCTGATGATATCTCCTTTTATTGGCACCATCGCTTAAGCCATCATATTCGGTTGCTTTGGGCTGCGCACATAAATCATCATTCTTCCGAGAATTACAATCTAGCGGTAGCGTTAAGACAAAGCTGGACGGAAGTTATTTATAAGTACGTTTTCTGGCTTTGGCTTCCATTAATTGGGTTCGAACCGGTAATGATTTTTACCATGATGGGATTTAGTCTCATCTATCAGTTTTGGGTGCACACCAAAACAATCAAATCGCTTGGGCCATTGGAATGGGTTTTAAACACGCCTTCTCATCATCGGGTACATCATGCAAGCAATGCGAGGTACTTGGATCGGAACCATGCAGGAATCCTAATCATTTGGGATCGGCTATTCGGTACGTTCCAGAAAGAACTAGATTCAGACCCCGTTGTGTTCGGAATTACCTCTAACATACATACGTACAACCTCTTTAAAATCGCGTTTCACGAATTTCAGAACATCTTAACTGACGTGAGCTCTGCCCCTACTTTACAAGCCAAGCTTGGTTACATTTTTATGCCTCCCGGTTGGAGTCATGATGGTAGTAGAAAGACTTCGGACCAGATGAGGGCGGAAGAAGGGATTGATTGAGCGAATAAAAGTACGCTAAGTCTTGTCTATGAAAAACTAGGTAAAACTGTCTATTAGTTAGAACAAAAAAGGCCACCCAAATAGGCAGCCTTTTTACATTATATAATCTAAACCGCTAAGCTGCCTTTAGCTTATTTATAGTTGAGTTAGAGAGTTTATCCTCCGCATAAGCCCTAGAAATTGTCACCTCTTTCTTATCCGATGATGGCAAATCGAACATAGCATCAATTAAAATTGCCTCACAAATTGATCTTAAACCTCTTGCACCCAAGTTAAACTCAATGGCTTTTTCAACTACGTAATCCAAAACAGGCTCTTCAATGGTAAGTTCAATACCATCCATCTTAAAGAGTTTAGTGTACTGCTTGGTAAGCGCGTTTTTAGGTTCGGTCAGAATTCTCTTTAACGCATCTGCATCAAGCGGATTTAAGTGAGTTACAACTGGTAAACGGCCAATTAGCTCTGGAATTAATCCGAAATTTTTGATGTCTTGTGCAGAGATGTACTGAAGAAGATTTTCTTCGTCAATATCTTCACTTTCGTTATGAGAGGCATATCCAATGGTCTGCTTTTTCATTCGCTTTGCAATCAATTTTTCGATGCCGTCAAAGGCCCCTCCGCAAACAAACAAAATGTTCTTAGTATCAACAGGCACCATTTTCTGCTCAGGGTGCTTTCTTCCTCCTTGAGGTGGAACGTTTACAATAGAACCCTCTAACAGTTTAAGAAGTCCTTGTTGAACGCCCTCACCAGAAACGTCTCTTGTAATAGATGCATTATCGCCTTTACGAGCAATCTTATCAATCTCATCGATAAACACGATTCCTTTTTCAGCGGCAGCCTGATCATAATCAGCAGCTTGTAGCAAACGACTTAGAATGCTTTCTACATCCTCCCCAACATATCCACTCTCGGTAAGAACAGTTGCATCAGCTATGCAAAACGGTACGTTTAGCATTTTAGCAATTGTTCTAGCCAGAAGGGTTTTTCCTGTACCAGTCCTACCAACTAAGATAATGTTTGACTTCTCAACCTCTATGTCATCCTGCTCATTATCAGGCTTTTGCACTAATCGCTTAAAGTGATTATACACAGCTACTGCAAGTACCTTTTTAGCTTGATCTTGACCAATGACATAGTCATTTAAGAAGGTTTTTATCTCTTGGGGCTTAAGCACATTTAATGACTGAGTAATAGTCTTATCCTGCTTATTGGTAAACTCTTCGTTCACTATCTGATAGGCCTGTGCAATGCATCTATCGCAAATGTGACCGTTTATTCCAGCAATGAGAACGGCTGTATCTTGCTTATCTCGTCCGCAAAACGAACACTTGATATTATCTTTTTCCTTGCTTGCTTTCATGTTCAAATCCTTTTCACTCAGTACCCGCTGCATGTGCAGCAAATACCAGCAGTAAGTTTCAAGATACGGGTTATTTCGTTCTTACAAGAACCTCATCAATCATTCCGTATGCCTTTGCCTCATCGGCTGTCATCCAATAGTCACGGTCACTATCCGCCCACACCTTGTCGTATTTTTGACCAGAGTGATTTGCAATAATGTCGTACAACTCCTTTTTCAGTTTAGCAATTTCTCTTGCTGTAATTTCAATGTCAGAAGCTTGTCCTTGCGCTCCACCAAGCGGTTGATGAATCATCACTCGTGAATGCTTTAGAGCAGTTCTTTTACCTGTAGCTCCTGCACAAAGTAATACCGCTCCCATAGAAGCTGCCATACCAGTACAAATAGTACTCACATCTGGGGCTATATATTGCATGGTATCGTAAATACCTAAACCTGCATAAACAGAACCTCCTGGTGAATTCAAATAAATCTGAATATCCTTTTTATTATCTGCGCTTTCCAAGAAAAGGAGTTGTGCCTGAATGATGTTTGCAACCGTGTCGTCAATTCCTGTTCCTAGAAAGATGATTCTATCCATCATCAATCGAGAAAACACGTCCATCTGCGCCACGTTTAACGATCGTTCCTCAATAATGTATGGGGTCATTGACCCAATAACACTATCAAATGTTGTGCTGCTTATTCCTCTATGCTTAGTTGCGTACTTTCTAAATTCGTTGCCGTCCATTTAATCCTCTGCTTATTTATTTAAACGTTGAATGCCGAATATCGCAATTAATAGCAATACTCGGCATCCATTAATTAGGTCAGTTTTGAACTATTGATTGTTCTCTTTTGAGAGCATTTCATAAAATTTCTCACTATCTACTTTCTTCTCGTTAAGTGTGGCCTGTTCTTTAAAAAGCTCCATTACTTTTTTATCATACAATTGCTCGTTCACTTTCTTCACTTCGTCTTCCCGCTTCATGAACTTCTCAACCATTTCGTCCATCATCTCGTCATCGGCCTGTTGCATTCCGTAATAAGCAAACTGCTGAAGTAATTGTTCACGAACTCCAGCTTTAAGCTCATCCAGCGATACTTTTAGGTCATTATCTCGAATGACCTTGTTCTCGATAAGCTGCCATCTAAGACCATCTTGGTAATTAGAATAATCTCTTTCAATTTCTTCTGCAGAAGGCTTTTTTTCATCAACAGTTCTCAACCATCGTTTTAGAAATTCATCTGGCAAGGCGAACTTGGTGTTCTTAATAAGGTCTAGAACTATATCGTTTTTAAGCTTTCTATCACTCTCATTCCCGAAATAGTTTCGGTAATCGGCCCTAATCTTCTCCTTCATTTCGTCTAAATTGGTAACAGACCCATCTGGATATAGTTTTTTGAATAGCTCGTCATTTAGTTCTGCCGCTTTCAAACGTTGAATTTTCTCCACCGTAATCCTGAATGTCTTATTCACACTCGGCAATTCCTCCTTGCTTACGCCAAGCATAGCTGCCATATCGGCTTCGCTAGTACTGAAATCTGTGTAAGTAACATTCAACGAGTCCTCTAGTTTCTTACCAAAAAGTGGCTTCTTAATATCATCCTTAATAGTGTCAAGCGAAATGCTTGAGCTATTCATGACGCCTCCTTCTTTAATACTCCCATCCTCATTCAACTCAACCCACATAACCTTCACCAAGTCATTATCGGCAATCGTATCGTGCTCAATCATCTCGCCACTGCGTTTTGCAATGTTCTCAAGAGAATTCTCGATGTCTTTATCAGTTGCTTCAACCTGGTAATAATCGAATTGAAACTTCTTGCCAAGGTTTAGCTCGATGTTTGGAGCAACACCTAAATCATAGGTAAACTCAAGCTCTGATGGGTTTTCCCAGTCAGCTTTAGGGTTAATCGTTTCTGATGGGAGTGGATTTCCTAAAATTTCCAACTTCTCGTTTCCAATGTACTCGTACAACTTGTTTCCAAGAAGTTTGTTTACCTCGTCTATAAGAATAGAGGTTCCGTACATTTTCTTAACCACTCCAATAGGAACTTTTCCAGGTCTAAAACCGGGCATATTAGCCTTTCGGGCGTGTTCCTTCAGCGTTTTATCTACTTGAGGCTGGTAATCTGCAGGCTCTAGCTTAATAGTTACCCTTGCATTTAGTTCGTCAATGCTCTCTTTGGTAATATTCATCGTACTCAATTATCGTTTTTATTAACTCGTATTAGCAAAAAAAGGGACCTGCTTTACAGCAGTTCCCTCTTTCTTAAGTGCGGATGGAGGGACTCGAACCCACACACCTCACGGCACCAGATCCTAAGTCTGGCGTGTCTACCAATTTCACCACATCCGCATATTTTGTAAGAACCTTCCCGAAAACGGGAGTGCAAAGATAATTTTCTTTTTGAAAAACAAACACTCGATTTTCTATTAACTCATGCGTAAAAGGGCCTCTATCTGCAATTGAGTGGACGATATAACGCACCTCATGCATTACCTTTGTAACCCAATTTATAGAGGCATGAGAAGTTACAATCCGTCAGAAATGGAAACCCCACAATTGCATGGGCTTTTGTTGAGTGCTATTGCACCTCGCCCAATTGCTTTTGTGAGCACGTTAGACAAGGACGGTAGGCCTAACTTGGCACCATTCAGTTTTTTTAATGTGTTTAGCACCAATCCGCCAATTGCCATCTTCTCTCCTGCAAGACGCGTAAGAGGAAACTCAACCAAACACACGTTAGATAATGTGAAGACAACCAAAGAATGCGTTATTAATGTGGTTAGCTACGACATTCTGCACCAAATGAATTTGGCAAGTTGCGAATTTGGAGATGGTGTAAATGAATTTGAGAAAGCAGGATTAACCGGTATTTCTTCGGAAGTTGTTGCTCCACTGCGCGTAAAAGAATCACCTGTTCAGTTCGAATGTAAAGTAAGAGAGGTAATTAAGCTAGGAGAAGAAGGAGGAGCAGGAAACTTGGTGATTTCAGAGGTGGTTAGAATGCATATTTCTGAAACTGTTTTCGGAGAAGACGGAAACTTAGACCCACAAAAACTGGACTTGGTTTCTCGAATGGGACAAAACTGGTATTGCAGAGCAAATGGCGAAGCGGTATTTGAGGTTCCAAAACCTGGAAGAGAGGTAGGAATAGGCGTAGATTCTATTCCATCGAGTATCAGAAACAGTTCAATTTTAACAGGAAACGACCTAGGTAAACTAGGAATGGCTTCTTCTCTACCTTCGAACAGCGAGGTTAAGTTGTTCTCCGAAACTCTTGGTAAATCGTTGAATATAGAGTCTACTCATATTATGGCGCATGATTTATTACTTGTAGGAAAGACTGAAGACGCTTGGAAGGTTTTATTAACGCTTGAAGCAAACTGATTTGAGCGCTGACGTCTTTCAACTTACTGCTACTACTCAAGCCGGATTTGAGGATATTCTTGCCGAAGAACTAAAGTCTTTTGGAGCCAGAGATGTGGAAACGGGCAGACGCGCTGTTTACTTTAAAGGCGATTTAGGTTTTGTTTACAAAGCCAACTTTCGTTCTCGATTTGCTTTAAGAATTCTTAAGCCTATCAAGACTTTTGTTGCTATTGATGAAAACGCGTATTACGCACGAATCAAGTCTTTTCCGTGGGAAAATTATTTGACCAACGACAAAACCATTTCTGTTAAGTGCGCCCTTAACTCTCAGACGTTTACGCATTCGCTATACATGTCGTTAAAGGCGAAGGATGCTATTGTTGATAGGATGCGTGAAAAAACGGGAGATAGGCCTAACGTTGATAAAGACAATCCTGATTTACCAGTTCATGTTCATATCGACAAGGAATTGGTAACCATATCATTGGATTCTACCGGGCATTCTCTACATATGAGGGGCTATCGGCAGATTACAGGACAAGCCCCTATAAATGAGGTGCTAGCTGCAGGTATTGTAGAACTTTCCGGTTGGGATCCCTCTACGCCACTTTATGATGGAATGTGTGGTTCTGGGACCATCGCCATTGAAGCTGCTATCAAAGGGTTAAACATGCCTCCTGGTTTGTTCAGAAAGCTCGGTTACGCGTTTGAAAGATGGCCAGATTTCGACCAATCTCTTCTCGATACGATTATTGAAAGCTCGATGGATCGTATTTCTGACTCTCCATTAAGAATATTCGCTTCAGACGTTAGCGCCAATGTCGTTTCAAAGGCAAAGAAGAATATCTACAATGCCGAACTTGACGAAGAAATTCAAGCGTCCGTACAAGAGTTTTTAGAACTAAAGCCAACCGAAAAGCGAGGGACTTTAATTCTAAATCCACCTTACGGAGACCGAATGGACAAGGAAGATATTGATGAATTATACAAGAATCTTGGCGATGCTTTTAAACAAAACTGGCAGGGATTTTCTTGTTTTATGATAACCGGAAACCTAAGTGCATTGAAAAAGGTTGGGTTAAAATCAACTAGTAAAGTCGAGCTCTTTAATGGCTCAATTGACTGTCGATTAGCACGGTTTGATATATATGAAGGGTCTAAAAGAGCAACGAATGATTAGTTGGATTAAATACGCTTGTTTAGGTATGCTAATATGTTCAAGCATGTCTTTGAGTGCACAGGATTGGCGCACGATGATTAGTGACCCAAATGCAAGTTTTCAGGATGTTCAAGCAGTATTTTATACTGAATTTGGAGATGAGACTGGGGCAAAAGGTTCTGGCTGGAAGCAGTTTAAACGATGGGAATGGTTTCAGGAACAACGATTGGATGAGCGTGGACAAAAACCAAACTCTCGACTTATTTACGAAGAAGTAAAACGAGCTCAACTACAAAAGGAGTATCGTGGAGCTGCAGGTGACTGGAACTTAATAGGTCCGATTGAAGAACCGGAAAACGGAAACGGTCGTTCCATCGGGCGGCTGTCAGCAATAGCTTTTCATCCTACGGATACCAATCAGATTTGGGCTGGCGCTCCGTCTGGTGGAGTATGGAAATCGAATGACAACGGCAGTTCTTGGGAACCACTTACCGATGACCTTCCAAATATTGGAGTATCTGAAATTATCGTAAACCCTCATAATACAGACACCATATACATTAGTACTGGGGATGAAAGTTCAGGAGACACTTATTCTTACGGGGTACTTAGATCTGTAGATGGCGGAAGCACTTGGGACACGACCGGATTGAGTTTCGACATATCAGCACAGCGAAACATTAGGCGGATGATTATGGACTCAACCAACACGAATATTCTGATAGCCGCAGCTACAAATGGCATTTATAGAACTGCCGATGCTGGAGTGACATGGCAACAAGTGCAGTCCGGTAATTTCTGTGACCTAGAGTTCAAACCTTTTTCACACGATACTGTTTACGCCACAACAAACTCATCTTCTTCGCCTCCACTCTTCATTTCTTATAATGGCGGTGTAAGTTGGTCTCCTTCCACAAACGGCATGACTACAAGCGACATGACCCGAGCGAAGGTTGCGGTGACACCTGCAAACCCAGATGTGGTTTACGTACTTGCATCATCATCTAATGGTTCGTCATATCACGGTGTATATCGTTCGACAGATGCCGGAGCAAATTGGATGCTTATGTCCGATAGTCCGAACTTAATGAATGGCGATGAATTTGGTGAAGGAGATGACGGTCAGGGTTGGTATTCGATGGAATTGGCTGTTTCACCAATTGATGAAAATGAACTAAAGGTTGGCGGAGTTAACCTATGGAAATCTGCTAATGGAGGAGCTAATTTCACCTTAGAAGCCCACTGGTATGGAGCCAACGGAACGTATGTCCATGCAGATCATCATCGCTTGGAGTACAATCCAATCACAAATCAGTTTTATGTTGGTTGCGATGGAGGGCTTTACAGACGCTCTCATTACTTCAATGGTTTTGAAAGCATCAGCACCGGCATGTCAATTACACAATTCTACAGGCTATCAAATTCTGTGTCTGATGAAGCGGTGCTATTGGCTGGGGCTCAAGACAATGGAACATTTCGATGGAAGAACAATATTTGGCAACAAGTGAATGGAGGTGACGGAATGGAATCTATGATTGACCCGTTCAATGCTAATAACATGTATTGTACAATTCAGAATGGCCGATTACATAAAAGCACGGATGGTGGAAATAGCTTTGGAGATGACATTGCACCAATTGGAGGAGCTTGGGTTACCCCTTTCATGTTAGAACCAGGGGAACCTGATGTTGTTTATGCTGCCTCGAATACAAAAGTTTATCGATCTGATGCTGGTGGAGGTGACTGGTGGGAATTCTCACCAGGATTAACAACCATCAACTCTGGTCAACTCATCATGCTTGATGTATCGCATTCAAACACAGAATATGTGGTAGCAGGATCTCGAAGAACGCTCAGAATAACTACTGACCTTGGCGGGGAGTGGATTAACATATTACCTGGACTTCCTGGTCAGAATATGACGTACGCAGCGTTCGATCCCTTGGAAGAAAACACGCTTTGGGTTACATTTTCTGGTTATGCTGAAGGCCAAAAGGTTTATCGCAGTGAAGACGCTGGCGAAACGTGGCAGAACATGAGCATGAATTTGCCTAATCTCCCTGCTAATTGTGTTGAAATAGAACGCAGCTCTAAAGGAGGTGTATACGTAGGAACAGATGTTGGAATCTATTATTGGGATTCAACGCTTTCAGAATGGGAGCCTTATATGACTGGATTGCCAAACGTAATTGTGAACGAATTAGAAATTCACGAACCTACAAACACGATTCGAGCTGCCACGTATGGTAGAGGATTATGGGAATCTGAAACACGTAATTACATTAACGTTGGCATCAACGAAACCGAAGGCAGCATGGAATCGGTTAAAGTGTGGCCAAACCCTGCATCAGAACTCGTGCATGTTACTTTCAGCGATAATACACAGATTGAAAACATGAATATGATTGATGCCTACGGAAGAAGTATTATGGTCAATTTGAATCCTGCCAATCAATCAACCGTTACTATAGGCATCCAAGACCTAGCTAGTGGCGTCTACTATTTAACCGAATTAGAAGGAAATAAACTTCTTGGCAGATTTATTGTAAACCAGCAGTGAACAAAATTCAACTACCTTAGTTTAATGTTACAACATCGATATAAACCAAACAAACAATTAACATGAAAAAGCACGTTACAATCTTCTCAAGCATTTTGGCCTTTATGGTCTTAGTTGCTTTTACCCCAATCTCTGAATCAGATGGTTACTACGCCATTAATACAAGCGAAAGTTCTGTGGTTTGGACCGCTCAAAAAGTAACGGGTAGCAGTCATACAGGAACTGTGAATTTATCTGAAGGAGGAATTCAACTTGCCGCAGGCAAGATTGTTGGAGGAAAATTCACAATCGACATGAGTACCATCACCACTACCGATTTGGATGGCGGAATGGCCAAAAAGCTAATTGGCCACCTTAATTCTGAAGACTTTTTTGCAGTTGACAAACACAAAACTGCCAACCTTGCTATTATTAGCATGGATGGAAATATGGTAAAAGCTAGCCTTACAATTAAGGGTATCACCAACGAAATTAGTTTTCCAGCAACGGTTACAGTTGTTGACGGTGTGCTAACTGCCACAGCAGAAATTGAAGTTGACCGAACCAAATTTGATGTTAGATATGGTTCTGACAGCTTCTTTGACAACCTTGGAAACAAGGCAATCGACAATATCATGAAGTTTACAGTTACCCTTACGGGAAAAGCGTAAGCAAAACACTGATAAAAAGAAGACGAGGGAGGCTATTAGCCTCCCTCTTTTTTTGCTCTATTTTTGCCACCATGCCAACTCATCGAGAACTTCTCCTAAATCACCTTGCTCCAACATCAGATAGTCCAATTGGACTAGAAATTGATCGAGCTGAAGGCAGTTACATGTTCTCGCCTGGCGGTAAAAAGTACCTAGACTTAATCTCTGGAATTTCTGTGAGTAATGTTGGTCATTGTCACCCAAAAGTGGTGGAAGCAATTAAGAATCAAGCAGATAAGCATCTGCATCTTATGGTGTACGGAGAATACATACAGTCTCCGCAGATAAAATTTGCAGACCAATTAACAGCAACACTACCCGCGTCCTTGAATTCAGTTTATTTCGTCAATTCTGGAAGCGAAGCAGTGGAAGGAGCAATAAAACTAGCCAAGAAAGCGACCGGCAGGATAGGGCTTGTAAGTTTTGAAAACGCTTATCATGGTAGCACAAATGGTGCTTTGAGCCTAATGGGCAATGAGCAATTCAAGTCTCCCTTCTACCCTCTTCTACCTGAAACGTTCGTGGTAAGACTCAACAACTTCGAAGATTTAAAGAAGATAGATAATACGATTGCCGCTGTATTTCTCGAAACAATCCAAGGTGAAGCAGGAATTCGCGTTCCTACTCTTGAATACATGAAATCCTTAAGTGCAAAATGTACAGAAACCGGTGCTCTTTTGGTTCTTGACGAAATTCAGTGTGGTTTTGGTCGAACTGGGAAAATGTTTGCGTTCGAGCATTTTGAAATTATTCCCGACATCCTTTTACTAGCGAAGGGAATGGGAGGCGGAATGCCTATTGGAGCATTCATTTCTTCAAAACAGATTATGTCTGTTCTTAGTAAAGACCCCATTTTAGGTCACATCACAACGTTTGGTGGTCATCCTGTCTCTTGTGCAGCAGGCTCAGCCTGTCTATCTGTCATACAAGAAGAAGAATTGATTCAATCGGTTCAGAAAAAAGAAATGCTGTTCCGAAAACTGCTAAATCACGAACAAATAACCGAGATTCGTGGCAAAGGGCTTATGCTTTCAGTACAATTAAAAAACAGCCAACAACTGTTTTCTTCCATAGATAAATGCATTGCAAATGGAATTGTAACAGATTGGTTTCTTTTTTGCGATAGCGCAATGAGAATAGCCCCACCTCTAAACATTACTGAGGAGGAGATAACAGAAGCTTGCAACATTATAAACGATTCAATATCCAACTAAAATGAACAGATTTTTACAAGGCTTAGCCACATCACTAATCATTATTGGTTCTGCGGTAAGCAGCTTAGCGCAAGAAACCAACTCACTTCTTTGGAAGATTAGCGGTAACGATTTAGCTAAACCGTCTTACCTATTCGGTACAATTCACTTGCTACCAGAAGACCAGTACTTTTTTACTGATAAAATGCAAGAAGCACTAAATGCAAGCGAAGTTCTTGCGCTAGAGGCAAGTTTAGATATTCCACTTAGTGAGCAGTTTAAAATGGCTGGCGAAATGATGATGCCTGAGGGGAAATCTTGGAAAGATTATATGACTGAAGAGGAATATGCTGCAGTAAAGTCTGCGTTTGTTGATTCGTTAGGAATGAAAGAGAAGAAAGTAGAGAAGTATTCTAAAATCCGTCCAGTTTACGTTAGCGGAGTAGTTCTATCCGAGCTTTTGGGCAAAGTAAAAATGTACGAGCAAGAGCTAAGTTCAATGGCAAAAAAGAGTAAAAAAGAAATTATTGGACTAGAAACAATTCAGGAACAAATGGAAATTGTGTCAGCAATGTCTATAGAAGATCAAATTGAAGACCTTAAATCTTCAACGGCCAGTATGCTTAGAGATTACAATGAAATGTTGGTTGCATATACTTCACAAAATCTGTCGGAACTTGAAAAAGTTGGAACAGAAAGTGAAGGGTTTGATAAAATAGAGGCCAAGCTCCTAACTGAAAGAAATGACAAATGGATTATAGCAATGAAAGGTCTTCTTGCTAAACAATCGACATTTTTTGCTGTAGGAGCAATGCATTTGGTGGGTGAATCTGGTCTAATAGCGCAACTAAAAGCAGCGGGCTATACCGTTGAAGCTGTAAACTAGTAATTACCAATTCCAAGCATTACCAAGGTGCAAGCTTCCTCTGCCTCTATTCCAGCATCTTCTAGCTGTTTCTGGAACATTGGGTTTTCAGTACCTGGATTAAAGATGATACGTTTTGGCTTAAGAGCTAGAATTCGTTCTTCGTATTCTGCTTGTCTCATTGGATTTAAGTAGAGAGTTATCGTGTCGAACTCCTCAGATGGCCACTGCTTTGAGATTAGAACGTCATCAATCTCACCATTTCTAAACCCAAAAGCATAGACCTCATGGCCTTTCTGGCGCAAACGCTGAACCGCTTTGTATGAATAGCGTGCCGCATTGGGACTAGCCCCTACAACTAATGTTTTCTTGTTCATCAAAACTGGGTAATAAAAAAGCAGTTCTAAGATAATCTTAGAACTGCTCTGGCGGAGAGTGAGAGATTCGAACTCTCGGTACCTCTCGGTACGCTAGTTTTCAAGACTAGTGCAATCGACCACTCTGCCAACTCTCCGAGCGCAAAAGTAAAAGAATTTTCTATCCGTAGAAACGTTATTTATAACCTATAAGTGTCTGCCGTATTTATGGAATAAGAACCACTAATAATAACTTTGTAATATGAAACGATTTACCCTCACATTCTGCTTAGCGCTTATTTCCACGTTTTCTGGTTTCGCACAAGACCTACGAGCAGAGCTTGCTCTCGCCAGATTTCTTTCTCCTGATGGTGGTCCCTACTTAGAGACGTACCTAAAAATGGATGGCGAAAGTTTGAAGCTAATCGAGGATGAAACAGGGCTACATGCATCCGTTCTTATTACCTACAAAATCAGCAAGGCTGGTAGCACAATTTATGAAGACGCTTATAAACTAAATGGCCCTATAATACCTGAAGGAGAAGCCTCTATGGATTTTGTGGATTTACAGCGTATTCCCATGAAAAACGGGAAGCATGAGCTTGTAATGACCATTAAAGACTTGAACAATGAAAAAGGAAAAGAGGCTAAAATTTCTCAGGATGTGATTATTGAGCAGAAACTTTTGAAGGTGTTTATCTCTGATGTTCAATTGGTTGAATCTTTTGAAAAAACAACAACTGAGAACGTTTTTAGCAAAGTTGGATTCGACCTGTTTCCCTATACATCAAACTTTTATCCTGAAAGCAGAGACGCTATTACATTTTACGTAGAAGTTTATAACTCCAACAGAAAATTTGGGGATGAAGATGAGTTTCTGATAAACATGTTTGTCGAAAATTCTGATGATGGCAGGATAGTAAACAACCTTAGAACCTTTAAAAAGCAACCTGGTCAGATTGTGGTTCCTTTGCTGCATTCATTTCCTCTAACAGGTGTAGAAAGCGGCAACTACAATCTAGTTATTGAAGCACGGGATAGAAAAAATGAATTATTGGACAGAACGGTTTTGCTATTTCAACGCAGCAACACCATTGAACCAATTTATGTTGAAGAGCTAGCTGCCCCAATGGGAACCTTTGTAGACAGATACAATCGGCTCGAAGAACTGGAAGAATATTTAAGGTGTCTACACCCTATTTCCAACGCAGAGGAAATTACGGATGTAAATCGAAAGATGAATTTCAACGATCCTGTAATGATGAAACGTTACCTGTACAATTTTTGGATGCAGCGTAACCCTGAAAATCCTGAAGATGCATGGCTGAAATACTGGAAAGAAGTTGAAAAAGTAAATGCCGCTTATTCAACCAACATTAACAAGGGTTATGATACAGATCGCGGCAGGGTTTATCTACAATACGGAGCTCCAAACACAATCTCACCTAACTATTTTGAACCCAATACCTACCCATACGAAATTTGGCATTATTATAAACTATCCGATGGTTTAGGTGCCGACCAAAGCAACAGGAAATTTGTTTTTGCGAACACAGAACAAGGTTCAAAAGAGTTTAGACTTATCCATTCTGACGCCAAGAATGAAATAAACAACAGAAGATGGAATTACGACCTACATAAGCGAAGTACATCTACAATTGACTTAGACCAAGAAGATAGCGGAGATCATTACGGAGGTCGCTCAAAAGACTTTTTCGAGAACCCATTCTGACATTGTTGATTCAATAGCTTTCCTCACCTTAGCAAATTATGCGGGTAGCGGTTGTAATTCTGAATTGGAACGGGAAACTTTTCTTAGAAAAGTTCCTTCAAAATGTTTTGGACTGTTCACAACAGGCAACCGTTTACGTTGCCGATAATGCCAGTTCAGACGGTTCTATGGAATACGTTCGTACAAATTTCCCAAGCGTAGTTCTTATTGACAACAAAGAAAACTGGGGTTTTGCAGGAGGATATAATGTTGCTCTGAATGGATTAAACGAAGAGTTTTTCGTGCTTCTAAATTCAGATGTAGAAGTAAGTCAGGACTGGCTGACTCCGTTAATCAAATTACTTGACTCTGATTCTAAAATAGCCGCTTGTCAGCCTAAAGTGCTTGCCTATAATCAACAATCACACTTCGAATATGCAGGGGCATGTGGTGGCTTTATAGATAAATTCGGATACCCTTTTTGCCGTGGTAGAATTTTCGATAGCCTTGAGGAGGATAATGGTCAACATGACTCAACCAAAGAGGTCTTTTGGGCTACTGGAGCCAGCATGTTTGTGAGAAGTACGGTTTATAAGGAGTTAGGCGGTTTAGATGCAGATTTCTTTGCTCATATGGAGGAGATAGATTTCTGTTGGCGCGCCAAACGAGCTGGGTACAAAATCATGGTTGAACCAAAATCAGTCGTTTATCACGTTGGTGGTGGAACGCTCTCGCGTTCAAATCCATGGAAAACCTTTCTTAATTTCAGAAACGGATTGGAACTTCTCGCCAAAAACCTTCCAAAGCACATTCTTTGGCAAACACTGTTTTTAAGAATGGTACTGGATGGAGTTGCTGCATTTAAGTTCCTTCTCGGTGGACAACCAAAAGATTTTTGGGCCGTGCTGAAAGCGCATGCTGCCTTTTACATTAGGCTAAAAACAACACTTAATAAACGAACTGGCGATTACTCACCAGTAAGTAGACTGTATTCAAAGAGTATAGTTTGGGAGTATTTTGTAAAGGGAAGAAAGCTGTTTACTGATCTTCCTTCAAATAATTTTCTATAGCCATTACCCCAAGGTGATAGGTAAAAGCACCGAAGCCAGCAACTGTACCAATACAAACGGCAGCTAGCATAGATTGATGTCGAAATTCTTCCCGTTTCGCAACATTTGACATGTGAATTTCGACCACTGGAATAGTAGAAGCTATTATTGCATCTCTAATAGAAACTGATGTGTGGCTATATCCACCAGCATTAATGACAATGCCATCAACTTTACCATTTGCAGCCTGAATCGTATTAATCAATTCACCTTCAACATTACTCTGATAATCTTCAATGCTATTCATTGGAAAAGACTCTCTTAGTAGTTCAAGAATCTGAGGCAATGAGTTAGAACCGTAAATTGACGGTTCGCGAGCACCTAATAGATTCAAATTTGGACCGTTGATAACTAGAATTTTCACTCTTCAGTAATTTACGGGCAAGATATAACTTCGAATATGGACTGGCAACGAGCTATTCAAGGTTTTAAATCATATCTCCAACTAGAACGATCGCTGTCGGCAAACACGGTTGAGGCCTATGTTAGAGACATTGGGCAATTAGAAAGCTTCGCAAGTTTATCTGACAAAAGTTCTTTACCAACAGAACTTACCGTTGAATTTCTAAAAAGCTTCGTTCAGCAAATTGCCGAAATTGGATTAAGTGCAAATACACAGAGCCGAATGGTTAGCGGAATTCGAGCGTTTTACAAGTATCTGCTGCTTGAAGACAAGATTAATGTAAACCCTAGCGAATTACTAGAAACACCAAAAATTGGAAGGAAACTACCAGATACTCTATCTCGAGAAGAAATAATTGAAATGATAGAAAGTTTGGACTTGAGCAAGCCAGAAGGAGAACGAAATAGAGCAATTTTGGAAACTCTATACGGTTCTGGCCTTCGTGTTTCTGAACTCGTAAGTCTAAAAATAAGCAACATCTACTTCAATGATGGATTTATGCGAATTCTTGGAAAAGGCAGCAAAGAGCGGTTGGTTCCATTAGGAGGAATAGCTGCAAAGAGAATTACGCAGTATTTGAAAGGTGCTCGAATTCATCTCGTCATTAAAAAAGGAGCAGATGACTTTGTTTTCCTAAATCGAAGAGGAAGTCCCCTGTCGCGCGTCATGGTATTCAATATTGTAAAACTAACCGCGAAAAATTGTGGAATTAAGAAGAACATTAGTCCACATACGTTACGCCATAGTTTTGCGACCCATTTAATAGAAGGGGGAGCAGATTTGAGGGCTGTCCAAGACATGCTAGGGCACGAATCAATTACCACAACAGAAATTTACACGCACTTAGACCGCGACTACCTACGGTCAAACATTATTCAATTTCATCCTCGGTCTTAGGAAAACGAGAATCCTTCTCCTTCTTCCGGAGAAATACTGAGCACAGGGATTTTAGAATGATTCACCACTTGTTGCGCAAATGGCCCCATCAAAAATCCAGTAAGATTAGATTCCTGTTCGGTCATCATAACAATTAGATTTCCACCTTTCGATTCGGCAAAATTCATAGTCATGGTAGCTAAATTGCTTCCTACAAGAGTTGATTCAGTGTGAGCAATTTCCTCTCTATCCAAATACTCGACAATCTGTTTTACCTTTTTCTCAAAGTCAAATTTCACGTCTGGATCCTCATCAGTTAGCAAACTTGCAATGTGGATTGTAGAACCATATTTCTTGGCAAACGAAGCTGCATACCGCACTTTTTGCCTTGTTTCTGGCGTGCCGTCAATCGGAAGTATAATGTTTAAGCACTCCTTCTTAGATGCATTCTCTTGAATAGAAAGCACTGGACAAGGCGATTGAGTTACCACCTTAAAGGCGTTAGAGCCAACAAAAAATTCGGCCCAACCGCGAACACCGTGCGTTCCCATTACGATTAAATCTGAATTAGTTTCGCTCGTGACTCGAACAATTTCTTCATAAATCCTACCTATAACTACCTCTTGAGAAACGCTAATTCCTGTTTCTTGCTCTAGTTTATGAGCTTCTTCCTGTAGTTTTAGTTGAGCGCTCTCCAACTCATGGTATTCCGTTTTCTTGCTCGGAGAAAAAATTCCTTGATATGCTCCAGTTTCTAAAACATGAATCAACATTATTGAAGCATCATATTTCTGAGCAAGAGACACAGCGTGGTCAATTGCTTCGTATGCCGACTTGGAAAAATCTGTAGGAACTGTAATCTTGTTTATTGTAAACTCGCTCAAAATCATCTTCTTAGACTAAAATTATTTCATCAATATGGGTGGAAAACCGTTGTGTCTTTCTTTGGTGTTGGGATAATACTTAACACTGGAATATCGGAACTATTAATGATTCCTTGTGCAGATGAACCAATAAAATAATCGGTAAATTCTTGCTCTTGCTGCGTCATTACCATAATCAAATCTCCTTTGGTTTTATTAGCATAGTCGATAATGCTATCAGATAAAGACTGCCCTCCCTTAGTATCTCGTACTATCTCTGCTGTGCAATCTACACCCTGCTCCATAATGTATTTCTTAACCTGGTCCAGCTGTCTGGTCAATCGGTTAACAATAAATTCATCATTGGTCATAAGCACAGAAACCACTCGAATAATTGAACCAAATCGCTTTGCAAACTCAATTGCCTTGGCCACTTTTTCCTTCGTTTCCTTGGTAAGGTCTAGTGGCAAAACAATATTCTGACATCCTTTTCGGTGATGTTTGCCCTTTATAGTAACAACTGGCTTGTGTGACTCTCTCACAACACGAAGTGCATTTGAACCAATAAACTTCTTCTTTAGACTTGAAGAGCCCGCTGTTCCCATCACAATAAACTGGGCATTGATAATGTCAGCCGTATTTACAATTTGCTCGTAAATTTTCCCGTGTACCTGTATTGGCGTAAGTTCTACTCCATAAACCTTACTCTTCTCAGCTACAAACTCCTTAATTTTTGCTTGTGCGCGTTTTTCAAATTCAATCTTATCAGAATCATCGAATAGCTTGGATAGCGAGAACTCCTCGCTAACAACATTTAAAATGTGGATTTCACTATTGAAAACCTTTGATAAACTAATGGCTTGTTCTAGTGCTACAATGGATTGATCCGAGTAGTCGATGGGTACAAGTATTGCTCCTAGTTTGTCTTGATTATTCATAGCTTTGAGATTGCGGCTGCAAAGGTAAAAAAAAGGGAATGGAGAGAATAGAAGAATCTGAACTTGTTTTAAACGAAAATGGAAGTATCTATCATCTCGATTTACTTCCTGAAAATATCGCAGACACCATCATCCTTGTTGGTGACCAAGGAAGAGTTGGAAAAATATCGAAGCATTTTGATTCAATAGAATATACCGGTCAAAAACGAGAGTTTTTAACTCATACTGGCTTGCTGGGAGGAAAAAGGCTCACCGTATTATCTACTGGAATTGGCACAGACAACATTGATATTGTAATTAATGAACTTGACGCTCTAGTAAACATTGACCTAAAAACTAGAACGGTAAAACCAGAATCCAAAAAGTTGAACTTAATTCGACTTGGAACCAGTGGCTCACTGCAGGAAGACATTCCGGTAGATAGCTTTTTACTTTCTACGCATGGAATCGGATTTGACGGGGTGTTTAATTACTACGAGAAGTGTGCTGAAATCGAGGATACGGAACTTACGGATGCATTTATGGAGCAAACAGGGTGGAAAAAAGAATTTCCAAGACCATATATAGTGGAAGGATCCAAAACGCTTTTAGAGTTATTAAGAGAAGGAACGTATCAAGGATTAACTGCCACGGCAAATGGCTTTTACGGTCCACAAGGCAGACAGCTTCGGCTAAAGCCTACCGTTCCTGACTTGAATGAAAAACTGAACAAGTTTCATTTCAATGGACATCGAGTCACGAATTTTGAAATGGAAACCTCTGCCCTATTTGGTTTAGGAAAAGCACTGGGACATGAATGTGCCACTGTGTGCGCAATTATTGCCAATAGGTTTAAACGTGAATACAGTAAGAACCACGACCGAACAATTGATGAGCTTATTACGTTTCTGCTAAACCGATTGGTTTAAATACATGAGAATAGGAATAGTTTGTTATCCCACCTTTGGTGGTAGTGGTGTAGTAGCTACTGAATTGGGAAAGGAACTAGCCATGGAAGGGCACGATGTGCATTTCATAACCTACGACTTACCAGTAAGATTTGACCGTTTCCTTTCTAATCTCCACTATCATGAGGTGCGAGTTAGCGATTATCCGTTGTTCGATTATCAGCCTTACGAGTTGGTTTTAGCTAGCAGAATTGTAGATGTGGTTAAGCACGAAAAACTTGACATTCTTCATGTTCACTATGCCATTCCACATGCATCAGCGGCTTTTATGGCCAGAGAAATTCTGAAGTCGCAAGGCATATATGTTCCATTTGTAACCACGCTACATGGAACTGACATCACGCTTGTGGGCAAAGATGCTTCGTTTGAACCCGTAATTACCTTCGCCATCAATCAATCTGATGCGGTAACCGCAGTTTCTGAAAGCTTAAAACGAGACACGTACGAACATTTTGATGTAACACGTGATATAGAGGTCATTCCCAACTTTATTGATTTATCTCGATACGAAGGTTGCTCCACCGAGGGAGTCATAAAGGCATTTGCACCCAAAGGAGAACGAATTCTTTTTCATGCTTCAAATTTTCGCCCAGTAAAAAGAGTTGAAGACATTATTCGTGTGTTTATGAAGGTTAGAGATGAAATTCCGTGCAAATTGTTGTTTGCTGGAGATGGGCCTGACAGACCGAAAATCGAAGCGCTTTGTAGAGAAATTGGCGGTTGTTCAGACATACATTTTCTAGGAAAACTGAAAAATATTGAAGAAGTCTACTCAGTAGCCGATGTGTTTTTGCTTACATCGGAAACCGAAAGTTTTGGCCTCGCTGCACTTGAAGCAATGGCTTCTAGGGTTCCTGTCATCTCAACTAACACTGGGGGCATTCCAGAAATTAACTTGCACGGAGAAACTGGCTTCTTGAGTGACGTTGGAGACATAGATGATATGGCTGCCAATACACTAAAACTCTTGAAGGATGATGCCCTGATGCAAACATTCAAACAGCAGGCGTTTAATCGCGCAAAAACCTTCAGCAAAGCGGATGTTATTCCTATTTACGAAAACCTTTATCGTAAAGTAATCGAAGCTACGTCTAACTAGTTTCCCAGTCTAGCAACAAGATCTGCCATTCGGTTTGAATAACCAGCTTCATTATCGTACCAACCAACCACTTTCACCATCTTTCCAATTACGGAAGTGAGGCCAGAATCGAAGATGCAACTGTGCGGATTGCTGATTACATCACAAGAAACAATAGGGTCTTCTGTGTATTCCAATATTCCCTTCAACGGACCAGCCAAAGCCGCCTTTCGGAAAAGTTCATTTACGCCTTGCTCATCAATATCTGAATGAACCATACAGGTAAGGTCGGTAAGTGAGCCGTTAAGAACCGGCACTCGAATTCCTGCTCCACCCAAATGCCCTTCTAAATGAGGAAATATTCTTCCTAGTGCTTTTGCCGCACCAGTTGTGGTTGGAATAATAGAATTGGCTGCTGCTCTAGCTCTTCTTAAATCAGAATGAGGTGAATCATGCAAACGTTGGTCGCCTGTATACGAGTGAACCGTGGATACAAATATGCTTTCAACATGAACCGCATCTTCCAACACCTTTACCATTGGAGCAGCACAATTGGTGGTACACGAAGCATTGCTAATAATGTCCGACTTCATGTCAATATTATCATCATTTACACCGAGAACAACGGATGGAATATCCTTGTCTTTTGCAGGTGCCGAAATGATGACCTGCTTTGCTCCTGCCGTTAAATGCGCAGAGGCGGTTTCCCTGGTTCTAAACAAGCCTGTTGACTCAACTACTACATCGACCCCCAATTTCTTCCAAGGTAATTTAGACGGGTCTCGTTCTGCAAAAACCTGAATGGAACTTCCGTTGATAATAAGCTCGTTCTGAGCCCACTCAACTGTCCCGTCAAATTGTCTATGCACAGAATCATACTTAAACAGATGCGCAAGCGTTCGCACATCAGTAAGATCATTGATTGCCACAACTTCTACATTTTTCTTCTTCAATAAAGCACGCAAGGTTATCCGCCCTATTCTCCCAAATCCGTTTATCGCTACTCTCATTTCAATGTGTTTAAATAAAAAAGCCCCCCGAATATCGGGAGGCTTTCGATAGGTTAATTAGACTTATATCAGTTCTTAACGATTTTTTTCACAATCATATCGTTGTCAACCGCAATTCTTAGGTAGTAAACGCCCGCTGCGTAAGCAGAAAGATCGATATCAAACTTATGAGTTCCGTTAGTCATATCTCTAGTAAGAATTACTTGAGCGTCTTTTCCAAGAACGTCAATCACTTCCATTTGAATTTTAGCTGCATCTGGCAATGTCATTGTCACTGATGTAACATTTGATGTTGGGTTTGGAGCAATTGATAAATCAATCTGACGCTCAAGGTCTTCCATTCCTAATGGGCTACCAGCCAACGTAATGTCATCTATATAGAAGTTGTTGCTTCTGTCTCCAGAAATCCATCTGAACATGATTCTAACGTTGCTTTCGTTTGCGAACGAACCTAATCCAACGCTAATATCTGTCCAAGGGCTGTTTGCTGAAGGACGGTAGCTATTTGCAACCAAACCAGCGTTTGTCAACTCAAATCCTGAAAGTGTTTCTCTTGTAGACCAAGATTCTCCACAATCATCAGAAGCAAGAATTCTAAGTTCATCATCTGGCGTATTGTCAACTGCAGCTCCAGAGTATCGGAATTTAAGTGTTGGACTATTTACGGATGAAAGATCGTATGAAGGAGAAACTAACTCATCCACTTCACCTAAATCGTTACCAATGTTCAACATTCTAACTGATTCCCAACCAGTGCTACCACCGTTTTGGCCATAAAACCATTCCCACTTGTTTGTCGAACCGTCTTGGTTGAAAACATAATAGTTATCAAGGAAATCTTGTTCTCCCCAGAAGCTATCTACATAACCCCAGCTGCTTTGGAATTGAGCAGTTGTAGAACTCACAATCACCATATTTTCTTCTGTGTGAGAATCACTTCCAACGGAATTAGATACTTCCAATGTTACATCATAAACACCTGGTGAATTGTAATCGATTGTAGGATTTTCGCTACTAGATGTTGACGGATCTCCGCCTGCAAAAGTCCAGTTGAAATCATCAACCGCACCGTTATAAGCGCTCTCCTCAAATCTTACATCTTCACCAACACAAATCATTCTCTGGCTTGCAAAACCACCAGACTGCTGGAAGTAAAACAATGAAATAGGGGCACAATCGGGTTGTGTGTACGGATCGGCCACACCAGTTGCTGCTAAGTTCGTTGCACTGATAAGGAATGATCTAATTCCAGGATCATTCGCATCGCCATGAAGCGTATAATCCATTCGTGCTTTTTGCCCTAATGTGAACGTGTTCTGACATACATCGCTAGAATAGTCCATGTAGTTCATAAACATTTCTCCATCTGGGTTATCAGGATCACAACCAGGGGTATTGTATGGAGTAGCAAAGAAGTCTGAAGAACCACCAAACTGACCTAAAAATGCTGGGTTATTTCCGCAAACACCGTAGTTTGGTCCGTTGTGGATAGGTGTGTCTAGTACATTATCAGAACCACACTGCTGGTCTCCCCAAATATGAATCAGACTTAACCAGTGACCAACTTCGTGAGTTGCTGTTCTTCCTCCACTATTTCTAGTATCAATATTTGAGGCAATTACAGCAATACCATCTGTAGAAAGAAGACCTGACGCTGGAAATTGAGCGTAACCCAAAACAGTACCTCCACCTTCAATCTCCATGTTAATGTTGTTTACAACCCAAACGTTTAGATAGGAATAAGCGTTCCAGTAGCTTTCGCCTTTAAAACCAGTTCCATTGTTTGCATCGTTCGTCTTAGAAGTAAAAACTCGAACAACTCCATCAGTACAATTTCCGAGAGGGTCCTTGGTCGCTAGTCTAAATTCTATGTTGGAATCGGCAGGAATGTATTTTCCTTGCTGAGCAATTTCAGGCGTGATTAACAAGAGACCAGCAACAAGAACATCATCAACGTATCCAAGTCCAGAGGTCATCACCTCCACTCTATGTCCGTCTGCATCATTAACATAAGAAGCAGATAAACCAGTTTGTGCGTTGACCGCAGAAGCCAATGCCATCGCAATAGCAGCAGTATCTGCATTGCTCGCAATATTTACCTCTACTACCTGATTGAAATTTGGTGCTAAAGAGTCAGAAAAATTTCCTGAACCATTGTTGAAGTGAAAAGCAAAACTCGTTCCCTGAAGATTGTATAGTTTGATGTAAGATGAATCATCAACGAACCCAAGGATAGAGTCTGAATTGAAAGTGAAGTGTGTGTATTCAGTGTCTCCGTAAAAACGCTCTGGAGTATTTACTGTATCAGGATTAAGTCTTCTGTAATCTTCATTAAGAACATCTAACTGTTGTTGAACTTTATTCAGTCCAATATTCTCATTGCCTCCATCGTGTAGAATGTGAAACACAACTGGAATAATTCTAACGCCATTTTCTCTTACAACTGAAACAGCTGGATCTGATGTGTAGCGAAGAATAGATTCTTGAAAGCTGTCATACTTGGCGCGATTTTCCGGGTCTTGCAACTCTTGCTGTAAAACGTGATCAGAACCACAAACACTGTGATCATGATTCTGAGCAAAGGCTCCGAAAATCGAGAAAAGAAACGCTGTACTAAGTAGATATTTTTTCATCATGATTTGTATCGTAAAATAATGTCCTTCCGTTTGGTACTGTAAATACGGTTGGTGGGCAAATATAGAAAAAGAAGATGTGCGAGAAGTGTCTGCTACACGTGTAATTTGCTCAAAAATCTGGCAATAATTACACTTCTAAACCCTTGAGATTCAATGCTTTCTAAAATAGATGCTTCTCAGCATGGTAAGAAGACCTCACCAGCGGGCCACTTTCTACAAACCTGAATCCCATATCTAGCCCAAGTATTTCGTACTCTTTAAACTGCTCAGGTGTAACAAATTCCAACACCGGAAGGTGCTTTTTGGTAGGCTGCAAGTACTGACCGAGTGTAAGAATATCCACTCCGACAGTTCTTAGGTCTTCCATGGTTTCAATAACTTCTTCTTTGGTTTCTCCCAAACCAAGCATCACACCAGACTTAGTCTTTAACCCTGCGTCTTTCAACCTTTTTAATACTTCTAGGCTTCTATCGTATTTCGCCTGAATTCGAACTTGTTTTGTAAGCCTCCTAACCGTTTCTAAGTTGTGGGAAACTATCTCAGGCGCTACATCAATTATGCGCTGCAGGTTGTGCCATTCTCCTCTAAAATCTGGAATCAATGTTTCCATAGTAGTTCCAGGAGAATGTTTTCTAACCGCTCTTACCGTTGCAGTCCAAATTTCAGAACCACCATCTTCTAAATCATCTCTATCTACCGAGGTAATTACAGCATGCTTCACTTCCATAAGCTTAATGCTTTGGGCAACTTTATAAGGTTCGGTTATATCCACCTCTTCTGGCCTTCCGGTACTTACGGAACAAAACCCGCAAGAACGTGTGCACACATTTCCTAAAATCATGAAAGTTGCAGTTCCAGCACCCCAGCATTCGCCCATATTTGGACAGTTTCCGCTCTGACAAATTGTGTGGAGCTTGTGCTCATCAACCAATCCTCGAACTTTCTGAAACTCTTTGCCTGTCGGCAACTTAACTCGAAGCCATTTTGGCTTTGGAACTCTTGCTTCTTCTGTCTTTATCTCGCTCATTATCTATACCACTTGAAACCGAAATTTACGGCCAGGTAAAACGTAAGGTAATAGGGGTCGTTATCAATCAAAGCCATCATCGGAACGTCCTGAATATAATAGTCGATGATTACCCCAGCTTCTAAACTTCTAACGTTTTTCTGCTTCCGAGCGTACTCAAAGCTAAACCCGAACTTCCCGTACATCCCTGGGTAAAACCCCATTTTATCGATGCCTTTGAAAACTGACGATCGTCCGAAAATGTTATCTACGGAATGTTTATCGGGATCATATCGTTCTGTTGCAACATACTCATATGGTATGGCTGGATATCCGATTTCGAGATAAATGGGCTTTGCCCAAGCCAACGAAAAGCCTCCAATGTACAGGTATCGAATTTCGACACCTTTATCAAACTTGGCGTAAAGCACATTATGTCTTCCGTAACCAACTCTAGAAACCACTATTTGATTCAACTCGCCATAATTATAGCTGTTGGAATTCTCGTAATACGGATTTACAGACCTCACTTCTTTCGGGTGTTCCATGCTCACAACTTCAAGTTCGAACAATCGTTTTTTCAGGAATGTCTTGTTCTTAGCCCTCCTTAGTATCAGTCCCCATCCTTGTGTATGAAGCATGGCTCCACCAGTAAATTCTTGTTTAAGAAGAACCTGCGTGTCGTCAAAAGACCTGTCCTTAATCTTATCAGCAACAGACCCTTTTGGCACTTCAGGAAGTGGTTGAGTACAGTCTTCTTGCGCCATCAACGTTCCCATTGAAACAGCGCAGATTAAGAGAATAATAATAATAGACGATGTAGCCTTCTTGTGCATCGATGCAAAGTTACGATAAGCAGTTACCAAACAATAAGACGAACCAACGTGTGATGATATTGTTCTCAAAATCTTATTACACAACCACGAATGTGTACACTGCGATAGTAGAATTTGCAATCCTGTAAAAGAAAGCCGATTAACTTCGCACTAAACTCAAACGGAACGGGATGATTACATCGAATATTGTTTACAAAGGAGGTCTTTCTACCAGTGCTACGCATGTAAAAAGTGGTGCCGAAATAATTACGGATGCTCCAATAGACAACAATGGATTGGGGAGAAGTTTTTCGCCTACAGATTTATTGGCAACCGCACTAGGATCGTGCATGGTTACTATAATGGGTATAAGAGCCAACGAATCGAAGCTAGACATTGAAGGAACGACCATTAAAATAACCAAGATTATGGGTGCAAACCCAAGAAAAGTATCTGAGGTTAAGGTAGAATTTGAAATTGTAGATAGGGGCTTAACTGACCTAAATCGAAAGGTGCTTGAAAAAGCCGCGCTTACTTGCCCCGTAGCGCTGAGTTTAAGCGAATCGCTTAAACAAACTGTTAGTTTCTGCTATACTAAAGCTGCAGATTAGCTGTTTACACCCTGCTCAACAGGAGTGTCAGCCTTACCGTATGCTGGGCAGTTTTCAGTAGTTCTGCATGAAGAGAAGAACAAAGCTGAAATTGCAAAAACTGCAAAAATGATGGATGACTTTTTCAAAATATCTATTGGTTTATTTGTTGGGGTGTTCTTAGAACGCTTAAAAGACACTTATTGTTGCCGTTTTGCGATGCAAAGTTATCGTTTTGGTTCAGTTACGTGTTTCACTAAGAAAGGTTTGAGATTAGTTTTCAACATAGAATATTGAAAAGTGAGTGAGAATTCATTAAAAGAAGTGAAACCTAAGATGGAGCAAAGCTGGAAATCCTTGCTTAAGGAAGAGTTTGAGTCCGACTACTTTTCAACATTACGGGAGTTCTTAGTTGAAGAACGAAAGAACCACATCATTTATCCTCCTGGCTCTTTAATCTTTAAGGCCTTTGACGAAACACCGGTTTCTAAAGTAAAAGCGGTTATTCTTGGGCAAGACCCTTATCATGGAGAAAACCAGGCTCACGGACTTTGCTTTTCTGTTAATGACGGAATCAAAATTCCTCCTTCACTAAAGAATATATATAAGGAGTTAGATGCCGATTTAGGCATTCAAGAACCAAGCTCTGGAAACCTGACTGCTTGGGCACAACAAGGAGTGTTATTGCTAAACGCAACACTTACTGTTAGAAAAGCCAATGCAGGCTCACATCAAGGCAAAGGTTGGGAGCAGTTTACAGACACCGCTATTCGAAAGCTATCCGATGAAAGAACAAATCTTGTTTTTCTCCTGTGGGGGAAATATGCGCAGAACAAAGAATCGCTCATCAATAAAAATAATGGGCACCTCATTCTAAAGGCGCCTCATCCCTCTCCGTTCTCAGCTTACACCGGGTTTTTAGGTTGTAAACACTTTTCTCAGACCAACGCTTTTTTACAATCGAATGGAATTGAGCCAATAAATTGGAATCTGAACACACAATGATTCTTAACTTCTACGTTTAGCTGTGATAATGCGTATTTGGCTCATATTGGTTCTAATTGCCTGCTCTCTGAGTTCAAATACCGCGTTGGCTCAAAAGAAAATTCAACTTATTGTAAAGCAAGATGTAGAGAGCATTGGCCAGCGAAAACTGTACCGACTCGGACGACTAAAAGACACGTATTCTGATTCTTTAGCCGTAGCTAAAGCACTTAAAGAAATGGTCATTGTTCTAAGAGAATCGGGCTATTCTGAGACAGCCATTGACAAGCAGACTTGGAAAAAAGACTCGGCCATTGTTGAGGTACACTTAGGCAATCTGTATCAATTTCAACGCTTGAATGCTGGAAATGTGCCTTCAGCAGTTCTCCGTAAAGTTGGATTTAAAGAAGCCAATTTCATCGATACCAAGATGAGCGGGAAACGTTTAACCTTCTTAAAAAAAAGAATACTTCGATTTTACGAAAACCGAGGACATCCATTTGCGCAAGTTCAACTTGACAGCATCCGTCTAAACGAAAACCGACTGTCTGCTACGCTTAATCTTGAAAAGAATCAGCAGTTTATAATAGATAGTTTGGTCATTAAAGGCAATGCCAGAATCAAATCGAAGTACCTTCAAAATTACCTTGGTATCAAGGTCAAAAGTTTGTACAACGAGAGTCGTGTCAAACCCATTACAACACGCTTAAAAGAGATTCCATTTGTGAACGAGACCAAAACTCCAGATGTGGTTTTTGGAGATGGAAAGGCGAATCTCTACGTCTATTTGGATAAAAAAAGAGCCAGTCAGTTTGATGGAATTTTAGGCGTATTACCTAGCAGCGAAAACCCTGGAAAAGTGCTTGTTACGGGCGAGCTAAGCATTAAACTTTTGAGCGCATTTAAACGAGGTGAGTTGATTGATTTATCGTGGCGAAAAATGCAAGCCCGAACTCAAAACCTAAACATTCATCTTGCCTATCCCTTTCTATTTAATACCAGTTTTGGACTAGACGGTACATTTGAACTCTACAAAAGAGATACGCTCTACCTCAATCTGAATGGCGTAATTGGTGTGCAGTATCATCTCATTGGCAACGACCACATTAAGGTATTTGCAGACATAAGAAGCACCAATGTGCTGGCTACTTCTACCCTTTCGTCTACCTCTACGCTCAATCCAGATAACGTTGACTCTAAAACTCAACTCTACGGTTTTGGCTACAAAATGCAGCGGTTGGATTACCGCCTTAATCCAAGAAAAGGATTTGACCTTTACGCTGAAGCGAGTGCGGGCAACAAGAAAATACTGCCTGATGCTGCCGTAGAAATAACGCGGTACGCTGGTCTCAAAATCAATTCGTTTCAGCTCAGCGCTATACTGAAGGCGTCTTATTTCATTCCAATTCCAAACCGTAGTACCATTAAAATATCTGCCAATGGCGGCTATATGCGAAGCGATAATTTGTTTGAAAGTGAAGCGTTCAGAATTGGTGGATTGAAGACATTGCGCGGATTTGATGAAGAGTCTATTTATGCCACTCTGTTCGGAATTGGAACAATCGAATACCGCTTTCTGCTCGACCCTAACAGTTATTTGTTTGCCTTTTTTGACGGAGCGTATTACGAAAACCGCGCTACAAACAAACGCGTAACCGACCGTCCATTCGGATTTGGATTAGGCATTTCTTTCTTCACCAAAATTGGTGTCTTCTCTCTCAATTATGCGCTAGGTAAGCAGTTCAACAATCCGATCGATTTTAGAGCTGGTAAGATTCACTTTGGAGTTGTGAGTTATTTCTGACGGGAGAATTCAAGCACGAGCTTATAATAGAATTCATCGAGCTTGTGCACTCCTTTAAACTCGAATGATTTTCGGCCAAGCTGCATATTGTGCGTCACCTCAATCCCCACAATGTCATCATCACCTAAATATTTGTTCAAAGTTTCGCGATCTCCTGACTTGTAAGCTTTCAAAATCTCTTTTTGATAAACCCTAAAAACAGCCTCAATCTGCGAGGGTGTTTTATCGGTGTCGATTTCAACCATAAATACCACAACTGCACCGTTGTTCTTCCATTTTTCAGGAGCTTTTCCTTCAAAGCGGTGAAATCGATTATCCGCTTTCATAACGGTATACCCAACAATTAAAGGCTCTGAAATTTGTGTAGAATCGTCTAGCCCATAAACAAGCACTAGAATCTCATCGTCTTTGGTCGAAAGCCTACTTACATCTTCGGTCAGATTAATAGCTTCAACCTCAACAAAAACAGAATCTCCCCTACCCAACGATGCTGGATAAGCTAATTGATGGTGTAAAGTTGGACGGCAGGCTGCCATTGCCGTCAAGAAGAAAGCTGAGACAAACCAAAATGAAAATATCCTGTTCACAATTCCAAATTTAGCCAATTCAGCATCGCGTACTCACTGCGTTTCCCTAACTTCATCGCCCAATGGAAATTGCTTTTTTAATTATTGGATTGTTGGTTGGTATTGGCACTGGTTTTCTTCTCGGAAAACGAAGCGTTTCGCCCGTTTCTGATAACGGAGAACTGGAAAAAACGAAGCTTGAAAATGCTTCATTAGAGAGCTCTCAAAACCATCTTTTCGAACAAAAACAAGAGCTTTCTGCTCAACTTACAGAAGTAAGGGCCAAACTTTCGGAAACCGAGCAAAGCTTGGCTTCTGCAAGACAGCATTTCAAGGATCAAGAAAATCGTTTGGGTGAACAGAAACAAGAATTTGAAGAGCTCAACAAACGGTTTAATACAGAATTCGAAAATCTCGCAAACAAGATTTTGGATGAAAATTCCAAAAAGTTTACAGATCAAAACAAGGAGAATTTAGAGCTCATTCTTACGCCACTCAGAGAAAGGATTAAGGAATTTGAGAAGAAGGTAGACGAGAAGTACGAGAACGAGCAAAAAGAGCGCGCTTCTCTACAGGGCGAGATAAAAATGCTTCACGAATTGAATAAGGAAATCAGTCAGGAAGCACATAATTTGACTGCTGCACTAAAAGGTGACAGTAAGAAACAGGGGAACTGGGGCGAATTAATTTTAGAACGAATTCTGGAAAATTCTGGTCTTATAAAGGGGGAAGAATATTTCACCCAACAGGCTTCTCAGAATGAGGCTGGCGACCGTCAGTTTCTTGATGTTGTGATTCAACTTCCAGACGAAAAACAGATTATTATTGATAGCAAGGTTTCTCTTGTGGCGTATGAGCGGTTTGTAAATTCAGACGAAGACGAAGAGCAGGATAAATGGATTAAAACGCATGTTGCTTCGGTTAAAAAGCACATCAAAGATCTATCCGATAAAAACTACCATACAAGTAAGGGGATGAATAGCCCCGAATTTGTACTGATGTTTATGCCTATCGAAAGTAGTTTCAGCGCTTCTATTCGTGCTGATGACGAACTGTTCAACTTTGCATGGGATAAGCGCATTGTAATTGTTAGTCCATCTACTCTATTGGCAACTTTGCGCACCGTTTCGTCTATTTGGAAACAGGATAGACAAACCAAAAATGCGCTACAAATAGCTGAAAAAAGCGGTCGTTTATACGACAAGTTTGTTGGCTTTATGGAAGACATGCAAAAGATTGGTGATCGGCTAGATTCAACTCAAAAGGTTTATCAGGAGGGCATGAAAAAGCTTTCGGAAGGCTCTGGAAACCTGGTAAAACGAGCTGAAGAATTGAAAACTATGGGAGCGAAGGCAAACAAGCAATTACCCAGCGAAATACTAGGTTTGGAGGATGAAGATTAATCATTGGCTACCTCTTCTTTCTCTCTTGACTGTGCTGTTTTCTGGTTGCTATACCGAGAAAATATCTAATCAAAACCTCTCGTATCTATATGATAGAGACGCTTCTTTTCTCCATCCAGAATTCAATATTATTCATAAAAATGACAGCGTAACTCAGCTTCATTTTAGGATAAATTCTAACGAATTACTCTACTTAGATAATCCTACAAGCAGCTTCTTTTCGGCCGTTTTCAGAATTAGATATGAGGTTTACACCCAACTTGAAAGCAAGCTATTGGTAGACAGTAGCGTCATTGTTTTTAAGGACAGTTCTTTGGTAATGGAAGGCAAAACGATTAGCGGGATAATCGATTTAAAACCATCATCAGAAACTAAGTCTTTATTGAAGGTGGAGGTGGTGGATTTGAGGCGTAACTCTCGAGTTAAACGCTACTTTGAAATAGATCGAACAAATGTGAACTGCAGGCAGTTTTTCACCATGACTTTAGAAGGGCGAAATCATCCTCTTTCTCGGAATTACGTTGCTGCTGATGAGGAATTCACTATTCGCCATACGAGTGGTGTAAACAAGGCAAAAGTGCGTTTCTATAATCGTGAATTTCCTTTACCCAAACCGCCATTTTCAGTAGAATCTCCAAAAGCGTTTGATTTTATGGCGGACAGCATGTTTGAAATCAATTTGGGAGAACCGCTCGTATTTGAAAGAGAGGGATTCTATCATGTTCAAATTTCAGATAGCACGAAAGATGGATTAACAATTTTCAGATACAACGTTGGGTTTCCAGAAGTAAAATCAGTAGACAAGTTGATTGCCCCGCTTCGGTTTATCAATAGTAATTCTGAATACCGAACGTTAATCGAAGCTGATTTCCCAAAGGCAGAAGTGGATCGTTTTTGGCTTAAACTTTCAGGAAATCCAGACAGAGCCAAATTGCTGATTGAAAAATTCTACTCAAGAGTTGAAGACTCCAATACCTTCTTCAGCTCACATTTAGAAGGATGGAAAAGTGATAGAGGTCTGATTTACCTCATCTATGGTCCGCCAAATATCATCTACAAAAACACTGAGTCTGAAAATTGGATTTATGGCGAGGAAAGCAATCCTTCATCACTCGGCTATACGTTTTACAAAGTCCAGAATCCGTTTACAGATAATGACTTTAGATTAGACCGCTCCCCTATTTACAAAAGCAGCTGGAATTCTGCAGTTGACATGTGGCGTCAGGGTCGAGTTTACACAGACAATTAAGCACAAAAAAGCGGAATCCCTTTCAGAATTCCGCCTCAGAACTGTTCCTAAAAACGTTCTTAATTCATTATTACAAGGTGGCCATCAACCATTGTTGACGAGCTTTTCACCTCAAGAGCTTTGCTGTATGCAAGAACCTTATCAACCACGTTTTGATCTGGAGAAAAAGACACTCCTTCAAATTCCTCAGTTAGGAAATTTACCAGCTGAGTTTGGTACAGCAGCTCACAAGGCTCGTGCTTTGTAATAGCTAGTGTAGAGGTTAATAAATCGGTTGGAAGAGTAAATGTTTTAGGCATATCTGTTTGTTTGTTATATCGCATATACGCCAGTACTTCAGATTTATTGCACGTGTTCAAAAAAAAGCGCCTCGATAAATCGAGACGCTTTAGTTCTGAGTTTATTTTGGTTATGCTACCAATCTAATTTTATGTTCCTCCATCAGAACACGAAGGTTGATTAGCGCATATCTCATACGGCCAAGGGCAGTATTAATACTTACTTCTGTTGCCCATGCAATTTCTTTAAACGGCATTTTGGCATAAACACGCATTAGCAACACTTCTTTCTGATCTTCAGGAAGCATGGCTACCAGTCTTCTTAAATCAGAATGAATTTGATCCTGAATATAAACCTCTTCTCGGTTTAAATCTTCGCTTCCAATTACAGAAAACACGTCAAACTCTTCGGTAGAATGCTGCATACGCATCTTCTTTTCGCGTCTGAAGTGGTCTACAACCAAGTTGTGTGCAATCTTCAACATCCATGGGCGAAATTTCCCTTCCTCCAAATACTTCCCAGATTTGAGCGTATTAATCACCTTAACTAAGGTGTCTTGGAAAAAATCTTGGGCAAGATTGCGATCCTTCAATAGAAGGACTAAGTAGGTGAATAGTCTGTCTTTATGACGGTTCACCAACTCTTCAAAACACATCTCATCTCCTTGAACGTACAGTCTGATCAGTTCCTGATCACTTAGGGCAGATACTCGCATAGCTTCACTCTTTAGGTTAGACTTAATTTAAAATCTTGTAGAGTAAAGTTTTCCTTATGCGCTTACTTTTTGGTTAATGCCTTTGGCCGGTACACTACGTTAACGGCCTTTATTACTACATATTGTGCAACAACTAAAATTATTTTTTGCTGTTGATGAAACAAATATTAGAAGATTAATCGGAACACGGTTTGTCTAATGATAAATTTGCAACCCTTTTAACATTAATTGCAACAATGCCCAGTTCGGAAGCTCCAAATCCTAAGCACAATATTATCATAAAGGGTGCCAGGCTTCATAATCTGAAAAACATTGATTTAGTCTTACCGCACAAGAAACTCATCGTTATAACTGGGCTTTCGGGCTCTGGTAAATCTACCTTGGCTTTCGATACACTTTATGCTGAAGGCCAAAGACGCTATATCGAAAGTCTCTCGGCTTACGCAAGGCAGTTTTTAGGTAAGATTGACAAACCAGAGGTAGATTCTATCCAAGGAGTTTCTCCTGCAATTGCCATTAATCAAAAGGTAAAATCGAGCAATCCACGCTCTACCGTTGGAACAACAACTGAGATATACGACTATCTCAAATTGCTTTATGCACGGATTGGAAAAACCTTCTCCCCTGTTTCTGGGAAAGCGGTAAAACGACATACCATTGACACCATTGCGGAATTCATTACCAACCTCGAAGACGGTAAAAAGGTGATGGTTTTCGCACCGTTTGGCACAATGCCACAGAAGGCCCTCAGCAAGCGGTTTACTATTCTTAAACATCAAGGATATACGCGTGTAAAGCTGAATGGAAAGGTGGACCGCATTGATAAGATTGAAGAGAAGTCCTTTCTAGATAAAGGAAATGAGCTTTCAGTTTTGATTGACCGATTCGTTACCAATTCTAAGGACGAGGACTCACGAGTTGCAGAGGCTATCAGGACCGCCCTCACCGAAGGGAACAATCGATGTTCGATTCAGGTTGAGGACGAAACCACGGACTTCAGTACAGAATTTGAAGCAGACGGAGTTCGATTTGAAGAGCCATCGGTGCATTTTTTCAGCTTCAATAATCCTTATGGAGCCTGCAAAAAGTGTGAAGGTTTTGGCAACATTATCGGTATAGATGAAGATTTAGTGATGCCCGATAAGGCGCTCAGCATCTTTGAAGAAGGTGTTGTTTGCTGGCGTGGCGAGAGTATGAGCAAGTACAAAAATCAGCTCGTGCATTCGGCCAATAAGTTCGATTTCCCAATTCACAGACCGATTTACGACCTCACTGAAGCACAAATTCAGCTTCTGTGGGACGGGAACCAACATTTCGAGGGGCTGAACGCTTTCTTCCGAATGCTGGAAGAAAACAGCTACAAAATTCAATACCGCGTTATGCTTTCGCGCTACCGCGGAAAAACACCTTGTCCTGAATGCAGAGGAACCAAGTTGAGGAAAGATGCCACGTATGTAAAAGTCGGAGGGAAAAGTCTTTCCGACTTAGTTCTAATGCCACTTGGCGAATTGGCCGATTTCTTTAATCAACTAGAATTAACCGAGACTGAAAGGGAAATCTCCAAGAGAATTCTCAAGGAAATTACTTCTCGATTAGGCTACATGAAAGATGTTGGGCTAGGTTATTTGAACTTGAATCGTCAGTCTGCTACCCTTTCGGGTGGTGAAGCACAACGAATTCACTTGGCAAGCTCGCTCGGAAGTTCGCTTGTCGGCTCAATGTACATTTTAGATGAACCGAGCATTGGCCTGCATCCGAAAGACACCGAACGATTAATCTCAATCCTTAAAAAACTGCGCGACATTGGGAACACGGTAATTGTGGTTGAGCACGATGAAGACATTATGCGCGCTGCGGATATGATTGTTGACATCGGTCCTGAAGCGGGAACACATGGTGGAGAAGTAGTTTTTCAAGGAACATTGGAAGACATGATGAAATCTGCGGATACGCTAACAACCGGTTACCTAAGCGGAAAACTAGAGATTCCGGTTCCTGCAAAGCGAAGAATTCCAAAGGGGAAAATTCACGTATTAGGAGCACGTCAGCACAATTTGAAAGGTGTTAATGTGTCATTTCCTCTTGGCTGCCTAACTGTAATAACGGGCGTCAGTGGTTCTGGGAAGAGCACATTAATGAAGAGTATCCTCTACCCTGCTCTACGAAAGCGATTTGGTGGATATGGATTGAAAACTGGACAATTTGAGCGCTTAGATGGTGATTTGAACCGAATTGAAGATGTTGAGTTTGTAGATCAAGATCCCATTGGACGGTCAACCCGTTCAAATCCTGTCACCTATATAAAGGCGTACGATGAAATTCGTTCGCTTTTCTCAGATCAAAAAGCAGCACAGCTTCGCGGCTATAAACCAAAGCATTTCTCGTTTAATGTACCCGGTGGGCGTTGTGAAGAATGTGAAGGAGAAGGAACGGTTAAGATTGAAATGCAGTTCATGGCTGATATTATCATGAAATGTGAAAGCTGTGAGGGACAACGCTTTAAGCAAGAAGTATTGGAAATCAAATTCCATGGAAAAACCATTCACGATGTGCTAAGCATGACCGTTGATGAAGCCATGGAATTCTTCGGCATACAAAATCTTAAAGTGGCTAGAAAAATTGCTCCACTACAGGAAGTTGGTCTTGGTTACGTGCAACTCGGACAGAGCAGCAGCACACTTTCGGGCGGTGAAGCGCAACGAATAAAACTGGCCTCCTTCCTCACCAAAGGAAAGAACGCGGGCAAAACGCTTTTCATCTTTGATGAACCCACTACTGGCCTTCACTTCCATGATATTCACAAACTGCTGAAAGCCTTCAATGCGCTTTTAGACAATGGTCATTCCATCATATTGATTGAACACCACCCAGACATCATTAAATGTGCCGACCATGTTATTGACCTTGGACCAGAAGGCGGAAAGAATGGAGGAACTGTAGTGTTTGAAGGAACACCTGAAGAACTAGCTAAATGCGAAGCTTCTGCTACGGCAGCTAGTATTCAATCCAAAGTGACACAACCAATAAATATCTAGTGGTAGAATACATAACAGCGTGGTTGCTAATAAATTTCATTATTTATAATTTCGATATGAATTTAAAATAGTCAACCAAATGAAACGATTAATCCTTTTTTGCTTATTAGCAGTTATCGCCACATCATTCAATTCATGTACTAAATCTCTTTTTTCAGGTAACGTTACCTTTTGGTACAATAGTGTCGGTACAAATGCCACGGTTAATATTGATGGGAAAACCGCCTACATAACAGGTTATTACAATTCACAACCAAATTGTAATGCAACTTACTGTGCAAATTTCAATTTACCTACTGGGACACATTCATATAGCGCAAGTTCGACATTCAGTAGTTGGTCAGGATCCGTAACAATTACAGCTAACGGATGCAAAACGATTTTACTCAACTAGCTAAAAAGTATTATTCGGCAATTGCAGTAGGTTTTTTCAGCCTTAATTGATTTCTTATTTGTCAATCTGACGCGTCAATTTACATCGAAGATTTCACGACCTTCGCGGCTGACGTAAGACGTCTCATACCTGAATTCTCCCTTTGAACTACCTATCAGCCGAAAATCTTAAACGTTCTTATGGAGAACGTGTCCTCTTTGAAGAAATCACTTTTGGTATAGACCGAGGTCAGAAAGTGGCGTTGGTGGCCAAGAACGGTATGGGTAAAACCTCGCTACTCCGGATTTTGGCTGGACTGGAACCACCTGAAACGGGTGAAGTTGTAACGAGAAACGGGATCTCAATTGGATACTTACAGCAAGAACCAGAGTTGAATCCAGAACACTCTGTAATGGATGCCATTTATGACCCAACCAACGAGATAATGTCGGTGGTGCGGGAATACGAAGAAGCGATGCTTGACGAGTCCGACACGGAACGCATGCAACGCTCGTTTGATGCTATGGATCGCCACAACGCGTGGGATATTGAAGCACAGGCAAAGGAGATTCTCACTTCGCTGAACATCACAGATTTCAATCAAAAGATTAAGACTCTTTCTGGTGGACAGGTAAAGCGTGTTGCCATGTCTAAGATGTTGATTGAGCAACCAGACCTAATGATTTTGGATGAGCCAACCAACCACCTCGACATTGAGATGATTGAATGGCTGGAAGGATTTCTTGGCTCATCTGAACGAACCATTTTGATGGTAACGCACGATAGAGTTTTCTTGGACGAGGTGTGTGATATGATTCTGGAGATGGACAATGGCCAACTTTATAAGCACAAGGGCAATTACACCACCTACCTAAACAATCGTGCAACACGACAGGAAATAGAGCACGTCAATGTAGATAAGGCCAAGAATCTTTACCGCAAAGAGTTGGATTGGATGCGGAGACAGCCGAAGGCGAGAACCACCAAATCCAAGTCTCGTGAAGATGCTTTTTATGACACTGAAAAGGTGGCCAAAACCAACCTGAAGAAGGATGAATTGACCATGGAAGTGAACATGCAACGCATGGGAAGTAAGATTCTCGAGTTGCACAAGGTTCGCAAGGCGTATGGCGATAATGTGCTGTTGGATGGCTTCGATTTTAAGTTCAGAAAAGGTGAACGCATTGGAATGGTTGGTCCGAATGGTTGCGGAAAATCAACCCTCCTGAAGATGATTATGGAGCAGGTAGAACCTGATGGCGGCAAAATTGTAAAGGGCGAAACCATTCATTTCGGGTACTACGGACAAGATGGTCTCATCCTGAAAGAAGGCAAGCGAGTAAAGGAAGTCATCACAGATATTGCCGAATTCATTCCACTTAAGAAGGGCAAAACCATATCTGCTGCACAGCTCTTAGAGCGTTTCCTCTTCCCTCGAAGTCAGCATTTTCAGTATGTAGAAAAACTGAGTGGTGGAGAGAAGAAACGACTGTATTTGCTTACCGTTCTTATGGCCAATCCAAATTTTCTTATTCTGGATGAGCCAACAAACGACCTAGACCTTCTATCGTTAAATGTATTGGAAGATTTCCTCATGGAATTTGAAGGGTGCTTGCTTATTGTAACGCACGATAGGCACTTTATGAATAAGCTGGTTGACCAACTTTTCATCTTTGAAGGAAATGGAAAAATTCGCGGATTTGTGGGTAACTACGATAAATATCGTGACGCCTTAGAAACCGAAAAGAAGCAAAAAGCCACTGCCAAGAAGGTGCAAAAAGAAACCGAGAGCCTAGCTTCAAAAGGTAAAATGGGCTTCAACGAAAAGCGAGAGTTTGGATTGCTCGAAAAGGAAATCCCTCAGCTTGAAGCCAAGAAGATTAAACTCACCGAAGAACTCGAAACCATTGTAGATGACCATGAAAAACTCATGTCCGTTTCTGAGGCATTTCAACGCGTAAGCGATGAATTAACCGAAAAGGAAATGCGGTGGTTGGAGTTGAGTGAGTTGGAAGGCTAACAACTACAATCCTATTACCGACTGCTAACACAGTTTATCGAACAGGCTCCAGTTCTACATGTAGAAGAGCACGTACCGAGCTCAGTTTGCTCACATCCAGAAAAGTCTGCCCCTTATCGGAGCTCAGTTTACCCACCATCGGGTACGATTAATACCCTACAGAGCTCAGTTTACCCATAATCGGGTACGATTGATACCCTTCAGAGCTCAGTTTACCCACCATCGGGTACGATTAATACCCTATAGAGCTTAGTTTACCCATCATCAGATACGATTAATACCCTACAGAGCTCAGTTTACCCATCTTCGGGTACGATTAATACCCTACAGAGCTCAGTTTACCCATAATCGGGTACGATTGATACCCAACGGAGCTCAGTTTGTCCACCTTCGGGTACGATTGACACCTCGCAGAGCTCAGTAAGCGGTTAATCTGGAAGTGGTAGAAGGGTCTGTTTAGCTAACTGTTTCAACGTAAAATCTTTCTTAACCAAACACCGAAGCGGAGAACAAAGCAGACAGCATTTTCATCAGAACTAAGTTAGTCTTGTTTAAATTTAACCGTATGAAATTCCTGATTCCACTTCTCCTCATTACTTCATCTCTTTTCGCTCAAGCGCCATGCGAAGATTTCTTTCGGTTGATAGGTCAGCGTGATATCAATGAAAGTGTTGTGGCGTTTCAGAAAAACTGTGGTCCGTTTGATGAAGAAATATCTGAAGATGGCTCGAATAAAACGTGGGTATCGAAGGAAAAGGGCATCACCCTAACATTCGTTAATAGAGAAGACGATAAGTTCTCTTTGCCCAAATATGAGCTGCTTACCATTGAGCTGACCAGCTTTACAGGTAAAGGCGGTTACAAGGGAGAATGGCCTTTGGGTTTTATGTTGGGTATGGACTATAAGATGGTTAAAGACCACATCAAAAGCTTGAATGATGTGAATTATGAACGAGGAGACATCGGCAAACGCAGGTCGTATTTTACATATACGGGTCCAACGAATGATGCTGCAAAAGATCGAAAAGTAAAAGTTTACGTTTCGCAATATGATGGTACAACCATCACAACGCTGCGACTAAGATTAGATTGATTAGGCTGGCTTTGGACTTCCTCCTTGTCCGCCAGAATTACCTCCAGAACCTCCACTTTTATTACGCTTCTTCCATTTAGGATTGAACGGACGTTTCTTCTTGTCTCCACCTCCGCTTCCTCCACCTTTGTTGTCGAAGCGCTTCTTTCCACCTCCGCCACCTTGTCGGCCACGGCCCCCGCTACTTCTTTTCTCTCCCGGATTGTATTCTGGTCCTGAAAGACCACCTGGCAAAGCTGGCTTCTCTATTACTTTTTCAATCAGCTTTTCGATATCGCCAAAGCCGTTTACATCATAACCATTGATGAGTGTAATAGCCAATCCTGAAGCTCCTGCTCTGGCCGTTCTACCAATTCGGTGAACGTAGTCTTCAGCATCTTTTGGCACTTCATAGTTGACAACAATCTCAATATTATCGATGTCAATTCCACGAGACATCACATCGGTAGCAACCAAGAAATTAAACTTCTTATTTCTGAAACCTGACAGCACTTCTTCTCGCTCCAACTGATCCAAATCAGAAGATATAGCACGTGATTTCCAGCCTTTTTTCTGAAGGGTTCTGTTTACAGATTTAACAGCCGCTTTTCTCGAACAGAAGATGATGCAACTGTTCACTTCTCCCTGTTCCTCCATCAGAATCTCCAAGAGTCGGTCCTTGTGGTCATCATTAACCAAATAAGCCAATTGCTTAATGTTCTCTGAAGGTTTGGAAACCGCTATTTCAACATTAATAGGATTCTTAAGTAGCTTTTCGGCTAGCTTTCTAATCTTAGGCGGCATGGTAGCAGAAAAAAGCATGGTTTGCCTAGAGGTTGGAGTCAACTCCACAATCTTCATGATGTCATCATGAAAACCCATGTCTAGCATTCTATCCGCTTCATCCAAAATCAAGCATTCAAGCTTATCGAAATTCACATAGCTAAATCCCATGTGAGCAATCAGTCTACCCGGAGTACAGATAATAACATCTGCCCCACCTTGTAACGATGACTTTTCAAAATCCCAAGAAGATGCAAGCGTA
>FLOH01000846.1_pt1 | contig 54738 bp, 34 predicted proteins | sample 756751 | NCBI WGS metagenome assembly FLOH01 (sample SAMEA4026879, study PRJEB14308) | marine metagenome | biome: coastal water; material: water | depth 74 m
TTTCATTGTTTTGAATAGTTAGCCAGTTTTATTGTCGCAGCTAAGCGACCGATCTCTACCAATTCCTCGGCCTTATAAAAGTCATATGTGGTACAGGAATCGTGCGAAACTTCAATAATGATATCAGGCTTGCACTCCTCCATCCGAACCAAAGCCATCTGATGGGTCATGAGGCCGATTGTCTCCCTGACCAGCTCAAAATAGCCCATTTTTTCCCCTTTATTATGTGGTATCATGCGGTATAACTGATCATAAAATTCTATAATCTTCTTTTGATACGATGATTGTTTCTCTTTTTTTTCTTTCAGGGAAACCTGAGGTTTTAAAATGGGAATATTGGCGTTAACATCAACCGCAATTAGAATATCCCCGGGGGTGCGTTTGACATGATTTACCGGGATGTTATTCATGACTCCTCCATCCACAAGTAATCCGTTTTTGGTTTTCACAGGTGTAATGATTAATGGGATCGCAATGGAAGCACGAACGGCATCATATAACTTGCCCGTGGTAAAAACAACTTCTTTTTTATTGATAATATCAACGGCAACTGCAGCATAGGGAATACGGAGATCCTCAATCAGAGCATCTGAAGTGAAGCCTTTAATGGTACCCAGTACTTTCTCTGCTTTAAACAAGCCCGGTTGACCAATGGAAAAATCTACTAAGTTGAAAACCTTTCGTCTGTCGAGTGAGCAAATCCATTTTTTGAATTTCTCAAGCTCGCCAAGAGCATATATTCCACCCACCAGGGCTCCCATTGAAGTACCAGCAATGGAGCTAATTTCAAAACCCTGTTTTTCAATTTCTTCGATAGCTCCAATATGAGCTGTTCCTCTGGCACCGCCACCAGATAAGACTAAAGCAACTTTTGGTTTCATAGACTTAGGCTTTTACAGTTTATTATCGTAGATCAAAATATTGTCTAACAATACCTGTTGATCTTTGGAATGATCTAGTAGTTTGATTTTGACCAGGTGTTTCGCTGATTTTAAATTGTATTTCCAACAAATTTCGTGTCGCCTTTTGGTGAAATCAGAGGGTAATAATACTTTTTCAAGCAATTCATTGTCGATATACACTTCAATTTCAGGATCGTTTTTTTCTGATCGTCCTTTGACGATGAATCCGATGCCCTCAAATTCAAAAGAATATTCTGGATTGCTGGCATTCAGTCTTTTCCGGCTGTCTTCAATCTGCAGAATTTCTTTTGGATAATGATCGGTAAAACCTTTTTCAAATTGAACAGCAACAGGCTTCTGAGGTTTTAGGGTAATGAGGTCATGCTGTACTGATCCTCCATTATTTTTGATGTTTTGAACGGCATGCTTGAAGCCCATAGCATAGGCGTCATTGAGCGAAATGGTGGTATACTTAAAATCGATGTCTTCTACTTTATCCAATCCTTGTTTCCAATAATCAGGGATATTGGAGTAGCCTAACATCGTCCCTAAAATACCTGCAGCATTGGCCGGATTGCAATCTGAATCTTGTCCGCATCGTGTGCTGATGTCGATGGTTTTACCATAATCGCCTTCTCCATAGAGCAAGCCGATAATGATGTAGGCCGCGTTAATTTTCGCATCAATATTGAAGTCGCTGAAAACGCCATCCGGACAACCAATATCGAAGGCCCATTTGTTCTCGCATTCCTTCCAGGTACTTTGCCAATCCTTGGGATATTGGTGATACCAATCGATGACATCCGACATGAAGAGGTGAAATTCACTTTCTGCCGGAATGCTCTTCAAAGCTTCTGTTACGATGAATTCCATATCCTCAGAAATAAAGGCCAAAGCATACATAGCGGCTACATAAACGCCTCCATACCAGCCATCACCATAATTCATGATATGCCCAATTTCATCGCATATTTTACTGGATGTTTGCACGAGTCCCGGTGACATTAAACCCGCAAAGTCGGCTTCAATCTGGAAATCTATATCTTCAGCATGAGGGTTATTTTCCCAGTATCCGGATGCCGGAGGTTCAATGCCATTCAGGATATTGTAGCGAGCCGCCTGATTCGCATGCCACAGCTTATAATCGGCATTCGCAAAAGCCAGCGCATGAGAAATTACCGGTGCATCCAGCCCTTCCTTTTCAAAAACATCCACAAAAGTCAGATCCATATATACATCATCATACAAACCAGGCGCATTTTCAAAATACCACATAATCCGAGTATCATCCCAGGGGATCTCAATGGAATCATGAATCATCAAGCCCTTATACCGAAACTCAGTAGGCCCTCCATAAGTACACCCGATGACCTGTCCGGCCCATCCGCCTTTGATTTTATCGAGCAGTACATCTGAGGACATTGAAATATCGTGGGCGTATAACGAGCTTGAATCGCTCTTTGAGGCTTTCTTTTCTTGATTGCAGGCAGCGAAAACCAAGAGGCAGAGGGTAGAGAGTAGGAGGAGGGGGGTTGCTTTCATGGGTGCGGTTTTACATTACCAAGATAGAGATTTTCTAGGGGAATGGGTCGGCACGTTGGCCGACCCTTACGGTTGCGTTGGTGCGAAATAATATTCATCTTTGGAGCTATGTCTGGGACAGCTCCAAAATGGTTAATTATTTTCTGCCTTATTATTGCGGCGGAAATGATTTTTGGTTTGCCTTTTCATGTGGTTCGGTTTTTTCGACCTACGTTGTTGGAGGTTTTTGATGTGAGCAATTCCAGATTGGGGGATGCGATGGCGATTTATGGGATTACGGCTATGATCTCTTATTTCCCGGGAGGTGTGATTGCTGATCGTTTCTCTGCCCGCAAGCTGATGACGGTATCTCTTATCGCTACTGCTCTTGGGGGTGTCTTTCTGGCTACAATACCCGGACAAACAGGACTAAGCCTGGTGTTTGGATATTGGGGTGTCACCACGATTCTTCTTTTTTGGTCGGCTATGTTGAGAGCGACGAGAGAATGGGGTGGAAAATTGGCGCAAGGGAGGGCCTTTGGATTGTTGGATGGAGGGAGAGGATTGGCGGCAGCCGGGGTGGCTACCGTAGCGGTATTTTTCTTGTCATCTTTCTTGCCTTCAGATGTGGAAAACATCTCTTCCGTTGAACGCGCTCAAGCGCTGAAGGCTGTGATTTATTTCTATTCAATCCTGACTTTAGTGGCGGCTGCCTTGGTCTGGTTTTTCATACCTGAAAAGAAGATTATACAAACACATGGCAATCCTTTTGAAGGAATAAAGAAGGTGCTCCAGAGTCGCTCGGCCTGGCTGCAATCTATCATTGTGGTTTGTGCCTATTGTGGATATCGAGGACTAGATTTCTATGCCCTTTATGGGATCGATATGTTGGGATTGAATGAAGTCAATTCCGCCCGTTTTGTCTCCAATGCTTCCTTTCTGCGACCAGTAGGTGCCATTGCCGCAGGATTTTTAGCCGATCGGTTTACGACAAAAAAAGTACTGGCGTCAACCTTCGCTCTACTGATTATAAGCTACCTGATACTGGTTGTTGTGACGCCTGTTCCGACGGTTAGAAATATCCTTTTTATCAACCTGGGCTTTACTTATTTGGCTGCCTATGCTTTACGGGGAGTGTATTTTGCGCTGTTTGAAGAAACCAATGTATCCGGCAATCTGACGGGAACAACCATAGGATTGGTGTCGGTAATTGGCTTTACTCCGGATATCTTTTTCAATTCTATAGCCGGCCGGATACTGGATGCCTCTCCGGGCCTTCCAGGATATGATAACTTCTATTTATTCTTAACCGTTTTTGCCGTGTGCGGTCTAGTTGCTACTCTGCTGTTGGGACGTCGGAAAGCTTAAGTATTAAAACATATAGCCCACAGTAAAATAGGTTCCTCGGGTTACAATATTTCCTAAATTCTCCTGAAGGAGAAGATTTGATAAGCCGTGTTTGAAGTTTACACTCACGAATATCTTCATGACTTCCATTCCAATACTGTACACGATACCAGTTTCGGTTTGTGTGTAAGTATTGTCAAAATCCATGGATTCTTTATTGACAGAACCGGCAAAATGGTAGGTGTAATATCCCCCCACCGTCGCAAAAAAGCGTTGGCTGGCCTGGGGATTCATATTGGAAGCGATGACCAGACTGACTGGTATGCTAACACTATGTGTTCTGAAATTACCGGTTTCAAATTTGCTGCCTGCCGTAGCATACAAAACTTCTGGTTGGATGGCCAGATTTTTTGTTATTTTGAGTTGTGTCATTAATCCCAGTCCGGTACTGAATTTGCTTTTGCCCCGATAAAACTCATCAGGATAACGGTGATAACTAGTTCCGATATCTGTTTTTACCCCAAATCTAAAAAAGGACAATCCTTGGCTCTCGGCCTGCGCTGTGAGTTGTTGGATGGGCACCAAAGATTTGTTGTCGGCCAGTACCACAGTCAGGTCAGCCACCATATTGGATATCAATTCCATGCCATCATAGTCCAAGGTTTCAGCATCATCCTCAGGCTTGTGGTAAGGCCCTATTATACCAGATGAAACATAAATGGAAGGAATACCAACATCACCAAAAGGTTTTGTATCGGTTCTGTTCATTACTTCACCACCTGTTTTTTTGATATTAACGCCCTGCTCATCGGCAATTTTCATTAATTGTATGGTTCCACCTTCCAGCATGTCCATGGCACCCATAATCAGCGACTTGCTTTCAGCATATCTGCCAATCATGTCGAGACTCATCATCACTTTTACCTGATCTATGGGTACTGTTTTGTTCTTGACAAATTTGCCAGATCCTATCAGACCACTCTCTTCGCCATCGAAGGCTACCAGAATTATTGATCGCTTTGGCTTCTCTTTTTGCTTGGCCAGCGTTCGGCCAATTTCCATAATGGCAGCCGTGCCTGAGGCATTGTCATCGGCACCATTGTAAACAACCTTTTCTCCATCCACCATTTTATATGAAACATGATCGAAGTGAGCTCCTAAAACAATGTACTCATGCTTAAGTACAGGATCCGATCCCTCTATCATGCCCACAACATTACGGCCTTCCAACATGGTCTGACCAACTCTGGTATCAAAGGGGTGGAAATAACTCTCTCCAACAGGTTTAAGTCCGATTTCCTTAAAAAAGTCTGCAATATAATTAGATGCCTTTATTCCAGACCTTGTTCCAAGACCTCTACCTTCCAGCTCATCACTGGCCAGAAAGAATACATGTTTCTTTAAAACTTCGGATTGGATATCCGCTTGTCCAAAAGCACAAATTCCAATAAATATCGATACGATAAAAATAGTCAGTCTTCTAGTCATCATTTTTTATATTTCATCCAAACAAATATAGGGATTCCAGCTGCAAGAAGAATAACACCCCAAATAATAATCTCTAAGCCCAATCCGGTAATCGCCCACAATGAATACAGAAAGGCTGGGATAGAAATGAGCGATGCTGTAATCAATTTTTTTCTGTTGTAGCTTTTCTTTTTCTTGAAATAGAGCATCAACTCGGATAGTGAGGATAGAAGATAGGGGAGCAGACAGGTGAGGGTGGCGAGCATGATGATGAAGTTGAACATAGAGATCAAACCCTTGGAGAAATTCATGCCCACCAGGATGGAGGCGAGGACACTGGCGATAAAAATCCCGATGATCGGTATGCCTTTTTTGGATACTTTTTTGAAGCTGGCCGGAAAGAGATTATCTCTGGCTGCTGCCATCGGCAATTGTCCTTGTAAAAGGATCCAGCCATTGAGGGCACCAAAACAGGAGATAACCGCTCCTAGGGCGATCAGATGATAGGCCCAGTTGCCCCATACTTTTTGTGCGGCATCGGCAAAGGGGGCCGCGGAATGCTGTAGTTCTGCCGGTGGAATAATCCCCATAATGGCGATGGTGCTGGAGACATACATGAGGGCGGCAATGAGGAGTCCGGCAATAGTGGCCCTTGGAATAGTTTTGCCTGGATTGATCACTTTGTCGGACGGAATGGTGGCCGACTCTAAACCGAGAAAAGCCCAGAGCGTTAAGGCAGCAGTGGCCGTGACTGCCTTGAAGTTCGACATCTCACTCAAATTCAGGGGACTGAAATGATCGCTGTTGAAATAAATAAATCCAAATGTGCCTAATAGTAAAAGGGGCAGGATTTTCAATATCGTTGTGATGAGTTGTACTACACCCACACTCTTGATACTCTTGGTGTTGACATAAGTGAGAATCCATATGGAAGCGATAGCCAATAGGGCAGAAAGGAGATTATTTTCTTTCAGAGCAGGGAAGAATACGGATAAATAACCGACGCCGGCCACTGAGATGGCTGCATTGCCACACCAGATAGAAATCCAGTATCCCCAGATCACCAGAAAGCCTGCAAAATCACCAAAACCTTCTCTGGAGTAGGCATACGGTCCACCGGCTTTGGTGATCAGTTTGCTCAATCGAGAAAATACCAGGGCAATAAAGATGGAGCCTATCACTGTGAACAACCAACCGAACAGGCTGATGCCACCATACACCGCCAGCAATGCCGGCAACAAAAAAATCCCCGATCCGGTCATATTTCCTACGACCAGGGATGTGCTTAACCAAAATCCGATTTTAGCGGGTTGTTTTGACAATATAGTCTTCTCCTTTCTTTATCGTTTCACTATTTTCAGCTGAAGCTTTCTGGGCTTTAGAATACAATTCTTTGGTGTATTCTATCAGCATTTTTTCCGCCTTTGGTGAGCCTTGGTTTTGCCAGGCCTCCAATCCCAGAGATGGCCAAATAGATTTGTCGCTGGTTAAACCCGATAAAGAACTTAATGTTTGTTCTGAAGTAAAATAGTTGCCTCCATGACCTACCTGATCGATCTCCTTCAGGTTGACCATCTCATCATTTAGCGTGAAGCCTTTTGCGAACTTCTTGGCTTCACCGATGATATGGTTTGAAAGCACTACGTTGGTAGGCGAGAAGGCCATGGAGTCAAATGTACCTCCCACAAATGGCGCACAACCCACTTTGCCCATGCAGGAGCTCAGATGATTCTGCCACAAATCGGCAGAGGCGAGCAGATCGCCTTCCCATCCATTGTTGCTGCCAGAGGTGCCGCAATGCGGAAGCTCATAAAAATCCATCATCTCAGCGCAGGCTAAATTTAGCACATAGGTGGTAGGCGTGTAATAACTTCCCATGGTGCTCATGTTAAAAGCAGCAGGAAGGCTTCCCAGTATCATCTTGCTGCCCTCTTTGACAAGCTGACTGAATACCAGCCCGGCCAACAATTCTGCATTTAAAAGAGCCAAAGATCCTCCTTCTGTAACCGGTGAGCTACCTCCGTACATACAGTAATTCGAGTACATGACCGGTAAATCAAGCTGGAGGCTGGCGATCATTTTATCCGTAGTGGATTTATTCAACACCAAAGGAGTAATGGGATTGAAATAGGGGATACAAAATGGTTTCGAAGAAATGTCTCCGTGAAGATGCGACAGCATATCAAACACAGCATCGATATTCTTGCTTTCCGAAATCAAAAGCACCAAGGGTTTTGTTGTATTGGCATACATATCCAGTGTGGAGTACAGATCCAATTTCATCGGATCTACATCCGTAGGAATCCCTAAAGTGGATACCATGGCATAGTTATCCAAAAGATCACCCAGCTTGGTGCCATGCTGCATGTGTTTCCGGGTAAAGGGCTCAGCTTTGCTGCTTTCAATATCCTGAAAAAAGCTATTCGTCACCCCGATCCCAAAATGGGTATCATCGCCTTGCTTTGTTCCCAGATGAAATGCATGATCACCGTTTCTGGAAAAGGCTTCAATAGATGAAGGCGCCAACTTAATGGCCTGATCAACAAGCTCGCCCTGAATGTAGACGACTTCATGCTCAATCTTTACGGCTCCCGATTTCTCAAATATTTTCCGGGCAGTTTTTGACTCCACCTTGATGCCGGTATTCTCCAATATGCTGATGGAGTAGTGGTGGATTTCATGTTGTTGTTCCGGACTAAGTACTTGGAGACGAGGCTTGGCAATTGACATAGGAGCAAGATAATTAACATTTAACAATTATCTAAGTTCCACGACCATGAGAATAGGATTGTCGGATTCATCAAGATTGTTGAGCATATTCATCAAAGCCTTCTGCATGGTCTTATTCTTGAATTCTTTGTTTTCAAATTCCCCATTTTGCCATTGTTCTACCAGCTTGACAGGTTGCAGTAGGGTATACACGAGCTTTTTACCATCTGATTTATTAGGCCAGAAATCTGGTCCGCCATCCAAATCATTCACCATCATGCCTGGTCCGCCTCTTATCTCTCCTTCACCATTATCTTGCAGCGTAAGCACTCCGGCAAATCTCGTCTTGTTATAATAGAAATAGATGAATAATGACTTCTGAGTTTCCGTCAAACTAAGCCAGTTGAAGTAATTGTCTTGTTGTTTTCTGAATTCGGTTTTATCATCCCACAGGGCATCAGGAAAACGGAATTTTCCAAAATCCATCGCATATTTTGGAATCATTTCTCCTTGTGGATTAAGCGAAGTGATGGTATCGCTAAAAGGTTGGTAGACCAGCGTGCTTATTGGATTGACAAAAAACCTTCCCAAATCAAACTTGCCATCACCAAATGTGGCAATTCTGGTATTGTGATTCTTATAGCTTACTTGTCCTTGCTCATTCTGAACATAAAAGAGAAAAGAAGCAGAGTCTGGATGTGGATAGCCCCAAGGAGTGAGTAAGATGTGACTTCCATTGGCTAATGGTGCAAACTTCCAACTTGAATAGTGGTTTTTGACAGCGCTTAATCTTAGCCCTTCATCTGAGAAACTGTATAGTTTACTCACCTTTGTGCAAAGCAAGAAGACTGTATCTCCCTGGCTTGAAACCTGCATGTAATTGGCACCGATATATTCTTGTGGTCCTGGACCAATTCTTCCAATTTGTCGAATGAATTTACCTTGCCTATTGAAAAGAAAGACCTTCTCGTTATCTCTGTCTCGCACAAAGATTTTATCTCCCCGCATGATGTATTCTGATGCCGTGAATACACACTCAGTAGATGTTTCCAACTGGATGTACGAAACACTTTTGGCCAGTTCAGACAATTTAATAACATCTGTGCCCGTCGCTATTCTGGTCAGATCGACCTGTTGAATCTCGTCTTGAAAATTTGGCTCAGAATTGTTGCAGGAAGCAAATCCCAGAATCAGAGTAGACGCAATCACAATTGTGAATAGGAAGTTCGCTTGGCTTTTGTACATGGTTTTAGGTTGTTTAATTTATAACGATCTCTTGAGGAGGGTATTGCTTTGGGATGATATATGAGTGCAATAGGTACATGTCAGTAACCAAAAAAGAACTTCGTCAGGATGACCTCTTGGGGTTACCTTTTTGAGGTATTGGCTATTAATGATTGGAGGGATAAGAACCACTATTCCAAAATCTAAAAGAGGTAGATCATGAAAAGAATTAACAAGAAACAACGTGGGCTTCTGCGGAAACTGCAGATTCAGGATCGGAAATTGAAGAAAGCATGGAGTTATGAATTAGGCGTTTACAGAGAGATTAGCGGAAAGCTTGATCAACTTAAGCCCCGACAAAGGCCTGATAAACTGGCCTTGGAGTTTGTTACCAAATACAGCGAATTGCTGACTCCACAACTGTCAACTGAGAATTTGACCGTTTTTCGTGAAGTAAAAAGCAAAGATGGTTCTCGTCGTGTGAGCATCAATTATCAGGTTGATAAATTGGTGGTTCTTGGTGGACATGTGCTTGTTCATATTGATAAAAAAGGAGTGCTTGGTAAAGTAAGCAGTTCATTACCCCGTAACGTTGTTGTTGAGGGGAAAGCCACTGTGGACGCAAAATCGATTTATAGGATACTGATGGAGAAGTTCAGATCTCATCCTGATTCAGACGACTATTTGGAGGAGCATGCTAAAGATCACAGCAGAGGAGATGCCAGGTTTCCTGCCACCAGCCATCCTAAGCTTATTCTTAAGAGAGTGGAAAATGGATATTATCATCCTGCCTGGATGGGATTGGCGATTCTGCCAGTTGACCTGGAGAAACCAGTTGGCGATAAGAGATGGATGCTTACCCAGGCAGAATATTATCTGGATGCCACAAATGGTGAGTTTATTAAAATTGAGGCCACAACCGAATATGCCGATGTTGCTGTTAATGTGCAGGGACGGGCAGTGCTCAAAGATGATGGCAATCTGGTAACTGTTAGCGCTCGTGGAATCAGACGCGATGGCGGAGATTATTTCTTGAAGAATGTCGACAAGGAAATCGATATTATCACTTTCGATGCCAATGGGAATGATGGTAGTACAGGTAATGAATTACGCGATGATACAATGGATATGTCTGTAGATGCTAATGGCAACTGGAGTGACAATACCAATAGTTGTACGGCCGCCAATAGAACCTCATCGCAGCAACCGGAAATCGATTTACATCGCTTTGCGACCCAGATATATGAGTTTTATGATAATCTGGGTTGGAAAGGTTTTGACAATAAGGGTTGGGATACTTGTCCTGTTAGGGCAGTGGCCCACATAGGTTTGGATGCGAATGCCTATTTCAATAAGTTCTTCATGCCGGCAACGGGCAATATGCACGGTTACATTGCTTTCTATGATGGGAAATGTGATGCCGGTTCCCTCGAATACGATTTCATATCGGGTGATCTGGGCATCGTAGCCCACGAATATCAGCATGCTGTTACCTATTTTGGCGTAACGAAGTCGAATGGTGATCCTGGTGGCCTGTATTCCGATACCATACGTGGTGCCATGCGTGAAGGTTATTCTGATTCTTTTGCCGGTTTAATCAGTAAAATATGGAACAATCCTGTACCAGCTCCAGATGGAGTTTGTATAACAGGTCTTCCATTCAGACGAGTGGAATATCCAAGGAGCAACGACACCAAAGACAATGATACCTATTGTGACCATTTTGACGATATAGGCGATCAAGCTAGTAAGTATTATAAATCAACAAATCTTTCTCACGTCGCATTTTTATTGGCCCAGGGAGGAATTCACGACAGAGCTACCCGCGCACCGCAGTTTATCCCTATACCACCCATTGGATATGATAAAACAGCACGGATATGGTTGACTACCCTGACCGAAAAACTAGAAGGACTAGCGGCAGGTGGTGGCGATCCACGGATGATTGATGTTGCAGACTATTTGCTGGAGACAGCAGATGATGAATATGGAGATCGGAGCAAAGAATATGTTTTGCTTAGACGTGCACTTTATGCCGCAGGACTTTATCCATACAATAAAACCGCGAGTCCGTATACCAAAAACCTGTATGGTGGCGAGGCCTGTATGTTACCCTGGGGATCGTCTTGGAAGCGGAGTCAGGAATACCTTTCTCTACCCATGTTCCGTTACTGGCAATCACTGGATCTGTTCATTGACAATGGCTCAGGACTTGAATACGATGCCACAATCGGACAAGAAAACAAGATTTTTGCACGGGTTCGCAACATTGGTGATCAGGTAATCAATAATGTCACTGTTGAGTTCTGGTATAGAAAAGCCGGTGCTGCCCTTCCTGCCGATGAGGTAAACTGGAAACGATGTAAAGATTCCGGTGGCAACAATTGCACAAAAGTCATCGCTTCTATTCCCGCAGGATCTTCTGTATTTGATGATGTCTATACAAATGCTGATGCCGTTAATTGGTTCCTTGATCCTGCAGAGGTCAATGACGACGTCAACCATTTTTGTCTGCGTGCAAAGATTCTTTGTGATGCACCAAATCACAACAATGATTACAATAATCATGCGCAGTCAAACGTGCATCATGTGCTGGCCGATGCTGACTCTGATACAGATGGTTTGATTTCTTTCCAGGTGGGCAATTTCGAAAGTAAGAAAGCCATCCCCTTGGATTTAAGGATTGAGCATACACTTCCCAAAGGTGTAATCTTAGAAGCAACGCAAGATATTCGAAGGATAAAACTCAAGCCAGAAGAGGAACGTACCATTTCATTCAAATACAGTGTGCCACGGAAAACGCTTAGCAAGTTGAGTCCACCTTTTGATGGTGCATTAAAGGGGGAAATCTATGGCGAAGTATGTGGCCCTTTTAAAGGCAATCTGTCGAAGATTACGAGAACAATTAATGACCATATTCATGGAGTTCTTTCTGGCGAAATTGGCAAAATTGGTACTGTATCTGGTCGTTTTGAAGGAACAATGGATACCAATAAGGGGCACATCGATGGACGTGCTCTGGTTTCATTTACACCGTATAAAGCAGGGAATGTAAATAGAATGGACCGGGTGATTGGTATCAAAGCCAAGCTTAATCCTTATCGATCAATTAATTTCACACAGTTTGTTGATGGTGAAGCAGTAGGAGGTATAACCGTTAATATTGTGAAAAAATAATGGAGTGATGTCTTCTCGTTTCATTTACTAATGACGTTAAGCTTGATAATTAACACTTAATAATTGACAATTAACCATTATCAAAGTCCTTGTCATCCAAGGCCTTATAGCCTTTGCCCCAGAATTTTAGGCGGGTAAGAGAGGTGAATTCAAAAATCTTCATTATCCAGCCAAATCGCATGAGCCAGTGGATCACTCGGTAGCCAATAAACAGATATATAATGTATAGGGTATTGTCAATGGTAAAATCAAGTATTGGATGCTTGATTTCAAAAAGACCGATGAGAACGGACATGTATAGCACCGTTAATCCGATTACATAACCATGTCCGGTTTGGATGGCATTTTCCGGACAGTTACCCATGCAATGCATACAACTTTCACATTTGTAGGTCCAGAACTTTCGTCCATGAATCGTTTTGATGGCTTTTACAGAACACTGCTTTTGGCATAATCCACAATTGGTACATTTTGAGGTGGCAAAGAATGTTTTTGCCAGAAAAAAGCGACCGATGATATAGTACAAAACTGCAATTGGTGAAATGATAATATCCTGAATAAGATCTCTCAATCCTCTCAAAACTCTTTCGCCTGAGAAAAACCGATGCGCAAATTTTTGAACTCGTTTCTTATTCTTGGCGTGAATTATTTCAAGTCCTTTCCTCCGGATGGCCGGATGGATGGATATCCAGTTTGATGGAAGGTCAACCGGGAACAAGGCCTGAATGGAAAAGCCTTTGATTTTTAAAATCAAGGCCGAGAAGAGCAGTGCAATCCCTGACAATCCCGGGGTAACAAATTTTCCAATGCGCATGCCTGCTCTGGTATTTATCAGAGCAACTTTGTTTTGCCCTTTAGGAAAGCGCATGATGAAATGCATCATGACTGGGGCGTAGTTAAAACCATGCGTAGGCGAAATGAATAGGTAATTGTGTCCAGGACTTGAAATCGAGGGGGGATTTGTTTTGAGAAATTCCCGTCGGTTAATTTCTCCTATGTGGATGTTTTGTACAGGAATACCCAGTTCATCAGCAACCTGAGAGATCCATTCGGCAACCTTACCGGAGTTTCCTGTTCCGGTAAAATAGAAGATTGTCGCCTGCTTAACGGATGCCATACTCAAAGATACAATACACTCGAGTATGTTTCAAGATTTAAGATTCTGAGAAATTAGATGAGAGAGAGTGGGTTGGCTAAAACCATACTCCCTAATGAGTCGAATTATTTCACAGGTGTAAACCTAGCTACCCAACCGCCCCCGGAAGCCATAATTAATTCAATAGTATCTCCTTTTTGAATGTAAATAGTTGATTGTTTATAATCTTCAGCACGGGTATCAGCATTGATTCCATCACTAATGATATCTATCTGGTATTTACCTGAATTTAGAAAATGAGTATCCAATGTGAATGTTCTGGCATCCCAGTCTGTAATCGCACCCACAAACCATTCATCACCAGCTCTTCTCCCGAGGATCGTGTATTGTCCGATTTTTCCTTTCAACAGCCTTGTTTCATCCCATTCAACGGGGATGTTGGCAAGAAAGTCGGTACACTCTTGCTCCCGATAATATTCCGAAGGTGAGTCTGGTAGCATAGTCATAGGGCTATTGAGAACGACAAACAAAGCCATGGCATGGGCCCTCGTTCCCTGCCCCATAGGAAAGGCGCCTGCTTTCCGAAAGCTATTTTTAGTTGAGTTTCTCGTGGTACCAGGAATGTAGTCCATTGGACCTGTAAACATGCGAATGTATGGAAGAATATTATCGTGCTCGGGAGTTACGTTTTCAGTCCATCCATTGTATTCAAACTCAATAAGCGCTTCCCTTGTAAGTACATTCGGGTATTTCCTTCTCAGACCACTGGGTTTGTAGGCACCATGAAAGTTTACCACCATCTTTTTTTCGGCTGCCTTTCTGGCAACAGATTCATAAAACTGTACCATCTTCTGATCATCCCTGTTCATAAAATCAATCTTGATGCCTTTGATGCCCCACTTTTCAAACTGGTCAAAGGCATCACCCCATTGCCGCTCAAGTGTATGCCACATGACCCAAAGCATTATATCCACACCCTTCTCAGCAGCATAATTTGTGACGACTTCCATATCCAGTTCAGAATTTACTGACAATAGGTCATCCTTGGGACACCAGCCATCATCAAACAGAAAATACCTGAAGCCCTGGGCCGCACAAAAATCAATGAAATACTTTGCGGTTTCGGTGTTTATCCCCGATTTGAAATCTACACCATAGATGTATTTTTTAGCCCACCAGTCAAACATTACTACACCCGGCTTGATCCATGATACATCTTCCAACTCGCTTGGGCTTGCCAAAAGGTAAACCAAATTATTCTGTATTAGTTCTTCTTCATTATCTGCAACTGCAAAAATCCTCCATGGATAGGTTCTCACTCCCTTAACCTTCGCTATGAAATCATATGTTTCCAATATTTGACCATGACCGTATATACTGCCTGAATAATTATATTTTTTCGGATAAGGAGGATGCAAACCTTCTAAAACGGCATTCCCTCTGTTCCCTACCCACAAGCCCGGGAAATTGTAAAGATCAGACTCTGTAATCATGACAAAAGATCCATTCTGTTTTTCTGCAAGTAGCGGCAAATTACACTGCTTGCCCAACTTCATTTCACCAAAGCGATCATGTTCATATGGCGTTTCGTAGGATGAATTGTATGACAGTGATGACTGATAGCGAGTTGAATCACTTTCATGGAACTGAATGCTTAGGTTCTCATTTAAAATAGTCAGGCTGTCTTTTGCTGAGGTCGTGAAACGGTAGGCTATACCTTCATTGTAAAGTCTGAAAGTAAGTCCCTTGTCTGACTTAAAAGCAATGGTCAATTCGTTATAATGTTCGATATAGCTGTCGCTTTTTTCTTTAATTAATGGGATAATAGTTTGACTAACAGACTGATTGGTGTGCTTCTTTACTCTCATTCCTTCCAGTTGACCATCAGCTGCAAGCAAATCAATTTCATCCAGATTCAACATTTTCTCGTTCCGTTTTGAAAGTTCCACACTAGCATTAGCATGAATTGAGATTTTGGCCGTCAAGAATCCGTCTGGAGATGTTAGGTGGTATTCCTGAGCATGCATGCTGATCACAGCAATGCAAAAAAAAGTGCATATTAATAGTTTTTTCATCAATCAGTTGCTTAGCAGAATTCAGAATTTTCCTTTAACTTTTTTTTAAATAATACATATTGTTGTGAATGCTTTATTTATCAACGAGAACCGCTTGATCAATAATATTAACCATTACCAACGGTCCATCAATATATTGTGGCTGTTCTCTATTTACATAAGTCAGCACAAACCAATTTCCCTGAAGCTTCTTGTTAGAGCCCCAGCCCTGATTACTTTCATCAGCTTCATTTTCATTTAGCTCACGGGTAAAATCAACATTACCGTCCTCGCAACCTGCAAAGTCCCAAAATTTACCTGATTCATCCTCAAATGAATAATGTTCTGCATCACCTAATCGAAATTCAATAAACTTGGCTTTTATAGTTTTAAAATCAACTGAATCTGTGGATATTTCCATAATAGGAGTTGATTTTTTTTCATCTGGTTTGGCATTGTTACCAATACACGAAACCAATAACAACATGCTTAAAAGCAAGAATGACAGATTTTTCATGATTTTTCTTTCTTAATATTATTCAAAACGATTGTGCTAAAAAGTGCTGCCATCCGCAATATTTTCAATACCTTATAGGATAATTGTTTCCTTTTTAAATGAAAATCCAAAAGTTTCCATTTCTCTCAAAATGGGCTCATACATTTCTTTTGTAGATGGTATACAGACTCCTTTTCCTTTTATTTTACCTTCGAGAATAAGTCTTACAGCAATGGCGGGAGGTAATGAAACAGCTCTCGACATAGCTGAATCACCATAAGGTATACCTTCTACAATCATGCTTGAAATTCGTTTTTCTTTTCTGTCAGGAAACTCAACAAGCATTTCGTTGTGAACTATTATCATATCTTTTTCATTTGGCTCGTATTCCATTTTTTTCAGCATAAGGTCTACAATTAGATTTGAACTTGTACCACTATTTAATGATATTTGAACATCATCAAATAATCCGAGCCAATCTAATTTCTTAACAAAATCATCTTTAACATCCATATTCATTGCCTCAGCAAATTTACTTTTGATACCGTCGATACTTGGAGAACCTAAAAGATTAGCAATAAACTGGCTATACGTTGTGTTTTCGAAATTCTTTTTTTCAGTATTCTCAATCAGTTTAATTTTCAAGAGATTTACCATTGTGTTACAATAACCAATATATCGCAGTAGTCCTTTGTAGATGGAGATATTTTCATCCAACCCAAACTCTTTTAAATAGCGAGTACTGTCGTTGCTGGGATAAGTTTCAAATGTTCCAATTTTGTGCACGTCCACTAATCTATGATGCTCAAATTTTGCTGGCACATCAATTATTTTCCCATTAACTTGATATGTTGCTGATGACACTGCTGAACGCATAAGTCCATTTGGATCCCATGAAAATTTATAACCCCAAGGATTGCGATTATGTTCAAATGAAGGAAGGCCAGCTCCATAAGAATTAATCTCTGTGATTTTGCCTCCCTCAGAATGGACTTCATCAATCATTTGTTTTAAACCCATGTTGTCGAGCCCTGGATCTTCACCTAGTTCAGTAAGAATCAGTGTTTCTTGTTTTTTTGCTTCTTCATCAAAACATGCAATTCCAGGATGCTTAAAGTCTGTAGTTATCATTGCAGTTTTGTGTTTCAGACACAGCTTAGCAACTACGGCATGACATGATCGTGGTATCATTACAACAACAACTTCAGCATCTTGGATTATCTTTTCCAATGCATCAATTTGATCGATTGTCCAACTAATTGGAGTAGCAAGCGTTCTTCCTGCAATCACTTTCTCAGCTTTTGAAACAGTGCGTGTTGCAACAATAACTTCATATTTACAGATATCAATAAAATAATCTATCATTGGCTTAACAACATAGCCTGCTCCTAAAACTGCAACTTTTCTCATTTTCAATCCTGTCTTTAATTAGATGAGTCCTCTTTTTCTCATTTCCCAGAAACACTTTTGTGTGGCATGGATATCTGCGGAGGCGTCATGAGCGGATTCGAAATCATGGCCGAATAATTCGATGTGCAATTCTGATAATTTTGGCCATTTGTATCCGTATGGACCAGGAAGTTTTAAATAATCAGTGGAAGCCTTCATGGTGCACAGTTTTGTTTTGCTTTCAAAATTGCTCCGGATATTTTTTCGCAACAATTCAGCACCCATTATTTTCTCGTCAAAACTGATATTGTGACCCACAATGAAATCGGCTTCATTCACCAATTCATTGAAGCTAATAAGCACTTTCTCTAAACTTATGCCTTCGCTAATCGCTTTTTCTGTTGAGATTCCATGCACTTTTGAGGCTTCAATAGGGATGATGAAGTTTTCAGGCTTAATGATGTGATCTTCCGTTTCAAGGTGATTTCCATCGTTGTCGCAAAAAATCCAGGCCACCTGAACCATTCTTGGCCAGTTATTCAAATCCGTAACAGGTGCTTTCCAATTTCTGGGTAGACCTGTTGTTTCCGTGTCAAAAAATAGATACATGTTTTGTTTACTTTAAGACGTCAACGCCACCAACAAAAGTATTTAATACTTCAACATCTTTTATCTCCTTTGCATCGATTGAAAAGAGGTCTTTACCAAGCACCACAAAATCAGCCAATTTTCCCACCTCGAGAGAGCCTTTAATGTCTTCCTCAAATGACGCATAAGCCGCGTCCAGCGTATAGGCTTTTAGTGCTTCTTCTAAAGAAATTTTCTCCTCCGGAATCCAGCCATCAGGAAAACCTCCATCCAAAGTATGACGCGTAAGCGCCGCGTAAATCCCTTCCAAAGGAACCGGAGGAGCCACAAACCAATCAGAGCCAAAAGCCACGATAGCACCAGCGTCAAGCAGCGATCTGAAACAGTAGGTGGTCTTCGCCCGTTCATGACCAATAGTTCTTTCTGCCCAGCGACCGTCATCCATCAAATGCCAGGGCTGCATGCTTGCGATCACACCAAGCTCACCAAACCTGACTACGTCTTCAGGCAGTAAATGCTGGACATGTTCAATACGCATTCTGCGGTCACGCGGACCATTCGTCTTTATAGCCTCTTCGTAAAAGTCGAGGATGAAGTGATTGGCCTGGTCGCCTATGGCATGAACGACCACTTGCAATCCAGCTTTGTCGGCTAGTAAAATACCTTCGAGCATGTGTTTCGGATCATCCATCAGCAATCCGCTTTCATCGGGTGCATCCAGATAGGGTTCTTTAAAATAGGCCGTCTTGGATCCCAAAGATCCATCGGCAAAAATTTTAGCTCCATTCAATTTTAGCCAGGGATCTGATGCGTTGAGCTCAGCTTTTCTTTCGAGAATTTTTTCGTACTGCCATAGCGGGGCGGTTGAATAGATTCGGGTTTTTAATTTACCTGAATCCTGTTTGGTTTTGAATATCTCAAAGTCTGCCAGGGTACCCATATGATGCACAGAGCTCACACCTTGTTTGGCCACATAGGCCATGGCTGCATCGAGCGCCCTGCTGTATTGTTCAGGAGAATAATCTGGTATATGTCTGCTAACCAGCGGCATGGCATTGTCTTTGAAAATACCGGTCGGATTTCCTTGTGCATCCCTTTCTATCTCACCACCATCCACATCCGGTGTCTTACTTGTAATTCCAGCGGCTTTCAAGGCTGCTGAATTGGCCAGGGCCATATGTCCATCACTGCGACTTAAAAATACAGGAATGTCATTGGTAAAATCGTCTATCCAGGCATGAGTAGGAAGTTCACCACCCCAATTCTCATGATCCCAAAATCCTTCAAGCATCCATTCTCCAGGATTCATCCCTTCAGAAAAATCTTGTATCCGCTTGATGAATTCTTCTTTGGTCTGAGCATCCTTCAAAACAACACTCGATAAGGCAAATCCACCCGTCAGAAAGTGAAGATGACTATCAATAAATCCAGGCAAAATCAATTCGCCTGGGCTATCCAAAACCTCGGTATTTTCTGTTCTGAATTTCAGAATGGCAGCATTTGAACCGATGGCCAGAATCTTTTCATTTCCAACAGCCATAGCCTGAGCAAAAGGCTGCTCCGGGTTGGCCGTCCATATATTCGAGTTGATAACAATAAGATCAGCCATTTCTGTAGGTGTGTTAGTCTGACAAGATATTAGTAGGAAGAGGCTAAGAAATAATGCAATTGATTTCATGATCTGAAAGTAAGAAATTTTCACTTATCACCTTTTTCCTAGCCTTAATTTCTATTTCCTATTTCCTACCCCCTCCTTGGCGCCCTGGCACCAGTTGCCTTCACCGATCCAATCCCCACGTTCACCGATTATTCAAACCATTTTGTAATATCTTTGTTGATACTCGTACCTATTGACATAGATTTGTAAAAAATAAACACTCTGAACTATGAAAAAATTTAGCTTGATTATCGCAACTTTTCTGCTGTTTTCAACAGCTTTTGTATCGGCCCAATCTTTGGAAAAAGTATTGGAAAACTACTTCGAAGTTTTAGGCCAGGAAACACTGTTGAACTCAAAGAATGTTACCGCAACTGGTAAAATGCTCCAGAGTGGGATTGAGATTCCTTTTAAGCAGTATGCCGCTGCTCCTAATAAGTTCAGGCTTGAAGGAACTTTTCAGGGTATGACCTTCATTCAAACATACAATGGTAAAGAGGGTTGGAGTGTGAATCCTTTTGCTGGAATCACAGAGCCTCAGGCCATGAGTGACGATGAGATAAAGGCTGTGGCCGTTCAGGCAGACTATGAAGGGATGATGTGGAATTGGAAAGAAAAAGGCTATGTGGCTACTCTTGAGGCCAATGAAGAAGTTGAAGGCGCAGACTGTTTTGTCGTGAAATTAGTATCCAAGGATGGTGACACATATACAACTTTCATTGATGCCGAAAACTATGTGACCTTAAAAATTAAGGCTCAGATAACAATGCAGGGACAAGAAGTGGAATCAGAAACCTTCATGAGCAATTATCAGGAAGGCGATGGCTTTGTCTATCCAGGTAAAGTGGATACCAAAATGAACGGACAAGTGATCAGCACTATCGTTATTGATGAGACCGTACTCAATGCGGAATTGGAGTCAGCAATTTTTGATAAACCAACCAAGTAAGCCTATGAAACGCGTTCTTTTTTCTGGCCTGGTTCTATTTTTAGGACTGGGCTTTACAGCTTTGACAGCTCAAATCACTGACGCTACTTTTGGAGATCTCAAAGGTCGACGTATTGGTCCGGCCAAAATGAGCGGACGAATTGCTTCCATTGATGCTGAGCTGGCTAATCCAAACGTGATATGGGTGGGTTCAGCAGGTGGTGGAGTATGGAAATCCATCAACCAGGGAACCACTTTTAAATCAGTTTTTGATGAGTACACCCAATCAATAGGAACTATACGAATTGACCAACAAAGACCAGATACTGTGTGGGTGGGTACCGGAGAGTGCTGGACCCGAAACAGTACATCGGTAGGTACAGGAATTTACCAGACGGTTGACGGTGGAGAAAAATGGACGTTTAAAGGACTTCCAAATTCTGAACGGATTGCCCGGATTATTCTTCATCCTGAAAATCCTGACATCCTCTTTGTGGCCGTAGTAGGTGCGCTGTGGGGCGATAGTGAAGATCGGGGTGTTTATAAGTCTACAGATGGAGGAACTACCTGGACTAAACTTTTGTACAAGAATTTGTCAACCGGGTGTTCTGACCTCGTAATGGATCCCAATAATCCCGATATTTTGTATGCGGCCATGTGGGATTTCAGACGACAGGCACATACCTTCCGTTCCGGTGGTCCGGGATCAGGGGTATTTAAATCTATCGATGCGGGCGCTACCTGGACACAAATTTCAAACGGACTTCCAACAGGAGAAATTGGCCGGATTGCTCTGGCGATTTCACCCTTTGAACCGCATGCTGTTTTTGCCCTGGTTGAATCTAAAAAGTCAGCCTTATATACATCTACCGATGCAGGTGCAAATTGGGAAATGCTTTCAGATCAACCCATGATGGGAGACCGACCCTTTTATTATAGTCAGATCGTTTGTGATCCTGTTGAGAAGGACAGAATTTATAAACCAGGCTCCAGTTTGTGGGTTAGTAAAAATGGAGGTAAACAATTCTCCAATCCAGCGATAACAGGAGGAGGATATCATGGTGATACACACGCTATATGGATCAATCCTTTGGACAATCGGAAAGTGTATTTGGGAACCGATGGTGGGGTCTACATCTCATCAGATCAGGCCAATTCATGGAGCTTTGTACAATGTCTTCCCGTGTCACAGTTTTATCATGTGAGCGTGGATGATCAGGATCCGTATTATCTCTACGGGGGATTGCAAGACAATGGCTCATGGAAAGGTCCGAGTAGAAAATCCGGAGGCATAAAGAATGCCCATTGGGAAAATATTGGTTTTGGCGATGGATTCTATGCCTATGCCGATCCGGATGATCCAAACATTACCTATTCGCAGTATCAGGGCGGACGTATGTACCGCACCAACCATACTACAAGCGAAATGAAATATATTAAACCATTTCCGGTAGAAGGAACAGATGATTTGCGTTTCAACTGGGATGCACCTGTAGTCTTTGGAGCCAAATCAAATTGGTTCTATGCAGGCTCACAATATCTGTACCGTTCAAAAGATCGTGGTAATAGTTGGGAAAGAATTTCTCCAGATCTAAGCACCAATGATCCGGAGCGACAAAAACAAGAACAATCCGGCGGACTTACGATCGATAATTCAACTGCAGAAAATAACACCTGTATCTATTCAGTCGCAGAATCACCACTGAATGAGCAATTAATCTGGGTTGGAACGGATGATGGTAATGTACAACTCACCAGAAATGGAGGAGCAAACTGGAACCTGTTGAATGCGAACATTCCAGGACTGCCAGAAAAGGCTTTCATTTCACAAATCGAACCTGGATTATTCAATGAGGCCGAGGCTTTCATTACGGTGGATGATCATCGAAACGGGGATTTGAATCCCTACGTATTCCATACCCTTGATTACGGTCAGAGCTGGAATTCTTTAGTCACAGAAGATCTTGATGCCTACTGTCATACCATCAAGCAGGATCCTGTCAATGCTGACCTCCTATTTTTAGGGACAGAGTTCGGTTTATTCATCAGTCTTGACCATGGAAAACAATGGAAACGCTTTATGAATAATGTTCCCAAAGTGGGTGTGTTTGAGATTGTTATTCAAGCCAGCCAGCATGATCTTGTTTTAGGAACACATGGTAGGGGGATTATCATTATTGATGACATAACTCCACTTAGAAATCTTACACCGGAGAAGATGACTCAGAACCTCGCCTTTTTGCCACTCAGACCATTCCATTTTATCTCTCAAACCGGATTGCAGGATTTTGGCGGCGATCAAGAATTTGTGGGTCCCAATTATCCGAATGTCGCTCGAATAGCCTATCATCTTAAAAAGAGGCATGTTTTTGGAGATTTATACATGGAGTTATTCGATGCGGAAGGAAACTTTATCAAGAAACTTCAGACCGGTGGACGGAAAGGGATTAATGTGGTTACCGTACCGATCAATCTGGATCCTCCAAAAGTTCCCAAGTCACCAAATATTTTGGGTGAGGCAGCCTTCGGTCCTTCATTGGAAGAAGGAAGCTATAAGATTAAGATAACAAAGGGGAAGGAAACATACGAAACAGAATTGGTGCTGAATGAGAATCAGAAACTTACGCATACCAAGGCCGAAAGAAAACTTCGGTATGAAACGATGATGCGGGCCTATAAAATGCTTGAAAATTTGGCTGAGCTTGATACTGAAATCTTAGACAAACAAGCCACCGCCCAGACTGAATTGGAAGGGGCGAAAAGTAAGCGAGCGAAGACGAAAGCCCAGGAAGAGGTAGCTAAATATGCTGCAATGCATGAGTCGATCTCAGCAACACAGCCTGGTGAAGGGGGTATTCCTGGTCAGATCAGGTTAAGAGAAAAGATCGCCGAGATCTACAGCGCGCTAGGTGGCTATCAGGGAGCACCTACTAATCTGCAAGTCAAGGCGCTGGATTTATATTCAGGAGAAATAACAGCCCTAAGAGAAAAGCTCTAAGCACTTAAAAGATATCCACCCCAACCCCTCCTTTAGTCAAAGGAGGGGCTAAGGGGGAGGTCCAATCTTAACCCATTAGTACCACATTTTCATCATCCCCGCTTGCATAAATACAGACTGAGTTGGATTTTACTATTTTAGAAGGTTGTAAAAAATTACTCCTATGAAAAAGTCCTTGTCATTCCTGCTGATTGCGATCTTCGCAACAACTTCCCTCTTTTCTCAAAACCTCAAGTATACCAAAGACGTTCTGGAAAAACTTTGTGCTCCGGAATTTTTTGGTCGTGGATATGTAAATGATGGTGGTTTGCTGGCCGCAGAATATATGGCTGATGAATTGGCCAAATGGAAGGTTAAGTCTTTCAACGGCAGCTATTTCCAGAATTTCGAAATGCCGATCAATTCTCAGACAAGAGCCGATCTTTGGTTTGATGGAGAATTTGTTGAGCCTACCGGCCATGTGCTTGTGGAAGCCTCTTCTCCTTCCCTCTCGGGTACTTATCCTGTAATTACCCTGGATGCAAAAGTGCTGAAGAATTCGCGCTCTTTTTTGCGTATGACGAAGGACAATCCAAAGGCCTTTTATTTGCTCGATTCGGTTGGATTGAATAATAGGGAGCTGTATGATTTCGCTAAAGGCTTGCTTTATAGTTCTTTAATCGAGAAGGTAGGCATAATAGAAGTAGTTCATCGCTATCCTTTTGGCGTACCCAGAAGGAATTTTGATGCCTTTGTGAAAATACAGCTTCAGGCAACGGTACAACCTGAAAAGATCACTGAGATACGGATTGAGAATGAGAATACCTTCATCGAAAAGTATCCAAATCGTAATGTGATCGGCTATATCCCTGGTAAAACTGATGAGTGGATCGTCTATACAGCCCATTATGATGGCATGGGAATGTATGGCAACGTGTTGTTTCCAGGAGCCAATGACAATGGTTCAGGTACAGCCATGGTGATTGATCTGGCCAGACATTATGCGACCGGAAAAAAATCAAAATATTCGGTCATGGTGATGTTATGTGCAGGAGAAGAAGCCGGTTTGATCGGTTCAAATTATTATGTCAATCATCCTCTTTTTCCAATGAAGAAAATCAGGATGGTTGTCAATCTGGATATGGTGGCTTCAGGACAAACAGGATGCACCCTGTTTAACGGAACAACATGGCCCATGGAAACAGATATGATTCTCAAAATGAATGAAGAGATCGGAGCTCTACCAGGAATCCGTCCGGTTGGTCCGGCTGCTAATAGTGATCATCACCCTTTCCATGCGAAAGGCGTACCGGCTATTTTCTTCATAACAAGTGGAAAGGTAGGGCCAGGACATACAGCTTTCGACTTCGCCAAGGATTCATGGTATCCACAGTACGATAAAATGTTCACTTTGATCACCAACTTTGTAGAAAAATTGTCGGGTACTCCTGAGCCTGTCAGATATCCACTGGTGGATTATCATATCCATCTCAAAGGAGATATGACGCGCGAAGTAGCTATCGAGAAATCTCAAAAAAGTGGTATTCAATATGGTGTTGCGGTAAATTGTGGAGTAGGCTTTCCTGTAAATGACGATGCCGGGGCTCTTGCCTTTCTTGAGTCGATGAAGGATAGCCCATTTCTGTTGGGCATGCAGGCTGAAGGACGTGAATGGGTCAATACTTTCTCAAAATCAACCCTTAAAAAGTTCGACTACGTGTTCACAGATGCCATGACTTATACCAATGCCGATGGAAAACGGATGAGGCTATGGATGCCCGATGAGGTTGAGGTAAAAGATAATCAGAAGTTCATGGATGATCTGACGAATCGGATTGTTGGAATTATTAGCAAGGAGCCGATCGATATTTATGTGAATCCTACCTTCTTGCCGGAGACTATTGCCGATCAGTATGATGCTTTATGGACGACAGAACGAATGGATAAGGTGATTGCTGCTGCTAAGAAAAACAAGGTGGCTATTGAGATCAACAACCGTTATAAATTGCCCAGTGAGGTTTTTATCAAAAGAGCTAAAAAAGCAGGGGTGAAATTTGCCTTTGGTACCAATAACACGGATAGTAAAACTGGTGATTTGAATTATTGTCGCGAGATGATAGCAAAATGCGGTTTGGTAGCTTCAGATATGTGGAGTCCTAAGCTGTAAATGAAAACTATGAAAAGATTACTGCCCCTGCTTTTAATTCTCGTCTCGGCTTGTTCGCAAGAGGAGAAACGCCCAAATATTCTTTTCATTTTTTCTGATGATCATGCTTCCCAGGCCTTGAGTGCCTATGACAATTCGAGAATTGAAACCCCTCATTTAGATCAACTGGCTGCTGGAGGAATTCTATTCACCAATTGCTTTTGTACCAATGCGATTTGTGCGCCTTCAAGGGCGGTGGTTTTGACTGGAAAATACAGCCATCTGAATGGCATAACAGATAACCTTCAGTCTTTTGATGGATCTCAACAGACCTTTCCAAAGCTGATGAACGAAGCGGGTTACCGTACGGCACTTATTGGCAAGTGGCATTTGAAATCTGAACCAACAGGTTTTGATTATTGGGAAGTTCTACCCGGGCAAGGTGTGTATTTTGATCCTGAGTTCATTGAAATGGGCGTGAATAAGATAAAGGAAGGTTACGTTACAGATATTATTGCTGATGATGCTGTTATGTGGCTCAAAACCTATTCGTATGATCAACCATTTTGCCTGATGATCCAGCACAAGGCACCTCATGCCAATTGGGAGTGGCCAGAAGAATTGAAGAATGAATTTGAGGGAGATTTTGCAATTCCCGATAATTTTAATGACAGTTTTGAAGGGAGATCTGCTGCCGGTCCTCATTCCATGTTGAAAGTGAGCGATACGCAATGGAGGCTGCATTACAAATATAGATTTGGCGATTATCCGTATCAGCAGGATGAAGAAATGTATCAGCGATACATGCATGATTACCTGAGATGTATTCGGAGTGTGGATAATTCTATAGGAAGAATTATGACCGGTTTGAAAGATGCCGGTTTTGAGGATAATACGATTGTGATCTATTCTTCTGATCAAGGCTTCTTTCTGGGTGAACATGGCTTATATGACAAGCGCTTCATGTATGAAGAGGCTCTGCGAATGCCTTTGTTGGTTAAGGTCCCCGGGGGGGCTAAAGGGCAAAAAGTAAGTGAAATTGTTTTGAATCTTGATTTTTCTGCAACGATATTGGATTTGGCAGGGATATCAATTCCTCCCGACATTCAAGGACAGAGTTTTGCTCCTCTACTTCGGGGCGAAGCTATACCAGCATGGAGAAAATCAATGTATTATCATTTTTATGAAAAGGATTATGGGATCGGAGAACATGAAGGCATTCGAACTGAAGATCACAAGCTAATCCATTTTATGTATCCTGAAGAAGGATGGGAATTATATGATTTGACCATGGATCCTAAAGAGATGCATAACTTGGTTCCTGATCAGCGTCACAAACAATTGTTAGAAGATTTAAAAACAGAAATGGTGGAGCTGAAAATCCAGTATTCTTTTCAGTAAACCTGTATCCTCAGAAGCTAATTTTCGCCCCCAGGCCTGGTACATCCGGAACGGTGATGCTCCCATTTTTTCCATATACAAGCCCTCCTTCTACCGGGTCTTCTTCGAACATCATGGGTGTATCGAAATCACAGTGATGAACCTGAGTACTTGACAAAGCGAGGTGAGCAGAAGCCGTAAAGGCCAGTCGGGATTCAAGAAATCCGCCAATTTGAAGATCGATATGGGCTTTTTCTGCCAGTTCAATGATTTTGAGCGCATTGAAAATTCCACCCGATTTACCCAATTTGATATTGAACATCGGGCAAGCTCCAATTTGTATGAGTCGTGCTGCATCATGATGATCAGAACAGGATTCATCAGCCATTATTGGAATTGGACTCAAAGCACTGAGTTTGGGTAATTCCATGAATGCCCACCTGGGAATGGGTTCTTCACAGTATTCTATATGATCTGAGGCCAGGGCTTTCAAGACCTTGAGTGCCCCATCAAAATCCCAACCTTGGTTAGCATCCAATCGCAATGGAATCGTTGAACCTACAGCTTTACGAATCGCTTTTATTCTGGCAATATCCAGATCGGGATCTTCTCCTAATTTCACCTTAATGGCAGGAAACCCACCTTCCTTAATTAGTAAAGCCTGACGAATCATATCTTCTGGATCTCCCAGACTTACTGTATAATCAGTTGATAAAGGCCGTTGAGAACCGCCCAGAAACTTGTACAATGGTAAACCAGCGGCCTGAGATGCGATGTCGTAAAGCGCCATGTCAAAGGCTGATTTAATACTTGCATTGCCGTATATGACCTCGTCCATCAATCTGATATTCATCTCGATATCCAGTGGGTCTTTTCCTTGTAAGGCTCGAGCCAGATAGTTGCCGACAAGCACACCCGTTTCATGACTTTCACCATTGATCGATAAAAATGGAGAGCACTCACCAAAGCCTGTGAGGCCTTCATTCGTATCAATTCTAAGCGCCACATTTCTGGCATGAGTCATTTTTCCCAATGAAATGACAAATGGTTCTTTCAACTTAATTTCATACGGAAGTACCGTGATCTTACTAATTTGCATGTTATTTTAGCTTAGGCATATTGATGTCATATAACATCCTTTGTCGAAAGTTAATCGAAAAAACGTGAAACCTAACACCCTCTTTTTATCTTTACTTTCTGAAATGGAACCTGGATGAATCGAAAGTTTGAATTGAGCCTTATTGGATTGCTGTTATTTTTCCTCGTGCCAGCGCAGCTTTTATCCCAAAACCATGCTAAGAATTGGTATTTTGGAAAGGGTGCTGGCTTGGAGTTTAGCAGGCCCTATCCGATGCCTGTAATTGGCGGTAAAACCAATGCCAAAGAAGGAGTTGCCTCCATTTCAGATTCTCTTGGTAACCTTAAGTTTTATACAGATGGAATAACTGTTTGGAATTTCAATCATGACATTATTGCAGATGGACTTCCAGGGCATATCTCATCCACCATGTCTGCAACGATTTTGCCCAGTAGAATCAATCCCGATCAATATTTTTTATTCACTACTTCAACCATAGTTAATGATCCTGATGGTGCTATCATTCCTGACGGAGGCCACTATTTTATTCTTGATTTTTCATCCAGTAATCCTGAAGGGAAAATTATTAGTGACTACAGCACATTAGGAACAGGACCCATTCAAAATAATTCGGTGGAAAAATTTCTTGGGATTCCATTTCCTGACACCCTTGTGAACGATACTTTAAAGGCTGGTTATTGGCTTCTTACGCATGAATTTGATAGGTTTTCTTTTAAGGTTTCTCAATTTGATGACCACTGGGTTTCAGATACAATAATAGATATTGGGACTGGTCACTCCAATGGGAGTGCTGACTTCGGAGCCAATAGGGGAGCAGTTGGCTACATTGCTGCCACGCTTAGTGGGGATAAAATTGCTGTTGCTATTGAAGGGCAAAAAATATTTGAGGTTTTTAGGTTTGATACGGAAACCGGAAAGATGAGGAGATTTATGACTCTGCCCGCTGGAGATCCTGCTCATAAGAAAGATAAAATATATGGCGCCTATGGGGTGCAATTTTCACCATCCGGGCGATTCTTATACGGTAGCTCAAGAGAAGGAGGAGTGATTTACCAATGGGATTTGAATAGTCCTACTATGATACAGGAGGTTTACATTCTCAGACATAATCCTGAGATACCCTGCGGAGCTTTACAATTGGCGCCGAATGGAAAAATTTATTTAGCCATTGATGGTCAAGATTATCTGGGAGTGGTCAATCGCCCGGATAGGATTGGCAAACGTGCAGCTTTTGAGGAATATGGTGCCAGACTGCGTGACAATGAAACAGGTGAAGGTGGAAGCTCTACCCTTGGATTGCCCCAGTTTGATATGTCGGCGTTTGAGCTTAAACACTTTGGATATGATCACAACTGTAACAAGGATACTACCATTTTGTACATGAATGGTGGAACTTCAGGAGGGTACTCTCCGAACACCACATTTACGATTATTGATCCTCTAACCGGGGGTCTTTATGATGTCCTCTATCCTGATGATTATCTGATGGCCAGATGGGTATTTCCCGGACCAGGAGAATATGATGTCAGAGTACAAAGTAGGCACATGGGAGTTAATCTGGATTTTATTGAAAGAATAACAATTTACCCACTGCCAGAAGTAAGCCTAACTGAGAAAGATTATACGATCATGTGCAGAGGAGACTCTCTTGAATTGGATGCAGGCAACGGGGCCTTTTATGAGTGGGCTGATGAATCTTACCGCGACAGGGCCTATATGGTAACAGATCTGGATTTTGCTAATGTATTGAGGCAAGAGTTTAGAGTAAGAGTTGTTGATTATACGGGATGTATTGGCTGGGACACTGTTCAGATTGAGATTAAGTCACCTCCAAAAGTTGACATTGCATATACCAAAGCTATTTGTGGTGAACCTACTGGTAGTGCTACTGTTACTCCTCTAATCAATATTGATAATTACTATTTCAGATGGGAGGAATTTCCAGAAAATACCACCAATAAAATTGAGAATGTATTGGGTGGTAATTATACAGTTTATGTTACGAGTCGCTTTGCAGGGTGTGAGGCCTCTTTTTTGGTGACCGTTCCTGAGTTGGGAGGTGCTAATGTTGACATAGTACCTTCTGTGGATAGCCTGCTTTGCCCGGGCACAGAACTATTTCTGACCGTTGAAGGGGAAGGTGCCAGCGAATATCTATGGCTTAATCCGCCAGGAGAAGTCAGCCAAGCAATTCTGATTGCTCCATTGGAAACAACCACTTATCGGGTTCAAGTGATTGCCAGAGAAGGTGATAATGTGTGCACAATCGAGAAGTCATATACCGTTGAGGTTTCAATAGACCAGCCTCTCGAATTGGGTGAAGATCTCAGTGCCTGTGAGGGGGAAGTCATTAATTTTGAAGCGCCTGTGGGGTATGCATATTACTTGTGGAACAATCAGGAGACTGATCCTAAAATATCGATCTCTCACAATGAGTCATTAGTATTACTTACAAAAGACTTCAATGGCTGTCAATATGAGGATGATATAAACTTTACTTTTTACCCTGCACCAGTGGTAAATTTGGGTGATGACCTTACCTTGTGTACCTCCGATCCAATTCATCTTACTGGTGGTACAGGTGATAGTTATTTATGGTCAACGGGAGAAACTGATTCTGAGATTCAAGTCGGCCAAAGTGGGACATACAGCTTGCAGATTACAGAATATGGTTGTATTAGTAGTGATACTGTCACGCTGAATCTTTTGAACCCTGATTCTCTAGTCATGGATTTTGTAGATTATAAGGATATTACCTGCTTTAATGCCGCCGATGGTCAGATCGAAATGGCCGTTCATGGGATGGGATCAGATTATCTTTATTCAATTGATGATGGCGAAACATACGTGGCCAATGATGGGGTTTTTAAGCATCTGATGCCTGGCGTTTACAACATCAGGATTATGGAAGATTCTTTGTGCTACTTATCCTATGAATCCGAAATAGAATTTACGAATCCAGCTGAAATTATTTTCGATTTTCAGTTATCCTCACCAAGTTGTGAAGAGTGTTTGGATGGTAGTATTCTTATCACCGATTTACAGGGGGGTACCGAACCCTATACAATCAAGTGGAATGCCATGGATTATGGAGCTCGATTGGCGGGGCTAGGTGTTGGGTACTATGGTGTGAAAATAACAGATTCGAATAATTGCAGTAGTGAAGGACAAATATTACTGGATATGGGATTTATTATTCCCAATGCTTTTACGCCTAACGGTGATGGATACAACGATGAATGGAAGATAAAGATTCTGAGAACGTATAAGGAAGTAGTGGTGAAAGTTTATTCTGCTTATGGCAAACTAGTCTTTGAATCTCCTGCAGGATATCCTGAACCTTGGGATGGAAAACTTGATGGCTCTCCCGTTCCAATGGGGACTTACTATTATTTGATCTATGTCCAGCCTGATCAAACACCTTATACTGGAAGTCTTTCGATTATCAGATAAAAATAAAGGGCGCCCGCTGTAAAGGCACCCTTTTTTAAAGATTCACTCTTTCTGCTTGCGACTAGTGAGAGTAAATATGGTTTTGCTGAACCGTTTTCTACCTATAAGACACGATAATATCAAAAATGTTACAGGATTTGAAAAAAAATCGCTAAAAGGATCGAATTCGTCTACCAAAAGCATTAATAGAACCACTTTTGTCTTCACCCGTCCAGGCCTTCGCGCTGTTTCGATTTGCCAATATCAAATCTCCAAATTCCGATCAGGATTGAAAGAAACAGTAAAACCTCAGTAGCAATACCCGGCCAGGATCCTTGTATCAGGTTGTAGGTAAACCAGGGGGGATGAGGAAAAAGATTGATGATTCGAATGGCTTTGGTATTTTTCATCCACAGGCCAAAAGTCTCAATACTCATGGCTGTAATTGGAAGAATACTGTACCATGCCTCCCAGGCTATTCCACCGAAAACGATGAATGCAAGAATGAAAAATAGTGGCCAGAAATTGGATTGAGCCCACTTTTTATCTTCTCTGAATTGGAAAATCAGGGTGCGAACGGCTCCAACAGAATTCATGGCGACAGCAGTCCAGGCTTCCAAAGCAATGAAGTGTACCAGGAAAATCAATTGCCCCACCAAAATGAAAATTAGAATTCTTTTTCTCTTGTTTTGTTGAAAGGATAGAACTAAAAATAGTAGTCCTATGAAGCCTATCCCTTGTGTAATCCAGTTGGCCATGCATAGCTGTTGAAGGGCAGAAAGTTAATCATTTATCATTTGCATGGTAGGTATTGCAAAACTCAATCCAGATTGCTTAAGCTAGGAAGACAATAAGCAGGACATCTCTATTTTCATCAAATAGGAGGCATATTATTCTTACTACTAAGGAGTAAATCCTATATTGTAGTAAGGTGAAAAAAAGGATAATCAATTCGCTGGAAATTGGGCAGAAGCTCGAAAAGCCCGTGCTGAAAAATACCGCTTTGGTTCTTTCCATAGGTTGTTTGATGGCACTAGTGATGAATTATCTAAATGGCTTAAATCCGGCTGTAAATTATCTGGCTGCTGTTGGTGCACTTCTGTTCGGGATTGTTTTTTTTAACATCAATCGTTTCCGTAATTTCGTCCTTGTAAAACATGCTTTTACCACACTATCTCTAATTTTTATCAATTTTGCCTGGTTGTGGAATTATGGTTTTTCAGCCTCGATTTCAATTCTTTTTGTCCTTTGGTTTACATTCATGGTCCTCATGATGTCTCTGAGTGGCGCTCTTTTTTGGTCAGTTTTTATTCTTTTGGATTTGCTTACACTTTTTCTTCTGGAATTGAATAATCCTGATTTAGTGGGGAGTTATCCAAGTCTAGAAGCAAGGACTATTGATACATTTACTACACTGATTATTGCTTTTGTCGTTGTTGCCTTTTATACGACCTACACGAAACGCAATTATCTGAAAGAATATATAAGAGCGAGGAAATCAGATCAGTTAAAAACTTCTTTTCTGGCCAATCTCTCGCATGAAATTCGAACTCCTTTAAATTCTATTATTGGTTTTTCCGATTTGTTACTGGATCCGGATGAACGTGATCATCTGGAAGAACGCCTCAATTTGATTAATTCGAATTCTGAATATTTACTCCGTTTAATTGAAGATATTCTTGATTTGGCAAGGATTGAATCTGGTCAGTTCTCTATGAATAGACAAGCACACAATGTGAGGGACTTGTTGCTTAAAATGGCTTTAGAGTATGAGACTTTGGTGAAAATTAAATTGAAGGGCAAGGTTCTGGTGAAGTATAGCATTCCTGAAGAAGAAATAATCCTGAATACCGATATTGGAAGGGTCGAGCAGATCTTGAGAAATCTGCTGGAGAACTCGATAAAATTTACCAAAGAAGGTAGTATTGAGATACTTGCTTCAACAAACACCAACGATCTTGTCATTTCAATTTTGGATACAGGCATTGGGATAAAAGAGGAGAATCTTTCAGAAGTCTTTCAACGATTTGTGAAAATAGACCAGGATGAGACCAGCAATAACAGAGGTGTTGGGATTGGTCTTTTCTTGAGTAAGCAATTGGTCGAAAATCTAGGAGGTAAAATCTCTGTTACTTCAAAATACGGCAAAGGAACTAGCTTCAGTTTTAGTCTTCCAAAAAAGCATTAATTTTTTTCTGCTATTTTTGCCTCATCAAAAAGATTCAGACATGAAAAAAATTCTGGTTATCCTCTTATCCTGCTTTATTTCTATTCCACTTTTTTCTCAGATCTATCAATGGCGAGGGCCAAATCGTTCCGGCGTTTTTGAAGAAACACATCTTCTTAAAGCATGGCCAGCAGATGGTCCTGAAAGGGTTCTGGAAGTGGAAGGGATTGGTAAGGGCTGGTCTTCTCCTGTTGTAACAGCAGACCGGATTTTTATTTCCGGTATGAAGGATAGTACGGATTATTTGTCGGCGATCGATTTTGAAGGCAATATTGTCTGGCAGAAACCTTATGGGAGTTCATGGGCCAAGTCTTTTCCAGATACCCGGGGATCAGCTACTATTGAAGACAATCGGGTATATATCCTGAGTGGTCAGGGGAATTTACTTTGCTTTGCGTATTCCAATGGTGAGGTAATCTGGGAAGTCAATGTGGATCAGGTTTTTGGGGCAGAGTGGCATAGTTGGGGGGTTTCAGAGTCAATTTTGATTGTTGATGATAAAGTAATTTGCAGTCCTGGTGGAAAACAAACTTCTATTGTGGCGCTGAATAAAATGACCGGTGAACTAATCTGGAAAAGTGAATCTGATGGAGGTCTTCGGGCCTATACTTCTCCGGTAATTTATACCTACAAGGATCAACGATATATTTTGGCTACTACAGGTACCAATCTATTGGCTCTGGATCCTGAATCAGGTGACATCGCATGGAAATATACTTATTTCGATTCCACAAAGTGGGAATGGCAAGACGGATTGATCTGGGTCAATACACCAGTTTTTAATGAAAATGAGATCTGGATATCAAAAGGATACAATTATCCCTCAGTCATGCTCACTATGGATACACTCGGGCATGCTGTTTCTGAAAAATTTGTGGATCATACATTTGATAATCATCATCATGGACAGATGCTTGTGGACGGACACCTATACGGATCCAACTGGATTAGCAATGGGAAAGGCAAGTGGGTTTGTATGAACTGGAAGAGTGGAGAAATTACCTGGGTTCATGACTGGGAAAGCAAAGGGTCAATCATTTATGCCGATGGCTTATTCTATCTGTATGAAGAAAAACGTGGAAATGTTGCCCTCGTTAAACCCAACAAAGAGAAATTTGAACTGATCAGCTCATTCAAAGTCGAAAAAGGAGCCGGACCCCATTGGGCACACCCATATATTGCACACGGAAAGCTCTATCTGAGACATGGAAATTACCTTGCTGCCTACAGCATCCTAGAATAACGATTAACGAATAACGATTGCTCTTTTTCCTATTTAATTAAATAGAAAGAAGTCTGATTTCCATCTACCCAATGGCATCCATCTTTGGTGAAAACGCCTTGCTCTTCATAGCTTATCCCTACATCTTTGCCCTTCCATTCCGGTACTGAGGTAGTACAGGAAAATTCGATGGCGTAAACCGTATTGGGATATAAGGGATATTCCATGACTTTTTGAAATCCCGGGGGTTGATTATTTGCCGGACGGGTATCAATTGAGCAGCCTGCGTTGTGTCCCCAGTAGCCTATTGGGTGTGAGTATATGACAGGCCGCAATCCGGCAGTTTTAATCTTGTGAATTGAGTTTTCAGCTATTTGGTTTCCTGACAATCCCTCCTGGTACTCTCCCATGTAAATGTCAGCCATTTTTACGGCATTACTAAGAGCCTTCTTCAATCCTTGAGGAGCATCATCTTCTCCGATATGACACACATAGGCATGCCATTGCATATCCGTGCACAATCTTAAATATCTAAAACCAACATCGCAATGAAGTAAATCCCCTCTTCTGATAATTCGGGGATTGTCTTTGTATTTCTCTTCCAGATCAGGATGACGGATCACATTGATGTATGGAGGAAACCAAGATTCCAATCCAAGCTCAGTAATTCGGTCACGGATCCACCACATCACATCATCCACAGAGGTCACATCCGGAATGATCACTCCATTGGAATAAAATTCCGATATCAAATCATGCTGGATTCCACAAGCATGCCTGTATAAACTGAGTTCTTCAGGACTGCGTGTTTCCAACCAGCCAATGCAGAGATTCTCAGCAGAAGCCAATCGTTTAATATATTTTTGAGAAAGATGACTCTTCAGTTTAGTGTGTAATGAGGCCGACAAGCCATCGGCTGATCGGAAAGTCTCGGAGATATTGATTCCAATTTTTGCGGGATCATTTTCCTCTATCCATTTGGCTAAAAACTCAAATTGCGGAACTGAGCGATCTGTCCAAATGTTCTTGAATAAACCATCACCCCCACCGAAACAGAGTCTTTGAATATCCATCCCTTCTCCTGGATTGTAAAACAGAATCATGGTGGTTCTCCTGGCGTGCATATTGGGCTCTGGAAATAGACTCCAATAGACGGGATCTTCATTGGTTTCACGACACATAACCAGCCAAAGATCAAATCCTTCTCGTTTCATGAGATCTGGAATAATATTATCTAATCTCCATTCCAGAACCTCATTCACCCATTCCGCTCGATTTTTTTCTGGTAGAATCTGATCAATATCTGATAGTCTCTGAGTTTTTTGTGCCAGCAATACTCCTGTCAGACAAAAGATGGAGATGCAAAAGGCTAAGGTCTTCTTTTTCATGGCAAATGGTTTAGTATTTAAAAATAGGGATTTCAGAGAGATGAAACGATAAAAGAATAAAAAACCAATTGTTTTGTATAACATTTTTGGACAGAAGAAATAATTGTAGATTTAGAATTCCAACTAAACAGTCTGAAAATGAAAAATCTGCGTGTCTTTCTTATTCTGCTATTTATCCCCGTTACTTTATTTCTGGGATGTCAACAAACTCCTGTTGAACCTGCAGATCTTGTGATTATCAATGCTAAAATCCTGACAATTGATCAAGATAAACCAAGTGCTGAAGCGATTGCCATTAAGGGAGAGTGGATCTTGGAGTTGGGTAGCAATAAGCAAATTGATAAATATATTGATGAAGCCACTGAGGTCATTGATGCCAAGGGGCGGATGGTATTTCCAGGATTCAATGATGCCCATGCCCATTTTGGGCCCTTAGACCCAGATTATATAGAGTTACGTTATACCACAGATCCCCAAGAGATTACCAGAAGGGTAGCAGAGAAGGTGAAAACCACTGAACCTGGAGTTCTAATATATGGGGGGCATTGGGAGCATGAGATGTTCACGGATAAACAATGGCCCACCAAAGAACTATTGGATGAGGTGGCACCCGATAATCCTGTTGCACTGAGAAGGACAGATGGTCATTCTGTTTTGGTTAACAGTTATATATTGAAAGCTTCTGGGATCACGAAAGACACTCCGGATCCATTCGGGGGAGAAATTCAGAAAGATCCTGTAACCGGAGAGCCTACAGGGATTTTTAAAGAGTCAGCTTCACGCTTACTGAAATATGGAGCCAAGAAAGTTGAATTAAGCGAAGAAGCAAAGAAGGAAAAGGAGATGTTGGGTTGGAAAGGTGGATTTGATTATGCTGCCCGCCTGGGAGTGACCAGTATCCAGTATCCTGGTGGAGGAGATGCCGAATTCTTAAAATCCTGGCAAGAAAAAGGATTGTTGACTTCCCGAATAGATGTATCAGGAAGATTAACTGCCGACAAAGACCAATTGGCTCGATTTGATGCCCTTCGCGAGGCTTTTCCGGCAGAAGGTAATTGGATTCGTTTTGGATACATGAAAGGGTTTATTGATGGTACTCTGGGATCTGGAACGCTCCTGCTATTTGAACCTTTGGATGATGAACCTGGAAAGACAGGTTTGCCCCAAATGACGTATGAAGAATTGGAGAAGCGCGTTGTGGCTAGTGATGCCATGGGATTCCAGATAGGGATTCACGCCATTGGAACCAAAGCAAACAATTGGATATTGAATGCCTATGAGAAAGCAGCCGAAGTCAATGGTAAACGAGATGCTCGACACCGAAGTGAGCACGCTCAAATTTTAATTGATAATGATATTCCCAGATTTGCTGAATTGGGTGTCATCGCCTCCATGCAGCCCACTCATTGCATCACTGATAAACGCTTTGCAGAAAAGAGAATCGGACTGGAGAGAAGCAAGGGAGCTTATGCCTGGAGACGATTACTGGATGCTGGAGCACAAGTGGCCTTTGGAACGGATTACTCGGTGGAACCCCTAGAACCTATGGAAGGATTATATGCCGCTGTTTCTCGCAAAGATCGTCTTGGAGAAGAAGGAGAAGGCTGGTTTCCATCCCAAAAACTTACCATGGAAGAGGCCATTGAGTTGTATACCAAAGGAGGTGCCTATGCTCAATTTATGGAAGATAGAAAAGGCCAATTGAAGCAAGGGTATCTTGCCGATATCGTTATGGTTAATCAAGATCTTCTAAGCATTCCTGAAGAGGAGATTATGAAAACCTTGATTGATTATACTATAGTTGGGGGCAAGGTGGTTTACGAGCGGGGGAGATAGGGAATTCAGGGAATGCGGGGAATTCAGGGAATGCGGGGAATTCAGGGAATGCGGGGAATGCGGGGGTTTTTTATCGCTATCTTTGCGCGCTACAGATAATAATTTTGCATCCATGAAATTCAGTATATTCTATTTGCTTACAGTCATTTGCTTACTAGGCTTTTCTTGCACTAAAGAGCTCATAGATATAGAGCCTGATGGTTATTTTACCGACACCCGTGACAGCCTGGAATATCCTTTTGTTGAGATTGGGAACCAGACCTGGATGATGAGAAACCTGGCTTATGAATCCCCAGAAGGAGCATACGTATGGGAAGAAAATCAAAAGCTGATTGCTGATTATGGAAGATTATACTCCTTTGAAGCGGCTCTGAAAGCTTGTCCGGCAGGTTGGCATTTACCGACGGATTTGGAATGGAAAATCCTTGAAAAACATTTAGGCATGGATCCAGCCTCTGCAGATAGTGTCGACTGGAGACGATCAGCAGATGTGGCGATTGCACTGAAGAATGAGTCTGGATGGTATTCAGGCGGAAATGGAAATAATAACAGCAAGTTTTCAGCACTGCCGGGTGGATTCAGGGGAACCAATGGGAGGTATTATTATCATGGCGATATTGCGAATTACTGGACCTCTAATTATACTTCTGAGACTCATGCCTGGGGTCGTGCAATGATTTATTATGAATCAGGAGTTTATCGCTGGAGATATGAGAAAGAGGAAGCTTTTTCGGTGCGATGTGTGAAAAATTTGTAGATTTAAGAGATTAACCACCCAACATTCATTGCCATGAAAAATCTGTATGTTATTGCCTTCCTGGGGATTTTATTATTTTCGTCAACCTCATGTAACAAGAAGTCAAAAGATGGAGATCTGAATCCGGATCAGGCTTTTTCTGCTTACGTGCAAGGACGAACAGCAGGAGTAATATCATCACTGAGTAGCGTGGCTGTGATTCTTAATCAGCCTCTTTTAGACTATCAGGACCAGCAAGAGCTTCCTGCTGGATTGTTTAAATTCAATCCTGGCGTAAAAGGAAAAGCAATTTTGGTGAATGGAACCCAGATCGAATTCTATCCAGACGAGGCCCTGGAAAACGGGAAAAGCTATTCTGTTGATTTCAACCTGGGCATGTTGCTTTCTTTACCAAAGGAATTGAGGGTATTCAGTTTTGATTTTGAGGTTCTACCCTTGGATTTTACGGTTCGGGAAGGGCGATTGAAGGTGGCTGACCAGCATGACGATTTGATGGAATATACTGGTAAGATTGTTTTGTCTGACCCCATCAAAATGGATCAAATTCAATCGGTGCTTGAGCTTGAGGGTGCCAATCCAGAAGCCAAACTAATTCTTGAAGATGGAGGACAGCAGCAATTCAATTACAGGATTCAAGGAATCACGAAGAAAAAAGAGGCCTGGTCGTTTAAAATGTCTTGGAACGGCCGAAGTATAGATGTCGACAAAAAAGGTGAGATAATTATTGATATTCCAGGTTTGGATGATTTTTCTCTTCTCGATGTACATGTTGTGCAAGGTGAAGATCAACATATTCAGCTAATATTTTCTGATGCTCTGGATACCCAGCAAAACCTGGATGGATTAATCCATTTAAAAGCCAGCAATCAATTCAGACTCCAAAGGTCAGGACATGAGGTTTTCCTTTATCCTCTGGTGAGACTTGAAGGTGAATGGGATTTGGTTATCGAAAAAGAGCTGAGAAGCAAAAAAGGCAAGAGTCTGCAGGAAAGAGAAACCTATCAGTTGGCTTTAGCTCCCTTACCCCCTCAGGTTGAGTTTCTGGGATCGGGCTACATACTTCCTGATGCACAAGGATTATTTCTTCCATTTAGAGCGGTAAGTCTGCGTGCCGTGGATATGTATGTATATAAAATCTATGCTAACAATATTCAGCAATTTCTTCAAAATCAATATCCTGGCACATCCAGCAGTCTAAGGGGCTTTATCAAATATGTAGGTCGACCAGTCTTCAGAAAAACTATTCGTCTGGATGAAGATCCTGGAATCAATTTGAATCAGTGGAATTCATATTCTTTTGATCTCGGACAAATGCTTCAGGATGATCCACATGCGCTGTATCATGTTGAGATCAGAATACGGAAGACCCATGCAAGTTTTGCCTGCGATGATCTGGGAAATTCAGAAAAGGAATACCTGGATTTATTGCCTGAACAATTTTCTGACGATGATTTAAAAGGTTATCAGGACAATGAATATTATTATGAGGATTTATATCCAGATGAGTATTCCTGGAATGAGCAGGATAATCCCTGTCACTCTTCCTATTATACACCCAGTAGGTTTGTCTATAAAAATGTCTTGGCCACCAATTTGGGTATTCTGGCAAAATCAGGTAATCAGAAAGATTTTCTCGTGGCGGTGACCGATCTTTTGACAGCTGAGCCCATTTCCAATGCTACAGTGGAATTTTACAATTATCAGCAACAACAGATACTGTCTGGTACTACTGGAACAAACGGCCTTTCCGAGCTAAGTTTGAATGAAATTCCCTATTTATTGGTAGTCTCTCAAGGGGATCAAAGAGCTTACCTTCGAGTTGATGAAGGCACGTCTTTGTCTCTAAGTAATTTTGATGTGAGTGGTGAAAAGATAGAAGATGGAATAAAAGGATTCATATATGGAGAGCGAGGAGTCTGGAGACCTGGCGATACCATTCATTTGAGCTTTGCCTTATTCAACAAGGATCATAAATTACCAGATGCACTTCCGGTTATCCTTGAAGTGTATAATCCAAGAGATCTCTTGGTTCACAAAAGTGTGAAATCAGATGGGATAGATGGCTTTTATATTTTCCCTGTTCCTACCGATCCTGAAGATCCAACCGGAACTTGGAGAGCCCATATAAAAGTTGGAGGAGCTCAGTTTTCAAAACAACTCAAAGTAGAAAGTATTAAACCGAACCGTTTGAAGATGGACTTGGTCTTCAATCGAAAAATTTTAAGTGCGAACGATCCTGATCTACGCTTGGATTTTACTTCCCTATGGTTGCACGGAGCTCCTGCCTCCGGAATGCGTACAGAAATATCTTTAAAATTTACAGAAGGGAATTTCCATTTTGACGGATTTGAGAAATTTAGTTTTACAAATCCAGTGCGAAAATTCTGGCCAGATGAATACCTCATTTATGATGGTTTACTGGATCAGAAAGGCTTAGCCACTATTCCCATGAATCTTCAAGTGAGTGAATCGGCTCCGGGCATGTTAAATGCCGTTTTCACTTCAAGAGTGTTTGAAAAAGGCGGTGACTTTAGTACTGATGTGTATGCTGTACCCTTCTCGCCCTATGAACGCTATGTTGGAGTTTCTGTAGGCGGGATGGATTCTCCAGGTGCTCCCTTACCTACTGATACCCTTCACACGGTGGATGTGGTGACTATTAATGAGGAGGGAAAACCTGTGTCGGCCAATAATTTAATTGCCAAAGTGTATAAAATTCAATGGAGATGGTGGTGGAGCTCTCAACAGGATGATTTGGCCAATTATGTGGGGAATGAACAGGAGAATCTGGTATACGAAACAGGCCTTTCAACAAGGGATGGAAAGGGTAGTTTTTCTTTTAAAGTTGACTACCCCAATTGGGGGAGATATCTGGTGTTTGTTACTGACGATACTGGCGGTCATGCGGCGGGACAAATTATCTATTTGGATTGGCCAGCATGGGTTAATCGCAGCGGTCGTGCAAATCCTTCAGGAGCTACCATGTTAACTTTTTCAGCAGATCAGGAAGAATATAAAACTGGTGATGAAGCCATCCTGACTTTCCCCAGTATGAAAGAAGGTAAGGCTTTATTAACCATCGAGTCAGGAAGTGGGCTCATAGACTCACGCTGGATTAAGACCAAAGAGCAGGAAACTAATGTGAAGATCGATATTACAGAAGAAATGGCGCCCAATGTATATGCTTCAATTACAATGATTCAGCCTCATGAGCATGATGAAAATGATCTTCCCATTCGTCAATATGGAGTGCTTAGGTTAGCCGTTAATAATCCGGAATCCAAATTGAATCCCATTGTTAAATTACCTGATGAGATCAGACCTAAAGAGAAATACAGCATTAAAGTTTCTGAAGAAGCCGGGAAAGCGATGACTTATACGCTGGCCATCGTGGATCAGGGACTGCTAAACCTCACCAGATATAAGACACCAGACCCTTGGAATACTTTTTATGCCACTGAAGCTTTGGGGATAAAAACCTGGGATTTATATGATGATGTATTGGGAACCTATGGAGGAAGAATTGAAAGTCTGTTGGCCATTGGTGGTGATGATGGAGAGATTCAGGATGATGCGAAAAAGGCCAATCGATTTGAACCTGTGGTGACTTTCCTGGGGCCCTTTGAGCTCAAGAAAAACCGAACCGATACCCATGAGATAACCATGCCCAATTACATTGGAGAAGTTAAGGCCATGGTTATCGCTGGAAAAGAAAATGCCTGGGGGTCTGCAGAGACTACAGCACCGGTCAGACAACCCTTGATGGTATTGACTGGCTTGCCGCGGAAATTGTCGCCAGGTGAGAAAGTCGATTTGCCTGTAAGTATTTTTGTTATGAAAGAAGGCCTTTCTTCTGTGACCGTTCAGGTGATTACAGATGGCCCGGTGTCCTGTGTGGGAGAAAGTGTTCAAGAGATTGAAGTCAGCGGAATAGGCGAACAGATGGCCTATTTTGAGTTGGCCATTTCGGAAGATCTGGGTGTAGCAAGCATTCGCGTTGAGGTCAAATCAGGGAATGAGAAAGCCAGCCATTCGACAGAAATAGAGGTGTTTAATCCAAATACTTATACTTACCAGTCTGCTGCATATCTTTTAGAATCAGGAGAAGAGATTGATCTTGAAGTAGCGTTTCACGGTATGTCTGGAACAAATTCGGGTAGCCTCACTGTTTCAGGGCTTCCATCTTTCAATCTGGAAGAGAATCTTCAGTACCTGATCAAGTATCCATATGGTTGTGTTGAACAAACAACCTCATCAGCTTTTGTGCAGCTCGTGTTAAATAAACTTATTGAATTGGATGAAAGCCAGATCGATCAAACCGATAAGAATATTCGTGAAGCCATAAAAAGACTCAGCAGTTTTCAGTTGCCAGGAGGAGGTTTGTCGTTCTGGCCTGGTTCATCTGGAGTTAGCCTGTGGGGAACCAGTTATGCCGCGCATTTTATTCTTATGGCGGAGAAAGAGGGCTATACAATCCCTGGAGCATTCCGTGAAAAGCTTCTTAATTTCCAAAAAGCACAAGCTTCCAACTATGCAGGTCGGTCTGATTATCTTGGTGACTCTGATCTGCAACAGGCTTATAGATTATATTGCCTGGCCCTGGGAGGACAGCCAAATAATGCCGCTATGAACAGATTGCGTGAGAAGGGAAATTTAGATCAGGCAACAGCCTGGAGGTTAGCCGCTGCCTTTGCGTTATCCGGACGAAAAGATGTGGCTGAAGAGCTGAGCAAAGTATTCAATCCGTCGGATCAAATGAATTATTCAAGACCAGGATCATCCTTTGGATCCGCCATGCGGGATCGGGCGATGATTCTTGAAACGCTGGTCCTTTTAGACAGAAAAGATGAAGCTCTTGGCTTGGTAACAGGCTTAGCAAAGGATTTGAAGAATCAACGATGGAGTACGCAATCAACCGCTTTTGGTTTATTATCAATGGCACAATTTGCAGGTCAAAAAGTTGGGGATGAAACCATGCGCTTTACACTTCTTCAAGATGGAAAAGAGGATAAAATAAATACGCAGAAATCCGTCTATCAAGTTGTTTTGGACGGTTCTGATGAAGGAAAGAAGTTTACTATCCGAAATCGGGAAGAAGGAAAGCTATTTGTTGATTTGACATTATTCGGTCAGCCTGTACCGGGGGAATCAGAGCCTCAAACTGCTGGTCTGGAAATTCATTTCCAGTATTCTAAATTGAATGGACAGTCCATTGAGATAGAAGAAATCAAGCAAGGAACCAGTTTTATTGCAGATGTTTGGATAACAAATTCTTCGATAAATGGAGCTTCTGATCATTTGGCATTGAGCCAGATTTTTCCATCAGGCTGGGAGATTCTCAGCACACGATATGCAGACCAAACCGATTCTAATCAGGAAAGTCCATTTGAGTATCGTGATATTCGGGATGATCGTGTCAATACTTTCTTCTCTATGGCTGCAGGCTCTGAAGCGCATTTTCAAATCAAACTGAATGCAGCATACACCGGTAAGTTTTATTTGCCACCTATTAGTTGCGAGGATATGTATCGACCAGAGATTCATGCGAATACAGAAGGTAAATGGGTCGAAGTGAAAAAATAAAAGGAAAGAATAAAAACATAAGGCGTGTTGTTGCCTTTTGCATACTTGGCCTGTGCTTTATCTTCATGGTTTTCCCTCCAAGGAAACCGCTTTTTGAAGATCCTCTGTCTACTGCGGTTTTTGACGCACAGGGATCTTTGTTGGGAGCCCGTATTGCTGCTGATGGTCAATGGCGCTTTGACCCATCAGATAGTTTACCACAGAAATACCTGACCAGTCTGCTGGCCTTTGAGGATCGTCATTTTTACCAACATCCCGGTGTGAATCCTCTGGCTATTGGAAGGGCTTTGATGCAAAATATCCGGGAGAAGAGCATTGTCAGTGGAGGATCTACCATTACCATGCAGGTGATTCGCTTATCCAGAAAAGACAAAGCCCGGACGCTATGGCAAAAACTGATTGAGATGACTTTGGCTATTCGGCTGGAACTTCATACCAAAAAGGCTGAAGTACTCAACTTATATACTGCCCATGCACCTTACGGAGGCAACGTGGTTGGAATAGAGGCTGCGGCCTGGAGGTATTTTGGTCGGTCTCCCCACCAGTTATCCTGGGCCGAAGCCGCCTGTCTGGCCGTATTGCCCAATGCTCCGGCACTGATTCATCCCAATCGAAACAGACAAGCCTTGAAAGAAAAAAGGGATCGATTGCTGCGTACATTACTGGCCGATGGAAACATCAATCAGATGGATTATCTCTTGGCTGTTGAAGAGGCCTTACCTGCGAAACCCTTGCCCTTGCCCAATAGGGCAGAGCATTTAGTGGATTGGTTTCACAAAGAGCAAAGAAGTAAAGTTCTGACACAAGTTAATCCCTGGTTTCAGGACGCTGCCAGGGAGGTACTTGCTAATCATAACAGGAAACTAAAAGGCAATCAGATTCATAATCTTGCAGCCTTGATCCTGAATAATGAAACCGGAGAGGTTTTGGTTTATCATGGAAACTCTGATGACGACGGATCTGGCCGGCACGGACATTATGTAGATATCATCAGAAGACCACGGAGCAGTGGATCAATTCTGAAGCCCATCTTGTATGCCAGCCTCCTGGATGCCGGTGAGATATTGCCTGGTACTCTTGTTCCCGACATCCCTACGCGTTATGCAGGTTTTACGCCACACAATTTCACAAAGGAATACGATGGAGCGGTGCATGCGGATGAAGCCTTGATTAAATCGCTCAATGTGCCAGCAGCAAGGATGCTTCGTGAGTATGGTGTGCTGCGTTTTTATGATCAAATGAAGGCGATGAACATTAGTACTTTATTTCGTTCCGCTGAGAATTATGGTTTGACATTGATTTTGGGAGGAGCCGAGGTGAGCCTTTGGGATATGGTTCATGTCTATTCAGGATGTGCCAGACAATTGGCTCGGCTTGAATCAGGCACCCTGTCACCTGAGTCGATATACCTCACATTTGAGGCCATGAAAAAAGTCAAACGTCCTGAAAATGAAGCAGGGTGGGATCAGTTTTTATCCGCTCATCCAATTGCCTGGAAAACGGGTACTAGTTTTGGATTCCGGGACGCCTGGGCCATAGGCGTTTCCAGAAAGTATACTGTGGGCGTATGGGTTGGAAATGGAGACGGTGAGGGCAGACCCGGTTTGACAGGATCAAAGGCAGCAGCACCTATCTTGTTTGATTTGGTGAGTTTATTGCCTGATGGAGAGTGGTTTGATCCTCCGGTCGACTATCTGGAGGAGGTGGTGATCTGCCGTGAATCAGGGATGAAGGTCTCGGAATATTGTGAACACAGGGATACCATTCTGATTCCAAGGAATGGTTTAAACTCTGATATTTGTCCGTATCACCTCGATATCCCACTGGATCAATCTGGTCGATATCGGGTACAAGGAGATTGCTACCCAGTACAACAAATGACACACAAAAACTGGTTCGTTTTGCCTGCTGGAATGGCAGCCTTTTACAAAAATAAGGATCCCTTTTATCGCTCGTTGCCTCCCTGGTTAGCAGGATGTAGTTCATATGCTGATATTTCACCCATTGAGATTATATATCCACATCCGAATGAGGTATTATTTATACCAAGCAATGTTGGTGGAGAAAAGGAAAGCCTTTTGTTCGAGGTTGTGCATTCCTCTGCTGTTGCCAAAGTATTCTGGTTCGTAGATGAACAGTATTATGGCACCACCAAAGGAATTCACAAACTAGCACTTCAACCATCATCTGGAAGCCATATACTTAGCCTGACTGATGATGATGGGAACCAGGTAATCAGGGCCTTTGAAGTGAAGTGATATATTATTCCGCCACCTCTAACGGCACATCTTCCACTTTATCCAAATCTTTTTTATAAAACATAGCTCCAACAAAAAAGAACAAAGCTCCAGCCAGCAAAAAGAGAGGTAGAATTTTCATAGCAGTTTCCATACTCGTTTTATCTGCAATGTTGCCTATTGCTATAGGTCCAAAAAATCCTCCAAGCAAAGTTTGCATGGCTACTGCAACGGCAAAAGAAGTTGCTCGTATTCCTGGTTGTACCAAATCCTGGGTAGCTGCTGCTGCTCCAGGAATAAATGCCGTGATGGTCATTCCCATCAACAATAGAAAAATATATTGTGGAACGTCAGTGAAAATGGTAAAAGCAATAAAAGAGAATATGCAGGAAAGGAGAATGGCAATACCAGGAAGAAGCAACCTGGCATTTATTCTTTTTTTCCGCCACTGGTCTGTAAGGTAACCTCCGAGGGGTGCTCCTATTAGGGCCAGCAGCATGATCATTGAAGCCTTTGGGCCTGCTTTATCCATGGGAATATTATACATATTATGAAAATATGTTGGTAGCCACGCCAGGATTGAAGTTGTAACAAAAACTACTGCAGTGAAGCCAAAATAGGTAAGTACAAGGGCAGGTTTGCCAAAGAGATATTTAGCCATATCCATAACGCCCATTCTGGCCTTGCTGATAGAGTTATCAACGGACTTCTTCTTAACCAATATCGCCGTCTTGTAGTCCTTTACCTTGAAAAATAGAAGCGCAATTATCAGTCCTGGAATTGCAACAATTCCAAATGCAGACCTCCAGCCCCAATGCACCACAATTATTCCACCCACAAGGACTCCAATGGCCGAACCCAGAGGTATCGATGCATTCCAAAGGCCCATGATCCATGATCGTTTTTCTTTAGGATACATGGCTGAAATCATGGCACTCCCACCGGGAGCATATCCAGCTTCACCAATTCCAATAAATCCCCGTGCAACCATGAGTCCGCCAAAATTGCTTGTTAAGGCACAAGCAGCAGTTGCTAAACTCCAGATGGTAGCCATTGCGCCAATGGTTTTCCGCCGACTCCATCTGTCAACCAGGGCAGAGATGGGTAGAGTAAGTGCCACAATTGACCAGTATACAACCGAGGATAAGGCACCCACCTGGGTGTCATTTATTCCCCAATCATTCTGAATGAATGGGGTGAGGGAGCTGACCACCATCCGGTCGATGTAATCGAACATATAGAGGAGAAAGAGAAGTGAAAATACATAGTTTGTGTACCGGGGTGTGAAAAGGTACCCCGGTTTAATTACCTGCGATTTTGCCATATTGGATTGGGTTAATTTGGAAAAACATTGATAACCTGTCAGATGTGAAGGTTATGAAAAGAAATGGGATTTGCAAATAGTGACTAGTCTTTAGTCTTTAGTTTTCAGTCTTCAGGGGAAAAAAACATCCGATTTTTTCCATTTGGTGGATTAGGATGCATCTATATAAGTAATCAAACATGCTTATGGATGCACCTAAAGAATACTATGAGGAGGCTTTGCCGTCAGCTGAACGGATTGAAAGGGGATTGGCGGGTTGGTTTGGGGAGGAGTGATTTTGGAATCCTTGATTCCAGAGTTCTAACTAATAGTGAATCAATGTGGTATAATTTGGCAGACAGTGTCTGCCAAATTGAAAGAATCTGGATATCTGAGCAATTCAAACGAAATATGGATAGGTTTCCTGTGGACTTTATGTTCCAGTTGACTGACAAAGAAAAGGAAGAGGTTATCGCAAATTGCGATCACCTTGTCAGAATTAAATTTTCAAGAACAAATCCCTATGTGTTCACTGAACATGGAGAATAGAGTTGTATGATTTCAATTCTCCAATCATTGATTGGGGAATTATTACTGTCAATATATCTGCGAAATACAATTGTGCAGCCACTGGCTGCATAATTTGGAGCTTATCACAATTTTTTGCGAGCTAATCTTTGATACATCGGACATACTGTGCATCTGTTCTGCAATTACACCTATTGAATGATAAAGCATTCTCAGAAAACTATAATGTGAAGTTTATTCCCCGCTTCCTTTTTATTAATCCGGATGGAAATTTTGTCAATTCAGAAATGGCTTTTCCGGCGGAAAAGGCCTTTGAGATTCTGTTCCGGAATGAACGTGGGTTGGCGGAGGAGATATAGCTGGGGTGATTAAACCTGTCAGGTCTGTGAGGCCTGACGGTATATACCTCTGAAATTTTATGTGCAAAAATGATTATTCAAGTATATAAAGCCCGTCAGATCCTCCGACAATAATCTTTCCTCTGTATATGACAGGATTTGTGAATGAGCCTTGGTCGGATAAATATTCCCAATTTACAGATCCTGTATATGCATCTAAAGCAACTACCCTTCGATCCTTTAATCCGGTAATTACTAACCCATCTGCAATGGCAGGATGAGTATTCATCCATGTTTCACCTTGATGGAGGTGTTTCCAGATGCATTCCCCGGTTTCTATATCAAGTGAATAAAAGTTGCCATCACCACCTCCAAAATACACAGTATTATAAGCAACACCTGGACTTGACCAGTTAAAACTCTTCTCAGTATAAAACCTCCATATTTTTTCACCGGTCAAAACATCAAGTGCATAAAAATAATAATCACTGCCGCCAAAAAATAAAATACCATCTGAAATCGCAGGACTCGAGAAAACTGAACCTTTGGCATCAAATTTCCATTTTAGTTTACGGGTGTTCAGGTCCAATGCAATAATTTCTTTACGGGTTCCGAATATGGCTAAATCATTATACACTGCGATCCCAGAGTATATACTTCCAAGTCCATCAGGAAGTGCATATTTCCACATTTCTCGGCCTGTATTAATATCTAAAGCAAGAAAATCCTTTCCGATTCCTATATATAATATTTTATTTACCACAGCCGGATTCCAAGATAGCTCATTACCCTTACTAATTTTCCACAATTCCTCTCCTGTTTGGATATCTAATGCATATAAATATTTATCCCCATAGATTTTGTTTGGGTCCCTTCTTTCTCCTTTATCACCACTTGCAAATACTATGACACCGTCTGATACTACAGGATTAGTATTTATCAAAGCTTCGGCCTTAAATTCCCAAACTGTCATATCTGAGTTAAGGTTTACAGCGTACAAAATGCTATCAATGCCTCTACAATAGACAATGTCATTCACAACAGCAGTCGAAAAAATCATGATTCCTTGTAATAACTTTTTTACTAAAGTAGGCTCCGATTGTGATATATTACCTTCAACAAATCCAGAATTATGCAAATCTCTACCAAACTTTGTCCAATTGCTCGATATAAAAAGCTCAGAAGCTTTTAGTAATTGATCAGATTCTGCTGAAATTTTATCCCTGTAAGCAATCTCCTTGGCTGTTTTTTTTGACTGAAATACGGGCTTCGAACTTGATGAATCAAACGAACTATCTATCTCACCAACGCTTTTTATACAACGAACGGACGAACCTTGCGTCCGGTCAGTCCACTCGTCTCGATCAAGATCTTGTGGGTTTCTTTTGTTTAAATATCTACTCCATGCCAGAAATAAAGGTGTTTCTGCCCATTTAGTTGAATCCGTAAAAATATACTCAGTCGAGGTCAAAAAGCATGTAAACCCTCCGAGATCGTCAAATGACCTAGAGTATCTGGAATCCGGAACTCTGAGTCCGGCAGCAAGAGCGTTAAACCCACTCTTGTTATTACCCTTGCTCTCACTAATCCAGGTGTTCAGAGATTTTAAGAATGTACCAATTGGTGGGGAATCAAAGTTCTTGTTTAAATAAGTAAATTTCCCAGCACGGTTATGCTCGGAAGTATGAACTAAAGAATCCGGCATTCCCAAATAACTCTCCATCTCCTGCCAATCCCTATCACTTGGCATTCTCCAGCCAGTAGGACAAAGTCCCTGATGGTTTTCAGGATCTCCACCCCATTCTTCTTCCAGGTATCTGGTATCCAAAGACATAGCCGTTGGCCAATCATATAAACAACCGTACTTCTGATAATTCTCGGTGGCCTTTGCTTCAGCCACATCAGACCCATCATAATCATATACCCAAATCCCGTATTCCTGTTTTTTGACTGGATTAACATGAGGCATATAAGCTAGATTCTCAGCCATCCAAATTTGTTTGCCGATTTGAACATATTTATATTTATGTCCATCGCGGGGATCTATGAAGGTATTGGCGCTTTCGAGTTTGTCCACCCGGTTCTGGACTAGTTCAATGAGTTCCTTTTGCTCAGGAAATTCTTCCACAACTTTAGTATAATAGCTAAGCGCCTGTTTGGTGCCGTCTTTCTCAGTGATAAGACCTAATCGATAAAAGGTTTTGGCCAGAATAATTCGGTCATCGGGCTTGGATTTTAGAATTTGCTCATACAAAGATCGTGCTTTTTCATGGTCTCCGTCGATTTGTTCGGCATAAACGGCCTGATAGAATAGTTTGTCAACCGTGACTTCCTGGGCCTGAACCAGGGAGGTGGCCCATAGGAAAACTAAAAGTAAGGTGGTGTGGAGTCGCATAGGATTACTTTTTTTTGACAAATCTATTCTTCAGGAGGCAGTTTTGTATGAAAGTTCAATTGCGTTGTGTTAAGGTTTGGTGAAATTAAGGCAGTTCACTGCCGTTAACTCTATTTTTCTAAAAACTTATAGCCAACTCCTCTCAGACAAACAATCCGGTTCTGATCATCAGGATTAGGAAATTTTCGACGCATTTTGGCGATGTGGGCATCAATGGTACGTGGGGTGACAAACACTTCATCACCCCAGATCTCATTCAGAATATGATCGCGCTTTAAAACGGCACCGGGATCTCGCATGAGCAGAGCCAACAAATCGAATTCAATTTGAGTGAGGGGGATTTCCTGACCTCTCAATTTGAATAAATATTTGGTTGTATCGAGTTCAAAATGATCCACTTGAATCAGATGAGGCTGATCTTCTCTGGCGGGATGAGTACGTCTTAAAACAGCTTTGATTCGGGCCCGAAGTTCGTGCGAATGAAAAGGTTTAGTGATATAATCATCTGCGCCGAGTTCCAGACCAATCACCTTATCGAAATCCTGTGATTTAGCAGTAAGCATGATGATGGGTGTCTGGATCGATTTTCGTCTCAATTCTTTGCAGATCTCCAATCCGTCCATACCGGGAAGCATCAAATCGAGCAGGATCAGCTCATGCTTTTGTTTCATGGCTTCTGCCAGGCCTGTCTGACCATTGACAGCCAAATCAACCTGATACCCTTCAGCAATCAGGTCTTCTTCGAGGCTCATCCGGATGGCCTTGTCATCTTCAATGATCAGAATTCTTGTCATGTTCATTTGTTACAGGTAAAAACACGGTAAACATTGATCCTTTCCCCTCCATACTCTCCACCTCGATCCTCCCTCCATGCGCCTCCACAATTCGCTTAACAATCGTCAGTCCAATCCCACTCCCCTTAATCCCTTCTGTTTTTTTAGGATCTCCCCGATAGAAGCGATCAAAAACAAAAGGCAAATCCTTCTTAGATATCCCCTTCCCCCAATCCCTCACACTCACAAGAATTGCTTCATTCTGGAAATTAGAGACCGAAGACTTGAAACCGTTTTCCTGAAGACTAAAGACTGATGACTGAAGACTGATGATTGATGACTGAAGACTAATTTTCACACCAATTTTCAAACCTTCAGAACCGTATTTGTATGCGTTATCCAACAAATTATAAACCACCTGTCTGAGTGCATCTTGATCTGCCCAAACGGAGGGGAGGTTTTCTGGCACCTGGTAGTTGACATCAATCCCCGATTCTGATAAACGGTTCTTGTGAATCTGAACCAGATTCCCAACTAATTCATCAATTCGGATGGGCTCAAAATGATACTTTTTAATCTCATCCTCGATCTTCGAAAAGTCCATGATATTCTCGATCAGGTGGGAGAGGTGATCACACTGATCGATCATGGAATCGTAAAATTCCTCCTTCTTTTCGTTCGTTCTGACCCGTTTGAGTTTTAATAATTCCGACATATGCCGGATGGAAGTCACGGGAGATTTGAATTCATGCGAAACATTCGAGATGAACCGGGATTTCATCCTGCTCAGTTGAATTTCCTGGTTCAGCATATAGACGGTGAACAGTAATCCCAGGATCAGCCAGATGGCCAGCAGGGAGAAGATCACTACATAAAAACCTTTCCCCGATTGGAAAATCGACTGGAAAAAATCCCTCGGATTAACTTGCAGCTCCAGCTGCCATCCCGATAAGGGAGGAGGAAAAGGCATTGAAAAGAAGGAATTTACTTTTGGATGAACCTGGCAGAAAATCAGGCTGTCTATTTCGTCCTTTATGCTCCAACTATAGGCACTGTCAGGATCCATTTGTGTAATTATTCCCCCACCTGACTCATCAAAGAAAGAATCCAGGTTAAGCAATAAAGCTTCAATCCGGAGCGAATCTTTTATTTGTTTAATCAACAAATCCCGGTATCCGTTTTGGCGCAAGTAGATCTTTTGATTGGTTACTCCACCCAGGTAATCTTCTGCATTCTGGAGAAACTTGTTCAGGTATTCAGTGCGGTCAATGCTTTCGGTAAAAAGCGATATCAGGCTGTCTGACTTTGGAAGAAGGCCTTGGTTGGCCAGTAATTCGCTATAAAAGAGATCGAAGGATTGATGATTGTAATTGGCCTTTGGATGAAGGAGTTCCTCGGACAAAGCAGTCCATTCTTTTAACAAAAGATCATGATTATTAAGCGCTTGATAGAGCTGGGTGCGTTCTAATCGGGCAGCCAGGCCTACCGGAATTTGCCCCATTCTTTCCTCCCGATAATCCTGAATAATGCTCAAATAAGCATCCAAAGCTTCTGTGAGTTTTTCCTGTTTTCGAAGGATTCTGGCAAGGCTCATCCGGGCTTTAATCTGCACGGATTGTTCACTTGAGGAGTCTATTACATTCCGATAATAGGCACTTGCTCCAGGCAGGTTCTTCTCCACGAATTCCAGCTCCCATCCCCGGTCGGGTTCCAATCCGAATTCATCCATCCGGATATCCGATAAAAATTCATCCGGCAGGAATAAAAGCTTATCCGACAGGATTATTAGCTCTTCTAGTTTTTCCAACGACAGAGAAGCATATGGTGCTAACAATTCGATTTCACTGAGCTCTTTATGCAAGAGCTGAAAAAAATCCTGACTCACCAGGCTCAGTTCTTGTCGGGTTTGTTTTTCACGGAGGGCCTCATCACTCTGAATTCCCCGAAAGGCCATATACCCCAGTACCAATCCGGGAAGTACCACTCCCAGGATATAGATCCCGATGATGCGATTGCGTTTTGATCCGGCAGGTTTCCGTTTCACAGCCATAAATTAGAGGATAAGGTACAAAGATTTTCAATTCGTTTGGATTGATTGTGAAAGGATGGCAGGGGAGTGTGAAAGTTCTGTTAAAATGATAGTTAGTTTTTAGTCTTTAGTCTTCAGTCATCAGTCATCAGAAAAAAAGGCGGTTGGTATTTTCCATTTGGTGGATTTCTGTGCATCTATATAGTAAAGATTAATAATTATGGATGTACCTGAAGAGTATACAGATTTTATTGGAACGGTTAAGGAGCGGATTCGAAATGCTCAGTATGCAGCTTTGAGGGCTGTTAATAAGGAATTAGTTGGGCTTTATTGGGATATTGGGAGGATGATTGTTCAAAAACAACAGCATAAAGGTTGGGGAGATTCTATTGTTAAAAACCTTGCTATAGATTTGCAAAATGAATTTCCAAATGAGCGTGGATATTCGAGACATAATTTGTGGTTAATGGTTCGCTTATATTCAGAATATCAGGGGGATAAAAAAGTTGAACCACTGGTTCAATGCAAGCGTA
>FLOH01000847.1_pt1 | contig 54715 bp, 52 predicted proteins | sample 756751 | NCBI WGS metagenome assembly FLOH01 (sample SAMEA4026879, study PRJEB14308) | marine metagenome | biome: coastal water; material: water | depth 74 m
TTAAAATACTTACCATCTGAGGTGTAGCTTAAGTTTTCTGATCCTTTTTCGGTAAGAGTGGAAAAAGGAACAATGCCGGCGTCTAGCCATGGACTGCCGACCGGTTCAACTCTTGCGATAATCTTATTGCATTTTGTACATTTGACCTTGATTTTATCCATAAAGGGTTTGTGGGGACTATGACCCTTGAATTGATCCCAACCTTTAACGGCTTTTTTCTTTAACTCTTCCTTCCCACCAATTACTTCAAAGTTGCCGCATTCACATTCCCAGATTGGAAGACAGAGTCCCCAGTAGCGATTTTTCTTTGATATGAGCCAGTCGTGCATGTTGGTCAGCCAGTCAAGTTCTCTGTCTAAACCAAACTTTGGAATCCAGTTTATTTTCTTAGTAACTTCTTGCATGCGCTGGCGTAGACTAGGCTTGCCTTTGTCCATGGCTATGTACCACTCGTCGGTTACCTTCCAGACCAACTCTTTTTTGCAACGCCAACAGGCTGGATATCTGTGTTTGTATGGATAGATCTTGAAAGCCCAACTCTCCCCTTTTTCGTCTCTACCTTTAAGATAGTCTAGGATTAGCTCTGGGTGTTTTTTGGCGTTTTTTCCTGTTAGAAATCCTAGGTCTTCTAGATAACTAGCATCATCTGCAATGACCGGAATCAAAGGAAGGCCAAGTTTTTTACCCAACTTAAAGTCTTCGGTACCTGCAGATACGGCGGTGTGAACTAGTCCTGTTCCCTCTGTCATGGTGATGGGCATGATCAAGGGATCTGTGGCTACAACGGTATGAAAGATATCCTTGTTTTTTTTGGCTACTTCTTTGACTGCAGGTAGTGAGTCGAATGGACCTTTATATTTTTTACCTACCAACTCTTTTCCTACAACTGTTCTCAAGACTTTATCATTTGTGTTAAATATTTTATCTTTTAGGTCTTTTGCTACCCAGTAACTTCTAGACTCCCTTTGGATTAAAACATACTTTATTTTTGGATCAATGGCTACGGCTATATTGGCAGGTATGGTCCAAGGAGTGGTGGTCCAGATAAGAAGATGCTCATTTTCTGTTTCTTCAAGAGGGAGACTTAAAAAGATTGAGTCATGGACTACTTCCTTGTAGTCTTCTGTTAGTACTTCGTGCTGGCTGATTGCGGTTTGACAACGGGGGCACCAAGGGACGGAGTCGTGGCCTTTGTAAAGCCAGCCATTTTCGTGACAGTTCTTTAGGAAGTTCCAGATCATGTAGTTGTTGTTGTCCGACATGGTGAAGTAGGAGTTGTCCCAGTCCATAAAGTAACCTAGACGCTTACTCTGTTCTGTTTGAATACCAGAGTACTTTATAACTCTGTCTTTGCATTTTTGAACAAACTTCTCTACTGAGTAAGTTTCGATATCATTTTTGGTTTTGAAACCCAAGGCTTTTTCCACTTCAACCTCTACCCAAAGACCCTGACAGTCGAATCCATTTTGAAATCTTTGTTTGAATCCTTGCATGTTTTTGTAGCGTTGCCAAAGGTCTTTGTAGGTTCTACCCCAAGCATGATGAACTCCCATAGGATTGTTGGCGGTGATTGGTCCGTCTATGAAAGTGTATGTTTTTTCCTTGTCATCATTCTTTTTTAGGTATTTGTCTACGATTCCATTTTTGGACCATTTTTTTAATAGATCTTTTTCTAGCTTTACAAAATCTGGCTTTCCATCTACTGGTTTTATCTTGTGTTTGGTGTCCATAGGTTAAATTTTACTAGAAATAGATGGCTAGTTGGGTAAATTGCTTATTTGTTCCTTAAAAAAGCTGGGATATCTAGATCGTCTTCTATTATAACTTCACTGTGATTGATTCCCATCTTATCTAGTGGTTCCTGTTTTTTCTTTGATTTTTTCTCCCCAGAGGAGGTCGAGGATCCTTGATCTTCCATCTTGTCTCTCTCGTCTAGATCTTCAGATCTGTTAGAAGCAAATGGGGTGTCTATCTGACCCATGATGTTTTGGAGCCTTTTTCTTGTTTGGTCAAAGCCGGTGGCTATGACGGAGATCCTGACCGAGTCCTTTAGGTCATTATCTATAGTTGTTCCAAAAATGATGTTGGCATCTGGATCGGCGGCGCTGGTGATTATGTTAGCAGCTTTGTTAAACTCCCCGGTGGTTAGGTCCTGACTACTAGTGATGTTGAAGAGAATACCTCTGGCACCCTCAATGTTTACTTCTAATAGAGGTGAGTTAATGGCATCTTCGGCTGCTTTTTGAGCTCTGTTATCTCCTGAAGCTATACCGATGCCCATGAGAGCTGTACCGGCATTGGACATGATGGTTTTTACGTCGGCAAAGTCGACGTTGACTCTACCTGGTACGGTAATTAGATCAGAGATACCTCTGACACCTTGGGCTAGAACGGAGTCGGCCACCTTAAAGGCTTCGGTAAGTGGTAGGTCTTTTTTGGCTACCTCAAGTAACTTTTCATTGGGAATGACTATCAAGGTATCCACCGAGTCTTTTAGTTTTTCTATACCTTCTTCGGCGTTGATCATGCGTCTGGCACCCTCGAATGGGAACGGCTTGGTAACAACGGCAACCGTGAGAGCTCCGGTATCTTTAGCGATTCTAGCTATGACGTGAGCGGCTCCGGTACCAGTTCCCCCACCCTCACCACAGGTGATAAAGACCATGTCTGTACCTGTTAAAAGGTTTTTAATTTTCTCGGTTGATTCTTCTGCGGCAGCCTGACCTACATCTGGATTTGAGCCAGCACCCAAACCTTTGGTTAACTTCTCGCCTATTTGTAACTTAATATCGGCGTTACTTGCCAACAATGCCTGCATGTCTGTGTTGACGGCTATGAACTCTACGCCCTTTATGTCTCCATCGGTGACCATGTAGTTAACGGTGTTGTTGCCACTGCCACCCACACCCAAAACCTTGATTTTTGCAAATGAATTGATGTCCGGTCGGACTAATGCCATGAGTGGATGTTACAAGATATCAAAACAAAAGACAACTGGATTATGTGGAACAGGGTAATTTGATATAAAAAAATCCTCCAAGAGCTTTCTTGGAGGAGTGGGTATTATTAAAATGACTACTGATTCATGTAGTAAAGTGCGTAACAAGTTTCAATCTCTCTGGACTTTTTTATTTCTTCGTTGCGTCGATTGATTTCCCAGGCTGCATTTGGGTCAGTTGGAGCTAGTTTTACCAACTTTGTACGTGATAAGGATCTATAGTTAATTTTGGTCACGATTACCTCACTTAGTTGATCATAGTATCTAGAAATGTAGTTTGTGGAAATACATACTAGCCGGATTGATAATCTATTACCCTAATCAACACATCAAGGGCAAAGAACCCTGCTTCTGTTACTAATATCATATGAACCTCCTGAGGGTTATAAGAATCAGATTGTAAATTTGCTAGAGACGAATATTGATTATTATACCAAAAATACGGTTATGGGGTGTTATTGGGTACGGGAGACAGTAGGGGTACGACCCTCCCTCGATTCGATGATCGAGAGGGCCCGTGGCTGTAGCCACTCCTTTTAGGGTCGGACCCCTTGACTCTAGGGCATGAGAGACTTGAAGAAGTCGGAGGCTTTTTTGGAGATGTCTTTGAAGGGAAGTTTTTTCAAGATGTTGTCTATCTTGAAGCTAGTGGGGATGGTTGAGCTGTGGTGCTGGTATCCATAAAGAACTAAGCCTACGGCGGTGGCGTATTCTGGAGAGTCAATTTCTTCTGTTAATCCTGCAAGTCCGGTGGGCTTACTTAAACGTACAGGTAACTGGAGTACACGTTTGCATGACTCCACAGCACCAATGGTAAGTGAACCACCACCTAAGAGAACAATACCTGAAGGAGCTTGACCGGCAAAGCCTGATTTTCTAATTACCCCACCCACTAAGGTGAAGATTTCGTTTAGTCTGGGTTTAATAATACCTTCGGCGAGTGTCTTTTTGGAGACGTTTTTGATTTCTTCTTTTACGCCAATTTTTGCTAGGTTTATTTCGTCTTGTTTACCTAGATCCCTTTGGGTGGTTGAGACGTGGTGTTTTATTTTCTCGGCGCTGTCAATGCTGACCATTAATCCTAAGGCTAAGTCGTCGGTTATTTTCCTGGCTCCTAAAGGAATAACACTTGAGTAACTGCAAGCTGAGTCGACAAAGATGGTTACGTTGGTGACACCAGCTCCTATGTCTACCGAGATGACTCCTAATTCTTTCTCTGTATCGGTGATGGTTGAAAGAGCTGAGGCTAGACCGGAGTAGACTGTGTTTTCTACACTGACTCCAATTTCTCCTACAGCTTTTACAGTATTTTTTATGGCCGTGGCTGAACCGGTGATGATGTGGGCTTCCGTTTCTAGCCTGATACCTGACATGCCGATTGGATCCTTGATACCTTTTTGAGTGTCGACCGTGAACTCACGAGGTAAGACGTGCATGATATATCTTGAGGAAGGTAAGGATACAGCTTTGGCTGCCTCTATGGCTCTGAATATATCCTCTGAGGTGATCTCACCTTCTGGTTCGGTAACTGCGACGACACCTTGACTGTTTTGGGACTTAATTTGAGAACCAGAGATAGAAACGGAGGCTGAGTTAATGTTGAAACCGGCCATACGTTCTGCCGCCTCAACACAGTCGGTGACCGAACTGACTACCTCTTCTATATTCACAATTGTTCCGGCGTTGTTTCTACTTCTACCCATTCCCCTACTAGGCAAGGTAGCTACACCTACCACGTTTATTTTTTCCGAGTCGGTTGAAGGTTTGGTAATTAAGCAAGTGATTTTGCTTGTACCGATGTCTATAGCGTTTATTCCAGTTGTTTTTACCATAATAATTATCTAATGACTGGGTGTTTGTACCTTAAGTCTATTATTTTAATACCCTCCTTAATTTTAGCGAGTCCGGGGATAGCTTGTAAAGCTTTTGTTAGTTCTTCCATAGATGAGTTTGAGTTTATGATGATATCTGGCAGGTTTGAGCTTTTAATGTATAGACCGTCTTGTATTTGATATCCTTTAGTAATTGGTAACACACGATTAATGGTGGATATAAGTATAAAGATTTGTTTGAGTTTTTGTTGATCAAGTTTTTCCGAAAACAACAGCCTTATGGCAGACTCACTTTCTCCCGAGATTAACTCCCCGTTAGGAAATAAATTGAAAGTTTGTCCTGACAAAGTACTGGTAAAGTTGTCTAGTTCCATTATGGGTGATTTAAGATCGGCCGAACGAGAACTGTTTAAGGAAAGTGTGGGTTCTAGAAAATTTAGATAGGTGGTAACCGGTATGGGCTCTGTTGGTGTAGTAACTAGATTTAATTTTCCAGGAAGGGTCAGCTCTAACTCTACTTGACTGGTGGGAGATATTTCCTTAAGAGAAGCAATTATTTTCTTTTTGTTTATCGAGAACAAGGATTTTCCTTTTTGTGTTTCTAATAAACTAATGATGTTGTCTTGACAGATAGAGCCAGTTGGAGTTTGGCATGAGACACTGTTTACGGTAAAGATGAGTTGATGGGTTATGAGTAGGAAAGCCACAACCGAGAGAATGATAGCTATTAACCTTCCTCCTTTTATTTGAGTTTGATAACGACGGGCTGTTTTCTTTGAAAACCTGTTAGACCATTTCATTGAAGATTTTTATGATTCTTTGTGTAGCATTGGTAATTAAGGTTTTGGAAACTGGGTTGAGTTTTTGCTCATCAAGCTTTTTAATGGCAGACATCAAGGTCTTTGGAGTTAAATTCTCTTCTTGTAAGGTTAGACTTGTGGTGCTTTTGGATGCTAGTTTGGCATTTAGAAATTGTTCGTTGTGAGAGACCCAAGGAATGGGGATAAATATGACTCTTTTGCCTAAAAGACATAGCTCATAAGTGGTATGAGCTCCAGCCCTGCTGATGACTAAATGAGCTGATTTTAGATAGTTGGCGGCGTCGTTTGAAAAGAAGTAAGGAGCATGGATGTAGCGGTTGGAGTTCTTCCCCAGAGAGTTTTTGAGTCTTCTGGCTTTGCTGACGTCCTGGGTTTTCGTATTGGCACCAGTTTGGTGAACCACCGTGTATTTTTTCACTAATTTGGGAATGAGAGGAAAGACGCTGGAGTTGATTATGTGAGAGCCTTGCTTACCACAAGTAATGTAGAGAAGTTTGGGTTTGAAGTTGGTTTTTTTAAGTCTTCCCAACAACTTTTTCTTTAAAGGCAAGCCAACTACATAGGTTTTATTTTTGGGGAAATTTTTCCTGGATGATTGATGAGTAAGTAGTATTTTCTTTACAAATGGAGATATAGCTCTATTAGCCCAACCTGCAGTAACGGTTTGCTCGTGAGTGATTGAAGGGATTCCTAAGATCCAACCGGTTATTACAACAGGAACTGCTATGAACCCCCCTGAAGAAAAGATTAGATCCGGCTTAAATTTTAAAAGATATGAAAATGACTGAATGAAGCCTAAAAAGACCTTTAGGTATTCTAATGGATTACCTTGCTTGTATACCTTACCTGTCTTTAACTCTAAAAACCTAACTTTGTTTTTAACAACCTCTTTGTACTCTGCTGAGAGACTTTTGTCTCCTTTACTTGCAAACTTATGCCCTATCCAGATGACTTCGTAGCCTGTTTTTCTAGCCTCTAGGGCTACTTCTAAGCCTGAGTTATGGTGACCGCCGGTAAAGACAATTGTTTTCTTTTTCATTTTGTTTTTGCTATGTTAGCTAGTAATCCTAAAGATATGTAAGTGGTAATAAGAGAAGATCCTCCGTAAGAGATAAAAGGTAAGGGCATGCCTGTAAGGGGTAGTAAAGCCACCATAGCCCCTAGGTTAACAAAAATTTGGGTCAGGAGCAACAAAGTCAGTCCTGATGCCAATAATCTTTGATAGTGGGAACTTGAATAATTGGCTATTTTAAAGGCAGTGAGTATAAAAAGGGTGAAAAGGGACAGTAGGATCATACTACCTATGAAACCTAACTCTTCCCCTACAACTACAAAGATAGAGTCGGTGGTAGATTCGGGAAGATAAGCATATTTCTGTCTAGACTTGCCTAAACCAACTCCTGAAAAACCACCAGAACCTAAGCCAATTAAGACTTGGTTTATGTGATAGGAAGAACCAAGAGGATCTTGGGTGGGATCTAGGAACGTTTGTAATCGACGAAGACGATAAGGAGAGGCAAATATCAAGATGGCCACCAAAACAGAAAGTAGAACTGAAAAATATGAGAGATCCTTGAGGTTGGCACCTGATAGATAGTAAAGAGAAAAGGCAGAAGCGATTATTACTGAGGCGGTACCAAGATCGGGCTGAAGCATAACTAGACCTAAGCTTGAAAGAATAAGAAACAAAAAGGCTTTTAGAGGTTTTGGTTTCTCTAGCCACGAGGCAAGATACATAATTATAGAAAGCTTAAATATCTCAGAAGGTTGAATGCCGATAGGTCCTAGACTTAGCCATCTTCTGGCCCCTTGAAGTTTGCTGCCTACTCCCGGTATTAAAACTAAAAGCATTAAAAAAAGTGATAGAAAAAATAGTGAGGTAGTGAATTTTTTAATTAATTCAATGCTGATGTTTTGCATCACAAAAAACAGAAATATCCCTAGAATCAACCAAACCATCTGGTTTTTGACAAAATGGTACTTGTTACCAAAATCTGTGATTCCCTCTATTGCCGAAGAGTTATATATTGCTATTAGACCCATGATTGAGAGACCAAGACCTAGAAGAAAGATGCGTAGAGAAAGATTCTTAGGTTGTGATCTAGTCACTTTTTTAAACTACGTTTAACCCAACCCTATTCTCTAAAGTTTCTAACCTATTTCCATATTCATCCATTTTCTCTGCTTGGTGATCGGTCACTTGATCTAATTTTCTTTCTACTCTACTTAGACCAGCTTCTAGACTATAAATTTTCTTGACATTTCTATCAATTTTCTTGGCATTTCTATCAATTTTCTTGGCATTTATATCAATTTTCTGATCTAACCCTTCTAAAACTGGAATAACTACTTGATTTATACCCTCTACTACTCCGTCTATTACTGTCTTTTTTATCCAATTTTTGTCTTTTGGTGTTAATGCCATACATCTAATATATCACACCAAATAAACTAGCTTTTTTATAAAAAAAGAGCCAGGATCTGTCTATTAAGTTAGACAAAACCTGGCTGGAGTATAACTGAAAGATTTTTAAGATTTTAGTAATCTATTCATTCCTCTATATGAAATTCTAACATCCTCAGCTTCAGTCCCTCCGCTGAAACCAATATAGATATTGTTGTCTTCAAACTTGAAGGTGATACCACCCTCATAGGGAACTTCACCAAATAATAGTGGCCTATTCAGATGACCGCTATCTTCCTTGGTTGACAGCATAACGGCCAATTTAGACATGACTACCCCAAAGTAGTTTGTACCTATGTCCATTTCTCCCCTGGCAGAGTCTGGTTTGCGTTCTAGTTTTAAGACGCTAAATGTAATCTGAGGGTGAAAGTCGTGATCTCGCCAAACGAGAATAAAGGCTACCCCTTTTTCGATATCTAGTTCTTTTGCCATATCAAGCATTCCATCTATGGCCCTGATTTGTTTTTCTTTTCCTAGAAAAAGTAGATCAATATCGTCTATGCTAGTACCCATTGGTACCTCCTTATAAATGTGCAAAAGTTTAGTAAGACAGTATTAATATACTAGGTTGAGATTTATATTACTAGCTTAACGCCAGCCAAAGACCAAGAACTACTAACATTATGTTGGTAAGCCAAGCCCTTTGAACTATCTTTGGTTCTGGCCAACCCTTTTTCAAGAGCCAGTAGTGAATTGGAGCTATGGGCAATAATCTCTTGCCAAACAACTTGACCCAACCAATTTGTAGGACACTTGATAGGCCGTTAATTAGAAATGGAGAGCCAACTACTAAGAGAGCAAAGACCTTGCCTGTTAATAGACCGACCGTGGCAAAAGTTGCCCCAAATGCCAAGGCACCCACGTCGCCCATAAAGATACGAGCCGGATAGACATTGAAATATAGAAAGGCAATTAGACCGCCCAAAAGTAGGGCGATAAAGATGGAAAGAGGCACGTCTAGTATGGAGGTTGACAGCAGTAAGAATCCAAACAGAGAGATCATTAACAGCCCACCTGCCAGACCGTCCATACCGTCTGTTATGTTGACCGAGTTTGCAAATACTACCACTAGAAAGGCAGCTAAGATAATAAACCATGAACCAAAGGACACTACACCAAAGAAAGGAACATTTATTATGTCTATACCCAAATTGACATTTAGCAGAGTACCTATGGTTAGTCCCAAGACTATCTGGATCATGAATTTATAGCTTGTGCGAAGACCAGAATAACCATGTTGTCTGTCTAGCTCGAAAAAACCTACTACGTCGTCGTAAAGTCCGAGTAGACCAAAGGTAAGGAATGTAAAGAAAATTACATTAATTTCTTCATTTAAAGGATATACATGGGTGACCTCAATACCAACAATTTTAAGAGCGGGAACAATTAAACCAAAAAGCAAACTTACAAGAACCAAGACCAACAGTCCCCCACCCTCAGGAGTCCTGGCTTTTGAACGAATATGTTCGGAAGCAGCGTCTTTTTTATTGGACTGGATGGCTGACTTTTTTTTATAGAACTTTAACTTATAGAGGTAGTTAATGAAAGGAACAATGGCCAAAGCATGGACGGTAAAGGAGAATATTAGTATTCCAAGTAGTAGGCCCATTTTTAGATATTAATTATGTACTTTCCGAAAATGATAATAGCCACTAAAACTGAAACTATGGCTGATAACAAGACCATACCAGCAGAGACGTCTTTGGCTAGTTTTGCTTTGAGGTGATATTTGTCTGTTAAAAGATCCACTACTGACTCAATGGATGTGTTGATCATTTCGGATATTAAAACAAAGGATATAGTGAAGATAATGACTAGTTTTTCTGTTTGAGTTAGATTAAGGATAAAACTCAAGGTAATAGCTGTAATGGCTGCCAGGGAGTGAATTTTAAAGTTTGGTTGAGTTTTGAAGGTGTAGACAATACCGTTAAAGGCATTTTTAAAAGAAATTGTATGTTTTTTTAGTATTGTCACAGGTATATTTTAGCAGATAGACTCAGATACCACTAAGGACAGACCCTCCCTCGGCCCATTGGCCGAGAGGACCCGACCCGCCGGTATCGGACGGATTTCCTTTTAGGGTCTGACCTTTTTTCAGAGGATTAGTTGGTTTAGAATATCAAACCAGAGAGGTGCGGCTGTTTCAGAGCCCTATGGGGCAAAAAACCATCACCTGCACCAACCCAAAAGCCTGAAACTTCGCCAGTTTCTTTGTTAGGGGTATCTACTTGTGGGTCCTGTTCATCACGTTACACGCCACTTTTGGATCTTAGGCGTGTATTAGGCGCACTAGAGTGTCTCTAAAACGGCTCCTGCATAGTGGTTCTTGAGGATTGGCTTAAGATGTTTCTTCATGTATTGGGTATGATAATTAGCTCGGACATTGTTGTACAGGGAACCCCAATAGAAAATGACTATGATATAGTAACTTTATAAATGGATAATAACCCAGAAAAAAAACAACCAGAACGAAGATCTGTTAGTGAAGTCAGGAGTGAAGTTAGAGCAGGTATGGGAGATGCTTTTAATAAAAAAACAAGAGAAGCTATGATTGAATGGAAAACGTTTTTGAGAGTTGAACCAGAAAGCATTACTCAAGACTTAGTAAAGAGCTGGATCACTTTGCACGAAGCAGATTACAGAGAAAGAGCTACACAAGAACTGTCAAGTTCTGAAATCTCATATTTGACTACGTTTTATTACAGTGAATGGGAAAGAACTAATGATGCCCTAAAGGGGATTAATGGAGAAGGCCCTGTGTCAAAGACGATTGATTACTTAAGACAGGAAGCAACCAAATGGGGCGATGAAGCACGTAGTACTAAAAAAAAGATTGATGAGGGAGGGATTTTGGATGTGGATTTTTTAGCTAAAGTTGATACGATGAAATCACAAGTTGGCGTATGGGAGAATATTGAAGAGCGCTTGATTAAGGCGGCAAATCTGTTTGAAAATTCTCCAAAGTTTGAGATGGGTAAGTAGTTTTTATGTCACTACTACCCCGACATAGTTATCATTGTAGTTTGATAGCATGAGATGTTTCTGCATTTACTTGGCTTCATAATTAGTCCGAACATCGTTGCATAAGGGACCCAAATAGTGATATATTCTATTTAGTTCCCCTTCCATCAGCTCACACGAACCATAAACAGTAATATTTGCTAAACTTAATTCATGGAACCTCAAACCAACGACAATCTGACACAACTACCACTAGCTACTTCAGCATTACCCAAAAAAAACAACACCTTCTTAATCATTATCTTTAGCACTCTTCTACTAGGATTCTTTGGAAGCACCACCTATCTTGCCTACCAAAACAACCTTCTTAAGCAAGAGATTCTTTCACTTCAACAACAAACAGACTTACCTACTCCAACAGCAACCCTAACCCCCACTTCATCACCAACACCTGATCCAACGGCAGATTGGAAAACATATCAAAGCCCGCGCCACAACTACACTTTCTCATATCCATCTGATTGGTTCCTCAATGCTTGGGATGAAACAAATGAGCAACTATTAACAGGCACCCACACTATACAAAATTATGATCCAAATGATATCGAAAACTTCATGGACCACGGTATTGTTGATTGGAATGCTTTTATTGGAAATAATGAAGCATTTAAACTAGATATCACCTTACTTTCTGATCCAACAATGATTGCTCAATCTCTACAGTCAAACAGAGAAAACATCGAACAAATTACAGACCATAATATTACTATTCTTAAAAAACGACCTTCTGTATATCGACCAAAAGAAGTTGGACCAGGGCCAGCACAAGACCTAGTTCTTTTAGATGTTGAGTTAAAAACCAACACCCATCTCTTCATCGGAATATATGGATTCCATATTAATGATCCAGATTTACTCAGGACTACTTCTTGGGAAACCATCAACAAAATCCTCTCCACCTTCAAATTCATAGAATAACAAAATACCCCATACATCAACCTGTTTCAACCATTTGCTCGCAGGATGGGACGATTTTAGAACTTCCGAAAGACTAACTATGATTGGACTTAGAGAGTTGTGAGTTATTTAAAATAAAATATCTAATGCTATTGTATTAAGGTTGTTGGATTTATTTTTAGGTCTTCTAAGTTGACCTTGCGATAAACAAACTCAATCATTGGTGCTTTTTCCCAATTATTAATGATTGAATCATTAATATATTTCCCATAGGTGTCCCTTTGTTGTATGGGTATGGTTCCAGTAGAGATTTGTCTTGGGCGAATTTCTATTATGCTTATAATATTATCTGCGGAAATTTTCCCTTCAATTCCTACTTCAGAGTTGTTATCAGCTTGATCTATGGACTGAGAGAATTCCTTGGATAGAGAAACAATGTAATTTGAATGACCAAAACCAGGTTGGCGAGCGGCTGGTATACGACCAGGTTTCTCTGCATAATTTTTGGCTTCTGACAAAAGAGATGTAAAAAATGTCTTAGATTCATCTCCAGCTATATCAACTACTCTATCTCCTTTTGATTGTATAAACCCTGATTCAACAATGTCTTTTAGCTCTCCTTCAGTTATGCCTCTATGCAAATCACCTTCTGATGAAGGAAATACATCTGAAAAACCGTTGGCTATTACTTCCTGATCAATATAAGCCCCATCCTCTTTACTAACATCTTTTGTCATCTTAGGTTTGAGGAGTATTTGAGATTCACCTATTATCAATTCCCAGCCTGGATTTTGTTTTAGTGAATCTAAGTCAGATTGTATAAGGGGAGGAGAGTTTTGTTCTAGCATTGAAAAACTTATCTTGTCAATGCTATTAGACTTTTCTGCCTTAGTTTTGATAATTTTATCTTCTTCTTTACTCAGCCCATCACTTTCTTCTAAGCTTTTGGCTTCTAGCTTTTGTTTATCACTAGTTTCTTGTTCATTCACTTGAGGGGGACTAATTTCTGTCATAGTTCTTTCCATAAAAAAAAGCAAGCTGTTTTTAAATTTTATTCCATAGGTGTTTTATCTAACATCCACAATAATTACTTTACATTAAAATTGTAGTGAAGTAAAATTATTTATCTGTGATCAGGATGCCATGTAATGTTATTGTTATTTATGATATGCTTTCTTTAAATAAGAAAGGGTTTAGATGGCAGAGAAAAGTAATGAAGTAGAATATCAAGTTGCAGATTTAGAAAAAGAAATTGTAGATTTTATAGATACTCACAAGCAAGACGTAGGAAATTATCCAATTCTTTTATTAAAAAAATTAGGAACATTACTTGATGTAGAATTTAAACCATTAGAAATTTCTTCTCATCAGCAAAGCATGGAGCGTGCATTTAAGGGTAAACAACATTATCCGATGCAAACAAAAGAGCGAGTATTAAGTAAAAGAGTCAAGGTTACTGACTCTAAAGATCCAAATGCTTTTGTTAGTGAATGGATATTTACTCAAGGGAAATGGTTAGGAGTGGAAAGAAAACGAAAGATGTCTCCGGAGCTTGGTCCAATAAACGTTTTAACAGCCGAACAATATGATAAATTTACTTCTATGATGGAAGCAATTGCTGATGATTTGGAAAGAGTTTTTTCAGGAAATGAATAAATAGCGGATCCGTATTTAAGTTGGGGTTTTTCAAGGTTACCAAGTCTGAGCTGATGAAAATGAAAGCTAGGTTTTCTATAGTAATTAGTACTATCTGAGTCAATTTATCTAATAGGCACAGATATAAAAGGATTATAAATATTAAGCAGGAAGAGTAGAAGGCTACCCTTCCTGCTTTGATGTCGGTTATGGAACAATGATCTCAATGGTTTTATCACATTGAGGCCAGGCGCTATTTGGCCCTCCAACAAGTGTGCACTCAATCCAGGAATAATCCGGGTTTGATACTCTAATTCTTGTGGGTTGTCGAGAAGTGGTGGCGGGGGTGGACTGAGGCGTTGTCAAAACAATTTCTGGTTCTGGCAACTGATACTTTTGTAAAAAGTACTTAGTCTCCCCTGGTCCAACGCTAAGACTAGCGCTTTCTGAAAGGATGGTTGCTGAAGAGCTAGATGAGGATACTCTAAATATGTACCTTCCTCCTATCACGTCTCCAACAAAATAACGGATTTCTATTCCTCCATCACTTTTGACATGATGCCATGGACTGTATTCAGGGCAATTCTCCACTGCATAACCTAAACTAATTAGGTTGGCACACTCTTTTTGACCAATTTGAGCATTTAAAGCTGCTTTTTCAGCAGCTTGTTTAGCTCTCATCTCCGCTCGTTCAATATCGAGCTCGCTATTTCTTATGCTTATTGCAAGTGCAACAGCAGAAATGAACAAAACAGAGATTATAAAAGCAATTTCCCAACCGTCTAGTTTTGAGAGCAGAGTACGAGCTTTTTTAATTGCTCTTGGGAATGTTTCCTTACCAATTTCAATTTCGATTTTCATTTTTCCTACTCCTTATTTGGGTTGATTTAGACTTGCAGATTTTGTGCACCAATATTTTTGTTAAATTGATACACAAAATCTGCAAGTTTTAAATCGCCATTTATTGAGGAGATATTTAACCGACATATCAAGGTGCTGTAAATAATTCATGCTTTGGAAACTATTTCCTAACTGTAGTTAATTACACACCAATTATATCTTATAGGGCTTTTATTGTCAATGATTAAATAAGAAGATATACTTGTATAATCCAAGCCGTTTCGATCCATTTTTCTTCATCAAAAACCCACTTTTAGATTCGTTAAAATGTATTGTTGGCATATTAGCGTACAACTTATATTATACGACTTCCCACCCTTGTCAGCCTTTGGCTGAAGATTATTTACAATCCTAAGCGCAGTCTAGGACACGAACCACTTTTGGTGTTTATGCATAAAAAAACCTAGGTATATTCGAGGAACATACCTAGGAGTAAAGACAAGGTGATTAATCTTAGTTGTTTAACATAAAACTGATGATAAGAAACAAGACGAAAAGACCCAACATAAAACCAGCGTCGTATCTGATTCCATTGTTATGAACTTCATAAAGGCCTAAATTCTCGCCAGTAAGACTACCAAGGAAACCAAATATAATGGTGAAACCGTCAATAATTCCATCACCAAAACCGTTAACTCTTCCTGTTTCTTCTACTGGAGTACCCACCAGGGGATTAGGCGTAGCGCAGGCTGATAAGAGTATTACAACAAGAAGAGAAACTAAGATTAAAGCGTATTTGTTTCGAGTTTTCATTTGATCCTCCTTGGATCTTGGAAAAAAGATCAGATTAGTTAAAGTACTGTAATTTGGTATTGTATCAAATTACAGCTGAAAGTGAATCTATAGGATTAGTTGGTTTAGAATATCAAACCAGAGAGGGGCCGCAGTTTCTGAGCCCCACGGAGAGGTGGTGGGTTCGGTTAAGGTTACCAGCATGGTGTAGGTTGGGTTGTAAGCTGGGAAGTAACCTATGAAGCTAGTGATGGTTTTTTCTTTGTCGTATTTTCCACCTATAGGTATCTGAGCTGTTCCTGTTTTACCAGCGATTGGTAGACCTTCTGGTTTGGGCCAGTTTAGTTTGCTTTGATTAACCACCTCTACCAACATTTGAGTTGTTTGCAAAATAGTTTCTTTTTCTAGTATTTTTGTTGACTCCTTTGTTGATTCTTGTTTTTGACCGACGCTTTCTACAAGAGTTGGTTTAATTATCATCCCGTTGTTTGCCAAAGCATTAAAGGCCGTTAAGAGCTGAATTCTTGTAACAGCAATTCCTTGACCAAATGAGTTGGTGGCTAGATCAATTTCTCTGAAACTACTGCCTTTTTTCAAGTTACTGGTGGTTTCTTCTTGAAGCTCGATTCCCGTTTTGGCGTCAAATCCAAAATCATTTAGGGTTTCAAGAAAGTTTTCTTTACCTAATTTTCTTGATACATAAACCATACCTGTGTTATCTGAGTTAACCAATATATCGATCATGTTTGAGTCTTTGTGATAGTTTTCATCCCAGGTCTTTATGCTGTACTTACCTATGATTACCGGCCCAGTGCAGATATCGCATCTTGAGTCTTTGTCTATGACTTTTTTGTCTAGAGCTGAAGCCATAATTAAAGGCTTGAAAACAGAACCCGGCTCAAAGAGACTGGCTATTACCGGGTTATTGTACCAATCTTTGTTGAAGTCTGGATAGCTACCTGGGTCGTAGTTAGGGAAACTTGCCAGGACTCTTATTTTTCCTGTTTTGGTTTCTATAACGGTGGCGGTTCCTGATCGAGCACCATACTTGGTGATACCTTCCTTTAGAAGGTTCTCGACTATAAACTGTTTGGACTTATCTATGGTGGTGGTGATGGAGTTTCCGTTTTGGCTTTGAAGAAGCTGATAGTTACCTATTAGTATAGGGTTGCCGTAGGCATCTTGCTCACCCCTTACTTTGCCTGAGCGCCCTTTTAGTTGACGATCAAAAAAACCTTCTAGACCAAAGTAACCCTGTTCTTGCCCAGCTAAGTCTTTTCCAACAAAGCCTAGTATGTGAGCTGAGAGAGAGCTTTCTGGGTAGTAACGTAAGTACTCTGGTTCAAAGTCTAAGCCTTTTAAGTTTTGACTATCAATTAACTCTTTTTGTTCTGGAGTTAAGTAGTGCTTTATGGAGATCCAGTTGGAGGAGAGTGTAAGTCTTTCGTTAAGAAAGGTCTTTATTTTTTCTAGCATGTCTTCTTTGGTTATGATTTTAGCCCCAGGACTTGCGGGGGGGGGATCGCTAACGAGAATAGGGGCTAGTTTCTCGGTAATCTCACCAAGTGAGCCTTCCATTAGTGGTTTATAAAGATAGAGATGATAGAGATTTTTAGTACCGGCAAGAAGCTCACCGTTGGTATCAAACACATCACCCCTCCTGGCCCTTAAGACGCTAACGGAGCTGTGTTGGCGGTTGGCTTTGATGGTTAGTTGTGGACCTCTGATAATTTGCCAGTAGAAGAGCCGGATTAAAATAATAACAAATATTAAAGGGGAGAGATTGGTGATTAGTTTAAGTCTAAAGCGAGTGAGCTTTTGATCATTCTGGATCATGGATAGATTGTATCTGGTTTGTTGGCTACCAAACTAGATGCAGTTACTATGCTGATTTCTTGAATGCGTTTGAATCCTTTTGCTTTTCCTATCTCTTGAATATATGACAGATTACTGTATTGATTTACTTCGAGCTCTAGTTGTTGATTCTCCTTTTTTAAGCTTTCAGAGTTTTGGTAAAGAGTGTTGATTTCTATACCCTTGGTTGCCAAGGCATTAGTACTAACCAGGTTGGTGATCGCCATAAAAGCTATGGCTATGTACAAAGCTAGATTTAGTTTTTTTATGTTCATTTTGTTTTTATATCTTTTTAAAGAGTCTTAGTAGTGCACTTCTGACTCTTGGATTATTGTTAATCTCTTCAGCTTCTGGCTTTAGAGGTTTCTTGTAAATAACGCTTAAGGTATTTTCTTCTTGTACTTTTCTACCAAATGTTTTGATTAGCTTGTCTTCACCTGAATGAAAGGAAATGATGCCTAGTAGTCCATCTTTTTTTAACAAACTCGGAAGCTGAGGTAGAGTCTTTTGAATGACTTCTCTTTCTAGGTTGACGGCCATTCTAAGAGCCATAAAGGTTTGAGTTGCGGGGTGAGTTTTTTTATATTTTTCCTTTTTTACTCTTGAGACTAAATTAGCTAGTTGTTCTCCTGTTTCGATTGGAGTTATTTTTCTAGTTGCAACTATTGCCTTAGCAATTTGCTTGGCTTTGGGTTCGTCTGCTAAATGGAGTATCTGCTCTAGTTCTTTTGGTCCTAGGGCGGCTAGTAGGTCTTTTGCTGTCACACCTAAATTTTTGTCTAGTCTCATGTCTAGAGAGTTACTAGAGGTGAAGCTAAATCCTCTTTCGGGAGATAAAACTTGATATTGGGAAGGGCCTAAGTCTATTAATATGCCGTTGAATTGCTTTATGTCTAGGTCTTTTATGGAGTTGGAGACGTTGGTAAAGTTTGAGTTAATGATTGTCCAGTTTTTCGCTAAGACTTCGGGGATGAAGCTTTTGGCTCTTTCTATGGCCTCTGGATCGATGTCGAAGCTAGTTACCTTAGCTCCTGCTTCTAGGGCCTCTTGTGTGTGTCCCCCATCCCCCAAGGTTAGATCTAGAAATAGGTCACCTGGTTTAAGATTAAAGATTTTAGCTATTTGACCTTTAAAAGCTGAGTTGTGTCTTGGTATCATATGTTTTTTAAATACCTAAATTAATAAGTTCCTGGTCTACTGGAACCTGACGCGTTATTTTTTCAAGGTGCTTGTGGTAGTGGTCCCTATCCCAGATTTCTGCCCGGGTTAGAGCTCCAGCTACCACGACTTGTTTTTTTAACTTGGCTTGTACTTTCAAGTGTTCCGGTATCAAGGTTCTGCCCTGACTGTCTAGATTGAGTTCTGTGGCTGACTGAACTAGGAGTCGGGTGAACTGTCTGGCTGAAGGATTGGTTAAGGGAAGAGAGGCTAATTTTTTGGAGAGCTCTTGCCAGTATGAGGCGGGGAAAAGAAATAGGCATCCATCTAGCCCCCAGGTTATCACGCCACCAGACTTGAGATTGGACCTGAAGTCTTTCGGAATGGCTAGACGTCCTTTGGCTTCTAGATTGTGGTAGTGTCGTCCTATAAACATAATGCATAAGGCAGGTGTTGTATATTGGTGTATATATAATATTTTTATTTATGATATTTCACCACTTGTCACCACCTTTAAGTATCGTGAAAAAAACTTCCCATGTCAAGAGTCAAGTTTCACGAACGTGGAATAAGGCTAATAATACTTATGTGTAATAAGGTGTTTAGATATTAAAAGAGACTAAGTTTTACTTTAGTCAACAAGGAGACAATTAAATTAGTCGTGGGAATCTAAGTATAAATCTATTTTAGTTTCTGGGATAACTCTGTCCATTGCTTGAGACGAATGGTTAGACGCTTATCTGAGTCTATTATTTCCTTGGCTTGGGCAAGTGCTTTTTTAGACTCTTCAGGGTTGTCTTCATATAATATTGTTGCTAGCTTCATGTATGCTCCTGATACCCAGACGTTTTTTACGTAAGAATCCTCGTCTGTTTTTTCTAGATCAACTAGTGCTTCTTTTAGCCTATCTGCGGCTGATTTATCGCCAGCTTGGTACTGGCTGGCTGACAGGTGAATTTTTACGTCGGCTACCATAGAAGGACGATCATCTGACAAATTGCCAAGAGCTTCCTGATAGTACTTGGCGGCAGACTGATGATCTTTTAATTTGGCGTGAATTCTTCCCAAACCAAGTAAGGAAATGGCTAGCCCACTTTTATCTTTATTTAACCTGGCAACATCTACGGCTGTAGAAGCTGCTGACTTGGCTAAGACAAGATAAAGGCTGTCTTTGGTTTTATCATGAAGATGGATAAAGATGATCGATGTGGCTGAGTATGTTTCTGCGACCTTACCTAGATTAGCCTCTTCTTGAAAAGCAACGATAGCTTTGTCTGAAGAAATTAAGGATTCTAGATAATCCTCTGATTCTCTTTGATTGTTAGTATCTGATAAGAACTCTTGACCTTTAGACATATGAATTATTGTAATTAATAGTATTAATTATTCAGACAGCAAGACTATTGGACCTAAAATATAAAAGGTGTGGGTTTCCTCTGTGCCTTTGAGGTCATCTCTTACTATCTCTACTACTTGTTTTCTTGGGACCTTGTTTAGGCTAATGGTGACTGTTGTGTCTGTGATGGTGGCATCAAGCTCTTGATAGGTTGAACCGTTGAACAACATGGCTTTACCTATACCTTTCTTTCTGATCTCCAACTCTCCTTTAATGGCTTTGTTGTTGGTGGAAGTGATGGCGATTGGATAAAGTTCCATATTCCCCTCTATCTTCTCTGGTAATCCCAAGGTGTTTAGGAGTAGTTCCCCACTTGGGTCGCCCTTTGGGGTGTAGGTAACTCTGCCGTCGGTAGTTACGGTTTCCCCATCTACAAAAGAGTAGTCCCCTTTTAGGACATGAATGTCTGATTCACCTTCTATTTTTAGTTTCAGCTTTAGGGAACCAGAGATGAGTTCTTTGTCGAAGCTACATTTACCCCCAGCTGAACAACTTCCTAAGAGAAAGGCTTTGGTATAAGGATCTTTTATGGGGGCCTCTAGAGTGCTTCTAGCGCCTTTAAGTAAGTCTCCTGATAGGTACTCCAAGTCTACCGTGGCTCCGTTTATGCTTTTGGTGTTCTCAAGATAAAGGGCGAGAAGTTTGCCAGTGGAGTGGCCTGATAGAACGGTGAAGGGTCTTTTGTCTAGATCCAGCTGATTAATTACCAGACGAGTTCCAGCTGTCTCTTGATCTTCAATTGAATTTGAAGAGTTTTTATTGTTTTTGGACTTAATGACAAAGAAGGCTGTTAATAGAACCAACAAGGCTATTACTATTGGAAGTATTTTTTTCATTGTTTTTTTAAGTATTTAAGTAATTTATCAACACTAACTTTTTCTTGGACGGCTGTGTCTCTGTCTCTGACTGTAAGCTCACCTTTTTCTAAGGTATCAAAGTCTATGGTAACGCAGTAAGGAGTTCCGATCTCGTCTTGGCTAAAATACCTCTTACCAATATTTCCTCTTTGATCCCACTCGACTGTGAGACCTTCGCTTACAAGATTTTCAAAGACCTCTTTGGCTTTTGATATGAGCTCTGGTTTGTTACCTAAGAGAGGAAACACGGCTACTTGAACTGGAACTAGTGATTTATGAAGGCTAAGGTAAGTACGATTTTTTTGTTTGTCTTCTTTGTATGAGTCTAAAAGGAACATGAGGATAGCTCTGTCTACACCGGCAGATGTTTCTATGACCCAAGGGATTATTCTTGTACCGTCTGGTTCAAGATAGCCTAGGTTCTTACCTGAGTACTCGGAGTGTCTTTTTAGATCCCAGTCTCCCCTATTATGGACTCCTTCAAACTCTTTCCAACCTCCAAAAGGAGTGTTGTACTCGATGTCTTCTGCGGCTAGAGCATAGTGAGCCTTTTCGTCTTCTTCATGTTCTCTAAATCTTAATTTTTCCTTGTTGATACCTAAGTTTAGATACCAGTTTAGCCTTTGTTCTTTCCAATACTCAAATGTTTCTTTAGCTATCTGTTTGTCTGGAGGGATGAAAAACTGCATTTCCATTTGCTCAAACTCTCGGGTTCTAAAGATGAAATTTTTAGGAGTAATCTCGTTTCTAAAGGCCTTACCTATTTGGCCTATACCAAAGGGAATCTGTTGTCTGGTGGAGTTTAAAACGTTTTGGAAGTTTAGGTAGATCCCTTGGCAGGTTTCACCTCTTAAATATGCCTTTGACTTGTCCTCATCTGTAACCCCCATTTTGGCTTCTACTAAAAGGTTAAAGTTTTTCTCTTCTGTTAGATCTCCACCGCAATCTGGACAGTTAGTTTTACCTTGTTCTGTTAGGTGGTCTGACCTAAAACGATGATTGCATTTTTTACACTCTACTAGAGGATCTGAGAAACCTTCTATGTGACCAGAAGCTTCCCAGGTTTTGGGGTGCATGAAGATAGCCGAGTCTAGACCAACCACGTTTTGTCTCTTTTTAACCATTTCATCCCACCAAGCTTTTTTGACGTTGTTTTTTAACTCTACTCCTCTTGGACCGTAGTCATAGACGCTAGCATAGCCACCATAAATTTCTGATGATGGATAGACAAAGCCCCTGCGCTTGGCTAAAGCAATTATCTTTTCTAAGGTTTTTTCGTCTGCCATAAAAGATATTGTAACTTAAAACTATAGAAGGTGGCGTGATTTGATTTTTTTGGAGGTTATATTCTCAAGATGACTCATGATGGCTTGAGGTGTCTTTTCTTTTGGTTCTGGGAAACCTAGGTGACGGAGAAGGTATAGCTGAAAGTCTGTTGAAAGCTTGCGGGAGTTATTGGTATTTTTGATCTTATTTAAGTGATATAGATAATTTTTTAAGGAGATGAAAAGTTCTTGATCTGGCTGTTCTGGAGCCAAAAGAGAGTTTAGGATTTCAACTAAGTAAAAGGAGGTACGAGCCATTTTAAGATTGTTTTTTAAGTTTAAGTGAGGCTCTATTACCTCTGCTTGAGTTAGTATCTGTGGAGAGCGGCCCCTGGCCACCTGGAATTTAACCAAGTTTAGTAAGTCTAGGTGAGGGGCTTTCTTGGAGGTTATGCGTCTAACTCCCTTGGCAATTAGACTTACGAGACCGTGTTCTTTCGTGACAAGATCTACAAAACGGTCTGCCTCACCAAAGTTTGTGACCCTGATTACAATTCCAACATCTGAATAGGTTTTGTTCATTAAGCTTAAAGAGAAAGAGTGGTGTCGGTGGACAGATCTAGTTCTTGCTCTAGGCCGTTGAAGATTATGTTGTGCTTAATGGTAGACTTGCCAGGTTGTTTTTGAATAAGAAGCTGGTAGGTGTCTGTGTTTATGTTGGGTAACTCGTATTTAAAGACTAGCTTACTTGATGACTCTGGCCTCATGGTAAAGAAAGCAGAGAAATAGGTTTTATCTAGTTCTTCACCGGTTTCGGCTTCGTCTTCTGAGCCGACGACGTTAACAAGCTGGCTACCTTTTGGAACATAAAGCCTTACCCAATCTTTGTAGGTACCGTTTAAACAGAGTTGACCGGCTTCTAGATTGCAGTTACTGCCTTTATGGGGATTGTTGTAACTTAAGGTAACTGTTTTGGTGACTTTGCCTGCCTCTACTACTATTTCTTGCTCAACACTTCTTTCTAAGAACATGTCTGTTTTGGCACCACCGAAGTTGCTGTCGTTTACATGTAAGTAGTCGCCTTCGAAGGATTTAATTCTTCCGGCTGAGTTGAAGTCTTCGGCTATCTTTTGAGAGTCTTCATCTAAAAAGTACAGAAGCATGTGCTTTTCTTGAATTGAAGATAGAAGAGAGTTTAAAAGCTCTGGCCATACATGTTTAGGACTACCCATAGCGTTGGCCATTAGTGAGTGCATTAAGGGCCCTAGAACGGCTTTTCTATCTAGCCTGATTTCGTAGGTTGGTCTGTCGGCTATTTCCTCAAGGGCGTAGACTACTTGAGGACAGTCGCAACGAGGGTCGATTTCTGAAGAGAAGTTACCCCAGCCACCAACGCCAATAGGACCAAGGATATCAAGAAATTTTACTGGTACGGATGTGTCTATAGCTATGATGCCGTCTATCTGCCTGGTACCTGGTGTGTCTCTGTAGGCTTCCATAAACTGATCCATGGATACCTTGAAGTCTGGTGAGAGGTTCATGTTTCTTAAGTTCCAACTTGATTCATTGAGATATTTTTTAATTGGATCTGGAGCTTTAAGATTACTGCTATAGCGGGCGTCTAGATTGTAAATATCGTATGAATTACCGGGTACCAATTTGCCTTGAGCCATGTCTAGATAGGCATAGGCAGTTAAGAATCCTCCGGTAGCTCTTAACTCTGCATCGTTTTGGAATAGCAGTAAGTATGTTTTGGCGTCTGGATTACCGAGAAGAGTTGGAAGTAGCTTGATTAAGGGTTTGGCTTGGGAGAAGAGCTGGACGGATTCGCTTAGAGTGGTTTGAACCGAGACCAATTTGGCTCTGACTTCTTTACCGGCAAAGGTTTTGGGGTATCTTTTGGGGTTGATGGAAGAGATGGCTTCACCAGCCTTAGCTAGCTCGGTAGTTATACCTTCAAGTTCTGGAGAGATTTTATCTAAGGTCTCGGCCATAAAGATAATTCTGTTCTCAATTGATTCGTCTTCCTTTTTTTCTAGTTGTTGTTCTGAATCTGACTTGAATCCTAAAAGATCAGAGTAAGGCTCTAAGGCGGTTGTTGTTAGGCTAGTTGCTTCGACTAACGAGGTGGAGGCGGTGATAGCGCTCTGTCCATCCTTGGTGTAGTTACCAAGGAAAGGAATTATTTTTGTCCAGGCGACTATTTTATATTTTTTATCAAGTGTTTCGATATCACTTTTTAAGGTTTCTATGGTTTGTTTGGCTGCAACTAGGTCTTTGTCTTGAAAGTTTTCCGTAAGAGTAGTGACTGTACTGAAGGTAGCTTTTACTGGAGCTTTAAGGATGAGTCCACCGATAGCGGCAAAGATTCCACTGACTAAAATTAATCCTAAAAAGACTAGAAGGACTTTATAAAAAACCTTTAGTGATTTCGGAGACGATTTTTTGGTTTTTTCTATCATTGGTTCGGAGTTTATAGCATCTTCTTTGGAAGAAACTTGGTTCTCGTCGACATTGGAAGATTCGTTAAGTTTTGATTTTTTTGGCAGTTCCATTTTGTTATTTTACCACTTACTAATCATTGCAAATGGGGTTTTGAAGATTATGCTCAAATCTTCTAGTATAGATTGTCTTTTAGCATAGTCTGCGTCCATCTTGACTCTCTTGTTCCAGGGAATGTCGTTTCTTCCTGCAACCTGCCAAGGACCGGTTAGACCGGGTTTAACTGTTAGTGAAGAATCGATATGGCTTTGTACATTTTTACCGTAGCGTTTGAGAGCATCTTTGACCTCTATTTCACGAATAGGACGAGGACCCACTAAACTCATATCGCCTTTGAGAATATTAAAGACCTGTGGCATTTCGTCTATTGATGTTTGACGCAAAAATCTTCCTAGATTGGTAATTCTTGGATCGTCATCTATCTCTAGCTTCCAACCTGACTGACGAGCTTTGTTCGAAAGTTTGGTATTGCTCTTCCAAAAGCTATCAGCACCGTTTTTCATGGTGCGAAACTTATAAAGCTTAAATATTTTGCCATTTTTACCCATACGCTTCTGTGTAAAAAAGGACGGCCCTTTAGAGTCTAGAACTATAAGAATAGGAATGATAATCCAAATAGGTAGAAATAGGATTGCTAAGACTAGTGATGCAGCGATATCAATTAGCCTCTTAATTGGTTCGTAAGTAGAGTTCATACGAAATGAGTTAGTTTCTTTTCTTTAAGAAGCTTGACTAACTCTTTAACTTTTTCAGCCTTATCTTTATTGCAAATTAACAAGGCGTCTCCTGTATCTATTATGATTAGATTCTCAACGCCAACGGTGGCAATCAATTGATCGTCAAACTGAATTAGGTTGTTTTTTGAGTCTAGATTAATGTACCCACCTCCGTTTGAGCCGTAGCTTATGGCGACGTTACCTTGTTTGTCTTTTTTAGATAGATCATAAATAACTTTCCAGTCCCCTATATCATTCCAGCCAAAGTTACCAGGGATGACCACCATTTTTTTAGTTTTTTCGGATATGGCATAGTCGATTGAGTCCTCCCTGACCTTTCCATATTCTTCTTTTAGTACTTTCGTCTGATTCTTGGTGCCAACTGCTTGATAGACCTTGTAGATGTTCTTGTATATATCTGGAGCCAGGTCTTTAAACTCTTCTAAGACCAATCGAGCTGGGTAAACATAGTTGTTGGCATTCCAGAAGTAGTTCCCAGTTTTTATGAACTTTTTGGCATTGGCTAAATTTGGTTTTTCGGTGAAACCCTTCATTTGGTAGAGGGGAAATGAGTTAACATCTGACATTTTTTTACCAATGTGAATGTAGCCTAAGCCTGTATGAGGAAAGGTGGGCACAATGCCAACGGCAACCAACTTGTTCTGTTCGTGGGCAATCTTGGCTGCAGCCTTTAGGGTTCTTCTGTAGGCAGCTGGTTTTTGGATGAGGTGGTCTGTAGCTAGGTTAATGATGATGGCTTTTGGATCTCGCTTGTATATCCAAGCCGCAGCCACTCCCATGGCCATAGCGGTGTTTTTCTTTTCAGGTTCACCTATTATGTTTTTGTTGGGAATAAGAGGGATTTGCTTCTGAACTTCTCTCACGTAGCGTTCGTTGGTCATGACATAGACTCTTGAGAGAGGAACAATATCTCTAACTCTTTTTACGGTTTGTTGAAACAGTGTGAGTCTACTTAAGATGGATGCAAACTGTTTAGGTGTTTTGGTTCTGGATCTTGGCCAAAGACGTGTGCCGGTACCACCTGCCAAAAGGCAAACATATGTATGTTTTAGATACTCAGGTTTTTCCTGTGTTTTAGCCATAGTTCATCTACTTTATCACGAAAGCTAACAATAAATCTATTCTTTGAAAATAACTTAGCATTCTCGATACATTTTTTAGAAGTGATTTGATGATTTCCTGATTCAAATTTTGATATAGCTTCCTTTAAACATTTTGCTGTTTGATGTTTAAAAAAGATACCTGTTTGGTTGCCTATGACTGTATCTAAAGCACCACCTTTCCCTAAGGCTATTACCGGTGTCCCCGAGGCCTGAGCTTCTATAGGGACAAGGCCAAAGTCTTCGATTTGAGGGAAGATTACTGCCTTAGCATTTTGGTAAAGTTTGATTAATTCTTTGTCTGTTACCTGTCCTAAGAACTCTATATTTTTACCTGCGAGTTTTTTTAGATGCTTTAGTTCATGGCCAGTGCCAGCTACTTTTAAGGATAGGTTGGGTAGTTGTTTGAAGGCACTTATGGCCAGATCGGCTCGTTTGTACGACTCAAGGCGGCCAACTACTAGGTAGTATTCGCGTTTAGTGAGAGGAAGTGGTTTAGTTCTCAAGTAAAATTTGTTCTCTATTGGGGGATGAATTGCATCTGATGCTTGTTTGTAATACTTTTTTATCCTTGATTTAACTTCGTTAGAAATAGCTATATACCGATCTGGTCTTTTTGAAATGAGTAAGTCTGAAGCTTTAAAGTACTCCTTAGCAAACTTAGGTAAGATCTTCATCTTTATGTCCTGACTGTACTCGGTGACAGTTCCCCAGAAATATCTGGTTGGCGTAAGGCAGTAGCAAATATGTAGTGTTTCTGGTTTGGTGATGACCGCTTTGGCAAAATCGCTAGTAAGACTAATAACAACGTCAAAATTATCAAATTTAAAGGTTTCAAACATCATGGCTGATACTGGAGAAAGCCATTGATGTCTAGTCCTTAAGCATTTAAATATGTTAATTGGACTTGCAATAACTTCAAACTTATCTGCCCATTTGGAGGTTTTTGGATTGTGTACTAGTGTGTAAATGGGAGCATTAGGATAGATCTTTTTTAAGTTAGAAAGAAGTCTTTCTGCTCCGCCAAACTTATTTACTCTGTCGTAGACTATAGCAACCTTCATGACTTGTTGTTTTGAGTTACTGCTTGATTGTATGCTTTAAGTGTTTTTCTGGCTGTTTGCCCCCAAGTGAATTTCTTGACTCTTTTGAGGCCTTTTGCTTTCATGTCTTTTAGAATATCTCTGTCTTCCATTATTTGATCAAATCTTAATAAAAGACTGTCTTGATCATGTGGGTCAAAGAAAAGAGCTGCGTTGCCATACACCTCTGGTAAACAAGTGGCGTCTGACGAAAGTACCGGTAGGCCTACCGCCATGGCTTCAAGGCCTGTTAAACCAAAACCTTCTATGAGTGATGGTTGAACGAGAGCAAGAGCTTGTGAGTAAAGAATAGCTAGATCGCTGTCTGGCACGTAACCCAAGTAGTTGATGTTTTTAGCTTTGGTTAATCTATTTTCAAACACGCTTCTGGCACAGACGATGGCTAAGGTTAATTGATGTTTATGAGACAGGTTAAAACTTTTGATGGCCTTTATTAGAAAATCGACGTTCTTGTGGGGATACAGGTTACCGGTGTATATTACAAAGGGTTTTTTAAGATGATACTTATTTATGACGTTTTTGATGTCTTGCTGATATTTTGAGCTGTTGAGTTTTTTTCTTTTGAGCTTAATGGCTTTGTCGGCTGCCTCATAGGTGACGTGAACTTTTTTAGGATCAAGACTGTAGTTGTTGACAAGGTAATCTTGCCAGAACTTGCTTGGAGTGATTATGGCGGAGGATTTTTTTATGTTTAGGTAAACTACGAGTCTGTAAGCTAACTGCTTGATCCAGTAAACTCCAGCTGAGTGGGTGGTAGAGTCTTTTCCTGTAGAGATATGTTTTATAAGGTCGTGAATTGTTAGGATTGTTTTGCCAAAATATAGGGTTGGGGCGTTGAAGTGGGGTACGTGCAAGAGATCAAGTTTAGCTTTATTAAATACAATTGGATTTACGATTTGCTCTCTAACTGAGTAGATAGGTGTGGTTAGTTTCTGAAAAGAAAAGTTCTTTAGACCTTTTATGTCCTTTTTAATCTCTTCACTCCCAAAAATTATATAGGTATTCTTTTTATCAGCCTTTTCTAAGCTTAGGATCAGATTTTTGGTGTAGCGACCGATTCCAGTATGTTTTTGACCGTAAAGTCTGGCATCGATACCTATACGCATAGTTATTGTATTTATGTTAGTTTATGTTTTAAAACCCTGATTTTTCCGATTAGGGTTATTCCACTCAAGACTAGCCAGGTGACAACCTTGGGGTATTTATTGGTGTAGAACTTCTTGTAAAAAATCTTCATGGCATTGATTGAAGATTGAGCAACCTTAATTCTGGTTTCTTTTGGAGGTTTGGCTATGGCTTTGGTTTCTTTTCTTAAGCCAGACGAGGCACCTCTTAAGTGTAAGGTGGTGGTTTTAGGATAGTAAATGATTTTGTATCCAGCCATGTTGATCTGATGACAGAGATCAAGGTCTTCACCATAAAAGAAGTAGTCCTCACACCATCGACCTATCTTATTAAATACCTTGGTAGGCATCATTAGAAAGGATCCGGCACTCATTGGTATCTGATGGACTTTATCTAGATTCTTTCTACCTAAGTGGTAGTTGTTTAAGAAAGTGGAGTTTGGGAATAGCTTTGAGATACCGGTGAAGTGACAAAAGGAAGTCCATGGATCAGGGAAACCACGTTGGTTGTCGTAATCTATTGACCCATCAGCTAGAAACAACTTGACCGTGATAGCTCCAGCTTCTGGGTGATTTTTGAGGTACTTAAGAGGTTTGGTAAGACTATCTTTCTCTATCACGGTATCTGAATTTAGGAACAATATGTAATTTGAATTTGATTTATCAACACCTAGATTGTTACCTTTAGCAAAGCCTAGGTTTTCTTTGCTTGCCACAAGGGTTACTTGCTTGAATTTTTTCTTGACCATGGCAACACTATCGTCTTTGGAGTCGTTGTCTACTACTATGACTTCTAGACCTTCTTTAGGACTTTCGGCTTTAAAAATTGAGGTTAGGCAGTTGTCTAAGAGTTGTTTGGTGTTGTAGCTAACGATGATGATGGCTAGATCATTTTTGCTGTTTTTCTTTTTGTTGGGCATTATTTTTTATTTAGTTGGTGATAAATCAAACTTAACTTCTTGGCTATGTTTTTATAGTTGTAGTGTTTCTCTACATGAGCCCTAGCGTTGCCACTTATTTTCTCTGCTAGCTTGGGAGATTTTATCACCTTTACTATTAACTCGGCTATTTTTTGGGGAGTGTTACCGGTTAGGACATGTACGTTGTTTTTAACACCCAATCCTTGGACACCTACACTGGTTGATACTATTGGTTGCCTGCTGGCCATGGCAGCTAGATTTTTCAAGCGTGTTCCACCAGGACCTCTGATGGTTGAAGCAAAAACTGTGTCTTCATTCCAAGCCTTAACTAAGCTTTTTACATTGTCTTCAGCTAATGATTCGACCTTAATGGAGCTACTGTTGTACTCAAGGATGTCTTCTGGAATATGTTGACCAACGACATGAAGTTTCACTTTAGGGAGTTTTTTTTGTACAAGTGGATAGACTTCGTTAATTAAAAGATAGGCAGCCTCCTTGTTTTGTAGCCATTTAAAGTTTGAGACAAAAAGGATTGTAGGATTTTTTGAATTCCAGGTTTTCTTGGCTTTGAACAAATCCAAATTGACTCCGTTGGGGACTATTTTTACGTTTAGACTGGGGAGTAATTTTTTCATTTCTTGTTTGTCCTGTTCGGAAACGGCAACAACTTGATCGGCTTTTTGCCAGTAGTATTTTTCTGATTTCTTGAGTTTCTCTACGTCAATGCGAAGTAGAGGTCTAACTAGCTTGTGGGCCGTTTTATTAACGTAATGCTGATAGACTAAGTACTCGATCGTCTGATCTACCAGGACGACCGGAATGGTTGTGTCTGGAATACTTGGCATTACATAGAAGGTCTCGGCATGGATGATATCGTAATCGCCTGTATCAAGTTCTTTTTGTACGGCGGTCTTCACACCCGAAGCCGAGTTTCTTACAATTAGAAAGGGTTGGTTGGTGAAACCGGTACGAATAATATTTTTCAAGGTAAAGGGATTTGGACTTCTCTGAAAGGTGAGGATTTTTTTACAGTACTTAAGTAGATGTTTTTTATACTTGTTTTCTTTCTTGTCTTTAATTAAAGAAACTAGGGTAATTTCGTGTTCTTTGTGAAGATGCTTTAGAAGATTCAAGGTTCTTATCTGCCCACCAGAAGAGTCAGGATATGGAAGATATGGAGTAAGCATCAAGATCTTCATTTTGAAAGCTTGACTATGACAAAGTCTTCATTTTTCTCTAGTATCGAGAAGTTTTCATTGTTTACTATTTGGTTGGTTCTCTCGTTGTAGCTTGTAGAGACGAAATGGGTAGCACCGTTTTCTATCATTTTCTCTACATCATGGGTTAGGAGAGGCCAACCATAACGATTGGTTTGGTACAAAAAGGCAGTATCGCCCATATATGGAGCGATGACTCTGGCGTCTTTTGGAACAATTTTATCAACTGCCTGACCAGCCTTTATTATGTTGGGGTTGTTTATCTGATAAAGGCCTTTGATTTCATACCAGGAGAAAGCAAGGCTGAAGGCGGCTATTACCAGGGCAGAGGCCCACAGAGTCAGTCTTGAGAAAGAAGATTTTGGAAGTGAGGTAAGGGTACTAAATCCCCTACCAAGAGCTAGACATATAAAGGGCATGATTATGCTTTGATAATAGTCATGGGTGATGTTGCCGCTAGCTAGGACACTAAAGTACAAGAGTACACCAACCAGAAACAGTGAGTAGCTCCAACTTAAGTTCTTTTTTGGTTTTTTTAATAGGCCTAGAACTAAGAATATTCCACCCCAGTAGCCTAGGATTAACTTACCCAGTCTTTCTGCAAATAGCCATCTGAACCAAGCCGGTCTGAATCTTATTCCATTTTGGTTAAACAACCAAGAGAATGCTGGTATTCCTGATGGGAAGTTGCTGATCCATGATCGCCAAAGAATGAAAGGAGTAAGGGTAATGACACCATAGATAAAGATCTTCTTTAAGCTTATTTCCTTTTTTTGCCAACTTACCCAAAAGATAAGAAGGTATGGAAGAGTGAAGAAGATGGCGTAGGGTTTGATTAACAAAGCTAAGCTTAAGAAGATAGCTGAAGGAAGTATTTTTGATTTTAGTAAAAGATAAAAGGAGGTTAGAAAAAGAGTGATCATTAAAGGTTCTGGTAGAACAACTCTTGAGTAGAATATGTTGAAGGGTAAGAAGGCAAAAAACAAACTTGAAAAAAGAGCGGTCTTTTTTCCTGATATATGGTTGGCTATTAGGTAGATAAAGGATAGAGAGATAAGAGACAAGATTACGGAAGTTAGTCGACCGGCGGTTTCAAGGTTTAGGTTTCCAAGACGAAACACACTTAAGTGCATTAGATTATAGAGGGGGAACTCTACCATACGGTAACCTTCTGGATTTTCTAGACCTGAAGGAATATTGGAGATGTCTTGGTATCGAGGAATGAACATATTAATACCCTCTTGAGCAAATACTCTAGTGACTGAGGAGGTGTCTGCTTGGCGCCATGAGTGCCAGTCGGCAATGGGAGAGTTTATTTTGTAGAGCCTGACACCTAGGGCCATTGTTAATATTAATAGAAAGACTAAATGGTTTTTGAAAAATTTTGTGATCATTTGTTGTTTGTACTTAGGGCCAGACCAGAGATGCTCCAGAAGAGGATGGCAATCTTGCTGGCTGCGAATGTGTCGATGAAGATGGCCACCAAGACCATGGAGGTGAAGACACCGATACTTGATATAGTCAAGATCTTATCAGTTTTACCAACAGCTTTTTTAAATGATGTATACAAAGCTTTACCTAGTCCCACCAAGACAGATATAAAGCTTAATAGGCCTAATAGGCCGGTTTCACCTAAGGCTCTTAAGTAGTCGTTGTCTGTGGCAAGACCCAAGGACGAGTAACCTGTACCTAAAAATGGATTCTTGTAGAAGGAACGCATGGCTCTTGGCCACTCAACGTCGAAGCGAATACTGGTAGAGCGATCTTGCTGAATGGGCCTTAAGACTTCCTCTTGAGCAAAAACCTTTAGGAAGTTGCTAAAGCGACCGATTAGATGAGGGCTTGATATGACCCCTATGCCGATTAAAGATAGCATGATGAATCCTAAAAGGAATCTTTTCTTAATGAGAGTGATTATGGAGACGGAGCTAATTAACCCTACCAAGCCCATACGAGAGCCAGCTTTGGTGAAAAGCCAGATGACAGGGAGACTTAAAAAGTAAACCAATCCTTGACGGTGTTTTTTGCGAGTTAAACTTAAGATACCCATTGAAAAAGAGATGATGAAGCTTAAGTATATGGATAGATCATAGTGGCCAGAAAAAGTACTGGATAACTGAACCCCAGGCTGGAGGGTAAGGGCTATACCTTTTGAGAACTCGGCGTTCATGGTGGAGATTACCGGGGCTCCAAGGTAGATCTGTGCCAGTCCGTATAGAAAAACTCCCACTACAGGAAGCAATATAAGTTTAAGGAAAAAACTTCGATTGGCTTTGCTTTGCGAGCCTAAGTGATAAAAGATAAAGAAGAGACTTAGGTACTCAATACGACGAAGAAAGTGAAGGACGGATAGTAAGGGATTGACGTTTTTGGTTATAAGAACGGCCGAGATGGTGGCTAAAAACCCAACGGCAAAGAACACAAGGATCTGATAAGTGATAGGCGGAAGTGTTTTGAAGCGATTCTTTTTAAGGCTTAATGCCAAGAACAGGATTCCCAGTCCGATGAGAAAGTCTTCTGCTCTAATGGCTACTGTGGAAAAAGGTAGGAAGAACAAGGGGAACTTGGGGTACAGAGGGGTGTAGATTAAAAGAGCAGCCCCTATGTATTTAAAGACTGAATTTAATGGCTGTGGAGTAAGCCTTTCGAGAAGTTTCATTGTTTCCTATAATTCCAAAAATAATAAATCTTAGTATAGATCCGAGTACGAACATTAGTTTAACAAGTGGCAACTGCCATTTGGGTTTGTGTTTTTTGAAGAAGTAAATTAAGTTTTTGGTTTCTTGAGTGATACCTAAAAGGGATCCGCCAGATGAAGCACCACCAAGGTGAATCATGGAAGGTGTGGGTTGATAGGCAATCTTGAAGCCTTGTTGTTTAATTCTGTAACAAAGCTCGAGTTCTTCTGCATACATCCAGATGCTTTCATCAAAGCCCTTAAGTTCTTCAAAAAGTTTCCTTGGTATTATTGTATAAGCTCCGGTGACCCAGTCTGGAGATTGGGGTTGGTTATAAAAGGAGGACTTTGAGGTAATCTTTTTATTTCTTGTTAGATTAAATCGGTTGATTACGGAAAAATGAGGTTCATGAGGGTGAATGGATTTAAACAGGGAGCGAAGAATAGGAAGGTCGTCAATAAAAAACTGCCAGGCAAAGACTCTTGGGAGTGTGGGGAAGTAACCACCTGTGGCTTGGACGGTGTTGTCTTTATTTAACAGCTTGCATGAGTACGCACCTACCTCTGGATGGGCTTTGATCCAAGAGAGTGATTTTTTAATTACGTTGGTTTTGAATATGATGTCGGTATTTATAAAGAGGAAGTACTTCCCCTTGGCTCTTTTGGCTCCAAAGTTGTTGCCGGCGCCAAACCCTGGATTTCTTTTGGTATCAAGAACGGTTAAGTTCTTTTTGGTTTTTGCAAATTTTTCTAGGGCTTCAACCGATCCGTCTTTGGAGTCATGGTCAGAGATAATGATTTCGAAATCTACATCTTTGGTGTGTTTGTAGATTGATCTTAAGGTGTCTAAGGTAATTTTTTTGGTGTTGTAGGAGATCATTATTAAGGAGACCTCTGGGGTAGAACTATTTTTTGTGTTATTTTTCATTACTTGTTTTGATTTTAACTTAAAAAGCTTTTTTTAAGTGATTTTAAGCATATGAAGCTTAAAGGAAAAATTAAAGTCCAAACTAAAAGCCTAGATGGAATGGAGGAGCTGGTAGGTTTTAAGGTGATTTTGGATTTGTAATAGACGTTATCAATTTGAATTCTAGGTCTTTTGCCAGCTGCTACACTTTTCCAATAGGGTGAGTTTTGTGGTTCCCATCCGTTTACAAATAGAGACTCCCTAAAAGGATGGATTATCTCTTCTAAGTAGTAGCTGTCTATTTGTTCTCTGACGAACTGGGCGGCTTCCTCTGGTCTATAGTTTAGTCTGAACGAAGGTACTGTTTTGCCAAAGATTTTAAGAGAGAAAGATTCTTGAAGCTCGTTTATTGCAGCTGATCTTTCTTTGTCTGTAAAGAAGGCTTTTTGATCGGGGTTCTGCCAGGTGTCACCTGGTTCGGTTGAGAGGACAGCTGATGACAGATCAGGGTATACAGGGTTAGGTAGTAAAAGATATACAACTCCTAATAGATAAATAGCGCCTAAAAATGAAAAACTTAAGGTTTTCATTGAAAGAGCCTTGGTCTTCCTAAACGATATGTGTAGTTTTTTAACTTTCTTGTCTTTATTTTTTTTGCTGGTATACCGCCCACGACTTCACCTGCAGGTACGTTTTCGGTAACCACAGCTCCTGCCGCCACTACGGCCCCTTTTCCTAGGGTGACACCGGGTAGAATGATTGCTCTGGGACCTATGAAGCAGTAGTCCCCTATTTCTACTGGTTCTTCTTTAGCCTTCATAGTTGGACTACCAAGATCGTGCTGAGAGTTGTAGATCATGACTTTGGAGGCGATGTCTACGTGAGAACCGATTTTTAAGGTAGCTCTACCGTCTAGGAAGGCGTGGTCGCCTATTATGGTGCCCTTGCCTATGGATATGTTGTTTGGTTGGTAAAATCTGGCACCCATATGAATAGTGGAGCCTTTGCCCATTTCTATACCAGAGAGTTGATAGAAGAAGTTTCTAACCAAATGACTTGGAATGTAGCCTACCATCCAGAGAAAAAATAGCTTAGTATCTAGATAGTAGTTATAGAAACGGTTGTAGATTTTTTTGAAGGCTCTGTTTGCTTCAAGTTTTTGCCCGTCTTTGTCTTGGAAGAATATACCTGTTGGACTTATGTTTAGGTTGGCGATTTGCATATGTAGTATGATTTTAGCAAAACTTAAGAGAAGTGTATAATAGAAGATATGGAAATACAAAAAACTGATGGTGGTGATGATGATTCATTAGAAGCGCCCAAGAGAATTGAACATTCTATCTTTAAATCCGCCGAGGCAGATGCTTACACTGAAGACCTGACAGAATTTACAATGAATATGATTACTGCATTCTTGCAAACAGTCCCCGAGATTGATTGGCCGGCTGATGCAGAAGGGAACATTGCAGCTTATTTGAAAACTGTAGACGACACTGCACAGGAAGAGGTGATGACTTTTGTAAACTATGTACATGAGACTGGACCGGCTTTTAAGAGAACTGATGAGGATAGTCTTTTGCTGGAAAAAGGTAAAGATGCTTATGGCAGATGGAAAGGCAAGGAATATACGCTGAATAAATATCTTGATCGCCTAGATGGTCAAGCAGTTGAATTGACAGAAGCTTTTATGTTTGAAGAAGACCCTGAAGCGAGTACTGCTCTGGGAACTAGAATAGAAAAAATTAGAATTACACTAAATGGAGTGATGGATACGGCCAGGTTAGACCACGATGATGCTGTGTTTAGAAGAGTGAAGGACTCATTGTCAGGATCCTTTGGAGCTGACCTTGGTGATGATTCTTGGGAGTAAAAAGGGTCAGGCTGATTTCAAATTTTATTTTTGTAGGTGTTTATTTGCCTGATCATGGATTGGTATTTTTTAAAGGGTGATGAGCAGAAGAATCCTCTACAAACCTTGGGTCTTCTCTTGTGAATTGAACACTGTTTGTCTTTTAAGTAGATACAACTGCCATCTTTTTTTTGTTTTAGAGTAGCTGCTCCGCAAGAAAGAGCTTTTATAAAGTTTTTTGGAGATATTTTTTTATTAAACTGAGTTTTGTATTGGTTGGATAGATATTCTCTTTCTGATAGGTTGATTAAAAATAACTTGCAACACACTCCCGATTTATAACACTTGTTTTTACTTGACGACTTCATTTAAGGTTTCGATGATTTGTTTGGAGTTTGTCTCCCAACTGAAGCGTTTGGCGTTATCTTTACCTTCAGCAATTACTTCTGCTCTTTTTTGTGATGAAAGACTTAAAGATTCTTTCAAGGCCTTTTTGATGCTTGGCACAGAGTATGGATCTTCTATGTAGATGCCAGACTTCCCGACCACTTCCGGTAGAGAGCTTGTCTTTGAGACGACTACAGGCACTCCTACAGACTGGGCTTCTACGGGAGGCATACCAAATCCCTCATAAAGGCTTGGTAGTACATAGGCCCTACTTGATTTGATTAAGCTAGGTAGATCTTCGTCTGGAATGTAGCCAGTGAATACCACTCTATCTTCTATTTTTAGATCCTTTACTTGATCATAAATTTGTTGATAGAACCAGCCTTTTTTTCCTCCAATCACCAGTTTTAATCTTGGTCTATTAATTTCAGAAAAAGCTTTGATTAGACGAGTTAGGTTTTTTCTGGGTTGAAGTGTACCTACATACAAAAGGTAGCTGCCACTGATTTTGTACTTTCTTTTAATTTGGTTTTGTTTGGTTAGAGGAATCTTACCGTGAAACAGGTCTTTGTTAAAACCAGGATGTACCACCTCTATTTTTTCTTCTGGGACTTTATAAAGGCTTATGATTTCATTTTTGGAAAACTGAGAGATGGTAATAATTTTTTTGGCTTTCTTGACGGAAAGTGGAGTCCACTTTTTTAGTTGACTTAAGTCTTCTACGGTAAAGTAATCGGTACCAAATCTTTCAAAAGAAAGATCCATGATGTAGATTAGACTTGGAGTACGAGAAATTAAAGGGGTGTAGTGGCTGGGAGAAAACAAGACATCAATTTTGGGTTTACCAAAAAAAAGTCTTTTGGTAAGGCCGGTTAATACCCAGAGTTTTTTAGGGCCAAAGACTTCATAGTCTAGATGTTCCGATGGTTCTGGCATGTCTGGCATTGGGCCTTCTTTACTTAGGGCAATAATTTTGTCTGAAGGTGCGACGTATTTGACTAAACTTTTAAGGGTAGCAAAAGCTACCTGGTTTACACCGACGCGTTGAGAGATGTTGGCCTCGTTAATATCTATGCCAATTGTCATTGTTTGGTTATTTAAATTAGTTAGTTTTTGAACTTAGGACTTTTTTGTATAGATCGTAGGTTTCTTTAGCTGTTTTTTGCCAACTAAATTCTTTTGATCTGTCTATACCTTTTTGAGCTAAGATCGCTTTGTTTTTAATTGCCTTTATTATACCAGTGGCGATCGAGTTTACATTTTCTGGGTCGACCAAGATACCGGCTGTACCCACCACCTCTGGCATACTGGAAACGTTTGACGTAACCACCGGAGCACCGCAGGACATGGCTTGAAGTTGTGACAAGGAGAAACCTTCATAAAGACTTGGTAGAGCGTAGACCAGACAACCGGAATAAAGAGCGGGTAGGTCTGCGTCTGGAATAAAACCTGGGAAAATTACACCTGGTTGCTTTTCTAGCTCTTCTCCCCAGCCGGAACGACCGCCAATTATTAGTTTTAGATCGGGTTGGGTTTTTTTGACTAAGTTGAAGGCCTTAATGAGTCTTGATTGGTTTTTTCTGGGTTCTAAAGTAGAGAGGGAAAATATATAGTCCGAGGTAATTCTATATTTTCGTTTTATAGTGTTTATTATGGTCGGAGGTTGGGGCTCGTAACTTTTTTCAGCTGCTTCGTAAATAACGGTGATTTTATCTTCTGGAATTTTTAAGATATTAATTAAGTCTTGTTTGGTTGATTGACTGACGGCAATAATGGCTTTAGATTCTTTCTTTACCCAACTTAGCCGCTTTTTATGGGTATTTCTAATTGATTGATGAGATGTGTGGGGGTATTTAAAAGGAACAAGGTCGTGAACGGTAGTGACTTTGGGAATGGATGATGGTGGTTCGGTCCAGTCGGAGGTGTGAATAATATCAACGTGCCCAATTAGACGCTCTACCGGCATGATGTGGAGTGAGTTCCAAACAAAATCCATTAAGGTTGGAGGGAAAGGGAAAATACTTGATTTGGTTTTTAACCTTCTGGTTATTTTTTCTAATTCTTTTTTGCGTCGCAACGACCCCCCAAACAGGATAAATTCATCGTTTGGATATTGGCTAATTAAACTTGAAACAAGGTTTAAGGTATAGACAGATACTCCGGTGCCGTAAATACTTTGAGAGATGTCGATGGCTACTTTCATTGATTGATTTTGTATATTTGATAAGAACCAACCGTGTGGAAAACGGTGTAGTTTTCTAGTATATACCCATAAACCGGCTTGGCAAAGATTTGCATTAGTAAGCCATCGACCGATGAGTTTTGATTAATTACCACCAAAGACTGGGGGTTTGCAATTAAGGCTTCTAGTTGCCTAGTAACAAAGCTTTGGTCAGCGTAGTACCAGGGAAGAGACGGGAGATAGTAGTCCCCGGCAGGAACCTTGCCGGAAAGAGGATAGATTAGGTCTGATCCACCCAGAACAAAAAGCTGGTTTTGCTGTTGCTGTTTTAGAAAGCTACTTACTGCTTGGGTTTCAGGATTTAAGTAAAAGTTGCCGTAGTGGACGGTTGATATTTTTTTTACAGACAAGATTACAAATACAATCAACAGGGCTTTGGGAATTAGTGACAAATGTTTTTTGTCACCATTGGTGGCCCAAAGATAAATGACTAAAGCAATGGCGGGTTGAATGTGGGTTAGCTCAAACCTGGGGTAGGCGGGTAAAAAAGCAAGGATTAGTAAAACTATTGTTAGGTATTTTTTATTTTTGATAAGCAATAGCAGAGCTGGAATTGTAACCAAGCCAACAAGAGCAATTTGCCTTAAACCTGGTAGTTGGTTGGCTAATGCCGGGTAAAATTTTGAGTTAAAGTTGAAGAAAAGATAGATGAAATCCGGGAGTAGTTGGTGGTAGACCAAGTAAGTTAAGGTGATTGTTAGTGGTACTAAAAACCCAGCCACCAGAGACCTACTGAGTTTTAATTTTTTAAAAATGAGTAATACAAGAATGGCTGGGGCAAGGGTGGGGCGAATTAAAATAATTAAGGCTGAAAGCAGGCCAATAAAAAATGTTTCATTAAGCATTAACAATAATAGAACCAGGGGAATAATAAAGGTTTCTAACCAAAGAGTATTACCTTGGAAAACAAACATGGTGATAGCAAAAAGAGCCGTCCAAAAAACGGAGTTCGGAACTCCGTTTTTTTTGAGTAGATGGAAAAATAGGAGATCGGTTAGGGCTACAATGCTTAAAAATAGGGCTAGAAGAGGTTGGGGGGTTAAAGTAAAAAATTTGGGAATAGAAAGTGGGCCAAAAAATATGATGGGTAGGTGCTGGTCGATTAGGCCCAAGTACGGCTTTAGGCCTAGCGAGGTGAGATAGGGATATACAGTAAACTCTGTAGACAAGAAATAACCACCAAGACAGATAAAGAAAAGATGAACCAAGACAATGGTTAAAAGTGGAAAAACTTTATGGTGCTTGATACTCATAGACGTCACCAATCCCCAAAAATTGATAAGTGTTAATTCTTTTTAAGCCGGCTCTGTCTAGCCAAGTTAAGATTGGACGATTAGGACTGGTAAGGTCTGAGAGGTAGTCAAGATAATAAATGGTGGTGTCTTTGCCAATTAGTTGAGGAAGAGTCTCGTCTATATCTTCTCTTGTTTCACCTAACTTGAGTTGGGTTGGAAATACATTGCTTTGAGGTAAGTAAAACTTTAGCGGGGCGAAGGCGTCGGTAAAGTTTACTATTAAAAGCGTGTCATTACTTTGGGCGTTTATTAACTTGGTTAAAGAAGACCAGTCCTCTCTATGAAACTTGGGGTTAATGATGAAAAATAAATTTGAAAATATAAACAACAGGATAATGAAACTTAAGTTTAAAGCAAAGGTTTTTTTGGGTAGGTAGGATATGCCAATTGCCAACAGCGTGGAAAAAGCCGGAAGAAGAAAAATATAGCGCCAGTAACCAAGAATTGGGGTAACTAGGCTAATAATAGTAGCTAGTAATAAGGGAATAAACAGCCAGAACAGAAACGGTTTACTGCGTTTTACCCTTAGGGTAAGTACGAATAATAAAGAAACAAAGGAGAGAACCAGAGCGATTACTAAGTAGTATAGGTTTTTGGGGAGAATGGAGATACGCCCCAGACTAAACTTAGCCGGAATTAAGACTAAAGACTTTAAGGAAAGATCACCAGACAAGGCAGACCAACCGGGAAGAGCACTAGTTAAATAACCACCACCATGCAACTGCTTTAATAAGGTTGGTAACCAAGGTAATAGCGAAATTACAAATATCAAATTACCCAGCCAAAAGCTACGCATTTCGGCGGGCAGGCAAATTTTGGGTTTGAATTTTTTGTGATAGATTGTGATCATGTAGAGCCACTGGGAGGCCAAGATAAAGATTGACAGATAAAAGGTGTAGAAACTTATGATAGTTAAAAGGGTGTAGATAAAAAATTTCTTTTTAAGTAAAAATTGCCAGGTGAGAACGGCTAATAGGGCGCTTAAGGCGTACATTCTAAGTTCTTGAGAGTAGTAGATGTGAAGGGGGTTTAGGGCTAGTAAAAGGGCGGCTAAGGTGGCCACCTTAAGCTTGGTTTGTTTAACCAAGTAATAAAGAGCGGGTATGGTTAGAGTACCGATTAAGATGCCGGGAAGACGAAGAAGCCATTCTGACTGACCGGCTATAGTTATCCAAGGTTTAAGAAGTAGATAGTATAGCGGGGGGTGAAAGTCACCAGCCAAGCTTTGAAGCAGGGTTCCTATCGGCTGGGAGGCAATAACTACTGAGGCGGCTTCATCTAACCATAGACTTTGACCTGAAAGAATTAGTCTTAAGAATAGTCCTAGTATGGTGATTAACAGTATTGTCATGACTGATGAGTTAGGTAGAATGACTTACTCATTACCTTTAGTATAGTAAATGGGACAAAGGCAATAAAGATAATAACAACAATGAAGATGGTGGGGTCTTGAAGGTCTAGCTTGAAGTAGTCTAGGAACAAAATGGGTATGATTAACCCTACTGAAGTAAAAAGAGAAGTAAGAAAAGTATATTCTGATGATAAATCTTTTGGGCTTACATCTAGGTCCGTTAACCTGGTCATGGTTCCGGTAATGCCAAAACCGTAGAAAACATCATAAATGGCGGTGGCAATTGCATAAACGTAAATACCTATCAGGGAAAAATTGTAAGCAAAATAGGCAGAGCCTAAAAGAAAAACCACGGCCCCAAACCCCAGAGAGATAATAGATTGTTTGGAGATCTTTAATTTTTTGTACACAAGAACCAAGACTAGAGAAAAAAGTGAGATAGTAAGCTTGAACCAACCCCAGTTGGTAAGTGAGCCAATAAAGTTAAGAGTCAAAACGCCAATAAGAGAGTAATGGATAGAGTCCTTTAGGCCGGATATAAAAGCGGATTTTATTAGTATTCCCTTTTCTGGATTATCACCGGGGAATTTAAATATTTCTTTTAGGTTAAACTGGCCGTCTACTTCTGGAAAAGTTACTAGGCTGGAAAAAAGTAAAAGGAGAATGTAAACAACCAAAGCAAGAACAAAGGGGGCGGTGAAGGACTTGTTCATATCCACTAAAAAAGAAAGTAGTGGGGGAAAGATTATTCCGGCAATAATGGTGCCTGTTTTTATTTTTGAGTTTATATCTAACCTTAGTTCTGGTAATACCTTGGAGGTTATTACATCTACTGGGGCAAAGGCGGTGCCCAAAACCAGACCGGTCAGAAGACCAAAGATAAGAGGATCTTGGATAATATTTACCCCCATATATAACAACAATGAAACAAATGTAATCTGAAGTGTTTTGGAAATAATTTGTGACAACTTTAAACCAAGCAACTCTACCAGAAGAGCACCCACAAGCACAGATAATGGGTAAATTAGAAACAGACCAAGGTTGAACCGTAGAATTGAAGAGATGTTTCCGGTATTCTCCCAGATATAGAAGTTAATAAAGATGGCAGTAGAGATACTAGCCAAGTAGTCTAGTATTTGATGGGTTATCCAGTATGTTTTGAATTTATTGGACATTTTTGTTTTGGTACTGCTTGACCCTTAGAACGTGATAATAAATTGCCTGAAGATAACTTAAGAACAAACCATGGTACCCGTCTAGAAAACCTTTTTTATAAATATAGCGTTTGAAAAAATCACGCAGAGGCCAGTAGAAGGGAAAGAATTTCTTTTGGGTGACGGCTGCAGATGAGTAAGAGTTAATTTTACCTATGAATTCATTTACAGTTTCGTAGTTGTAGTGAATTAGTGGGTTTTTTAAGTAACCGGCCGTTCCTTCTTTAAGCTTAAACTCCTCGTGAACCTTGCCTTGCCATGCCCCACTACCCTTTTTGTATAGCCAGATATGCAGATCATCTTTGGGGCCCCAGTCGGTGTAATTAATTTTTTTACCCCAAATTATGTTTTGCCTTGGAATAAAGTAGGCGGAGAAATCTTCCACCTCTGAGGTGGAAGATTTGATTTCTTGAGCTAGTTTTTTGGTTATTACTACATCTGCTTCTAAGGCTAGAATCCAGCCACTTTTTACAGCATTGTTACCAAAGTTTCTAATATCTGAAAACGACTTGAACGGATGGTGGACAACCTTAGCACCATAACTTTTAGCAATTTCTGCAGTTTTGTCTGTTGAGCCAGAGTCTATTACCAACACGTCTGCTTTAAGATTTTTTAAAGAATTAAGAGTTCTTCCAATATCTTTTTCTTCATTTAGGGTTGGAAACACAACGGTTAGCTTGACCATACTTTGATTATACTGTGTATAATTTTGCTAATGGGAATGATATTAGTAACAGGCGGGGCTGGTTATATTGGCGGAGTTTGCGTAGAGAAACTTATTGATAAGGGACATGAGGTGGTAATAGTTGACAGCCTGGAAACAGGCCACAAAGAAAATGTTAATAAAGATGCTACTTTTTATTGCGGCAAGGTTGGAGATAAAGAGTTAATGGATAAGGTTTTTAAGGAAAATAAAATTGAGATAGTATTTCACTTTGCTGGGTTAATCCAGGTGGGTGAGTCCATGAAGGAACCCAATAAATACTTTGACGGCAACTTGGTGCAAGGTGTTTCTTTGCTTGACAGTATGAGAAAAAATGGAGTTTTAAAAATTGTGTTTTCTTCTACTGCGGCGGTTTATGGCACACCAAAAAGAGTACCCATTAAGGAAAGTGATATTAAAAAACCAATTAACCCCTATGGTGAGACAAAATGGATGTTTGAACAGGTGTTGAACCGCTACCATGAGGCATATGGGTTAAAGTATCATGCTTTTAGATATTTTAACGCAGCCGGAGCAACGGTTAAAAATAAAGAAAAACATGAACCAGAGACACACCTTATTCCCCTAATTATGCAGGCGGCCAGGGGTGAAAGAGAGGCAATTAGTGTTTTTGGCAATGACTACGATACTCCCGATGGTACATGTGTTAGAGATTATGTTCATGTATCGGATATTGTTGGTGCTCATTTGTTATCACTTAAGTACTTAGATAAATACCCAGCAAAGGTTTTTAATTTGGGTAATGGTAATGGTTATTCAGTAAAGGAAGTAATTGATATGGTTAAGAAAGTGTCTGGTAAAGATTTTAAGATAATAGAGTCCGAAAGGCGTGAGGGTGACCCGGCTAGGTTGGTAGCAAGTTCTAAGAGAGCCAAAAAAATATTGGGTTGGAAACCAGAGTTCCCAGAATTAGAAGGAATTGTTAAGTCAGCTTGGTAAAAAGGTCTTGGTATTGTTTGGCTACTTTGCTCCAAGAGAATTTTTTAGCTTGAAATAGGGGAGTGTTACCCCATTTTTTATTTAAGGCTTTCTTTAAGGCCAGTGAATATTCTTTTACGTTGTCTGGGTTTTTTACATAGACCCCGGCTTTACCGATAATCTCCCGGCGGGAATGGTCGTCTGTCCCTACACAAGCCAGACCACTGGCCATTGCTTCTAGATAGACTATTCCAAAGGCCTCTGTAGAGGCAGAGCAAAGGGTAAACAGATCTGCTGATCTGTAGTAGTTGGGCATTTTGGCAAAAGGCACAGTAAGTCTTTGGTACCTGTCTTTTCCAAGTAGCTTATAACCTAACTCGTCGGTCCTTTTATCTAGTGGGCCCTTACCAAGGAGCAACAGTGAGCCTTGTTTTAGCCTTGAAATTGCGGCTATCCCCTGCTCTACCCTTTTATATGGAACGGTGGCGGCTACCATAAGGATTATAGGTTTTTGAAGAGTAAGTTTTATTTTCTTTCCCGCGGGGTTAAATTTACTTAAATCTACCCCGTTAGGAATTTTGACAATTTCGTGCCTAAGCCAGGAGGTGGCTTTTAATGCCCATTTTTGCTGTCTACCGGTAAGAGCTATAAAAGCGTGGGGTTTGCAAAGCAGATTCCAACGGTCATCCCAGCCTGGGCCGGACTGGCCGGCTATAACCATTTTGGCACCTTTGAACCTACAATAAACTGAAATAATCAATGCTTGCCAGCCCCCGTTGGTTGGAATAATAATATTTGGCTTGAAACTCCTTAACTGACGAAGATTTTTGAGAGTCCAGCTGCAAACATTTAGACTGTGTTTGTCTAGAAAAAGGCGTTGAAGTAGGGTGATTGGATCTCTAACCGAAACGTTTTTAGACGAACCGCTAAGAACAAGGACCTTGTTTTTTTTGTTTAGTTTTTGAGCCAGCTCTTGAACAAAGGTTTCTGCTCCCCTATCTATGTGACCTTGGTAAAAATTTAGTAAAGCTATGTTCATAGAACTAGTAGCCTGAAGCATTAATTGGTAACAATAAACGCTTGGCGTATCTTAACGGAGTTAACAAGATTGATTTAAGCCAAAATACCAAAGGTGCTTTTTGCTTAACGCTGGGGACGATTTTTGGATGGGGATTAAAAAATACATCGGGGATCTGATTTCTTGGAATTTTTTGACCTAGTTGGTATTTGTATTTTTGAGCGCGTTTAATTACTTGCCGATCGGCTAACCTGGTGGCCGACCTTTGCAAATGGGTGGCATGGTGATAGTAGACATTTATGAATTTAATTTTATTAGAGTCTCTTTCTTGAATTAATGTACCCTGACCGTCAAAGTAACCCTGCTGGCCGTGGGGTTTTTTTACACATAAACCAGAAATTGTATTTAAGTTCATGAACCTAATGGTTAGGTGACCCGTTTGGCCAGCCAATTGATACTGCCCGAAAGACTCTGGTAGACGGTGATAGATGTCCCCTACTAGGTTGTGGTTACGAACCACAATGGAGTCGGTTTTGGGATTCTTTTTAATAAACTGGGTGACTTTTTTAATTGAACTTGTTGACCAGACTTCATCGCCATCTAGAATCATTAGCCAGGTATAACTCTTTGGTGTTTGACTTAGCATTTGTTGGCGAATCTTGGTGTGTTGATGGGCGTCAACTGACTTTAGTATTTTTAAGTCAATTTTTTTTGATTTGATTGATTTAATTATTTGAACTGTGTTGTCTGTGGAACCAGTGTCCCAAACCATGACCTTGTCTACAAATGGTAAAACGGATTTCAGGGCGTACCAGATAAAGCGTTCCTCATTTTTTACTAAACAATGAACAATTATTTTAGGTTTTGACATATTAGGCTAGTAGTTTTTTTAGGCGAACTGCGCCAAGAATAAGAATGACAACATTGGAGACGCCAATGGAGATGGCCGGAGCCATGGCGCCCATAGAGGGAATAAGAATGAGGTCTAGAGCTATTAGTATTACTACTTGGATAATAGTTATCTTGGCAAAAAAATCTGGCTGGTTGTAGGTATAAATAATTGGGTTAGAGGTAACAAGAGAAAAGAGAAAAGGAATTAATGCAATGGTAAGTACCTGGAATACCGGAATAGCCTGTAAATATTTTTGACCAAAAACAAGTAAAACAATTGGCTTTGCAAGAACTACCATAACAAGCATGGCAATAGAGAGCAAGCTAGTTAAGAGAAGTAGTTTTTTAAGGTAAGCCACGGTTTGTGACCGCTTGGTAAAGCTTGAAAAACGCGGAGCGACTACGGAACCAATGGCAGAAACAACCAAGGCAAATACCAAGCCTACCCTACTAGCGGCGGCAAAAATACCGGCAGAAAAACTTGAGTGCATTAGGTTAAGTAAAATTATGTCGACCCTTGACACAGCAACACCAAAAGCGCGAGACAAGCCAATCCACTTTGCAAAAGAGAAGATTTTTTTTAAGTAAAATTTGGGAAGAATAAGGGGCAGGCTTTTAAACTCTTGACGCATGCCGTAGATGGTAGAAAAGATTACGGAAACAACGTTAGACAAAATAGCAAAGCCAATGGTAAGGTTGCTGGTGAAAAACAGAGCGGAGACAAGAGCAAGTTTGCCAATAGAGTCTATGGATTGAACAATAGAGGCGGCTAAGAATTTTTTTTCTGCTTTTAAAAGACCAACAGCGTACTGATTAATGACGTATGCACCCGTTAGAAGACCGGCAAAAATTAGGTGGATTGGAAGGGAACCTGGAACAATTATATTGTTGATAAGGCCAGAGAAAGAAACTAGAAGTGAAAAAACTAAGGCAATAATTACCTGAAACCAAAAGCTGGTAGCAATTAAAACCTTGCGTTTGTTGGGCATTTTGGGTAGGAAATTAACTAGGGCAGAGCCAATACCTAAGTCCCCTAAAACAGAGACAATACCCACAATAGCCGCAAGTGAAGAGTAGACACCGAAGTTTTCTGGTTCTAAAGCTCTAGCTAAGAATACTGTAAAGATAACCCCAGCAACTGCCACCACCCCACTACCAACAAGACTGACAAAGGTATCTTTAGAGGTTTGAGATGATAGCAAGGATTTTATTTTGTCCACCCTTTTATTGTATACGAGTTTTACTGGGCGAGAAGTTCTAGATCAGACTCTACCATTATTTTTACCAACTGTTCAAAGGTGGTTTTTGGTTTCCAACCTAGCTCTTTGGTAATTTTAGAGTGATCCCCCATTAGTGGACCGGTTTCTGTTGGTCTTACCCATGCTTGATTAATTACCACGTAATCTTTCCAGTTTAAACCTACAACGTTAAAGGCCTCCTTAACTAGCTCTTCTACTGTGTGCACCACACCTGTTGAGACGATCCAGTCCTCGGGCTCGTCGTGCTGTAAGATCATCCACATTGACTCTACGTAGTCGCCAGCAAAACCCCAGTCTCTTTTGGCGTCTAAATTGCCTAGCTCTAGTTTGCCTTTTTTGTTTACCACCGGGTTGCCGCCCTGGCCTAATGGAATTTGTTTTCCCTTTAAACCCAACTTTATGCTGGCAACAGCTAAACTTATTTTTCTTGTAACAAAATCTGGACTTCTTCTGGGTGATTCGTGGTTAAATAAAATACCAGTAGAGATAAATAGATTAAAGGACTTTCTATATATTCTGGCGTCAAAATGAGCCAAGGCCTTAGCAGCCGCGTAGGGGTTGTTGGGCATAAATGGAGTTTTTTCTGTTTGGGGTACCTCGTAAGCCTCGCCAAACAACTCACTGGTGCTTGCCTGGTAAACACGGGCTTTGGGGCATACGTTTCTAACTGCTTCGAACACTCTTAGAGCGCCTAGACCGGTTTGGTCTGCAGTAGCAAGTGGTTGGCTCCATGATTCATGAACATGGCTTTGAGCGCCTAGGTTGTATATCTCATCTGGCTGGATTTTTTTAAGATACATGGATAGACAAGAAGAGTCGGAAAGATCGCCAATTATGAAATTTATTTGGTGGCGCAGGTGGCCAACATTTCCGTAGTCTGGCTTTGACTTACGGCGCATAAGGCCATAGACCTTGTAACCTTTTTCTAACAAAAATTCAGCTAAATATGATCCGTCTTGACCAGTGATTCCGGTAATAAATGCTTTTTTTTGTTTTGTTTTTGACATAATCTGTTTATTATAACTTATAAATAGTGAACGATGTAGTGAGATCTGGGAACAAGATTAGCTCTGGGGGCCAAGAGACAGCTGGTGTGTATTGTGAATTATTTAAAAGATAAGTTTTAGGGAAAGCAATATATGAAACTTGATATTGGCTTAGAAAACTGTCTAGGTCTGCCCTAGATTTGGGCCAAGAGAAATATAGGTTGTCATAGGTTTGGTAGAAAATAGAAGCGCCAACAGTAATTTCTTTTACTTGATATTCAAGATATTTTTTTAGGTCGGTTTTTTGATAGAAACGGAAGTATGAGTTTGGATATGGCCCTTCCCACAGTACAAGCAAGGGTTGATTGTTATTTTCTACTTGATAACTAGACAGCTCCTTAAAGCCATATTCATAGCTTTGGGCTGAAAGCGTGGGGTAAACGTGGAAGTAGCCAAAAAAGAAACTGTAAGTGGAAAAAAGAATTGTTGAAAAAACAATGATGGAAATTATTGTTTTTGCTTTTGCTTTGAAAAGTGAAATAAACTTAGTTATTCCCAGGGCAGAAAAATACGTAAGTAATGGAAGCAGGGTAACAACTCTTAAAAGGTATTTGGCACCATCGTTGGTAATGGCGGCCGGAATAGGAGAGATAATTACCCAGAGCAATACTAGCTGCTTGTTTTTCTTTTCTGCCTTACTAAAGAAAACAAAAGCTCCGTAAACCATAAAGGGTAAAAGAGCTGGAAAGAAAACCCCGAACTGGTTAGTGGAATGGCGAAGGACACTATCGCCGGTTAGAAAAAGGAAGTCTGGCGAGAAAAATGAAAGATAGTTTTCGGTAAACTGACGAGTAACGGCTGAAGGAAAATTGTATAAGAGCTTGTTACCTACTGCTTCGGTTGGCAGACCAAAGGAAAAGATACTGGGAAGAGTTTTTTGTGAGTAGCCCCGGTAAAGATTGGTTTCTGCGGTTACGTTAATATCGTTGGTAATTACCAGGCTGACTCCCCTACTTTGCTTGGTAAGGCCGCTATATCTTGTAAATAGAATATTAACAACAGCGAAAATAAATAGAAGAGAGGAAATTAAGATTATCCGTTTTTGTTTTTTTGTTTTTATTTTTTTATATAGATAACAAACATAGAAAGGAATAACTAGGGGTGAGATAACGACCAATGAAGGATAATAAAGGGCCGCCAGTAGTAGTGGAATTAGAGAAACAAGGTATTGAGAAAGCTTTTTTGCCTTGATAAATAGTGCTAGGTGAGCAAGAGTGAATATGGTGATTAAAGGTATGTGAGTATATGAACCCTTACTTATCATGAAACTCCAGGGCAAGAGCGCGGAAAGAGCTGAAGAAACAAGAGCCGTTTTGATATTTTTACTATTTATAGCCTTAACAAAGAAAAACATGAACAAGGGGATTAATGATCCATAAAAGGCTGTGGCTGACCTAATACCTAGAACTGTTGGCCCTAAAAACCAAGTGAAGGTGAATGGATAGTTAAGGATTTTATAAATTAAATTTGAAAACATGAGCGGCTGTTGTAGGATATTTAACATGTGAAGGTGGCCAAGCTCATCGGAATACAGCGTGGGGGTGTTTATTCCCAGACGATAGAACCTTAAGAAAAATGAAATGACAAGAATAGCAGCCAGTATTAGGTATGGAGAAGATATTTTTTTTGGTTTAATCATTTAAAAAACTGTTTGGTGCTTATTTTAATTGGTTTTTTGTCTGTTGGTCTTTCTGCTTCTATTTCATCTTCAAAAAATACTTGAATGGTATGGTTATTATAGAAGACCCTGAACATATCTGAAGAAGAGATTGTGTGGGAAATTTGTTTAGAGGAGCCCCAGTCAGTTCCGTAATCTTGGGTATCGTTTATGAATTCAAAGTAAGAGTCGTTTGGATGGATTGGGTAATTGTTTTTGAGAAATTCACTAATTTGACTGGATATTTTAGAGCGCCCAACTGAGTAATGCCTGGTGTAGGTTAGGTAATTTGTAAGCAGATTGAAGATGATGAAAAGGGACAGAAATATTTTTAGGTCTTTTTTGTGAGCCACCAATAAAAGTGAAATAAACATACTAAAGCCAACCATGGGAAGTCCAAGCTCTAAAGTGAATTTATGCCAAGGAAGAATTAACAATGGAGAAATAGATAGAAGAAACAACAGGGATGAAAAGAGATGGTTTTTGTTTATGCTCCTTAATGTCTTTGCAAAAATGTAGCCTGCATAAGAAAATAATGTAACGGTTCCTGTAAGCATGATGTACGACCAGGCAAGGTAGTCGGTAAATAACCTAGGAATAGGCTTTAAGCCGCTAGAGATGTAATCGACTAAGAGCTCTGGGGTTCCAAAAGACCAAGTAACGTACCAGAATAATGTGTTTAGAATGCTTTTGGGTGCGAAACTAAAGATATAACTATCCCCTACTGGTAACTTGAAGATGAAAAACCTAAAGCAAAGATAGATGGCAGAGATAATCCAAAACCAAATGTGTCTTTTTATATTTATTTTCTTTTTAAACAAAACTGAGTAGGCTAATAAAATAGCAGGTAAGACAATAGCTGTTTCTTTACTCATTAAGGCAAGGATAAAAAAGATTACTGACTTACCAACTGTTTTGTTCTTAATAAATTGAATGAGTGAAGATAAAACAAAAATGACCATGAGTATTTCTTGAAAGGCAGAAAGAAAATACAGGCGGGTAAAGTTGGTGGCAGATACTGCATAGATAATTAGACTGACATTAGCAACAAGTTTATTTTTAAATAGAATTAAACATAGAGAGTGTAAAAGATAAAGGCTATAAAAGAAACCAGCCATGACAAAGAGATGATAAAAGAAACTGTTTAGACCAAAAATGGTTTGAAATATATAGAAAAATACTTGGGTAGATAAGGGTCTGTAAAAGCTTGCGGTTTGAGCATTATTGCTAAAGGAGAAAAAGTTTAGAAACTCTGTGGGTGAACTTATTTGGGATAGTTTAAGGTGAGACCAATCGTCACCTGAAAAGAAAATAAATAGAGAAGGAAGAAAAACCAAGAAAACTAGAGCTAGGATAAACTTATTTTTTTTTATGAACTGGATAAAGGTAAGAGGAAACATGTTGTAATTTAATACTCTAAAAGAGAGTATATCTTAAAGTTTTTAAGTTTTTTGGCTCCAGGAAGAAAGGATAGATTAATTAGAAAGCAAATACCAGAAACTTCTGCCTTTAGTTTTTTAATTAGCTTGGTAGCAGCTAAGGCCGTGCCACCAGTTGCCAGTAGATCGTCAACCAGCAAGACCCTTTCACCTTTTTTTAGGGCATCTGCGTGGATTTCTATTTCGTCTTGACCATATTCAAGACTGTATTTACATGAAACAGTTTTGTAAGGCAACTTGCCTTTTTTTCTAATTGGAACAAAACCTACACCTAGCTTGCTTGCAAGCAACGGCCCAAAAATAAAACCGCGAGACTCTATACCCACTACTTTTTGTACTTTAAGGTTTTTGACGCTTTTGTACATTAGATCAATTGCCTTTGACAAAGCCTTGGGATTTGAAAGTAACGTAGTAATGTCATAGTAGAGTATTCCCTTTTTGGGATAGTCTGGAACTTCTCTGATGTGTTTTTTGAAGTTAAAAGCTGGCATTTTTTAGACTATTTTTACAATCACAATTACGGCGGGTTGTTAAGCTTGCAATGGTCATTTTGATTAGCTTTTGAGCATTTAGATTATTTTTAGAGGCGACACTGATAACCTTATCAAGAGAAACCGGTTTGATTTTTTCTTTAGACATTACACCTGCGTCATAATCGGTTACTAATGCTATGGCTGAGTAACACATTTCTAGTTCACGCGCCAAGACCACTTCTGGGAACTGTGTCATGTTGACTACGTCCCAGCCTGCATTGGTGAAAAAAATAGATTCTGCGGCGGTAGAAAAGCGAGGGCCCTCTATAATAACTGCGGTGCCGCTTGGGTGAGTCTTGACATTAATTTTTTCAGCAGTTTGAATAATTGTTTTTCTTAATCTTTTGCAGTATGGATATGCCGTTGAAATATGGGTGGTTATGGGTCCGTTAAAATAAGTGGATTCTCTGTGACGGGTATAGTCAACGAACTGATCTAGTATTACAAAACTGCCAGGTTTAATTTCTTTTTGAAGTGAACCAACGGCAGTACAGGTGATTATTTGCTTGATACCCAATTCTTTTAGCGCCCAGAGGTTGGCCTTGTACGGAACTTTGTGGGGTGGATATTGGTGGTTTTCACCATGACGAGAAAGAAAGGCAATGGTTGTTTTACCTACCTGCCCAATGGTAACGTTACCGCTGGTTGGACCAAATGGAGTATTTATTCTTTTTTCTTCTATAGTTTTATCAAGAAGTGAGTAGAAACCAGAGCCGCCGATTACTGCAATTTTGGGTTTTGTAGTTTTCATTAAATTAATCTAATATATATTATAGTATTTCACCGGTAAAGTAATCGTAAAATTCAAGTTCTACAGGGTTACTTTCTTTACCGTTTATATCTACTACTTTAACTTGCCCTGATTTGGTTTTACCTGGCTCCCCCTGAAAAATAATTTTTTGATCTGACCAAAAAATTATTCGGTGTTCTTGCCCGGCTACATATACCTTTCCTTTAAAGGGTAGGTTTTTGAAATTTCTGCCCTTTATGGTTATCTCATCCCAAAGTGTACCCTTACGAGGATAGATTCTCCAAACATATACACTGGACCTGAATGAAGAAGTGTTTTTATCAAAAATTATTTGATTTATTTTTCCTGTGAATATAAGAATAGCAATTATAATTAAAAACTTGGTCACGGGTTTTAATTTTGTGATTCTGACTAGTAAGTAGATAGATAGCATAACAATTAGAGTTAAGATACATTGGTATATTCCAGTATTGATAAAATATTCGACTAGCTGGTTTTCAGGGAAGAAGCTTAGATAAAATTTTACAAACCCAATGAGATCTGTAATTACCAGTTTCCATACTACCCAAAGAACAATCAGGTAACTATTAGCAATCAGAGTAATTCTGGTGATTTTCTTAAGAAGCAGAAGTCTTATTTTTAGTACGGTAAATGTTTTATTATCCAGACGAATATTGATGGCAAAGAATTCGTTAAAAAGATTTGTGTAGATCGTGTAGTCTTTGGTGAAAGCTTTAAAACGAATACTAAATGTTTTGAGTAATGTTTTTAATTTATGATTTGTTTGATTAATTTTAAAAGATATGACGGAAGGAATGGAAATTAACTCGTGGAAAAAATCTTTACTTGTTTGTGTGAATATTTTTTTTGTTTTGAGCTGATATATACTTTGAATAACGACTGCAAAGCTGAGTAAATAAACCCAGGTGATTGTTTTGTTTGTCATACTTTCTTGATTGATAGCGGGAGTAAAAGATGTGAGAGCAATAGATAATATGAGATGCAATAAAACAATCGTTAATGTTACCTGGCTCTTTAGCTTGTACTTAATTGATCCCCAAAGCCATGCTAAACTAACTGTAATAAAAAGAAGATCGAAGTTATTATCAAGAAAGAAAATGTCCCAGCCGATTAATATGAAAATACATGTAAAAACAAAGCCGTAATTTTTGGGAGCAAATAAATTAAGTAAGTAAAAAAATAGGGGTAAAGCACAAATAATGGAGATATTGGTGAAATTAATATCAGTTAAGAGATTGGTAAACTTGTGGGTGAGTAAGTATATAAGTTCCTTTGGATTTTCTCTATTAAAAATGTGTCTGGTGACTACTGACGGTTTATCTGTGTTTATACCGGTGGCGTTTTCTTCTGTTCCACCAAGAGACTCTAACTCGAAGTAGTATTCTTTGTTTTCCGAGTCGGCCATCGAGGGAAAGCCAAAAGGGAAAAGTTGGTTGGGTTGGAATTGATCGGTATTATGGATGGCTTTGTAAAACCAATCATCATCTCCTAATTCCTTAATCCGAAACTCTATTTGGTCATTATTGATTCTGAAAAATGTTCTAAAGCGGACAGAAACAATCCCTAAGTTAGGATGAAAAGATTGAAAAGTGCCTGAGACAACTTCACCCTTCAAGAACTTTCCTGTTTTTTCACCACCTAAAATATCATCTTGATAACGACCGTCAAGAGTGGAAAAACCAAACTCTTGTTTTTTAATATATAAGCTGGGCACAGACAACCAGAGAGACAGAAGAAAAAGTGGGATTGTGATATTGATGATTTTTTTGATCATTTTTTGGTAGGTTTTAAAATTATCAATAAGCAAAAGGCGATAGTTAATGAAGAAGGAATTAAGCCTAACATTAGTTTTCTTTGGGGTGCAAAGGATATGTTTAGGTCAAAATTCTCTTCTGAACCTGGGTCAATGACCCAAGCGTTGGCATAGCCATTGAGCTTAAAATGATGAGTCATGTAACCTGGAGGAGAAACTTGCCATTGAGGATTAAAGTTATGCAAGCGTA
>FLOH01000848.1_pt1 | contig 54704 bp, 46 predicted proteins | sample 756751 | NCBI WGS metagenome assembly FLOH01 (sample SAMEA4026879, study PRJEB14308) | marine metagenome | biome: coastal water; material: water | depth 74 m
GACTCGCTCGCGGCCCGAGCTGATCCACAACGCAAGGCGGAAGTCAGTCACATCTTCACCACCGGAGTACGCCTAGAACAGGCCTTCTGGGACATGGCACTCCATCAGCATCATTGGCCCGACCTTGTCTAACTCTGTAGAGATAGCGAAGTGCACACGCAATTTGAGAACAAATCCTTGGAACGCTAACCAATAATGAGTCAGAGCACGGTTAGGGAGTTGTGAATGGGATTTAGCGCGGATCTAAAGGAACACGCACTTCCCGCGTGGCAAGCGCTAGAGCGGCATTCCTTTATTACGAAGATGGCCGACGGGACCCTGCCCCTGAACTCCTTCCGTTTCTACATAGATCAAGACCTGTTGTACCTATCGGAATATGCGAGGGCCATCTCACTCGGTATACCAACATCGGCTGATGCTGACGAACTTATGTGGTTCACCAAGGCGGTCGACAACATCGTGCACGTCGAAATCCCAGAGAATGAGCTCCTGCGAGATCGAGTTGCCGAACTTGGAGGCACCTCACACCCATATGCGCATCTGATGGCTCCCGCGACCTTGGCCTACACCTCGTACCTCATCGCCACGGCATCGCGCACAGACTCTCTTGGCGTCATGGCACTGATCCTCCCGTGCGCTTGGACATACCAAGACATCGCTTTAGCCAACCAACCCACATCGACCGACCACCCGGTATACGGCGAGTGGCTGAGGTTCTTCTCGACCAATGAGTACGACGAAATAGTAAAAGCTCTATGTGCAGACATGGACTCGCTCGCGGCCCGAGCTGATCCACAACGCAAGGCGGAAGTCAGTCACATCTTCACCACCGGAGTACGCCTAGAACAGGCCTTCTGGGACATGGCACTCCATCAGCATCATTGGCCCGACCTTGTCTAACTCTGTAGAGATAGCGAAGTGCACACGCAATTTGAGAACAAATCCTTGGAACGCTAACCAATAATGAGTCAGAGCACGGTTAGGGAGTTGTGAATGGGATTTAGCGCGGATCTAAAGGAACACGCACTTCCCGCGTGGCAAGCGCTAGAGCGGCATTCCTTTATTACGAAGATGGCCGACGGGACCCTGCCCCTGAACTCCTTCCGTTTCTACATAGATCAAGACCTGTTGTACCTATCGGAATATGCGAGGGCCATCTCACTCGGTATACCAACATCGGCTGATGCTGACGAACTTATGTGGTTCACCAAGGCGGTCGACAACATCGTGCACGTCGAAATCCCAGAGAATGAGCTCCTGCGAGATCGAGTTGCCGAACTTGGAGGCACCTCACACCCATATGCGCATCTGATGGCTCCCGCGACCTTGGCCTACACCTCGTACCTCATCGCCACGGCATCGCGCACAGACTCTCTTGGCGTCATGGCACTGATCCTCCCGTGCGCTTGGACATACCAAGACATCGCTTTAGCCAACCAACCCACATCGACCGACCACCCGGTATACGGCGAGTGGCTGAGGTTCTTCTCGACCAATGAGTACGACGAAATAGTAAAAGCTCTATGTGCAGACATGGACTCGCTCGCGGCCCGAGCTGATCCACAACGCAAGGCGGAAGTCAGTCACATCTTCACCACCGGAGTACGCCTAGAACAGGCCTTCTGGGACATGGCACTCCATCAGCATCATTGGCCCGACCTCAAGTAGGTTTTTTCGTTCACTTCCGTTACCTGTCACTAGATAGCGTCTTCGTCATCGAGCCTTCGGATCAGCGGTCTAGTAGTAAATAGGCGCCCTTCGGGTCACATCGCGTAACGGTAGTCCACCGGGTTACTTGCTGGGTGCGCACGTTTTTGTCGTGTAACCGGCCAATTCATAGATTTTCACGACCAAATCGCGCGCACCCAGCGATCGGCTGTTACAACGGCTGCGCCGCCGCAACCACGCCCCGAGCAAACGAAGCCCACGTAGGAACCGCCGCAGGCGTCAAATCCGCTTGCAGGCCCGCCAATGCCCCCGGTTCGCTGTAGTGGGTGAACATCTGGGCCAGTTCGTCCACGGCGCCCGCAGCGACCCGCTGGGCCCCCCTCCCGGCCATTAGGTCACCGGCCGGCTGGATACCGTCATAAAGCACCGGGGTGCCAAGGCGGATGGCCTCGAGCACCGGGATGCCGTAGCCCTCGATGCCGATCGAAAGAAAGGCACTGCCCCCGTTGATGATGTCGTGCACCTGCTCATCGGCGGCGTGCTCGATCCAGGTAACGGGCAAGCCTTGGCGGATGGCCGCTCGGACGTCGGCATTGATTCCTTCATCAGAAGACGATGCGCGACCGACAAATATCAGCTCGGCATTGGCGCCATTGGCGCGGGCGGCCCGAAACCCCGAGAGGATCTCTTGGGGCCACTTGCGGGCCTCCATGGTGCCGACGCGAATGAAACGCGTTGGGTCATCGACGGTGGGCGGATTACCCGCGCGCACCGCAAGGTGATCGCCCCCTGGATGCGCGACGGTAGTTGCCAATGTTCGATCACGGCGCAGGCGATCAAGGATTGATGTTTGCGCATAGTCGCTGATACAAACGACCGACTCGATAGTCGAGAGCCATCTGAAGTATTCGCTCACCCACACCGCAGACCCAGGCACAAACCGGTAATTAGCTGGATGGGTTTGCGGCAAAGTGTCGTAACCGATCATCGTGGTGCGCATGCAGCGATGAAAAACATCGAGGCGCTCAAACACACTAGGTAGGTAGCTAACTTCAGGTAGCAACCACGAATCTGAGATCGCGAGCAAATCACCAAGTGGCACGGTTGTCTTGACATTTTCAGTTAGGTAGTCGTTGACGAGATCACGTAGATCCACCTCCTCCGCACGCGGAGTGAAAGCAAGGGCGAGCAACTCGGTTGCCTGCGCTGAATTCAACAAGCCGAAGCGCTCACCCACCGGCACCACGAACTCGGCGACGGCTAGGTCATTGGGCCAATTCTTGGCTAGTTGATGCAGCACGCGTTGGATGCCCGTGGCGTAGGGGTCGCGCACGAACTGCTCGAGGTCGATGCCGATGGTTGCCATTGGGGTTCACTATTCCAGATCGGCCTCGGTAATGGAGGCGAGGTTACGCCTTGAGCGCGGCTTGAATGAGCGCCTCCATGGCGAATTGGGCAGCTTTGCGACGACGACCCGAAATAATGGCGGGAGTGCATGTGCGTATGCGTGGCGTCATCGTGATCTTCCCTTCAGTGCCTTAGGAGGTTCTTTCCCTGTAGTCCGGATTACTTTCCGCAACCAGTTTGCTTCTCCCACAAAGACCAGGCCCTCGTTGGCAATCTCAGCTAGCACTGGCTCACGACCTGCGCGTGAAAGGACATCGCTCTTTGCAAAGTTGAGTACACGTGCGTCATTGCCTGTCCACCCGAAGACTTGCTCAGCGAGTAGCCCTGTCTGATCGGACCAGGCTTGCTCATCAAAGTCATCGGCGTGAACAAGGAATAGGTCGATGTCGCTTTCGACGGTGTGGTCAGCCCGAGTGGCAGATCCAAAGACCGCGCCGAACACAGGTTTAACCAACCAGGCGCTGGTCACCTGGGCCAGTCGCTCCAGAAGAGTAGAACGCTGGTTAGCCAATGCGATTATGTGCGGCGCCGCGAGATGCTCGCGATTGAGTCGGTAGAGGTATGTGCGGCCTGCCTGCTGCCGTAGGACGATGCCCTGGCCAGTGAGGCGTTCGAGGACTTTCATCACCCCTCTTGGGCTTGGGCCTGCCAAGATGCGATGGACTTGTCCACTAGTGAACTCAGCGTCGGCCAGTGCAAGCACACCCAATACGCCGCCATCTAGGGTCGGCGTCACGACTGCTAACGGGTGGGTCAGATCCATGCCCAACCTCACTTTCTTCGGGTGACATGCTAGTCAAGGAAGCGTACTATAGTACCTTTTGACGCACTATAGTACTCTTCATCCAGGGCGATTACACAACTGAATCACAGGGCTCTGGTGCTCTCGAAAACAACCCAGGATCCTTTAGGGGCCCGGTTACCGTGCTTCCAGCAGAAGCGCCAGCAGCGCCTCCGCATAGCGCTTCGGGGATTTGCGGTCCAGATAATCAAGGCGCTGCTGCTCCTTGACCACCGGGTCAATCGGATTCGCGAGGCGATACTCCAGGGCCTCGGCAACCATCAGCGGGCTCATCTCATCTGGGAGTCGGTCGACGAAGGCCGGGGTGTCGACATCAATGGCCAAGCCACTTGAGGCCATCGCCACGGTGCCATAGGCGGCCATGTCACTAAGTGGGCCGCTGACACCAAGAAGTGGGCTGATACGAAGTTGCAGGCCGATGTTTACGGCCATCACGTAATCGCGGAAAACCTCATCTTGGATGAACCCGGTGACTTCGAACTCGGCGATACCGGCTTCTTGCGCACGTTTAACGAGTTCGGCAGTTACCTCAGCGCTGGCTGAACCCACGAAGTGCAGTGAGACGCGATGGCCCCACTGGGTGAGCCATGCTGCAGATTCGATGATTACATCAACCATTTTTGTTCTGACATCAATGAACCCAAATGATGCGATATGGACGACCGGCTTGCCATTGATCGCCTCGGTGAACTGCAGGCGCCGGCGGGCTTCTGCGCGCATCGCCTCGGTGATCTCGGGGGTGCTGGGGAAGCGATAGTTGGCGAATAGCAACAACTTTGGGGTGACACCGGTTTGCTGCGCGATGACAGGAGCCGCCGATGGCGAATGCGAGATGACCATGCGCGCGCGATTAGCTATCTCCCACATGCCCGCGTTTTGAAGCAGGCGCATGTCGTTAATCTGTTCATCAAGAGATGGATTTAAATGCGCGCCACCTTGGCCACGCAACATCAGTTGCTCAACCCCACCGGCACCGCGCAGGGCAAGATAGAGCTCAACCATGCGGGTGTCGTGCAAGAGCGCAACACTGTCAACGGTCTTCATCACCTCAAGCATCGGCACATGAAAATGACTGTTGCCAAGGAGCGTAACGAACACATCGTGGTCGCTGCCTTTTTCGCAAATGTCAGCAAGTGGCCCGTGCTTGATGTTGCCGGCGTCGTTGTTGAAGGTGTCGCTGATGTCGCCATCAGCCGTTGAATAAATGGTCAGATTACAAAGTTTCGCAAGTTCGATGCTGGTGGCAGCGCTGAAGTCGGCGATGCCAGATTTTTGCGGCGGCCACGGCGAAGCGATACCTACCGAAAGATCCCGGCCTTGCAGGTAGCCCGGAGCCACCGGCGCCGCAACATTCATTTTGCCTAGGTGCTTAAGGGTGCTCGCGAGGAGCGTTTGCTCGAGTTCTGCGTGCTGGTGTTGCATGATTTTTGCTTGCTGGCGGGCAAATGAGCGCCGGTTACCGCGGTGCCGGCGAATAGCTTTTGTGAAAGCTTTGACGTCCTTTGGGTCAGCCAGGTAGACACCACCGCCAATGAGTTCACGGTGGGCGGGGATATTGGAGGCAACCACGTGCGCTCCCGCACCAACCGCTTCAATCACCGGCAGTGACAAGCCCTCGTCAAATGAGGCAACCACCACAACCGATGCATCGCGCAAAGTCTGGAGCATTTCGGCTTCACTGAGCCGGCCGGCGGTCGCCATCTCAGCGGGGCGGATCGCCGCGTGGATGCCCCAGTGATGAACGCGGGTCTCGTGCCCGGCCATCCCGATGACAATCACCTCGCGCGTTGTGTCGCCACCCGCAGTTGCTGCCCCGACAGCAGCGAGTGCGCCGTAGGTGTTCTTGCGTTGTTCGTCGCCGGTCATCACAACGATCGGGCCGGTTGGTGACCCTGCGCGCACCTTGGTTTCGATCGCAAGATCCTTCGGCCAAGCTACCGTGGCATCGACGTTGCTCCGGCCAAGCCGCGACGGTAGTTCAGCTTTCACGACCCCTGAAATACAAAGGAACTCGTCATAGCAGCGCAGCGCATCCAGGCTCGCGGCATACTCCGCTCGCTCGGCCGCGTGCTTTAGATAAACCGTTGGGTAATGCATCGGGATGAAGTCGAAAACGATGGCAATCTTGTGGGCTGAACTATGGAGGAGAGTCACCAAAGGCTCGGCCGTGGCCGTCATTGGTGATGGTTCAACTAATACCGAGAAGCGATTGACGTTGGACTCGTTAACTCGAGTTAGTTGCTCACACTCACCTGCTAATTCAACAGGCAGTTTCTCCAAACCGCGGTCAACAAGCAGCACCACTTTTTCGTCACCGAGGGTCTCACGTAACCCGGCTAATGCGCTGCGGGCGAAGCGGCCGATGCCGCGGGCACCGAATGCAGAGGTCTGCAGACTGCGTGCATCAAAGAGCACCGCATTGCCGTTGGCCGGGTGCGCGGTCGCCGGGGTCTTCGCAAGTTTCAGGCGTAGGCGTAGTGCTGCGAGCAAGCGCCCTAATTCGTCATCGTGGTTGTCGGTGCGGCGGATTAAGAGTTCATCGGTGTCGTTGGGGCCAGCACTAACCCAGTTGCGGACTTCCTGTAATTGCTCTGGCGCCAGTGGCACGAGACCAAAGCCTGCTGTTGGCAGCGCTGGAAGACCCTCGGGAGTTATCCAAGTAATGGTCTGAGCCGGAGCCTTACCTAAGAACGCCGGGTCGACGAGGTGCTGCATATTCGCCTGCACGTGCCGTAGGTGACGCCTGCGGATCATCGCGTTAACGATCGGGCTCGGAAGATGTTGACGTAGCGCCTGCGCGCGACCAAGTAACGCCTTGCCTATCCGGGCGACCTTGCGTGAAGCGCGCCATGAGCGCGAGCCTTCAACGGTCGCAAGTGCGCTGCGCAGTTCATGAATCTGTTTTTCGTACTCACCCTTAGGTACCGCGTTGCGGGTGTCGTTAAGGATCAGCTCACGCTGCCAAGCCCGGCGATTGTGGGCCTGGCGCTTATCACGTTGCAAGACAGCAGTATCAGCTAGCACCCAGCCGGATACGCCAGCGTCAAGAGCGTTAAATGGTGTGGCGATAGACTCGGCCAGTTCTTTATGCTCATCGGCCAAATACCAGCGGTTCACGCCATCAAATGCGACGAACTTGTATTTCGCTTTGATGATGCGCGGCTCCCAGTCTTGGTGGCTAGGGGTGCTTGTGCCGGGCAGCACGGCCTCTACGCAAAACACCCACGGGCGATGCGTGATCAGTGAAAGCCCTTGCAGCACAACACTTTCGGCGCCTTCTACGTCGATCGACATGAAGTGGATCTCGCCAACTTCGCGCTCGGTCAACATGGTGTCGAGGGCAGCGGTAACAACCGGCGTGGCGGTGACTTCGAAACCTCGCGCGCGGGCGGCCTCGGCTTCACCCGCATCAAGGGTGCCAAGACCGGTGCCCGGGACGCGATAGAAAGTTAGTTCACCCGGGCCATCTGCCGCGGCCATCTCTATGACTTGGTCACGCGGGCGCATGATGCGAAGTTCGTGAGCAAGCGCTGGATCGGCTTCTATTAAAAGGCCGCGCCAACCCATGTCATAAAGGCTGGCCGTGATTGATAGGTGCCTTGGTTCGTTGGCGCCGACGTCAACATAGGTCAGCTTCTCGGCAACAGCCTCGCCGGTTTGCACATCTGTAAATGCGCGCCAGACACGAATATCCTCCGCGTTCTGCGCATATGAAACCTTGCGCGCACCAGGTGCCGTCATCGGTCGGCCTCCTGCATGGCCTCGGCCACATCGATGCTCAGATCAAGTGCTCCCAGCGCCTTTAACACTAACTGCACTTCAAGGCGGCCACTGCCGCTTTCAGCACGCACCACCCAATCGCGGCTTAACCCGGCCGCATCGGCCAACCGCTGCTGGCTCCAACCCTTAGCCTGCCGCGCAGAGCGCAGCACCCGGCCTAGGTCGGCGGCATCGGTGACGCGCATCGCTGGACCTTCCGTTGGGCCGGCGCCAATTGTCGGCGCTCGCCGTCAAGGTTATGGGGTGTCGGCGTACGCCGTCAAATACCAGAGCCGGATGATCGCTCGTTTTGTGTGACGGCCACCTGTGGATAAGTCCGGAAACATATTCGCCCGCTGCTCTAGGGTTTCTAGCAGCCTAGGTGGTGGCGCGAAGTGAGTTGTTTTATCCGTCTAGACCACTTAGTCTTGTTATGAACGGTTATTAACTAAGGGGATACATGGCAATTCCACTTGCAAGACCGGCGGCCAAAGGCCGCACCGCCAGCAGCGTAAGTGTGTCCTTGATGCCTAGCGAGCGAGCCGAACTTGAGGAGCTGACCGCTCGCACGGGCATCGGCGCCACCACCTTGCATCAACTATTGGTGAGTCCGAAGATCAAGGCTGCCGTCTGGATGTTGCGAGAATTGGAAGCAACTGGAGTTGCAATAGACCCCAGCCAACTTCCGGAGACAACCTGGTTCAACGGAATATCCGATGATGAACTCTCGGATTTGTATTCGGGCGCGAAGAACATCGGTTACCCGCGGTGACGCAAACCCCCACCTTTTACCCGAGTGCCGAACACTACTTCGTAAGGCAGGTGAGTGAGATTCGCCCGATCTTCCAGGGGGATCTATTTGCCGGAGTCTTCGGGGCATTTTGGGCGCACCCTGTTGCAGTCGCAGCCCGCCGGGCCGGTGCTCCGGCTCCGAACAGTCAATTGCAGTTCCCGAATACCACTGACTTACTAAATGATGTTTATCTAGATGGCACATGCGGCCTGCTCCTCCCGCATCCATGTGACTTCGCCGAGGACGGCAAAGGCGCCGTGCAACCACAGCGCCTAGTCGCTCCGGTATTTCCAGCCAGTCGCACTAAAGTGCCGCTCAAGCAACTTCGTAGCGGCTCGGTCGCTAACTTGATTTGGATTCCGAGTTGGAGTTCTGCAATCACTGAACAGGATTGGTATGCAGATCTTCGGTACTGCACGTCAATAGACGCCGCTTTCTTAGCACGTGGCAATCGGCTAGCGGCAATGTCGCCGGGAAGTTGGCTGGCCTTAAACGACAAACTCACTAGGTATTTCACCGGCATCGCGATCGACAGACCACAATTCGTTATCCAAAGATCGGATTTACATCCAGATTGCCCGACGACGCATGACGAGTCACCCGTTTAGTCAGGAATTAAAGCTGCGCTATTCGTGCCAGAGCGCCGCGGGATCCTTGATCAGCTCAATATCGTGCTGCACCATGCGGGCGGCCAGCTGATCGAAATCCACCGTGTGTCTCCAGCCAAGTTTCAGGTAGGCGGAACGACTATCGCCCACCAACATGTTCGTGTCAGTGGCACGTTGCCGCTCACTCGTGCTGACCACGTGCGGACGCCAGTCTTCGATGCCAGCGGCACTAAATGCCTTCTTTAGGAAGAAAGACAGTCGGTGTGAGATGCCAGTTGCCAGCACATAGTCGTTGGGTGCATCAGCACGTAACATCAGCATCATGCCCCGCGTATAGTCCGGGGCCCAGCCCCAATCACGTGCGACTTCAATGTCGCCGAGTTCAACAACATCCTGTAATCCGGCCGCTATTCGCGCCGCCGCCATTGTTATACGACGAGTTACGAAACCTTCGCCACGCAGAGGCGACTCATGGTTATACAGGATTCCCGAAACCGCGAAAACACCTCTGTTTGCGCGCGCATCCTCGATGAGATCCATGGCAGCGGACTTCGATTGCGCATATGGTGATTTCGGTGCTCGGCGCGTACTTTCTATCTGTGGGATCGCGTCGGCACCCTCAAATATTGAAGCCGATGACGCCTGAAACATTCGCGTATTTGGCAGCTTTGTAAGTGCGTCGAGAATGGCGGCAACAGAGTCGACGTTAATTTTTTGGACTTCCTCTTGGTGGTGCCACGACTCACTGGGCGCCGTAAACCCACCCAGGTTATAAATTTCATCCGGTGCGACATCAAGCGCCAGCGCACGCAATGCCTCAGCATCACCTAAGTCACATTCGACCACTTTGATTTCTGGCACATACCTGCGGAGCAGATCGGTATTAGTGCCAGGCTTTACCAAGCCAATTACATCTACTTGCTCGCGCGCCAACAGTGTTGCCAAGATCGTGCCGTCTTGGCCCGCGGCTCCGGTTATGAGTGCGCGCATGAATTACTAGAAAGCACCCTCGGCAGCACCATCAAGGCGAGCGATATCAGCATCAACCATGATGCGCGCCAATTCAGGTGGCAACACCTTGGCCTCCCAACCGAGCTTCGTCTTGGCCTTGCTCGCATCACCGATGAGCTCATCAACCTCGGTGGGCCGCAAGAACTTGGGATCAAACTTGACGTAATCCTCCCAATCCAAGCCCGCATGCTCAAAGGCCAATGTTAAGAACTGGCGAATCGTATAAGCCGTGCCCGTTGCGAGTACGAAATCCTCCGGCTCATCGGCTTGCAGCATGCGCCACATGCCGTCGGTGTACTCCTTGGCATAGCCCCAGTCGCGGATAGCGTCAAGATTGCCCATCCAAAGTTCGCTTTGTTTGCCTTTGAGGATATTTGCTACGGCCAGCGTGATCTTGCGCGTGACGAAAGTTTCGCCCCGGCGAGGTGACTCGTGGTTGAACAACTGACCGTTAACGGCGAACATGTCGTACGCCTCGCGGTAGTTGCGCGTGATCCAGTAGCTGTAGACCTTCGCGACACCATACGGGCTACGCGGATAAAAGGGGGTGTCTTCGTTCTGCGGCGGCGGGCTCGCACCGAACATCTCACTGGTGCTCGCCTGATAAAAGCGAATACCCGTGTCGACGCTTCGAATTGCCTCGAGCATGTTGATGGTGCTCACGCCCGTTGCCTCAGCGGTATATACCGGCTCATCGAAGCTGACGCGCACATGTGATTGAGCTGCGAGGTTATAGACCTCGTGGGGGCGGATCTCGTAAACCAGTTGAGACATCCGCGCTGCGTCGGTGACATCGCCGTAATGCAAATGTAGGTTCTTGCCCGGGATGTGGTCGTCGTGGTGGATGTGGTCAATCCGCGAGCGGTTGAAGGTCGACGACCGGCGCACCACCCCGTGAACCTCGTAGCCCTTTTCGAGGAGTTGCTCGGCCATATAGGAGCCGTCTTGGCCCGTCACACCGGTGATAAGTGCGCGTTTTGCTTCTGACAAGGCTTCCTCCGACCAATGGCGTGCGAATCCCGTCAGCCTAGCGCCCAGCTATTTCGGTCTCGCCTTTGTGGATTGCCCGGGGCCAAGTATTTCGACCACTGGTTCTCTTGCGTACTTACTTGCATATTACTTGCGGTTCTTATATCATCGAAATGTGAAAATGACACTGGCCCGAGCCAAGTCCGCGGATGATTTTGTTGACGCGGCCTCGGTTTTTGAGGAACGGTGGATTCAGGTCTTGGCGGAATTCGAATCTGAATTAGCAAGTGGTAACGAGGTCGCCGCGGCCAAAGCCTTGGTCCCGATTATCACCAACATTGTCGATGACCTAAGCCAACACATTCCTATTCCACTCGCGGATCAAGATCTCGTTTTTGCCCTGGCCGTTAATGACGGCAGTGAAGCACTGTTCTCCGGGTGGGCAGCCAAGTACGGCTTCGCCCGCGGCACTGTCGCGGCAATAGCAGCGCGCCTTGAAAGTCACTCGGCAACTCGGAGCACTCCCTTGGCTGTCCCCGCTGGCTTTTGTAAGGCAGCCCGCCAAGTCGACTATTCGTCCTTCACAAATGCTGTGCGAACCCAACAACGAATCGGCCGCGCGCCGCTGGACCTAATTCGAGATGCGCTAGGCCTCACAACCACCGAACTCGGTGCAATGTTTGGTGTCAGTCGTCAAGCGGTTGATCAGTGGCGTCAAGATGGCATCCCGTCAAAGCGCCTTCGTGCGGTGGGTGATGCGTTGGCCGTCGCGGAACTACTTGAAAGAAAACTTAAGCCTGGTCACCTGCCACTTACTGCCCGTAAGCCTGCGGAGGCATTCGGGGGCGTAGATCTGCTCGAGGCATTAGCTAAAGATCCGGCCGCAACACGTGCGGCAGTTGAGGCATCTTTTGATTGGTCCGAAACCACCTGATGAAGACGGCCCTGCGTGGCAGATGTTGCAGCGCAAATTTCGGCCTATGCCCTATTCGCTGGATGACCTCAGGGACCACCAGCGCCCAGTGCTGTACTCGACTTACGACGCAAGCGGCAAAACAATTGGTTGGAGTAAGTGTCAATCAATTGGTCGCATTGCATATCTAAAGCGCATGCCTGCGCTCGCAGCGCGATCAGCTGCCCCTGGGGCACCGGGCGGCAGCGAGGAACTAGCGTGGCTACTAGCTGGAGATCATGCGCTACGCCCGAGTGGCCCTGCCAGGTCATTTGATGAATGGTTCGGGAATTGAGATTACCTCTATCTCGCCCCAGAGCCAAGCCGGACGGGTTTAGGGTGTGAGCATGAGCCCGGTGGTTGCAGTAGTCGCTACCTATCGCCCAGACGCCGAATCGCTGCTGGCCCTGCTAGCTGACCTAGCCCGCGATGGCATCACCACGATCGTTGTTGACGATGGGAGCCCGTGCACTTTTGATCCATTGCTTCGCGAGGTCGCCGGGCGAGTTACCGCTGGAACTCCCGTGAAAGTGCAGCGCTTTGGAACGAACGACGGCATAGCCCGCAGCCTTAATGCCGGGCTGGCCACGGCACAGGCTTTGAAGGCACCTTGGCTTTTGACTTTGGATCAGGACACCAGATTGCCGGTGGGGGTAATCGAGCAGTTACTTGCGACAGCGGCGCGGGCGAAGAAAGCCGGCCTGGTGGTTGGTGCCATCGGCCCAATCGTTGGTGATGCAAGTGCCGGCGACATTAAGTATCCGACGCGCGAGGTGCTCGGCTTTGCCACCACCGCCGAGATAGTGCAGAGCGGCGCGATTTGGTCGGTCGCAGCTTTGCAGGAGATTGACGGTTTCGATGAACGCCTCGGCATCGACGCCGTTGATGCGGCGGCCTGCCTACACCTGCGGCAGATCGACTACCAAGTGTTAGTTGATGGTGATGCCCGCATTACCCATCGCCTCGGCAATGCGCAGGCGGTGCAGGTGCTGGGGCGCACTGTGCTGGCGACCGGCCACAGCGCCGAGCGCCGCACCACAATGGTGCGCAACCGCCTACGACTAGCGCCAGCCGAGTTCATGCAGTCACCGATCCAAGGCCTGCGCACCATGCGGCGCCTAGCGGTGAGCACCGCATTAGCCGTAACGGTCGAAGAGGATCGCTGGGCTAAGGCCAAAGCGGGCGCTCGGGGCTTGCTCCCGAAGCGGCGGAGGTAGCCTTCAGCCATGAAGGGCATCATTCTCGCCGGTGGCACCGGCAGCAGGCTCTGGCCGCTGACCAAAGGCGTAAGTAAGCAATTGTTACCCGTCTATGACAAGCCGATGATTCACTACCCGCTCGCGACTTTGATGGAAGCCGGCCTGCGCGAAATCTTGATCATCACCACGCCGGAGGATTCCCAGTCATTCTCGCGCCTCCTTGGCGATGGCAGTGATCTTGGCATGACGATCGAGTACGCCGTGCAACCAAAGCCTGAGGGCTTGGCGCAAGCGTTTTTAATCGGCGCAGACTTTCTCGCCGGCGACAAGGCAGCGTTGATCCTCGGCGACAACCTCTTCCATGGCCAAGGCCTTGGCCGCAAGCTCACCGAACTTACCGACCTTGCCGGTGCACATGTTTTCGCCTACGAAGTTGCGAACCCAACCGAGTATGGCGTCGTGGCCTTTGATGAACATGGTGTCGCGCTGTCAATCGAAGAGAAGCCGGTGAAGCCGAAGAGTAACTACGCGGTACCCGGGCTCTATTTCTATGACGAGACCGTGGTCGATATCGTCAAGGCCATTAAGCCGAGTGCTCGCGGTGAACTTGAAATCACCACCCTCAATGAGCACTACTTGAATGCGGGCACCTTGACCGTCACCGTGCTTGAACGCGGCACCGCGTGGCTCGACACCGGCACCTTCCGCTCACTGCAAGATGCCGGCGAATTCGTCCGCGTGATCGAAGATCGCACCGGTACCAAAGTGGGCTGCGTCGAAGAGATCGCTTGGCGCAATGGCTGGATCACTACCGGCGAAATGATTGCTGTTGCCGAGCCGCTGCTGAAAAGTGGTTACGGCGATTACCTCATGAGGCTTGCGACACACTGAACTGCACCTAGCGGGATGACCTCAACGCCATTCTTCAAATTGAATTTCTCTGATCCGGGGTAGACAATGAATGCGTGTTCAATACCAAGTTCTTGAACAGATTGATAAAAACCACTTGAGGGCACGGGCGCTGTTGACCGCTTAACGTCTACCCCGACGCTGACGTCTCCGCCGCGCGCAAACACTAAATCAATCTCAGCGCCATCGGCAGTTCGGTAGTAATACGGCTTCCACGCTGGGCCTACCAACCCGATCAAGGTTTCGACCACAAGTGCCTCGTAACTAGCGCCAGCAACGGGGTGGCCAAGGAGATCATGCATCGACTCAATGCCGAGCAATGCGTGCAGCAGTCCAGAATCGCGAAGGTAGATTTTCGGTGTGCGCGTAACCCTTTTACCAGCATTTGTGAACCAAGGCGCGAGCCGCCGTACGAGGCCTAGATCGACCAGCAGGTCAAGGTAGCGTGAAATCGTCGGACCCGAAACACCCAAACTTTCTGCTAGCCGACTTGCATTTACCGGGCCAGCCGACACATGCGCGAGCATCTGCCAAAGTCTTCCCATCGTCTCAGCGGCGAGCCGAGGTGCGAACATCGGAACTTCGCGTTCTAAATAGGAGCGGATGAAGTTTTCGCGCCAAATCAAGCTGGCTGCATCGTTGGTCGCGCAAAGACTGTCAGGGAAGCCACCACGCAGCCAAACGGTGTCAGCACTTACCCCTGCTGGTGCCGCCTCGAGTGGATCAATTGAACCGAGGTCCACATAAGCGAGCCGCCCGGCCAGTGATTCAGACGCTGCCCCAATAAGTGCCGGAGATGCTGACCCCAGTAGCAGAAATTGCCCATTATCGTGCCCACCTCGGCGCGCATCATCAATTACCCCGCGCAGCAACTCAAACAACCCCGGCACCCGGTGCACTTCGTCCAGTACCAAAAGTCGGCCGGGGGCCGAGCGCAAAAATGCATCGGCGTCGTCCAAGCGACGTATATCGGCAGGGCGCTCCAAGTCCAGATACAGCGCATTTGGGGTGGAGTCCACGATTGACCGGGCCATGGTGGTCTTGCCTATCTGGCGTGGGCCAAGTAATGCCACCGCCGGAAACTGGGCCAGCCTGTCCCGAAGTTCGCCTGCCGCCCGCCTCGGAATCATGCCGTAAATCTAACACATGGTATTAGATTTACGGGGTTATTTACGACGAAGTCTCGCTCGAGCTTTTCGCAATGACTCGGTAACCCGCCAGGTGCGACTCGATAAAATGGCCGATAACGCAGCGGTATCTGCCGCCGTGCCGCCTACCGAACTGGTCAAAACCGTGGGTTGGGCAGCTATCCGCACAAAGAAATCGATTAGGCCGGCGGCGAAGCCCTGCCAAGTGTGTTGGGCAATCACTTGTTGCAGCTCCGCCACTCGTTGCCGCGCGGCATCATCGCTCGCGAGTAGCTGCTCCAAATCGGCAGTAAAAGCCTCGACCGACCAGTGCTTTGGTAACCCGCTAATCCCGGCGATCTCCTTTAGCGGGCCAAAATCGGCAAATGTTGAAGGTGTGCCAAGGATCGCGGCCTCATAGGGCACTAAACCAAAACCTTCGGCACTGGACGGATAAAGCACCGCGGCGGCATTGGCCAGCAGCCACGCGCGGCTCTTGCCCGTTAGGTGGCCGACGGTATGGGCGGCGCCGCGTAAATCAACATGTGTTGACAGCAGTGCATCCTCGGCCAACTTCGAGCTACTGCTCTTAACGTGCAACCCGGCGAGCACGAGGTCGCATGACTGCCCTGATTGCAGTACCCGCTGCCACACCGCGATGGCGAAATCGCGATTCTTATGCTGGAAGTCATTGCCGAGCACTGCAACAAATCGTTTGCCGCCAAGTGCTGCGACGGTCGAATCCAGATCAGTATCTGGTGCATCAGGTGCACTAGCTCCGACAATGTGATCCAAGCCAAGTGGCAGTGGTTGCACGCGCTGCGGATCAAGGCGTGGCACCTCCATCAGCAACCTATTTGCGACATCGCCACTAATCGCCGTAATGCCATCGACACTTAGCGCAATGCGGCGCTGCAATGCCCGATAGGTGCCCCAGGCATCGGCGGAGCCGTGATAGCGCGGGATGTCGTAAGCAATTAGGTCAAGGTAGGTGGTTATCACCCGGCGACCCAAAGCGCGAGCATCACCAATATTGCTGCGACCATCAATTTGATTCGGATACCAAACGATGTCGCACTGCGAGATCTCTTCACCCGCTGCGACAATGCGCACCCGGTCAAGGCCGGTTAGGTGTTGCGCGTAGGAGGGCAGTTCTTTGATGCCCACGACGTAGATCGCCTCAATACGTTCATCATCGGCCATCGCGGTTATTGCTGCGGTAGTAAGCACCTGCGCGCCGGTTTCATGGGGCCCCAGCCAGGTAGCGTCAACAGCAACGGTTAGTCGCCGACTTGGTTTACGGTTCTCCTGCGCCACGAAAGCAGCGCTACTTGGGTCAATCGCTTCCTGAGCGTCCATCGAAGCTATCGGTATCAGATTGCTGGCTTTGGCAACGTCCATGTGATCGGTCAGAAATAGGTCATGCCAAAGGCCGCGCTCAGCGGCGCCAACGAACCAATTAACTAGGGCCACCTTGTCTTCATCCTCGGGCAGGACGCCAACTAGATCTTGAGCATCTTCGGCGATCGCGATCAACACACCGGTCGGCGCGGTGGCCCGCACCCAAACCTCACCTGCTCCGGTACCGGCAACAAGGGAGCAGGTGACTATTCGCGGATCACTATCGAAGCGTTTGGTGAACTCACTCATTCGATCCATTGTCAGCAAGGCCGGATCACCCATCACCCGCAACATGCGTCCACGCGAAGTCTTCAACGGCTCCATCACAGCGCCTCATAGGTTCGTTGCAGTTGCTGATTAAGTGCCGGGGAGTAATACGGGTCAAGGGCGTAGGCAGCAGCCCAGCGCTGATCGAATAACGCCTGCTCGGCGGGGTCAGACCTCTTGCGCGCCATGGTGGCCCCTTCATAGTGGGTGAAGTGGGCGTACGGCGTCCACGCTACGCGATAACCAGCCGCGCGGGCCCGCAGGCAGAAGTCAACGTCGTTGAAATCCTTAGCAAAAGCGGTATCGAACCCGCCCAATTCATCAAACACGTTGGTGCGAACGAGCATTGCCGCCGCGGTAACGGCGCTGTAGTTGCGCGGGGTGAGCACCGAACCGAAATAGCCCGGCTCCTTCGCGGGCTTGGCGACCCAAACATGCGTCGGCCCCGTTGGCAGCAGCACCATCCCGACATGTTGTAAGCGGCCGTCGGGATAACTGAGTTTGCACCCGGTAATACCAACGCCAGCAATCTGACCAAGTTCGAGCAGGCGCGTGATCGGGTCGGTTTCGTTGGCCGTGGTGTCGTCATTAAGTAAGAAGACGTAATCACCTGTTGCTGCAGCGCGCCCGGTGTTTATGGCCTCCGAAAAGTTAAATGACTCGGTTTGGTAGACCACCTGCTTATCGGCGCCAGGCACCGGGGCTATCTCACCGGTGGTCACCACGATAATTTCTAGTTGCACCTTTGTTTCCATCTCGCGCAGTGAAGAGACTGCGTCTTCAACGAACCGGCCGGTCGCTGCTGCATTAGCCGTGCCGATGGTCGGGATGATGACCGATACAAAATGCGCTGCGGAGATGCGCGGGTGCACCTCGTTTAATCCCGGAACTTTACTCGGCGTCGCTGTGCCACCATCGTCAGCGTTGGTTGCAAAGGTGCGATTCAAATACTCTTGTTGCGCCCGCGCGGTTGACTGCTGCGCCCACGGCTTCGCATCGATTGTCAGTGCGGTCGAACCACTCCACGCCCGCCAGTGATAGAGCGGCTTGGGGATATGCACGACATTGTGCAGATTCGGAAGAAGTCGCAGCGCGACATCAAAATCCTGTGCGCCATCCATCTCGGGGCGAAAACCACCGATGGCCTCGACGATTTCTTTCCGAAACACGGTGAAGTGGCACAGATACATTTGAGTCAATAAGAGTTCGGGTGAAAAATCCGGCTTGGCATAGAGCTCAAAATGATTGCCCCGGGTGTCGATCTTGTCCTCGTCGGAGTAGACGATGTCGATCTTCACACCTGAGGGCGTCTGCTGCTCGATAGCCGCCGAAAACTCCGCGAAGCAGCGCGCATCGAGTGCATCATCGTGGTCAAGCCAGCCGAAATAATCGGTGGTAGACGCGGCGATGCCACGGTTGCACGCCGTTGAAATACCGCCATTAACATTTCGCAGCACTACGACCCGTGCATCGGCCGCGTGCTTTGTCGTGAACTCATTGAGGTACTTAACAACTTCGGCATCGGTTGAGCCGTCATCAGAGACAACTAGTTGCCAGTGCTGCGCACTTTGATTGAGCACCGAAGACAAGCACACATCAAGGTAGGAAACGGGTGGATTGAATACCGGCACTACCACCGCGATCGCGATCGTGTTGGGCACTGACCCTGGCGTAGCGACTGCCGCTTCAGCCAACCAGGCTTGATACTGCTTGCCGATATTGCGCTCCCACATCTTGCGCTTGAGCCAGCGCTTGGCCCGCCCGGCCCGACGCTTCGCCTTGATCAGCAGGTTCTTCTCGGTCACTCCACCACCTAGCTAAGCCGAAACTGGGCCGGCAGTTGCACGAACCCTTGGCCGATCTCACCGGACTGACTGCGCACCGCAAACTCAACGGCGTCGTTCCACGAATCCAGCAACCGCGAGCCGGTGAAGTCAAAAACGTCAATATGAACTCGGTACCGGCCCGGCAGCAACGGGTTATCAACGAGCGCGACATCAAAAACATTGTCGCCGGAGACCGTGCCCATGTCGAACCCGAGTCGATGATTGCCAATCATGGTGACTAGTGGCCCGCTTTCATGTTGCAAAGCGATGCGCACATTTGGCCCCAGCACCGGCTCTGAAGTAGTAAAGCCAATGCGGAACTGGAAGGTTGAACCCGTCTCGGCGTGGTTCATCGGGTTGCCCTCGACATCAACAATTGCGGCGGTGCGCACTCGAAGAGTTTGATCGCCGGGGCGGGCGTCTTCACCTTCGGCTCGCACCGCGGTGACTTCGGGATACCGCGCTGCCTCCTGCGAGTTAACTTTGCGCAGGTACGAAGCAATAGTCGTGGTTGGGGCCCCAAACTCCTGCATTTCACCGTGTTCGAGCCAGGCGATCTCGTCGCATAGCCCTTCGAGTTGGCCCAAGCCGTGGCTGACGACGATGATCGTGCGCCCCGACCTGCGTAGGGCATAAAGATGGTCGAAGCACTTGCGCTGGAACTCCTCATCACCAACGGCCAAGACCTCGTCGATGAGCAGCACATCAGGTTTCATATGGACGGCGACCGAAAACCCGAGCCGAACATACATACCACTTGAGTAATGCTTAACCGGATCGTTGATGAAGTCGCCGAGACCACTGAAGTCAATAATCTCTTCGATGACTGCTTGGATTTCTTTTTTCGGCATCCCAAGAATCGACCCGTTCAAACTGATGTTCTCACGCCCGGTCATCTCCGGGTGGAAGCCCGCCCCAAGTTCAATAAGTGATGCGACCCGACCTTGGGCGGCTATTGAACCTTCGGTTGGACGGTAAATCCCGCCAATCATTTTCAGTAGTGTCGACTTACCCGAACCGTTATGGCCGATCAACCCGTAGACACTGCCCTTGGGGATCTGCAGTGAGACACCGCGCACCGCCCAGAAATCTTCAGGCTTGCGCGAGCGCCCACGAACGATGCGTTCTTTAATTGAATTACGGCGGTCCACGTTGCGCTTAAAGCGCTTGCCAACACCTTGCATATCAACCGCGATCGGCACATTAGTTGATTCGCTCATAGCAACTCACCGATATCTTCGCTCCAGCGATTAAAGATTGCCAAGCCCGCCCAGAAAGTCAAGAAGCCGCCAACAAGTAGTGCCAAGATCACCAGAGCCGATGGAGCAATGAGTGAATACATCACCTCGTGCATGCTCTGTACGTACCACGACATCGGGTTAAGTTTCACAACAAGTGATAGCACTTCATTTTGCCCATCGACCATGCTGATCGGATAAAGCACGGGGGTCAGGAAGTAAAGGGCACTGAGCACCACCGCGACGATATACATTACGTCGCCGAACCTTGCATTGATAATTGAAAGCACTAAGCCGATACCCTGAGCAAACAGCGCAGTGCCGATCAGGATTGGGATTGCGAGAATCCAAGTCCAGCCGACATTGCGAAGCCAAAGGAACATCAGTACTAACACGGTCAGTTCAAGTAACACCTGAATGAGTTGCACAATCGAGGCACCCAAAATCGGCGCCCAAGCCGGGAACTGAACCTTCTTAAGTAGTTCGCCATTTGACTTGAGCTGCGTCATCGAAAGATTAAGTAGGCCCGCGAAGAGGTTCCAGGTCACCAAGCCGGTAAATAGGAAAGCGGCGTATGACGCGCCTTCGCCATTGCCCAGGTCTGGGGCCTTAATGCGAAAGACCAGACTGAAGACGGCGGCGAAAACCACCAATATGGCAAGTGGCTGGATCAAGGACCAGGCCCAGCCCAAGATGCTGGAGCGATAGCGGGTGGCGAAATCCCGGTTGGCAAAGGCCCCGATGAGAGCCCGTTGCCGGTAGAGGTCGGTCAACATGTTGCCCCACCTCTCCCGGTCATAACCCGGCCCGGTCATGACGGTGGCGAGTCTACCCAAGGCGCTTACGGGCCCAGTAATGCTGCGGGAACAACCGCAATGCCGTCTTTGCGCCGATAGGCCACTGACCCGCTGGTCACGATCACGGCATCCAACATGTCTTCGCCAATTTGTGCCCTTAGCCAGTTTAAATGGCGAACATCATCGTCGCCAACAGATTGCGCGAGTTTGACTTCAACGGCAACAACCTTGCGGTCGTCTCGGCTCAAGATGATGTCAACCTCGTGTTCACCGCCTTTGGTGCGCAAGTGGTGTGCTTTCGCATTGGCTCCTTTAGCGCCAACACGTAGGTTCAAGGTGACAAGTGATTCAAATAACGCACCTAGCAGGCTGAAGTTACGCGTGCCCGACCTGGCAGTTCGATCACCACTAAGCAATCCAGCTTCATCAACACCTAGTAGGCGAGCTGCAAGTGCCGGATCGGCCAAATGATGTTTCGGCGCTTCGTTGAGCCGATTCAACCCGGTGCCATAAGGCAACCAACCTGGCAGCGGATCAATAATCCAGAGAGCTTCCAGAGTGTCACGGTAGTGAATAGTTGTGCTGCGAGCTGGTTTCGAGCCTTCGCCCGGAGTGGCCGCGTCACGGATCTTCTCAAAAGTCGCGGTGCTAGAGGTGGCTGCGGCGTAGGCCGTTAGCCACCTGCGCAGTGCTCCCGGATTACGTAAAGCACGGCCCAGCTCCGAAAACTCACGTTCGACGATCCGATCGAGGTAGCCATCAAGGGCTGCACGGGTGATCTCGGCGCTCGCATTTCGAATTGCCGGAAAACCGCCGCGAACAATTTCACGGGTGTAGTCGATTAAGTCGCGCGTCGTTTCGCCCGCAATTTGGGGCCTTGCGCCCGAGAGTAATTCTGCGACACTGACCGTTGGTTGCTCGAATCCACGTTCACTTAGTGTCATGGGTCGCATCCGAATTGACACAATTCGGCCAGCACCAGAATGCATTGGCCAGTTCGCCGGCGGCGCCGAACCCGTCAAGAGGTAGCTGCCTTGTTTGGCATCTACCGCCCGGCGCACTAGATCCCATGAAGGTGGATAGCGCTGCCATTCATCGATGAGCACCGGTTGCGCACCGTCTGTCAGCGACTCGGGGCGCGCCTCAAGTAGTTCGACCACCTGTGGCACTTGGCAGTCAAGTACGCGCGCGACGCGACCGCTAGCGGTCCGGGTTTTGCCTACCCCCCTCGCACCCTCAATACTGATTGCGTCGAGGGCGGGAAAGAGCAAGCTCAGCTCGGCATCAACTATTCGAGGCAGGTATCGGTCCGGGCTCACAGTTATATACTACATCTGGTCGGAGATTTACGCTACTTCTGGTCGGACTTTTAGGCTACGTCTGGTCGAATAGTTGCCTGGTATTGCGCCGAAATTCCATCCTTCACCATTAGGCTGAGGCCAACGTCCACCAAGGAGTCAGCATGCCCAATGTGAATATGCACCCCCGCCTCGCCCGCACCCTCGCTGCCACCGCCTTGGCCGTCGGCCTTGGGCTCGCGAGCCTGCCAAGTGCTCAGGCCGCGCCCCCCGCCGGCTTCATTGCCACCCCAAACGGCATGGTTGGGCTCAGCCAATCCATCACGATCTATGCGCCGTCCGTCGCCGGGCAGGTAGTCACCATAGGCCTACAACTTGGCGCCGCCGCCACGACCGTGCAGACCACCATCGGCACCAACGGCTACGGAGCAGCCATCTGGACCCCAACCAGCGCCGGCACCTGGACGATTAACGCACTGGGTAGCGCATTAAGTTCAGGCTCAACAGCTATCACCGTTGCGCCCATGCCTACTTACACAGTGCTGCTGGCGCAGAACAATCTGCAATCCGGTGTCACCGACAACCTCACGGGTGCGGTGGTCGCACCCATCGGCACCATCGCTCCAACGGGGAGCATCCAACTAACCACTAGCACCGGCGCTGTCATTGTCACCAGCCCACTAACCGGCCAGTACGGCACCAGCACTGCCACCGCCATCTTGCCTTGGGTTCCAGCAACCATTGGAGTGAATTCACTTTACGCAACTTTCCAACCCGCATCAGGGAGTCAACTGGCATCGACCAGCCCGCTAGCTCAACCTGCGGTAATTGGTGCCGTGCAGAATCTCGCATTGCGCTTCCCGCCAAACCTGTATGTCGGGTCGCCGACGGTTCTGCAAGCGGTGATTGGTAATGGTCTGCCAGCCGGCAGCGCCGCGTTCTCCTTGGATGGCAAAGGCATCAGCGGATCAATTGCAACCACGAATGGGGTCTCTAGTTTCCAGTGGACACCAACGGTTACCGGCGTGCACACCATCACCGCAAATTATTCGTCCAGTGCTACCGGGCCTAGCGGCACCTCAACGCAGACTGTCAACATCCAAGGTGCACGCACCGCTGACGTCATTACGGTCGACCCGCCAACGCAACCAGTGTGGTCAATAGCTCAACCAATCGTCATGACAGCAGGAACCTCCGTTACCCTCGCAGGCGTAAGTAAGTCAGGCACCACCGTCGTGTTTAGTGAGCAGGGCCCATGCGTTATCAACGGCGTGGCGCTACAGGCTTTATCAGCCGGCCAGTGCCAGGTCACAGTAGTTTCACCCGGCAACGCGGCAATTTCACCTGGCTCGGCGACCTACACCGTCACGGTGCAAGCGGCTCCTAAAAAGAAGAAGAATTAACTCACTAACTTAAAGGCCGGGGTGTGTTAACTTGCGCCCCGGCCTTTTAATTTGCGCAACGGCGCCGTCACTTTCCATGACCGCGTGTTGGTGACGAAATCAAGTTCTTGGCGAAGTGCATCTGCGGCAGACTTCAGTGCGATTACCTGAGTTTGCAGGTCTTCAGTAGCCAGCACGACAAATGATCTGATGCCCAAGAATCCTTCAATTGAATCCGCGGCGTCAGTAACACTCAAGGTGACCTGCGCGGGCTCACCTTGGTTGCCATCGCCAAGTGGCAAAGTGATCACCGAACCTAGGTAGACCTCCTGTTGCACCGGCCCACCCGGGCCTATCGCATCAATGCGAGCCACCCCGGGCATCGAGCGCGTCGATATCAAAATACTTAAAGGCCCAGCAATTGGGCGGGTGAACCGGAAGTCCGCGCGAGCGCCTCGGCGGATTTCCAGGCCCCAGGTTTGTGGTGACCCGAAAGTACCGATAACACCGGCATCAACGACGGTGAAGTCATCAGAGCCTCGTGGTTGGTGCAGCATCGGGGTGAGGCCTTCGGTCTGGAGGTGCCTCATGTATTGGTCTGCGTAACCACTGTCGGGAGCAGCCGCGCCGGTGGCGAGCACATACTCACGGCCAAGTTCAATAGTCGGATACATCGGCTTCCTGCCTTCACTTGATCGTGCCTGTTCGATGTCATGGCTGATGACGTCTGCGACATGCTGCCACGTCAGGTCGACGAACTCACCTGCGATCTGGTTCTCGATTCGCATACGCGTCTCAAGATTAAGTGCATCACGCCCGATAACTTTTGCCATGTCACTTGCATTACCGGATTCAAAATAAACGGCAAGATTTCCACCAGCTTCGGGCAAAGACGAGTTACGCGCCACCACCGGCAACTTGCCAAAAGCCAAGCTTTCGGAGACCGGCAAGCCCCAGCCCTCATATCGACTCGGGTAGACGGTGAACTCGGCATTGGCATAGAAGCCTGCAAGCTCAGCATCACTTACGCTGGTCGAAAGCAGCGACACCTTGCCGCCCAGCCCGTTGGATTCGACATATGCGCGCAGGAATTCGTCGGCGTGCCAACCCAACCGGCCAATACAAACAAGGTCAGGCACACCATCAGCACCGTGCTTGTCAATTAATTGCCGCCAAGTATTGAAGGCCAGCACGTGATTCTTGCGGGCCTCGACCGTGCCGACGAATAATGCGTACGGGCGCGGCCAAGGCCGCACGCTGGTGTCGTATCTGCCCGGGGTGATGCCGCATGGCAAGCCAGTAACACTGCCCACCGGCGCCCAAGCGCCATGCGCTGATGCGTAGGAAATAAAGTCATTTCGACTTGACTGAGAAATCGCCGGCACTATCGATGCAGTATCGATTACCAAATTCAGATAGCGCTCAAAGAGTCGATTAACCGCTGCGGTGTGACCGGTCTCGAGCACCGGGGTTAAGTCATATAGCAAGTAGACGAGTTTGGCTCCCATTGCGTGAGCATCGCGTGCTGCCAACATCAAAGCATCATTGATCCAAACCGCCCCAAGGAACGCCAGCACTGAATTAGCATCTATGCGGACCGGCGGCGCCGTCGTTGCGCGCGCCAGGCAGGTACTTGCGTCATTGGCCTGAGCTTCACGATTGGCACTGCCCGCTGCCCCGAAGAACTTGGCGACCTCGACCCGAGTTAGTGCCACGAACACGCCGCGGGGTCGATCCAAGATGACCGCCAGTAAATAGGGGTCCGCGGCCAAGAGCAGGGGGGCGGTCTCGGCAATCACCCGCTGCACCCCTGAGACCGACTCCCGGCGCTGGAAGAACTCGATCAAGTCGGTTACGTCCAGCAGGGTCTGAATGGGCACGACTTCGACCCCGGGCAACTGACTCACCCCTAAAACCTAGTCAATTCCGGTAGCCATGGGGTCGGCAGCGCCCAGGCCAACATAAAACTGCCTGCGCACCCCTCCCGGGGGGTACATTACGTGTCTAACTGGTTAAGAATTGGAGAACACAAGGCGACAGGTGCGCAATTCCACCCGCAGCGTCTCCACCCGCGCTATGGCGGTTTGGCAAACCTTGCAAGCCAGGTGCCCGGGGGGCTGGCCTTCGTCTCCAAAACATGCGGCCGCTTCATCTTTGATCAACAGCCCGCCAGCTCAGAGAACCCAAGTGCGGGCGATCTAGAAGCCGCGGTGGTGGCAGTCTGCGGGTTCCCCCGCACTGGCACTACCTACCTGCAAGAGGCCGCAGGCCAGGCACTCGGTGACCCCGAACGGTGCTGGAAGAACCACGATCCCTTCGCCCTCGCGCAGTACGCCAACGCTGGTATCTTGACATTGATCCCATTACGTGACCCGATTAGCACAATTTCTTCGTGGAGTGTTTACAACAACGATTTGCCGTCAATTTCAATCCAGCGTAATCGACTGCTCTCATACACCGCGTGGCACCGAGCCGTACAAAGGTATGCAAAATCTCCCCTCGTGATGTTCGTCGGTTTTGACTCACTAGGAGACTCAAGAGACGAGCTCCTCGATGGTGTCCGCGAAATGAATGAAAGTCAGGAATTGCTACTACACATGCAAAACTACCCGAGTGAAATGCGTGAAGAGCTAAAGGCACCTTACGTTGAGGCACTCAATGACCCCAAACTGAGCCGCACCCTAGCTCGTGCCACTCGGTTATACGAAAATTTAATGGGCGAGGCGGTCGCGATCGCCGATGTCGAAATAGCAGCAGCAGCAGCAGCAGCAGCAGCATAAGTTAGCTGCTTATCAAGCTCCGCATTAGTTGTACCCAACTTAATTGAGCACGCTGTTCTTTGCTCTGAGCAAGTGGACGCAAATGCTCATGAAGGTCACCGAGTTTGCGCAGTGACTGCACGGGGTTAGGTGCTGCTCCAGCCAGGCGGCTCGCGCCAGACTTGGTTTGGTTGCCAGTGCGGAGGCCCACCTGTTGGCCCGCTTGCACTAAGTAATCAATGACGATGCCTTCATCGATGATCATGCCGCTGCGCACCACAGCAACAAGGCTCCACCAGCGATCGTGCAGCCACCCCTTTGGCACTTCAAGGCCGCCGGCAAAGTGGCGCGGACGCAGCATCGAGGCACCTCCGGTGGCGATCGAGTGACGCAGGGTGTAACGCAATTGCTCTACAGGTGTGAGGCCTTGCCAATCACTTGGCACCGGGAAGGTGCCGCGTATGGTGCCCTCGGCGTTAGCCACCGCACCAGACCCAACCAAATTACCGTCACTAGCAACCATTAAAGCCTGCGGTTGTTGATCAAGTTGCGCGCACTGTCTTGAGATTCGATCCGGATGCCAAGTGTCATCGTGATCACCTAGCACCACGAGGTCAGCACCCAGGTTCGCCGCGAGTTGCACCCCTTGCACGAAGTTGCTTGCAATGCGAGTCGTGATATTGCGGGCCGATGATGATGCTTGCTGGATGGTAAATGGGATCGGGCTTAACCCCTGCTGCCGCTCCAATATCTTCATGGTGTCATCGGTTGAGCGATCATCAATTATGACGATGTTCACGGGTGCCTGGGTTTGTTGCAGCACGCTAGTAATCGTTTTGGTAATCCATTGCGCCGAATTATGGGTAACAATCACCGCCGCAACCTGTGACTGCATTATTTACCCCGCCGTTTCGCGAGGGAGTTAATTAACGCTTCGTACTTAGCGGTTACTGCATCCCACTGATAAGCCGATTCGATACGTTGCTGGTTCATAACATGTAGTTCAACTAGACGAGCGGCTTCCTTGCCCGCCGCAATGTCATTAAAGATAAGTTGCAATTGGTCCGAATTGGCCCAGAAGTAGCCTTGGTTAGCGGTGACCTCACGATTGAATTCGACGTCGTATGCGAGCACGGGAGCACCTGCACCCATCGCGCGCAGCAGGCTCGGGTTGGTGCCGCCAACCGAATGCCCGTGGATATAAGTGATGGCATGCCCGTAGAGCTGCTCAAGGAGTTCTTGGTCGTAAATAGCGCCGGTGAATTTGATACGTACATCACCGCGCGCGGCAGCGTGAACTTTGTCGACGTACCACTGTGAATATGGCGCACTACCGACAACTACAAGTGGCCGCGATTCATTACTCGCGCGAAATGCGTGCACCGCTTCGATCACGTTGTTTTCTGGTTCAAACCGGGCTACCAGCAGGTGATAGCCCTGCGGTGAAAGTTGCAACTCCGCCAACCGAGTACTCGGTGGGTTGATCACCTCGGCGCCGTATGGGATGACCACGCACTCGCGCCCGTAAGTCTGCTCTACGTAATTGGCAATCGCCTGCGCATCAGCGATTACCTCCTGGCCCCACTTAACAGCGGCTTTCTCGGCCCACCGGTAGTACTTCGCCCCCGCCCCCCGCCACTTCTCGCGCTTGGACTCCAGGCCATCAAGGTGAATTGCGGTCGGTATACCGGCCAACTTCAGCGGCTTGAGCAGTGGCGCGTTGCCGGCATTTAGTAGCAGCACCACATCGGGGTGGTCCTTGATAATCGCGTGGGCCGTACTGGCGGTGGTATGGCTTAAAGTCTCGGCCAGGCGGTGCCGGATGGCGGGCGCGTTGACCAACTTCATGCCCTCATAGTCGGTGATGCGCTGCCCCGGATTACGGCAATAAACCGTGACTTCATAGCCCCTGGCGGCCAGGCGCTTGCCGATTTCCTCGACGGCGGTCTCGAACCCGCCATGTTGGGCGGGCACCCCCCGCGTGCCCATCAGCGCAACCTTCACCCGCCCAGCGTACGTGGCGCCGGGTTTGACCTGGCTCGCTGCTAGCCTCCCAGGGGTGCAGGTGCAACAGTTATCAATTGAGGGCGTCTGGGAGTTCACCCCCCTATTGCGCGCCGATGATCGCGGGGTCTTCCTCGAGGCATTCAAGCAAAGCACTTTCCTTGAGGCAGTCGGCCATGAATTCTCACTTCAACAGATGAATATCTCGATCTCGAAAGCAGGCACCGTGCGCGGCATTCACTTCGCCGATGTGCCCCCCGGGCAGGCGAAGTATGTTCAATGCTTGGCCGGACGCATCTTGGATGTCGTCATCGATATTCGAGTAGGTTCACCAACTTTTGGCACTTGGGATGCTGTTGAGCTTGATGACTCCACCCGCAAGGGTCTATATATCGCCGAAGGGCTCGGCCACGCTTTTTGCGCGCTATCTGATTCAGCAACTGTCGGCTACTTATGCTCCGAACCTTTTTCACCAACACGTGAGCATGGGGTGCACCCACTTGACCCAGCATTGAATATGCCTTGGCCGGATGGGCAAAACTCGCTGTTATCGGCTAAGGATGCGGCTGCACCACTACTAGCTGATGCGAAAGCTGCTGGCTTATTACCGATGTACGACGGTTGCCGAGCCTTCTATTCATCACTGCATCAGGATAAATGAAGTCACTTAACTTTGTAGACATTGCGCCGGTGCCCGATCGTCACTACGACTACTAAAAGCAAATCGTCAACAACCATGTAGATGATTCGGTAATCACCTACTCGTACTCGGAGGCCAGGTCGGCCCCTAAGTTGGCGCGCAGCCGGAGGATGCGGATCATTTGCAAGTAAGGCAATCGCACCTTGGATGCGCCGCGCAGTTGGTGAGTCGATTTTACTTAGTGCTCTGGCCGCCGCCGGGCGCACCTCAATGCGGTAAATCCTCACTGCCAGCCGAGATCGGCTTTGACTTGCTCCCACGGAATATTGGGGCCTTCTTCGGCCAACGCATCATCGAAGGCGGCAATATCTTCAACTTCATCTTCGGCCTCGAGTAACTGCTCGTACCTTTCTGAGCTGATTAACACCGCCGCAGTCCGGCCGTACCGCTGGAGAATCACGGCCTCCACCTGAGCCATTTGAACTACGTCCTGCAGTCGGTCGCGCGCCTCGCTCACCGGGATTATCGCCATGCCTAAATCGTACAATACTATGTTTGTTTAGTACAAACCGGCCACTTACCACTCTGTGGCGACCCAGCCTTTACTGCGGCACTGGGACGCGCGACTCAAGATTGACTCCGGGTACTTTGTCTCGCATTATCGAAAAATTGGTACTCGTCTTGATAGCACCGGACCACCAAGCGAGAGCCATCTGCGAAAGCGCATATTCCTCTTTACCAAGTTTGTAGGTTTCTTCACGAAGGCCCCGTGCGTAGATATGGCCATCGGTCCAACGAAGTTGCAAGGCGCGGGTATCGCGGGCGTGGGCCGCGAGAAACTCACCGGCTTTGGTGTCAGCTGCCGCATAGACATTCGCGAAACCATCTACGCCGGTGAACGTGGCCGGGCGGCGAACCCCCCAACCCACCCCCATCGGGTAATAAATTTGCCCAAGGGGTTGGTACACCACACCGCCAGGTGCTGCATAAGGCGGTGATGGGAAGTTGACGACCGCTAAGGCTCGATATACGACGTCAGCGTTGAGGAAGACCGCACCCGGCACACTTTGTTTAGCGTTGCGCAGCAGGCTCGCCGCCCACCAGAGGTGCTGCACATTTTGGGTGTAGTCGGGGTTGACCTTCCCGTGGTTGGTGATAGTGCCGTCTTCATTGGCGTTTGTACCGGGCAAGGAATTTCGCAGAATGACACCGTTGTAAATACCGTTGGAAGTTAGATCACTCGGGCGGGCAAACGCGGCAATCGATAATGAAACTAAAGTCGCCCGCCAAGTGGGCACGCGTGGATCTTTCGGCATCATCGCCATTGCCAAAGCCGGGGCCATTAGATCCCACGAAACTTCATCGGCGCGCGAATCCCCCGGAGTTAACTCAACCCCAGCTCTATTGCGGAAGTAGAACGGGCCGCGCGCCACTGAGTAATCTGCTTCGGCGGCCACCATCGCGGAGACGTACGCACGCTCCTGCGAACTCAAGTCACGCCAGAGCAGCCAACCGGCTTGCCCGGCAACCGTGGCCCACAATGCTGACTGAAAAGTATTACCCCAACCGCCCGGTGAATTAACCGCATGCTGGCACGTCACGGTGCGAATTTGCCAACGCGCGTAACTCACTAGTTCATTACGGCTGATTCCGTTGACTTTCTTCCAGTCACTTGTTGTCGCCATGATGGCCGCCGCTTGCGCCGAGTTTGCCACGCGTCGGATTGATTCTTCATCTGTCGGGTAGCGATTCAGTGCGTCGTAGTAGGGCATTGAACTTAAGCCCTTAAGCCTCTTGGTCAGGTCGTTGACGATCACATAACGCAGCCCGTCATTGACGGTTGCCTTGATCTCAGCCATGCCATCGATCTTCAAAGTTCCCTTGGTGGTGGCCGGGGCCACCGCTCGGCGAGCAATCTTGTAAGCCTTCTTTTCCGAAGTGGAGGTAGCCGTCGGGCAGTGGCCGGGCAAAGTGGCCTGCGTACCGACCAAGGCGCTCTGATCAGCAGCAAGTGGCACGTTTATCGTCGTCGATTGCTTAAGTTTGGCGGCACCGCTACTCAAGATCCACTGCGAGCGATCACGCACAACGCCAGGGGTATCAATGCCATCGGCATTCCAGTCACCAACAATCGGTGTATCGGTTGGCAGCCCAAAAGGGAAAGTGAGAATCGCGGCATTAGCCTCGGGAACCATGGTGACGACAACGCCCTTACTAACCTTCGGCGCTTTCTTTACGTTCAGATAGCGCAGGATCCAACTACCAGCGCGGAAGACGCCAACGTCGTCGAGCCCGTCACCATCCCAATCACCAACGACCGGCAGATCACCGGGTTCTCCGAAAGTTTCATCAACAGTTGCACCGCCGGTTATCTGCCAAAGCCACTGGCCAGCGCGGTAAACCCCGATATCGGCCTTCTGATCACCGTTGATGTCACCGACTACCGGCACATCACCCACCTGACCACCCCAGGAGGCTTTGGCCTCCCAGCCAGCGTTACCCAAGATCGCCGAGGAACTAAACCACTGACCGGCCTCGTAGCGACCCGGCGTCGCTAAGCCATCACCATCCCAATCGGCGAGCAGTGGCGTGCCACCGGCCGCTGGAAAGTTGACCGCCGTGCGGGCCAGTGGGGTGCCAAGGCCGCTGTAGATGGTGAACGCCCCGGTACCCAAAGCGGCCGCCGCTGGCACCGAGCGTGGGGTGGTGGGTTTGCCTTTTCCGCTACTGGAGACCCCGGCAATAGCTGGTAGCGCCGGTGCTTTGTCAATGCGCGGCACCACTAATGGCCGCGCAGTTGCATTTGGAGATGCCGAAATCGGCGCTGCGGCAACGCCGGCGGACGCCAAAAGTATCAACGCCAGCACCGCTGACGTAGGTCGATGAATCAGAGCGAACACTCCTCGCACAGTGGGGAAGAACGCATTGGCACCTTGACGGTGATCACGCGATCTGGCTGGTCGATCTTGAGCTCCTCGACCATAACACCAGATACCCCCCGGAACCACAACACCACGAGGTTCAGGCTGGGATCAAGATTGAGTGCCAATGTCAAGTGGCCTAACGTCTTCTCGCCATAGGGGAACGGCGGTAAGTTCGCGTAGAAAGTATTCTGCTTCTTCGACATCACCCCGTGCAGCGCCGAGACCCAAAGATTCGGCAAAGTGCCAGAGCCATCCCACAACATGGTGGTCTTATCCGGGTAAGGAAGCGCTGCCTGCTGCGCGCTAATAATCGATTCACCGATTAACTGGTTCTCGACCCCCCCACTTCGGACATTTGCCGCCGCAACCCCGGGGGCTGAAGTAAACCCACCGGTGAAATCTTGCGTAGTAGTACCAACATAGCCAAACATCGTGAAACCAATAACCAAGGCGATCGCTCCGCCGATGATGACATTAATGCGTGCTGATTTTGGTTGCGCTGCCCGCCGAGTAGCTTTGTTGACGGCCACCAATAACACGCACACGGCGACGGCTGCCATCGCGGCAATCACTGGTGCAACCGCTAGCAGCATCGCATTGAGCGACTTGAGGGCGTAGTAACTCACCAGGCGCGATACTTCAGCGCCATCGGCCCCGGACATCGCAATAACTGCAAACACGGTAAAGCCAAGCACCGGGCCGGCAATGGCAAGCCCTAACGGGGCCCGATGGCTTCGCAGTAGTAGAAGTAACAAGCCGAGGACGACGATGGGTGCCGCAAGTGCTGCGCCGACATTGAACGGACTCATGCCGACACCAACGGCGCCAAGATCGGCTAAGAGCCCGCCAGCGCTCGTGCCCGGATCGGAGTTAATCACCGCCTGGGTTTGTAACCAAGCAGTAATACCAACGAATCCGCCCGCGGCGATCACCCAGACTGGTGCCAACCATTTGCGCACACGCCAAAGCGCCACCGCAACAATGACCCCAGACGGAACCAAGCCAAGTACCAGAGGTGTCCATAGGCCAATTGCCGCAAGGGCACCGAGCGGAATCAAGAACCAGCCCAAACACCGCGCCGAATGCCAATCGCGCGCAGATAGATAAGCGGTCACTACCACAACGGTGACGCCCATCATGAAGTTGGTGAAACCGCTATTGAAAAGCCCGGTCGGGCTACCAAGTAGTGCGAAAGTCGCGAACACCACGATCGCGATTGGCGTGGCCCACCGCTTGATGAAAATGCTACGCGGGTTGACCAATGGGCCAAGGCGCCCGGCTAAATCACCGGCGACCCAGGCCAGTGCCGCTAAACAAAGGGCGAATGAAATCGACGACCACTGCACATACGGCCATAGCAAACTCGTGCGATCAAGCAGCTCAGCACCGGTTTGTGATCCAAGTTGGGCCAGCGACCACATGGTGGTGTGGAGGGCTGGGTACCACTGGTTCCAGGCCACCGAGCCATCAATGGTCGGCCAAGTGGTGCTGCCGATTTCATAAGTGTTTGCAAATGTCGTGAAGTGCCCCTGGTTATCCCAGCCGCTAAAGAACAGGCCACTTACGATGCCGTAGAGGCTGCGACCAACATAGGCGCTCATCAACCACCAACTGGTACCAACCAGCATGATGCCAATCAGGGCATCACTAACTGTTGGTTTCGGTATTGGTCGCACAAATCGCGGGATGAATCGAGCGGCCGCGAGGGCGGCGGCGGCGCCACCTAGTAACAGGTGCGCTGACATTGCCGTGATCGCAGTTGCCCCGGCCCGCGGAAATACCAGCGCCACCAGGCCAAGTAGCACGACGATTGAAATCAGCGCCCGTTCAGTAATAGTGCGGCCCCACGGCGGCAACAAGATCAGCAGCACGCAGCAGGCGATGAAACCCACCGGCGGAAGTAGCCACAGGAGTGAAACGGACACCAACGTCACCGCCGCGCAGATGACATTTTGCCGATTACCACTCGAGAAGACCGTGCCCGCAGCCATCAGGTGCCCGGCCTCATGGTGATGGCAACGTTGACCGGCCCGTTTTGTATCGCGCTGACTTCCGCGATGCCGTCTGCATCAACCAACATTCCTAGATCATCAACCGCCCGCCACCCCGCAGGCGGTGTGACACGCACAGTTAGCGTCGCGGCATTCCAGATTGATTGGGGCTCGGCCTGCAAGGTGTAGACGAGGCTGCCATCGGGGGCCGTGAAAGTCCCGGCGGGCAACTCATATGAGACCGATACCTCCGCCTGCCCACCCGGGGCGGTCCAGCCCACCACCCGAATTAGTTTTTGCCCGAACCCGTCGTCAGCGAAACCTCGGCCATACTGCTTATGTTCTTTGAATGACCTAACCGCGAAACCCTGTGGATAAAACGCGCTGTAGTTAGTCGAATCCTCTGGTACGTACATTAAATACGCGGCCTTGAGCCAACTGGTTTCATACCCGATGCGCTCCGGGGGCCCTTCTGGGCGCTCTGGTGGAGTTGCGTTGTTGACAGTCATGACTTGCGTCACGCGAGCCGAACCGTCTTCATTGATTTTAGCGTTAACCAGCACATTGCGCTTCTGGAAGACGTCAACCTTGCTTTGGTTTCCGTTTTGCGTGTAAACAGCAGACCAATCGCCGACCCCGGGGTCACGCACTGAGCCACCGGCGCCGCTTTCCAGAATGAAATTCTCGAACCGGGTATCGCGCATCCAAACCTGAAAGTGGCGGCCTGGGGCGGTACTCGCGATTGCCTTCGCGACTGAAACCAAATCTTCACCTGACAGTAATCGCGTTAGCAACTCATCAAGTAATTGTTGGTTGGCTTCTTGGCGCGCGGTGAATTCGGCAACCCCGAATTTTTCATAAGCTTCAACTAGTAGCAACTGGCCGAGTCGGTCACCGGTGACCTCACCGTATGTCGTTGATGAAATTGGTCCGATGGCATTTAATACCGCGGCGATCGAAGTGAGATCCAAGGTGATGACACCGTCAACTTCTGGGTAGTCACCGCCGATCCACGCACCGGACATCTCGCGCGCCGAATAAAGGAGCGACGGATGCGTGTTGGCAACGACCATCGGGGCATTACGCGGATTCGTCGGAAAAAACGGATTACCCGACGGACCCCACCATTGCACTGGTGCATTCAGTGGTGGATACAGCTGGGTACTCGTCTGCCCCTTGATCGGGATCGAGATTCGGCCGTTATCGAATTCCACAAGCACCAGGGTGAGTGGTGCACCACCTGATGCCCGCATCTCGGCTTGATTGCCGATCGCGATCAGATACCGCTTCGGGTCATTGGCCCCGAGTGCATCTGGGAGCAGTGGCGCTAAATCAACTAGCGCATTAACCGCGCGCTGGACCGGCTTCACTTCCTTTAACGCTTTCGCCTGCACCGTGGCAAGGAACCCGGCCGCCGTACCGCTCGTGTTTACCAGTTGCAATTGTGCAATGCTGTCATTAATGCCAGTGTTAACCGCGTCAACTCGCGGCGGTAACTCTTTAAGCAACTCGATGTCAATCGCCCCATCGCTGAAGATCTTCACTTCACCGCTCTTACCCGAGAGGTCACCGAAAATACTCAGTAGCTCTCCGGTGCTGGTGGTTATGTCACTCGTCGCAATTGCTAAGACTCGCCAGTTATCAACCGCCATCGCGAAGCCCGGAATTGAACCGACCAATTGCAATTGCGGCCCGCCGGCTGAGGCGCTAACCAGATCAGCAGCGGACTGCACTTCGTTAAAATTCGCCAATGCCTCTTCATAGTCGCCGGCCGTCAGTTGATCAACCGCCCCGGTGAGACTGGTTTGAAAATTACGAGCGCCCAAGGCCACAGAAACTAGTGAGGACACTAAGCCGATTTGGAGCCACAGCACGAACCCGCCCACAATAACCACGAAAGCTAGGCCGAGCAGGACAAAAGGCCTTGGGCGTGACACTAGATGAGTATAGAAAGGCCGTGGCCGCTAGTAAGCGCCGTGACCGATCAGGACGACTTTGATGGTTTTGGCCACAATGACCAAATCCAGGGCCGGGGACCAGTGCTCGACATAGTCAAGATCCATGCGCATCCGCTCATCCCACTCCACCTGTTTGCGCCCGGAAACCTGCCAAAGGCCGGTCAGGCCCGGTTTCGTCAAGTGGCGGCGATGGTCGGCATCGGCAAAGAGGGGCAATTCGGATACGAGCACCGGCCTGGGGCCAACAAGTGACATCGTGCCGCCGATGACGTTGACGATCTGCGGCATTTCATCAATTGACCAGCGACGCAGCACCCGACCGAAAGACGTGATTCGCGGATCTTGCTTGTAACGCTCAACGATAGAGGCATCCGGTGCACCGATAACAGCTTCGCGTTCTTGATCAGCACCAACACGCATGGTTCGGAATTTCGCAACAGTGATTACCCCGCCACCGCGGCCGATGCGTTCTTGGAAGTAGAACATCGGCCCGCGGCTGGTCAACTTGGTGCCGATGCCAGCAATGATCATGAACGGCAAGAAGATCAAGAAGAGCAAAATCCCCGCGAGAATGTCGAGGCCGCGTTTGATGGCGCGCTTCGGGCCGGTCAGATGCGGCTCATCCAGGTGCAGCAGCGGTAAGTCGGCAGCCATGCGCATTGTCACCCGCGGGCCCGCGACGTCGCCGACCGCAGGTGCAACCAAGAGATCAACACGTGGGCCTTCGAGCCGCCACGACAAACGCTGCACCACTTGATGACCAAGGGCCGGGGAGCCAGCAACCGCAACGGTATCGGCGTCCTCGAGGGAGATGCGGGTCATGACTTCATCGAGCCATCTATCAAGCCCGGCGCTATCAACATCGGCCGGCGGCTCATCAATAACGTCAACCACCGTGAAGCCCGCGACCGGGTCACGATCGAGCATGTCGACGATCTCTGATTTTTGCGGTTCGGCGCCAACAACAATCGTGCGATGCAGGAAGTGACCGTAGCGGCGTTCATGACGCAACCATGAGCGCAGCACCCAGCGCACAATAAGCAGCAGCAGCAAACCGGTAACGAAAGTGATCAGGACGAACCCACGGGATAGATCAATCTTGAATGCGAATACCACGATCGCAACCGCTCCGAACACGGTGGCGGTAGCTGCGACGACGCGTTTGAATTCTTCGGAGCCGACACCTAGTACTCGAGTGTCGTACGCACCACGAAGTACTAAGACCAAAACCCACGCGATGATCACGATCACAACTAGCGACAAATATGTTGGATCATTGATCTCGACATTAAATGGGATAGCCCAGCGCAGGATGAAGCCGGTGATACCGGCCACGGTGACGGCCAAGACATCCAAGATGAAGACCCGGATGGCATAGACACGCAGCGGGTCACGGCGTAGGTGGGGGCGATCGCGGTGGGAGTGGGCTTCCGCCCAGCCAATTCGTGCCGGAGTTGCCGGGGCAGCGGTTGCCGGGGCAGCGGTTGCCGGGGATTCCTCGATCGCCACCTGCCACCTCCTCCTAGCCAGCCACCCTGTGTGAACCCCCACGTTACCAGCGAAAAGCTCCTCAACCTTTGGGTTCAGGGGCTTTTCGGGAGGCTTTAACACTTATTGCAGGTAGATCCGAACCGGTACCTCGGTCAAGGTGATCTGGGCATCGGCGGCGGATTCTTGGCAATTTGCCAGTGGGTCGCAGACCAGTTGGGTGCCAGCGGGGGCGGTGTAAGGCACCTCACCGGTCTGCGCCCAAGCCACCACCGACTTTTGCCCATCGCGCGAGAAGTTGCAGGTGACCGCGCCACCGGTCTCGTCACAGCCATCAAAGGTGGACCCGATTACCCAGTTTTCTAGGGCGAAGAAGCCCTGTTCAGCATCGGTGCCGGGGAAAGCTTGAATACCCAGGAGATCAATTTGCCGCAGCGACCAGATGTACCAGTAGGAACGCGCAATGCCGTAACGCAGATCATCGAGGTACGTGCGCACCACCCAGCCCGCTGCCTTGGCCCCGGTGATCTCGGTCTTGGGGATCGGGCCGGGGCCGGCGAGCCCATAGTTCAGCTCGGTATCCCACAGTGGCATGTCGGCTGGGGCGCCTGCGGCCGTGATGGCTTTCTTGACGATGCCGATCAAAACCCCGCGGGCAACTGGATCACCCTCACCTGTCGGATAGGTATGGATAGCAAGTACATCAATCGGCCAATCCTTGGCCGCCAGGGCTTTAAGGTAAGCGGGGTAGAACTTGTCAAAAGCTTTGGTTAAACGAAGTGCCGGTGAGGCCGACACCACGGTGGCCTCGGGGTCAATGTCTTTGATGATCTTGTAGGCGCGGGCGGTGAGCTCGGCCATCTCCTCGGGGGTACCGCTAAAGAAGTCGGCGAGGTTCGCCTCGTTCCAGATCTCGTAGCTGGTGATGCGGCCCTTATAACGCGATACCACCGCGGTAACCCAGTTATCCCAATCGGAGAAATCCTTCGGTGCGCTGTTCGCACCCGGGTACGGCGGGTAGACCGAGTCGGTGATGTCGCGGGCCGCCCACTCGGGGGTGGTGCCAAGCACCATCATGATGTCCTTCATGCCTTTGGCCTCGGCATTGTTCAGCGCGCCTTCAAGGTTGTCCCACTTGTACTTGCCTTTTTCGAGTTCGATCTGAGACCATGCGGTGCCGTTATCCCAGAGCCGCAGCGCACCAAAAGGTGCCGAGGCCCAAGCTTCAGCTTCAACACCTTCGATATGCATACCAACCAATGTTGGTTGCACCGCGTCTGCTGCGATCGATGGGGCCACCGACGGCGCAGCGGAGGTTGGAGTCGGGTTAGCCGCCCCACCGCAAGCGGTAAGCGCGAGTGCTGATGCGGTGAAAAGGGTTGAAACTAGGACTAACTTGCTGCACCGAACCATGTTGGCATATTTCCAATCGTTACCGGGGTGCCGGCGACCACGGGGGTCGTGACTCCTGCTGCTGTGGTCTGAACAGTAGCCCCATCGGGCACGGTAAATGCACCCGAGCCAGTCGTGGCCCATGCCACGGTCGAAATTACGCCGGCTTTATTGATAGAACAAATGTTCACGGCGGCCGTTGAGCAATTTACATCGCCGCCAACTAGCCAGTTATAAGTGTTCTGGTACCCGATTGCTGGTGCCGAACCGTCAATCATGTTGATACCCAACAAAGTGGTAGGGGCGTACCAGTAATACCAGTAGGCGCGCTGCACACCGAGGCGAACATCGTCGAGATAAGTCTGTGAAACCCAGGCCGCTGCATCATCACCAACAATGGTGACGTGGGGGACCGAACCTGGGCCGGCCAGGCCGTAGTTGATTTCGGTATCCCATAGTGGCCTCGCCGGTGCACCCGCCTTGGCCAGTGCAGCTTTCACGGTGGTGATGTAACCCGCACGCGTCGCCGGAGTGCCGGTGCCCGATGGATAAAGGTGAACCGAAAATACGTCAACCGGCCAGCCGCGCTTCTTTAAGCCCTTCAGGTAAGCCGGGAAGAATTTGTTGAACGCGGACGTTAAGCGCACCGTGCTGCTGGCCGCAACAACCTTCGCTGTTGGGTCGTACTTACGGATGATCGTGTAAGCCTGCTTGGTCAGATCAGCCATCTGATCGGGGGTACCTTTCCAGAACGTAGACAGGTTGGCCTCGTTCCAGATCTGGTAGGCGTCAATCGAGGCTCCGTAGCGCTTGACCACACTGGTTACCCAGGCTTTCCAAATCTTTGAACTGGATGGCATCGATGCGGCGCCCTTATTGGGGTAGGTGCCCTGCTTTGGATTTTTGGCCGCCCACTTCGGCGTTGATCCGAGTACATAAAGAATGCTGGCGCCTTGCTTATTTGCGTTCGCGATGGATGCATCCAGGCCGTTCCACCAGTACTTCTTGGCGGTTTGCTGGACTAATCCCCACGAAACTCCCGAATCCCATAACCGAATCGCTCCGTAGTCCACACTCGGGTCGCCACCGGTCGAGACATTCGGCACGTGCATACCGAAACTGGTGTCGTCAATCACCACAGCACTTGCTGACGGAGCCATGGCGGCGGAGCCGGCCAAAACAGCGAGGCTAACCAGGGCAGCGGTAACGGCACGGCGCATTTGAGGACCTTTCCACGGTGGGAATATCTACCTATCGGTCTGAACGAACCCTCAGACTCTAACCCAAAATGCCATTAGAGCCGGTGACGACATCCGGATGCCCTTGCTGTTTACGCGCCGTATCCACTCCGGCCAGCGGCCGTAAGTAGCGAATTCAGCCCGCCCTGGGGTTAATTACCGCTTGCGCAGAACATAGAGGCTTTGCCCATCGGTCTCTTGGCCATACTCCAACCGATCGACGGCCAGCCGGGCCGCATTGACGTGATTTTCAAAGTGCCCGCGAGCAAATCTCGTGCAATGTAGGCGACCCTGCCAATCAAGTGGGCCGTATCCGGCCGGATTTTCTTCCCAACCTGCAACATCTTCTTCAACAAAGCAGGTGACCATGGCTTTACCGCCCGGAGCTAGCGCCTGCTCAATTAGCTCGAGGTAAGCCGGGGTATCTACGTCATTCATATGTGAGAACACCGAGTATGCGTAGAAAACGTCAACCGAACCGGGATCACTTGCTACGGTGCGCTCCGGTGAACCGTCTGGGTTGTAACGCTCATTGCTAACGTCAACGTAGGTGAACCGGTAACCAGGGCCGGCTAAATTCTTATCGGCCCACGAAATTAGTTCAGGCTGCACATCAACCCCGTGGTAGTCACGAATGTGACCGAAGTGCTCGCGAACACCGACCGCGAGCCGGCCCACTCCGCAGCCCCAGTCCAGTAATGATGAGGCTGTAGTTAAGCCGCAGTAGTCGGCTAGGCGCTTGACATCATTGACCGCCGTGGCGATGAACGCTGTGTCGTCCTTGAAGTGCGCACCACCCATTCGGAACTTGCCGGGGGGCAAAACCAATGGGGTTTTCTTCTTGAACACGCGCCGAGCCTATCTGGGTTATGTGATTGACTGCACCCATCATGGCTTCGCTAACTTCGCATCTACCCGCACCGGCTATTGAGGCCCTGCGTAGCACGCGCAACGCCAGCCTCTGGGCTCTCTCACCAGTTGATGCTGGCCTGCGGCGCATGCAGGGCAGATCCGCCCTCCCGCCACTGCCACTGCGGCGCCATGCCGGGCGCGCAAGTATTTTCGAAGCCGCGGCCCGTCACATGTCAGATGCAATAGATCGACTCGGATTGCTCACTCCGGATGCGAATGTCCTTGACGCTGGGTGCGGCGCAGCAGCTATGGCCTTGCAGTGGCAGCCACGGATGGGCCCCGAGTTTCGATATACCGGATTCGATGTGCACGAGCCTTCCATCAAATGGTGCACGAAACACTTTGCTAAGGACCCACGGTTCACATTTGTTTACGCCGACGTTTCGTCCTCCTACGGGAAAGCGACAACTCCCCTTGATGCATTTTCGTTCCCCGTTGAATCCGAAAGCATCGACTTCGAGCTCGCTAAGTCGCTCTTCACCCACCTACTGCCCGCCGAAGTGGAGCACTACTTAGCTCAGACGCGGCGGGTGCTTGCGCCAACCGGTCGCGCCCTGCTAACAGCATTTCTTTTCGACGACACCGACCCGTTATTTCAAACACCGGCATTCCCATTTGGTGATCCTGGCAGCGCGGTGCGCTGGCGCCTGCAGGCACGGCCCGCTGCGGCGATAGCTTATGGGCGGACTTACTTCACCAAACTCGTCGAAGCGGCGGGTTTGCGCATAGTCACCTTCGAGCCTGGCTATTGGCCAGGGGGCGATGCAGTGCCACTGGCGCAGGACTACCTAATCGTGACCCCAAACACCCTTAGTTGAGCGGTGAGTTGTTGCAAGAAAAATGGAATTTTTCTTGCAACAACTCACCGCTCAACGGGGCTAACTCAACGGGGCAAACTCAGGGGTCTAGAGCAGGCCGAAGGCGTGGGCCTGTTCGCGTAACTCCTCCCGGGCATCTGGATGTGCGGCCTGCTCGATGATGTTGTTGGCCTGCTCACCTTGGGTGCGACCGAATACCTCAGCAATACCGTTCTCTGTTACCACCGCACTGTGTTGCAAAGTGGTGACCGGATCGGTCAGCAACGGCACGATCGTCGAGACATTCGCTTTCGGATGCCATGACGGTAACGCGACGAATGACTGGCCACCACGAGCATGCAGGGCTCCAGAGGTGAAGTCAGGTGCGCCACCAAAGCCTGAATAGATTCGGCCTTTGAGCCGGCTCGCATTTGCTTGATCGAATAGATCAACTTGTAGGGCTCCATTTACACTTGTCATCAACGCTTGACGAGCGATAGCAGCTGGGTTGTTAGCAATTTCCGTGCGCATCATGCGTACGCGACGATTCAAGTTGAGCCATTCATAAAGTTCACTCGATCCAAAAATGAAAGATGCGGTGATCGGTACTTCTTCATCGAGGGCACCTACCTTGTGGAGGTTTAACACCCCATCACTAAACATTTCTGTCCAGATGCGAAGGCCTTTGCGCTTGATGAGTGCCCCTAACACTGCATCCGGGACTGCTCCAATCCCCAACTGCAAAGTGGAACCATCAGATATTTGAGCTGCGATGCGATCACCAATCCCCTGGGAGATGCTGTCAGCTTCTACCGGGTCATGGGTTGCCAATGGTTCGTCGACTTCAATTAGAAAGTCGATTTCACTCTCGTAAATCTGTGCGTCGCCGTAGGTATAGGGCATGCTCGCATTCGACTGGGCAATAACTACGCCGCCGTACGCTCTTGCGGTTTCGATCGCCATCGGCAACATATTTACTTCAATGCCCAAACTAACAGTGTCGTAATGGCGCCTTGAGGTATTGATGAGAACCACATCAGGGCGCACATGGTCACGTACTAGAACCGGCAGTAGCGACAAACGCGATGGCAGATAACGAAGACTGGGATGGTTGCGCATGGCCGGGCCAACAAAAGCGGTCTCGTAGGTGACGCCATCACGTTCTGGTATCGGCTGGTGAGCATTTAGCATATGGAGGCGATACTCCGGCACGACCGCATCGAAGGCGGCAAGTAGCGCCCGAGGAGTAGCGAAATTACCCGACGTAATAACCCTTGGATTTTTTGGCAAATGCCCCAGTACCGACGGCAATTGCTCAAGTGTGATGACCCTCATCAGAACCTCCTAGCCCCAATTGTTGCAGCCGCAGCCTCCCTCTGCACAACTGTGTAAGAATGAACCATGCAGCAAACCTTCCCGTGGAGCGAGGTCTCTGTTTATATAGCCGGCCATAACGGCCTTGTGGGCTCGGCGATCTGGCGAGCTCTCGAGTCAGAAGGTGTTGGCAAACTGATCGGGTGGCGCTCAGCCGAACTTGACCTTTGTGATCGCGATGCCACCTTTGACGCCATCAATGAAGCGAAGCCCGATGTCATCATCGATGCGGCGGCAAAAGTTGGCGGCATTATGGCTAACTCCACCTACCCCGTTGAGTTCCTTCGCGACAACATGCTCATCCAAACTAATGTGATGGACGCAGCGCACGCTGCTAATACTGAGCGGCTGCTGTTTCTTGGCTCATCGTGTATTTACCCACGCCATGCGACCCAGCCAATTCGCGAGTCATCGCTAATGACCGGCCCCCTCGAGCCGACTAATCAGGCTTATGCCATGGCGAAGATCGCGGGGATTTTCTATATCGAGGCGCACCGCACCCAATACGACCGCAGGTGGATTTCCGCGATGCCAACCAACCTTTATGGTCCGCGCGATAATTTTGATCTGCAAAGTTCACATGTCCTACCCGCATTTATTCGTCGCTTTCATGAGGCGAAGGTCTCGAATGCAACCAGCGTTACCGTTTGGGGCACCGGCACGCCTCGCCGTGAGTTCTTGCATGTTGATGATCTTGCCCAAGCCTGCCTAGTACTGCTGCAAAATTATGACTCGCCCGACACCATCAACGTTGGTCTCGGCGACGATATGCCGATTAAAGAACTCGCCGAGACGGTTGCTTCGGTGATCGGTTACCAAGGTGCGATCGAATGGGATTCAGCCAAACCCGATGGCATGCCACGTAAATTGCTCGACACCACTCGGATTAATGAGCTCGGCTGGAAGCCGCAAATCTCACTTCGCGACGGGCTAGCGAGCACCTACGAGTGGTATCTGGCCAATGTTGCCTGATTCTCCGAAGCAGGTATTACTCGTAGGCCGGCGCAGCTTGCTGGTGCGCCTCACTTGTAATGAGGGCCTTCGCCCCGCACTTCTTGAGCTTCTTAACACTTATACCGATGGCATTGCAGAGGAGCCCGGCACCGAGGTCTTCGTTGTTTCACTTGACCCAGACTCTGAAAATATTGTTTGGCTCTATGAGGTTTTTAAGGATGCGAATGCCGAGAACGATCATCGCCGGTCGGGCGGATTTGCCGCACTAATGGGCCAGATGCCACCGCTCCTGGATGGCCCGCCGGCGGTGCTGCGCATGGACCCGCTGCGGATGTCGCTGCAAGAAGGTGTGCTGCAAGAAGACTTCACTTTTTAGCTACGACATCTATGAGGTGCCGTAAACCTGTTAACTAAATGGTGGGCGCTCATCAAGTCGGACACTGGCGCGCCCCGCGGTACGCCAAAGCCGCGCCGTGGTGTCTTTGTCTTCTTCGGTAATCAAGTTGCCCATCACCCGAAGTGCGACGGTCATCAAGACACGTGAGCGCATCCCAACTGGACCAAATGTTGGTAAGAATTTAGGTACAGTCAAGAAACCGGCAAGCCTGCGTGCGATCGAGAAAGAGGTGCCGTAACGCGACCTCAGTAACGGTGGCCACTGGGTTTGATAGTCAAGTAGTTGATTCGGAATTGTGTTAGCGAGTAATTGTGCAGCGAGGTGACCGGTCTCCAATCCATAGTCAATGCCTTCACCGTTCAGCGGGTTAACGCACCCCGCAGCGTCACCGATCAACATCCAGTTTGGCCCGGCCACACCACTGACGGCGCCTCCCATCGGCAGCATCGCGGAGCGCGGAGCCCGAATCTCACCCTCAAGTTGCCAATCTTCTCGCTGTTGATCCGCGTAGTGCTCCAGCAATCCGCGCAGGTTGACATCCGCAGAACGTTTTTCGGTTGCTAATGTGCCAACACCGATGTTGACTTCGCCGTCACCGAGTGGAAAAACCCAGCCATAGCCGGAGAGTAATTCACCCGTTTGCCCACGCAATTCAAGATGTGATGAAATCCAAGGGTCATCACTTCGACGACTCTCGATATATCCGCGCGCCGCAACCCCATAGGCGGTGCTGCGATGCCAGGTGCGACCCAGCACTCGGCCAAGTTGTGATCGCACCCCGTCGGCAACTATCAACCGCTGGCAGGTGATCTCGCGTTTGCCGGTGCCATTTTCAAAAATCACCGCAGCAACCCGGCCATTTTCGATTCGCGCATCAACTGCTCGGTGGCCCTCAATCGCGGTTACTCCGGCATTAAGTGCCACCTTCCGGATGGCGTTATCGAGTTCAAGTCGTGGCACTGCGCCACCGTAATTCGGTAACGACCCACCCGGCCAAGGCAAATAAAGGGTGCGGCCAAAACCTGCAGCCCGCAGGCCATAGTTGCGGGCCCGACCCGCGAGCCAAGGAGTGAGCCCCAATTCATCAAGTTCGGCGATAGCCCTCGGGGTCAAGCCATCACCGCAGGGCTTGTCTCTTGGAAATGACTCAGCGTCCACGAGGGTTACGTCAAGGCCGGCACGGGCAGCCCAGGTGGCCGCAGCAGAGCCAGCGGGCCCGGCACCGACGACTAAGACATCGGTGTCGGTTGTCTTTTGCGCCATGATTTCCCCATTCTCCCGGGCGGGCCGAAACTTGCCAGTTGAGGGGGATAGACAACGATTTAGGATGCATCTACTCAACATGAAATAGTTGTTGCAGCGCAAAAACTAAACGGGTCGGCACCAGCGGTGTGTCTGCCTGCCAGCGTTGCGGGGTCAGGGGCCGAGAAGGGCCAGCGGGACAACGGCAACCCCGTCGTGCCGCCGGTAGGCAACCGGACCCGTCGTGATGACGAGTCGATCGGCAAGCTGATCGCCGAGCTGCGTTGCGAGCCAGTTCAGGTGGCGCACGTCGGAGTCGCCGACCGTGGGAGCGAGTTGTGCAAATAGTCGCCAATCTATTGTGCGAATCGACGCCCTGGTACTGGTGGCGGGGTTATCGGCCGCCAATGACGCAAGGTTCCATCTCCTCACGGCGTGCCACAATCGTGCCCTAACTCGCTGTATCTGCGTGTATTTCGGTGTCCCCGGCCGGATTCGAATCTGCGACACAAGGTTTAGGAACCCTTGTATCCGCGCCAAAAACCTGTCGAGGTGCAACGATTATCGCAGAGATCGATCCGTTCGTGCCCTCCGCGTGCCCTAACACGGGGCCAATCGACGCGCTATCGATTCGAGGTCACGTACCGTCGCGGCAGCGCTCAGAGCAGACCCCACGACCGTGCTAGTTGCCCGATTCAGATCCTGCCAATTGATCAATAGATGGTCGGCGTCCTGTATAGTTCATCTATGGGATACGTCCGCCGGGTCATCGACGCCGAGCTTGACGAGCTCTTCGGGCAGGTTCCCGCGATCGCCATCGATGGGCCCAAAGGCGTTGGCAAGACCACCACGGCAAACCAGCGGGTAGTAGGGCTGGCCAAACTGGATTCGAAGTCAGTGCGGGAATCGATCATGGCAGATCCCGAGTTGATCCTCGGCCGGCCGCGGCCGCTCCTCATTGATGAATGGCAGAAAGTCCCCGAGGTCTGGGATGTCGTGCGGCGGGCAGTTGATGTCGATCCGGCGGGTGGTCAGTTTCTCCTTACGGGCAGTGCGTCCCCGCAGCCGGGCGCGACGGCGCATTCCGGCGCTGGCCGGATCGGGCGCTTGCGCATGCGCCCGATGACTCTGTCCGAGCGAGGGGTGGCCCAGCCGGGAATCAGCGTGAAGGAACTCTTGTCCGGATCGCGCCCTCCGTTTGATGGAACATGCGCCCTGCGCCTTGCGGATTACGCCGACGAGATCCTCGCATCAGGATTCCCTGCGCTGCGAGACTTGACTCCGCGTGCGCTTCGTTTCCAGCTTGACTCCTACCTGCGTAATGCAGTGGACCGCGATGTGCCGGAGCAGGGGCTTAACGTTCGAAAGCCTGAATCGATGCTCGCCTGGCTGCGTGCCTACGCTGCCGCGACCTCGACAACTGCCAGCTACTCGCAGATTCTCGATGCGGCAACACCTGGGCAGGGGGAGAAGCCGGCACGCGGTACCGCGATCTCCTACCGGGACGTCCTGACCAGCCTGTGGTTGCTGGATCCCGTCCCGGCGTGGATGCCTGCGGGGAGCGTCATGACTCGGCTCGGTCAGGTGCCGAAGCACCACCTCGCTGACCCTGCGCTTGCGGCCAGACTTCTCGGCCTGACTCGTGATGCACTCCTCGACGGCGAAGGCGTTCCCATCGGCCCCCAGGCGGGCACCATGCTCGGACACCTCTTCGAATCGCTGGTCACGCTGTGCGTGAGAGTCCCCGCGCAAGCGGCCGAGGCGGAAATTTCCCACCTGAGGACGCGTAATGGCGACCACGAAGTCGACCTCGTCGTCGTTCGAGATGACGGTCGGGTCCTGGCAATTGAAGTCAAGCTCGCGAATACTGTTGAGGACCGGGATGTTCGTCACTTGCGGTGGCTGGCCGAGCACCTCGGTGATGCGCTGCTTGACGCCATCGTCATCAATACTGGCCCGTCCGCCTACCGGCGTCCGGATGGCATCGGAGTGCTACCCCTTGGCCTATTGGCTCCGTAAGCGAGGCAGGGTACAGGGCACGGGCAACCGTGCCGTGCCTCATCCGTGCCCTAACGAAATCGAATCGGGGGAGATACGCGCCCGAACTCGACAGGCGAGGCGAAGGACGTGCATCACAAGATTTCGCAAGAGTTGTTATGTACCAGCGATTAGGGAATTCTTCAAGAGTGGCCCCGACATTATTAGAACATCCGACACAAGGTTTAGGAAACCTTGTCGTTTGTGAGGAAGACGAAGATGGGGAAGAAAAGTTGTGAGGAAACAGGGCCGCATAGTGGCATGCAGTTGTAGAGAGAACCATTAATACGTGCCACGGATTTGACACGAAAAATTCTCGTCGTAGTCCTTTTAGTCTTGACCCGGGGTTGTTAACAATGACCCGGGGTTCATATATATGTATGGAGTTTCAGGTTGTGGGTGATATTTCCTTGGAATAGGTTCTTGGTGGGGAAAGTACCGTGAAAACACGGTGGTCGGGTCTGACTTGGTCGAGATGGTCTCGCATCACTAATTATCAATTGGAGGATGTATGGATGCTCAAGGTTTTGTGGCGGCGCTTACCCCTGCTGTGACTGATGCGAATGCGCACGTGACCGCAGCAGTGATGTACCTGCAGCGCTATGCGCCTTCTACTCGTACTTGAGTAGAGCGCCGCTACTCGCTAGAAACGAACAGCCCATCGTCCTGACGGTGAGTAGTACAGCGTGCAACCGCAGATTGCACCACCGCTGCCATCGTTCATCCACTGCGCACATGGCGGGGTCCATCCTCCGCTGCTCACTCCGGCCCAATTCAATTGCGAATCATCGAAATCGGCACAAGATCCGCTTGCAGTTGGGCCTACTTGCTGCAACACATCCGGCGGATTATCTCCAGCCACCGCTGTACAGACGATCGGCGAGACGTAGGTGGCGAACCCGAGGGGGACTCGCAAAAGAATTAGGAAACACACAAGATCGTTAAGGGATCGATGAATTCTCTCACAAACGTGAATGACGGAGGGGTACCCAGTCACCTCCAGTCACCCTTAGTTATCCCGAGAAAAGTGACTCAGAAGTGACTGGGGAAATGGTGCCTTAAACCACTCTTGGGCCACCATCTAGACCCGGGGGTTTGTGGGGCTGACGCTGAAATATGTATGTACAGATGCTGCAGTCCTTGGTGATATTTCGTGATTGTATGCGTTCACTTTAAACGTGGTCTCGTGATCGGCGTGGACGGCTGCCCGCATTAACCGCGCTATCTCCGACGACATTTGAGTGACATCATTCGACATTGCGCCCGAGGGATTTGACGCCCGCTTCTCTGCGTTCTGGCACCGCTATAGCTACCGCGTCTGCGACAACCCACTCGGCCCGACTCCGCTGGCCCGCGACATATCGCTGCCCTGGTACCGCACCCTCCACCTCGATCGCATGAACGATGGCGTTGCCGCGATGGCCCAACACCCCTTGGTGCTCGAATAGGTCGGCTATCCGGCTGATGACGAGCTGCACTCGAGGCAGGACGTCACCCGCGCGCGGCGCTCACTGGGCGAGGAGTCGGCCGAGGGCTCGCCGGACGGAAGCGGCGATTAGCGCTCATCCGGTGATGGGAAGCCATCGAAATCTCCTTGGTAAAGGGGGTACCCATCGGATTTCGAAGCCCTAGGAACAGTCACAGGCAGAATCCGCGATCAGCGAACCGATTAGAGGAGTTGTCGCATGCGTCGCATATTGATTGCGGTTGTGTCGGGTCTGATTCTACTTTCCGGCATGCTAACTGCGTCTCCCGCAAACGCGGCAGCCAGTCCCAGTTCGACGCACCTTCAGTGCCAAGGCTCATCGTGGTCTTTCGCGAACCAAGCTGGCCCGGGGTTCACCGGTGCCGCTGGCGATCAACTCACCATCAGCAACCCGATCACGTCGGGCGCTGGAACAGTCACGTGGTCGTTGCCCGCTGGATACACGCTCGTGAGCGGCAGTCTCACGCTCACTGCGACCGGCGCAAGTGCCGTCATTAGCTATGGGTCTTCCGACGGGACCCTTTCGGTGACGGCAGCCAGCTCGTGCGGTGGTACCAGTGCATCGATCGGCGTAACCATCACTGGCGGTGGTGGCGGTGGCAGTTCGTCATCTTCGTCATCTTCATCAACCTCTGCTGGACCTGCCGATGTGTTCCAGCAGTTTGGTCGGCCGGCAAGCGGCAGCTGTGAGGCTGCGGCACCAGTCAGCCTGAACTGGGCCGGCGTACCTTCCGGTGGTTGGGGGATTAGCTGGGCGCAATGGATGAATGGTGGCAGCGGTGGCGTGGTCTGCACTCGGACACTGAGTTATCGCGAGGCATCTGGAGTCTGGGCAGTCATCTAATCCGAAGAAGCGATGGATTCCCATCGCTTCCTTGATGACGGGGGATTGCTCGCCTCTATTATTAGTACATGCGCGTCGCCGGTCGCAGGATGCTCATTGTCGAGGACGAGCCGCTCATGGCCTCGCTCCTCGCGGAGGTGTTGTTTGGCCAAGGGTTTGCCACCGAGACCGCCCAAGATGTCATCGAGGCCCGAGCGGCAATTCGACACTTTGATCCCGACGGAATCCTCATGGACATCTCGCTTGGCGACGGCCCAAGCGGACTCGACCTGGCTCGTGTACTCGCAGGACAGCGCCCCGATATCGCGATCATCTTCCTTACGAAGCACACGGACTTGCGCACGGCCGGCATCGATGAGTCAGAGTTACCTGCAGGCTGCGGTTTCCTGCGCAAGGACCGCGTCCGCGACACCGAGTACTTGCTTGAGTCGATCGAGGCGGTCATGACTGATCGGCCACGCGATGTTCGGCACGACATGGATCCGGGCAAACCCCTGGCGTCACTATCGGCGAAGCACGTCGAGGTACTTCGCATGATGGCGACCGGCTACACCAATGAGCACATCGCTCGGGTCAAGGGTGTCGCGGTATCGACCGTCGAGCGTTGGACGGCTGAGATCTTCAAGGAGCTCGGAATCGACAGCAAGGGTGCGGTCAATCCACGGGTCGAGGCCGTCCGTCAGTTCATTGCCGCCGCAGGGATTCCTGACCGGCTGTGAGACGGCTACGCGAAGCCTGGTGGCGCGTCGGTCTGCCCGATGCGATCAGCTGGCCCGCATTCATCGCGACGTTGCTTGCGGGTGTGATGGGCTATCTTGCCAATGGCAGAGCCGCAATACCATTGATCAACGGACTTGCAATTGCCCTCGTGGGACAACTTGTCCTGTGGCTTCCGCTCGTGCTGCTCAGGCTCACTCTTCTGCGAAACGCACGCCGATCGCGACCCTTGCTCGTGCTGGTTGTCTTCCTCGCGGGTGCTGGTCTACGTGCGATCGCGATGATTGCGATCACCTCCGAGTTGTACGGCTTGCAGTCCTTGAGACTTCTCGGTTGGTTCGTCGGGATATTTAGCAACATTGGACCGGTGTTCGTTGTTTCTGCGATCGTCGTCAGCAGTCTGCGGGAACGTCGCCGTCAGATTACGTATCTTGCCGGGAATCAGAAGCGAATTGAAGAATCTCTGATCGAGGTAGATGGCGCGCTTTCCCAACGCAATGTAGAGGCGGTCGACCGGGTTCGCGGAATCCTTGAGCGAGAGCTAACAAAGCTTGACGGGACTCATGCGCAGGCATCCCTTGCGACGCTGCAGCGAACGGCGGTCGAGGTTGTGCGCCCGATGAGTCATGAACTTGCGAAGTCGGTGCCGCGACACCTCGCTCCGGTGGTTGCTCCGACCACTCCGCTAGTGCCGTGGGTGCGAGTGCTCGATTCTGCGGCGACCGGTATGCCATTTAGACCGTTGCTCATCGGTGCGCTCATGGGCTGGGAGCTCCTCGGGGCGATCTCGATTCGGCCCGCGGATGCCCTGCTGTTCGTCCTCTTTGACGTGATGTTCTTGATTGTCTTCGCACTCGCGAATCGCGTAGTCGAGCGCGTAAATCGAAAGCGCACGGCAGGTTTTCGGATCTCGACTACCATCCTGATGTCGTTGGCCGTGTCCTGGTCAATCGCGGCGACCGTGCCCGCACTGCTTGGAACCACTACCTCGGATTATGGGTTTATTGTGGCCTTTGTAGTTCTTGGCCCAGGATTCGCTCTAGGCACGACAATCCTCAGCGCCCTTGCACGAGAGCGTGAGCGCGTGATCGGCGAACTAACCGAATCTACGAAGCAGTTGGAACGCGTGCTAGTGCGACAGCGAGAGGTCGAGTGGTTCCAGCAGAAGGCACTCTCGCGTGCCCTGCACGGTCCGATCCAGATGGCCGTGACTGCGGCAGCGATTCGACTCGATGCTTCGATACGCGAAGGCACCGTGCAGCCGGGCATTGTGAATTCCGTGCGACAAGAACTTCTCACCGGCCTCGACGTCCTTCATCAGGCCCCGGGTGAGGTGACGAGCCTGGATACAGCCATTGAGCGCATGAGGGCTACCTGGGATGGGGTGTGCTCTATCGAGGCCACAGTGAGTGACGCAGCAGGTGCAGTAATCGCGGCTGACGGTGTGCTGCGTTCATGCGTCATCGACATCGTCACTGAGTCAGTCTCAAATGCCGTCTGGCATGCCAAGGCTGACCAGACGAGGCTCGAGATTGCCCTCGATCCGCAGGCATCGGATGTGCTGATGGTCGAGGTGGTCAGCAATGGTCGGGGCGATGCGCTGTCGGAGAACCGTGGGCTCGGCACCCAACAGCTCGATGACTGGACGCTCACCTGGAGCCGGGAGATTAATGAGCAGGGGAGCGTTCTAGAGGCGGCTCTCCCGGTTGCGTCCACGGCCCTCTAGGGTCCGCCCCTAGAGCTCAATTTCCGCTTCCAGACGTAGGTGAAATGCCTGAATTGCTCGTAGTGTGGAAGCCATCACCCGAACCATTTCGGCTGACTGTTCGCGCTATGCGTGGCATCCCGATGAGTCGGATATTGGTTTAATCCAAACGAATTATTCGGGAAACTTCAAAGGAAGTGGACATGCTGAGACTCCAGCCAGTCATCTCCTTTTCCCGGCAGATGGAACACGCTTTGGATTCAAGACGATCGCGCAGATTGCGAACGCAGTTCAGCAAGTGAGTGCTGCTCTACTCTTTAAGCGCGCGATTGCAGAAGGACGTTCAGATCCTGCAATTGCTGTGGCTGAAGGAATGTACGAAGGAGACTTTCGGCAGGCCAAGAACCTCATCGTTTCCGCACGACGAAATGGTTATCTCACCAGTGGCCAGAAGGTTTCTGGGCGTTTGCAAGGCCAGCTGACTCCTGCAGGACGAGCATTGATTGATTCATTGTCGAAGGAGCGCAAACATGAGCATTCGTCAGCGCAAGGACACTGGCAGATGGCAAGGCCGCTACACGGGCCTAGATGGCAAAATCCACAACAAGGACTTTGATCTAAAATCGCATGCATCGGAATATGAGAGAGACCAGATCCGACATTTAGCGGCAGGAACTTGGCTTGCGCCGGATGCTGGAAAGACGACCATTGCTGAACTTCATGCAGATTGGACTCAGACGAAGCAGAGTCGCAAGGATTCCACTGTGCGATGTGGACAGTTAATCTCTCTGGCGAAAGTGACAAAGCCTTAGGCACTTCTCAGAGGCGACAGGCACATCGGGTGCTCTCAGTGATCTTGGACTTTGCACTTCGGTCAGGTCGCATTCAACGAAACCCTGTCCGCTTCGATGCGGAGGGCAAGGTCGGTTACCTGCGTAAGTCACGAGCTAAGTCAGCTCACCACTACGTGACACCCGAAAGGCTGAAGATTGTCACGACTGCATGTGGACCTTACGAAACTCTCATACTTCTCATGGGTACCACCGGCCTGCGCTGGGGAGACGCCACCATACTCACGGTTGGTGACATCGAGGTGGCACGCAGGCGAATCAAGATCACGAAGGCTCACGTGGATCACGACGGGCGGATCAAGGCGGCCACCGACCTTCTCTTCTTAAGAACGAAGCAGGAGCTCCTAAGAAACTCGAACTTCTACAATCGCGTTTGGAGTAAGGCGCGAATCCAGGCGGGAGAGCCCGAACTTCGAATCCACGATCTCCGATACACCGCTGCATCACTAGCCATCCAGTCAGGAGCAAACGTCAAAGCGGTTCAGAACATGCTCGGACATAAGTCTGCTGAAATGATTCTGGATCTGTACTCGGGGCTGTTTGAAAGCGATCAAGTAGACGTTGCTGAACGAATGGACAAGTTGTTCACTGATACTGATTGCCAGGAAAATGCCACGAAGACCTCTCGCATTACTTTGAACTATTTCATCGAAAACCCAAACCCTTTGCGAATAAAGGAAAAGACCTGGTGGCCCCGGCATGATTCGAACATGCGAAGCACGGTTTAGGAAACCTTGGCCCAACAAACACGTGAGCTAGTATTAGCAAGCTGCGGATTTCATAAGACCTATTGTTCTCCGCTGTTTTCCCTCTAGGGTTAAGGCGCGGCGGGAGGGAGTCCCGCCGCTATCTAGTGAAGGAGCGGTTGTCATGGGTATCGGCATCATTCGTAAGGGCACTGCTCGGCCCCTATTGGGTGCTATCTGCGCGGTCGCACTGCTCGCAGGGCTCGCGGGTGTCGCAGCTCCGGGGGCTTCAGCGGTGGCTCCGGCGTTAGCTCCTTTAGCCGAGCCTTTCGAGCCGACCTTGTCTTATTACAAATGCCCACCTAAGTCGCTGCCTTCTGGGGTGCAGTGCGCGAAGCTCACGGTGCCATTGGATTGGCAGAACCCGGGTGATGGTCGGACGACCACGATTGATGTGCGGGTGATGCGCTCCAAGGAGGGCAAGGGTGGGTTGACTTTTAACCCGGGCGGCCCAGGTGGGTCGGGGATTGATTCATTCCCGACCTTCTACTCAATACTGCCGGATGAAGTGGTGTCCCAGTTCGATTTTGTGGCGTGGGATCCGCGCGGGGTGGGCCGGAGTGGACCGAAGCTCACCGGTTGCCAATACCCCAGCGAGGTGCCGTCGAATCCGCAACCAGTCGGCCCGGTCGATTGGCAGGAGTTCTGGCAGGAGGCCGAAAAAGAGATAGCTGCGCTCAATACCGCGTGTCTGGGGGCTAACCCTGATTCGGCTCCTTATTTGGGCACCTGGCAGGTCGTACGTGACCTCGACGCGCTGCGCGCTGCGCTGGGCTACTCGACGTGGAACTACTGGGGTATGAGCTACGGCACCCGGATCGGGCACGCCTACGCG
>FLOH01000849.1_pt1 | contig 54618 bp, 50 predicted proteins | sample 756751 | NCBI WGS metagenome assembly FLOH01 (sample SAMEA4026879, study PRJEB14308) | marine metagenome | biome: coastal water; material: water | depth 74 m
AGATCGCCTTCTGACATCACGGGAAAGTCTTCCCGCGGCAAACAAGAAAGCGTAAAGCGCGAACGCCCCGCACTGATTGATAAGCGACCACTGTCCAAATCGTAATAAAGCTCAACCTGAGCCCCTTCGGGTAATTTACGGATAATGTCGTATAATGTATGCGCCGGCGCCGTAATGCCGCCCGCTTCTTCTGTTTCAACACCGACACTTTCGCCAATGGCAATATCCAAATCTGTTGCTGCCAGACTTAAGCGGCCATTCTGCGCCTCAAGGAGCACATTTGACAAAATAGGAATAGTATTGCGACGCTCAACAACGCTTTGGATATGTCCAAGAGATTTAAGTAAGGCGCCTCGTTCTATATTCAATTTCATTAGATAATTTCACGCTTCATATTTACAAGATTTTCCGACCCAAGACTAACTAAAGTCCCATTCATATTTTTTAATATTATTAAGGAACAGATTAGCATAATTAGCCATGACGTCAATGGATTTTTTACCGCTTTTCTGCCGAGTCGCAATATATTATTTCTGGATAATGAAAGAGAGAAACAGACAATTAAAAATCAAGTGCTAAACATTCGTTCAAGGTGGAGAATATCATCTTCTAAAATGCTGTCTGTTTGGCGCAATTCCTCAATACGCTTAACAGCATGCATCACCGTTGTATGATCGCGTCCTCCGAACTCTCGACCGATGGAAGGCAAAGATTTCGATGTAAGTTGCTTAGATAAAAACATAGCCACCTGTCGCGGCCTAGCCACTTGCCTTGATCTGCGCGCTGATAATAAGTCTGAAAGCTTGATGTTAAAATAGTTTGCCACTTGTCTTTGAATTTCATCAACCGTCACCCGTCGATTATTTGCGCGCAGTAAATCCTGTAGAACTTCTTGGGTCATATCAAGGGTAATCGGGCGACCAATCAGGGTTGAGTGAGCGACCATTCTGTTAAATGCCCCTTCTAACTCACGGACGTTAGAACTAATCCGTCTAGCAAGAAACTCCAATACTTCACTTTGAATTTCAACCTCGGCAACGCCATTAGCTTTTTGCTGTAAAATCCCCAAACGAAGTTCATAATCCGTTGGGTGAATATCGGCCACTAATCCCCAGCCTAGGCGCGAACGAATTCGTTCTTCGACCCCTTCTAAGTTAGACGGCGATCTGTCCGCAGATAAGATAACCTGCCGATGATTATCGATCAGCGCATTAAACGTATGAAAAAATTCTTCTTGGGTTGATTCTTTGTTGGCAATGAATTGCAAATCATCAACCATCAATAAATCCACATTGCGGAATTTTTTCTTAAAAGACATGGTATCTTTGTAACGAATAGCAGAAACAAACTGATACATAAATTGTTCCGCCGATAAATAGACAACCTTACGTTTGGGAAAATGTTGGCGATTGGACCAAGCAATGGCATGCATCAAATGGGTTTTACCAAGCCCCACACCACCATGCAGATAGAGGGGGTTAAAATTAACATCTTTATTTTCCGCAACTCTGCGCGCAGCAGCGTAGGCAAGCTCGTTTGATTTTCCAACCACAAAGCTATCAAAGGTATAGCGAGGGTCAAGCGGCGCGCCAAATTCATTGTCACTGATAATTTTAATTTGCTCTTTTGCGCCTTTAATGGAGCCCTTTTCTTTTTTCTGAATAGGCTGATTTATAGACGGATCTTTCTTAACATCTTCTTTATCCGCACCCTGAAAACCAGAAAGAACAATGATCTCTATATCTTCAATATCCCGATTAGCCCTCTTCCAAGCCCCTTTAATATGGTCAGAAAAATTAGACATCAGCCAATTACACATGAAGCGTGTTGGCGCTGCCATAATGGCACAATTATCTTCCACATTGATCAATGCTAACGGTTTAAACCAACTTTTGTAGGTATTTTCATCAAACTCCGCCCGTAAAATCTTAAGCACCTTACCCCATTGCATATCAAAATCAATGGGGCTTAATGTCGCTACGTCGAGTGTTCTATGTTGACCTGTCTTAGTTGTCATAATTATTAGGTTTCTTTACTAAATATACTCTGTTTCTTTGTTTCTTTTATACATATTTCCAAGGAAAGCCCCGGGCTTGCCATCCAGAGACTGTACCCCGGTGTCCCTTTTCATCGAACACCCCTTCTAATCCTTCTAGGATATTAAAACAATTCTCATACCCCATCGATGTCGCCAGCTTGGCCGCGCCGATTGAGCGAACCCCTGATCGGCATAAAAAATAAAGCGGCGTTTGATGAGAGGGTACCGCTTGACTAAGTTCTCTCGGGAAATTTTCATTAAATTTATCGCCAGGAAAGCTAACCCATTCAATGTAAATGCTTTTGCTTGGAAGGTTTGAAATATCCGCAACCCCCACATATTTCCATTCCGCCGCCGTTCGAACATCAACCAACACCGCTTGTTCATTTTCCCCCAATGTTTGCCATACTTCTTCAGGAGTAATATCCCCTTTATAGCCCTCTGACACACTCAAATTCCCTCGCCAAATTTAACTTAATTTTCTTTTTTATATTTTACAAGAAACGTAAAAGTCCTGTTCTGCGAATTATTATTCACAGTTAAAATAATCTACCAATTTTTATAAATATTATGATTAATAAACTACCCATCATATTCACATCTGGCAACAGATGAGTAGCGTGAAATATAAAATAAATACCACCCTATGCCTTGACTATGGTTAATCATACTAGATGTAGTGGGTAGCCAATTTTTAAAATAGTTCAACTTTTATCTAAAAAAGAACATTAGGGGAATCTGAACAATAAGACGGTCATAAAAAAAGCCAAACCTAATTTGGTTCAGCTTTTTTAGTAAATTTGTAGGCCATTTTTTAGCGAATCGCCGCAATCTATAATACGACTCGGCTCACGCCAAATAAAATGAACAATCAGCGATTATGACATCGCCTTAACTTGTTTAGCAAGACGAGAAACTTTACGAGAGGCGGTCTTCTTATGAAGAACGCCCTTCGTCACACCGCGCATTAATTCTGGCTGTGCGTTTTTTAATGCGACCTTAGCCTCATCAGCGTTTCCAGCCTCAACGGCAAGTTCAACTTTTTTAATATAGGTACGAATGCGGCTGCGGCGTGATTGATTAATCAATTCGCGGTTTGCATTGCGACGTACTCTTTTCTTAGCTTGTAACGTATTAGCCATTAGATAACCTTAATCCTTGTTAGAGGCCTGTCTCTAAAAACCACCACAAACCAAACGGTTTATTTGGCAGGAGAATCAGCGCCTACAAATTCTTTATATTCATATTCAATTGGTGGCTTATAAACAGCAGACTGTCATTGGTCAATAAACTTTTCATCAATTTTGCCCAAAAGCACTCAAAACATCCCTATTCTGTGAAATTTTGGCTTATTTATGTTTAAAGTCAGCTGTTCTCTTTTCAATGAAGGCTGCCATTCCTTCTTTTTGATCCTCTGTGGCAAATAAAGAATGGAAAACCTGCCTTTCGAATCGTATTCCTTCATTTAACGACATTTCATAGGATGTATTAACACATTCCTTAGCCATCATAACCGCTGGTAATGAAAGCTCGGCGATTTTTGCCGCTGTTTCCATGGCATCATCAAGCAGACTATCCAATGGCACAACCCGACTGACAAGGCCGCTAGATTCCGCCTCCGCCGCATCCATTAGGCGACCCGTCAAAATCATTTCCATAGCTTTTGATTTGCCGATGAAGCGCGTTAGGCGTTGGGTTCCGCCTGCCCCTGGAATCACGCCGATTTTAATTTCTGGTTGTCCAAATTTTGCATTATCAGCGGCAATGATAATATCACACATCATGGCAAGTTCGCAGCCGCCGCCTAAGGCATAACCAGCAACGGCGGCAATGATAGGTTTTCGACATTTTGCCGCCTGTTCCCAATTGCTGGTGATAAAGCCTTGCTTATAAACATCCATGTAGCTTTTATTTTGAATTTCCTTAACATCGGCTCCCGCCGCGAATGCTTTTTCCGACCCGGTAATAACCATCACCCGAATCTCATCGTCCGCTTCAAGCATTTTTAAAGCCGCCGTCAGGTCATCCATAAGCTGATTATTAAAAGCATTCAGAGCTTCCGGACGATTAAGGGTGATACAGGCAACGGCTTTTTTGCGGTCAACCAAAACTGTTTCATATGCCATACTTGATAATTTCCATAATGTTAAAGTCTAAAAAGGTGAAAGAGAATATATCACCATAGATGTTTTTTGCGCCGTTTTTATGGACACTATTAAATTTTCTTGATCCCGCTTCGCCTTTAAACAATAGACAGCCCCATCTTCACATTTCAATTTATTTTGACTGTCTTTAATAATTTTCCAACTCAATGATGGCAACACAACTCTATAATAATCATAGATTTTAGAAGGATTAATCTTGCCTCTAGCTTGAGCAATAACAATGCTACCCTCTGGGCTATCAAAAACCATACTTTCTTCAAGATTTTCAACAAGACCGACCATCAGCGGTATTTCCAGATCATTTAACATATCATCGGAACCTAACGGCGCTGCCAAGGCCACAAAGCAAGAGAACACAAGCCACAATGGTGTTAAAATTATTATTTTAAGCAAACGAGATATCGTCATAAATAATCCATTCATATTCTTGAGTTAGTTTACTTATTTCTGACAGCTTGGGCAATAGAATGTCGAACGACCCCCTTGATTAATGCGTTCAATCACACCGTTACACTCAAGATTTTTACAATTCTTGCCTTCGCGTCCATAGCTAACAAACTGATGCTGAAAATAACCAAGATCACCGTCTGTTTTAGCAAAATCCTTAAGGCTTGAGCCGCCCGCTTCGATGGCGCGATTCAACACATCGCGAATGATTAGCACTAATTTTTCTGCCTCGTCATCGGTTATATCGTTCGCTTTTTTAAAAGGCGATATCTTGGCCATGTTTAAAGCTTCACACACATAAATATTACCAAGTCCAACAACGACTCGCTGATCTAATAAACTTGTTTTAATGGCAGAGGTGCGCTTTTTAATATTATCAAGCAAATATCTCGCATTAAATTCATTGCCAAGAGGCTCCACAGCCATCTCTTTAAAAAACCGGTGCTGATCAAGCTCCTCAGCCTTACAAAGCGTCATAAGTCCAAAACGGCGTGGATCATTATAAATCGCCAAGCCACCTTGATCGGTTTCAAAGATTACATGATCATGTTTGGCAAAGGGCGCGCCGTCCTTTTTCTTAACAATGAATTTTCCCGACATACCAAGGTGACAAATGATCACATCGTCACTATCCAAAAAAATCAGCAGGTATTTAGCCCGCCTTTTAATCTGTTTAACGCTTTTTCCTTCTATTCTTTCTACAAAGTCAGAAGGGATGGCTATTCTGATTTTATCACGGCGTTTGATCACCTTGGTAATAATATTACCTTCTAACAGCGGAGCAAGGCCTTTGCGGGTGGTTTCAACTTCGGGTAATTCGGGCATAAATCATATTATCTCTTGTTATTTCTTCTGGTACAGCATGCAACACTGCGCTATGTTCCGCAATATGACAAATAAACAAAATGCTCATCATAACGACACGACCCATTTCGGCTTTTCCACGGTTAAACAAAGCGAAAAGCAGTCCCTCGTGCGGGGGGTTTTTGATAGTGTTGCTGAAAAATATGACCTTATGAATGATGTCATGAGTGTCGGCTTACATCGATTGTGGAAAAATGACTTTATCCGCGACCTTCGCCCAAGGCCCGCAATGCATCTGCTTGATGTGGCGGGTGGTACAGGTGACATTGCTTTTCGTTTTTTAAACGCGGCTCAAAAAAGAAGTGATGAAAATAGCCCGCCCGCAAAAGTAACCATCTGCGATATTAATCACAATATGTTAAAAGCCGGCCGCGCCCGCGCCATTGACCAAGGGATTTTCGGGCCTATTGATTGGGTTACCGGCAATGCGGAAAGTCTACCTCTACCCGATTGTTCCGTTGATGCTTATACCATCAGCTTTGGTATTCGTAATGTCACCCATATCGACATGGCGCTAAAAGAAGCCTACCGCGTGTTAAGGCCAGGCGGACGATTTATGTGTTTAGAATTCAGCAAAGTTGACCTGCCTCTGCTTAAGCAAATATACGATGTTTATTCCTTTAATTTTATTCCTCATTTTGGCAGTATGGTCACAGGTGATAAGCAGTCCTATCAATATTTAGTGGAAAGTATTCGTAAATTCCCCTCCCAAAAAAAATTCAAAAAAATGATCGAAGATGCGGGCTTTAAAAAAGCAACCTACCGCAACTTGTCAGGTGGCATTGTCGCTATTCATTCTGGATGGCGTATATAAAAGATGATTAAATCAATCCGTCATACGGCCCGACTTCTTAAAATTGGCTATATATTATCTAAACATGATGCCTTAACCGATCTTTTTAAACTGTTTGGTGAGCAACCAAAAACTATAGAGAAACTAAGAAAGTTTAAGTTTAATTATGATCTTAATGCGGCCCCTGAAACGCATTTGGTTATAGCTCTGCAAAATTTAGGGCCAAGTTTTATTAAAATTGGTCAAGCCCTTGCCACAAGACCCGATATTATTGGCCCAGAAGTGGCCTTTGATTTGTTAAAATTACAAGACCAGGTCCCGCCCTTTGAAGGAGCTTTAGCAAAGAAAATTATTGAGCAGGAATTGGGTGCTACCATCCAAGAATTATTTTCAGAATTCAGTGACCAGCCCATTGCTGCCGCCTCGATTGCCCAAGTCCATATGGCCAAAACAATTGACGGTAAAAAAGTTGCGGTAAAAGTATTACGCCCTGGCATTGCCAAAGCCTTTAGTAAAGATTTAGAGGCTTTTTTGTGGTTGGCAAAAATTGTTGAGCTGTTTTCAAGTACGGCTCGGCGCTTACGCCCGACAAAAGTCGTTGAAACCATTGCCGATGTTATTGCCCTTGAAATGGACCTGCGCATCGAAGCCGCCGCCGCCGCCGAGCTTAAACAAAACACCCAGAATAACCCCCATTATGATGTACCAGAAGTGGACTGGGAGCGTACAAGTCGACAAGTGCTGACCACCAATTGGGTCGACGGTATTCCCCTGAAAGATCGCGACGCCATCGTTAAAGCCAAGTTAGATCCTGTTAAATTGGCGGAAAATCTAGTTCAAAGCTTTTTAAATCAAGCCCTCAATGACGGCTATTTCCATGCTGATTTACATCAAGGGAATTTATTCGCCTGCCCCGATAACAAAATCACCGCGATTGATTTTGGCATTATGGGTCGCATTGACCTCAAAACAAGACGTGCCCTTGCCGATATATTATATGGTTTTGCCAATCAGGATTATGACCGTATTGCCAAAGCTCATTTTGATATGGGTTATGTTCCAAAAGATCAAGATTATGTTCAGTTCAAACAAGCCATCAGAGCCATTGGTGAGCCTGTAGTCGGTAAACCGCTGCGAGAAATTTCTGCGGGAAAATTATTGGGGCAACTTTTTGAAACCACCGCTAAATTTAACATGCAAACCCAGCCGCAATTGATTTTATTGCAAAAAACCATGGTCACGGCAGAGGGGGTTGCTCTTAATTTAAATCCAGATATTAATATGTGGGAAGTGTCACGCCCCGTGATTGAAAAATGGGTCGCCGAAAATTTAAATCCGCTTGCTATAGCCAAAGAAATGGTAAAAACAACCGTTGAAATGTTCTCGCGTTTTCCACAAATCATTGAAGACGTGGAAATTTTCCTCCAACAAACTCGTGAATTACAAAGCACTCGCCACCGACGCAGAAGCTCCCTAAAACTATTTTTATATGGTATTGTTGGCGGCTTAGTCGGCAGCGGGCTTGCCTATTCGCTTTATATTTTGTTTAAATAATATACAATAAGACCAGAACTCTAATAATTTAAAGGCTCGAATTTGGCTGATCTCTTAAACCATAAGAAAATACTGATCATTATAGGAGGGGGCATTGCCGCCTATAAATGTTTAGATTTAATTCGCCGATTAAAAGAGCGTGGGGCTAACGTCCAAGCCATTCTTACCAAAGGTGGCGCAGAATTTATCACCCCCCTTTCTATCAGCAGCCTTTCAGAAAACAAAGTTTATCAGGACCTTTTTTCCCTTACCGATGAAGCGGAAATGGGTCATATCAGACTTTCCCGTGAGAATGACTTAATTTTGGTGGCCCCCGCCACAGCCGACCTTATGGCTAAAATGGCAATGGGTATCGCCGATAATCTAGCCACCACAACACTGTTAGCCGCCAATAAACCGGTGATGATTGCCCCGACTATGAATAGTCAGATGTGGGCAAATCCAGCAACGCAACAAAATTTGAAAACATTACAACAACGCAATATTTTAGTCATTCCCCCCGCCGATGGCGACCTTGCCTGCGGTGAAGTGGGGACAGGACGACTTGCTGATGTCGATGATATTATATCAAATTTAGAGGATTTTTTTTTAAGCCAACTGCAAAATAATCCCCTTAAAAATAAAAAAATCACTGTTACCGCAGGTCCAACACTTGAAGCCATTGACCCAGTACGCTACATCGCCAACCATTCATCGGGCAAACAAGGATATGCCATTGCCCAAGCCTTGCGTGAGCGCGGGGCTATTGTCACACTAATCTCGGGGCCGACACATTTACCCACGCCCCACGGCGTGATGCGCATCACTGTAAAATCAGCACAAGAAATGCTCAAAGCCACGGAAAAAACATTGCCTGCCGACGGTGTTATCTGTGTGGCAGCGGTCACCGACTGGAAAATAGAAAATCCCTCAACGCAAAAGATTAAAAAACAAAAGGGATCATTGCCCCAATTAAAATTGAGCGAAAACCCTGATATTTTAAAAACTATTTCTACCCATAAAAAGTACCGCCCTGCTTTGGTGGTCGGTTTTGCCGCCGAAACAGACCATCTCATTGAATATGCACAAAACAAACTTACAAAAAAAGGCTGCGACTGGATCATTGCCAATGACATTTCTGGCGATATTATGGGCGGTGATGAAAACCAAGTGCATCTAGTGACAAAAGAGGGCGTTGAACACTGGCCTCTACAAAGTAAGTTGGATGTGGCTCGACAATTAACAAAACAGATTGAAGAATATTTTAAATAAGGATTATAAATGACTATTGTCGCCATTGAGATTTTGCCCCACGGCAAGGGCTTAAAATTACCCGAATATGAAACTAAAAACAGCGCCGGAATGGATCTTATGGCAGCGATTGCTGATGCAGAGCCGCTCACGTTAAAAGTGGGACAAAGAATGCTCATTCCTACTGGTTTTGCCATGGCCTTAGCCGATGGATTTGAAGCACAAGTGCGGCCACGTTCTGGCCTAGCCTGGAAAAATGGTGTCACCATTTTAAACACGCCCGGCACCATTGACGCTGATTATCGCGGTGAGGTCAAAGTGATTCTCGTCAATCTGGGGGATCAAGATTTCATCATCAACCGTGGCATGCGCATTGCCCAAATGGTGATCGCCCCTGTAACGCAAATTTCCTGGCAACAATTAGATAAACTTGACGAAACCGCCCGCGGCGCTGGTGGTTTTGGCTCAACAGGAACCACGTCATGACCGATACAGTGACCCTAACCATTGCTGGCACCACAAGCACAATTGCCACTAAAGACCTGACCATTGAACGCATCATCGCCGAAGCTCATTCATTAGGGTACGGTGAATTTTCGGTCTTTTGTAATGATAAAGAAGTGATAAAACCTGAAAATCTTAAAATTGTCGCGGGGGCTCATTATATTATCGCCGATGCCGCCGAAGAATTGATCATGGACAACATAGAATTTGAAGTAACAGAAGAAGAAAATGAGCCTAAATGACCACCAATTAGAACGCTATGCCCGTCATATCATCTTAAAAGAAGTTGGTGGCCCCGGACAGCAAAAATTACTTAAGGCAAAAGTGCTGGTCATTGGCGCGGGTGGTTTGGGCAGTCCGTTATTAATGTATCTTGCCGCTGCTGGGGTTGGAACCATCGGCATTATTGATGATGACACTGTAGCGTTAAGCAACCTGCAACGCCAAGTCATTCACCTAACGGACGCAATCGGACAAGAAAAAACTGCCAGTGCCAAAAATAGTATTAATCAGATTAATCCTGATGTTAATGTCATCGTCCACAACCAGCGTCTTTGCGCGGAAAACGCCGAAGATATTATAAAATCCTACCATATTATTGCCGATGGCTGTGATAATTTCACAACGCGCTTTTTGGTTAATGACATGAGCATCAAATATAAAATACCCCTTGTCTCAGGGGCTTTAAGCCAGTTTGACGGCCAGTTGGCGACTTTTAAAGGTTATGATAAAAGCCTACCCTGTTATCGTTGCCTAGTTCCCGAGCATCCGCGCGGTGTATTAAGTTGTGCTGAAGCGGGAATTTTAGGCGCCGTTGCCGGTGTGGTCGGCACCATGCAAGCCGTCGAAGTCTTAAAAGAAATAGTGGGATTAGGAGAAAGCCTTGCCGGTAAATTGCTCATATATGATGCTTTAACCGCCACAAGCCGTACCATCAAACTTCCCAAAGATCCCGATTGCAAATATTGCAATTGATATAAATCATTGACAGAAATAATAATTTTTCATAAATATTGAGCGCACACAATATGGAAACATTATGACACTATCTAACGACCATAGCTTTTTTGTCCTTAACGTGATTAAGGCGATTTTGTGTGCAAATTTTCAACAACAGACACTCCAGTAAAATAACAAGCTTACATCTGGTTTTCTTTGTGTTCTCTTCACGCCGATGTTGGCGTGATGCTTTGCTTTGTCTTAATTCACATATAGAATGAGAAAGATTATGATTTACAAAACCAGAACTGACATTGAAACTTTAACCGACCGCTTAACAGACCGAAGTCTGCCAAAGCCCGAATGGACCCACGCCGCCCATCTAACGGCTGGATTTTGTTTGCTTCACCGCTACGGCTTGGAAGTATCGATCCGCGATATGCCAAAAGTCATTAGAGCCTATAATGAAGCAACCAATACCCCCAACACTGACCATGAAGGATATCATCATACCCTGACATTATTTTATCTAAAGGCCATTGATCTCTACATAAAATCATTAGTGAAAGATTATGATTTTATTAAAGCCTGCCATGATCTGATCAATGGAGAGATTGGGGCCAAGCAATATCCTTTTGAATATTATTCTAGAGAATTACTCTTTAGCCTAAAGGCCCGTCATCAATGGGTTGAGCCTGATTTACAATGTTTATAATCTTATCAGATCCATTCTTCAATAATACGGTCACGTGGGCTATGACCATCAATCAATGTTTTGATGTTGATGATCACCTTTTCACCCATGGCCAACCGTGCCTCGTTGGTCGCGGATCCCATGTGCGGGGTCGCGACCACATTATCCAATTTTAAAAGTCGTGGATTTACCGCTGGCTCATTTTCAAAAACATCAAGCCCCGCCCCAGCGATTGTTTTTTGTTCCAACATACTGATTAGCACTTTTTCATCAATGATATCACCGCGCGCCGTATTAATAATGATAGCGTGTTTTTTCATCAATTGAAGACGGTGACTTGACATAAGATGATGTGTGGCTGGCGTGTGGGGACAATTGATAGAAATAATATCCATCTGTGCAATCATATTATCAAGGCTATCCCAGTAGGTAGCGTCCAGTGCCGTCTCACTAGGTTGATCAATTTTATTGCGGTTATGATAATGAATAGAAAGGCCAAATGCTTTTGCCCGATGTGCGACCGCTTGACCAATGCGGCCCATACCGATAATACCTAGCTTTTTACCGTTAAGACGCGAGCCTAACATGCCAGTTGGTGCCCAGCCTTTCCAGTTTCCTGCCCGCAGTAATTGTTCACTTTCATTCATTTTGCGCATAAGGCCAAGCATTAAAGAGAGCGCCATATCGGCCGTATCTTCGGTCAGAACACCTGGAGTATTGGTGACGGTGATCATTTTATTTCTCGCCGCTTTTAAATCAATATGATCAACACCAACGCCGTAATTGGCAATCATCTTTAATTGAGGCCCTGCCATAGCGATCACATGTCCATCAATTTTATCGGTAACCGTAGGCACAAGCACATCTGCCTCTAAAACCGCATCCATCATATCATCGCTTGAAAATTCATGATCATCGCCATTAAGGCGAACATTAAAAAGTTCCTGCATTCTGCTTTCTATGGCTTGGGGCAATCGACGTGTCACAATAATTAAGGGCTTTTTTGTAATCATTTTAAATACTCTTATAAAAATAAGTTCATTATATTTATCCCAGCAAGAGATAACAAATGAAAAAGCTTTTCTTGACCTATTGCCCTTAAAAATACATAAGATTTATTTATGAAACACTTGTCTAAAATATTATTTCTATCTATCAGCGCTTATCTGTTGGTCAATAGCGCTTTTGCGCAAACAATTGATAAAACTATAATGGGGGCATCGGGTTATCCTTTGCCGCGCTTTATGTCGCTTGATGATCCCAAAACAAATATGCGCACAGGCCCCGGAATGGAATATCCTATTGATTGGATATATTATAAAGATAGTTATCCCTTGAAGGTCATTGCAGAATACGGCAATTGGCGCAAAGTCGTTGATGTTGACAAATCAACAGGGTGGATTTTACGCTCTTTACTTTCTTTAAATCGATCTGCTTTAATCATTAATGGTTCACAAGAACTAGTTAAGTCACTAGAAAACCCTGATAAAATCACCGTCATTGCCGAAGAAGACGTCATAGGACGCTTATTACAGTGTCAAGAAACATGGTGTGAGATGGAAGTGGGCGGCTTTAAAGGATGGCTAAAAAAAGTAAATATTTGGGGGGCGCTCCAAAACGAAACATTTGATTAGGCTTAATGTTTTTACCTTAATTTCTTTCCATATGGACCACCACATTAACGGCACTTATTTTATTGCCAGGTGGTACTGCTGGTAACCTAGAAATGATCAGATCATCAGCAGGAATATCTATTAATTTATCTTCATCTTTAAAATATATGTGATGGTGATCATTGATGTTCGTATCAAAATAAGTGCAATTTGCATCAACAACAACTTCTTTAAGAAGGCCCGCTTTTGTAAATTGATGCAATGTATTATAAACCGTCGCCAATGAGACTATTGCGTTCATTTTATTCACGTCTTGATGGAGGCCCTCTGCCGTAACATGGCACTCTTCGCCATCAAAAAGAATTTTGGCAAGGGCAAGGCGCTGGCGCGTTGGCCTTAAGTCCGCATCTTGCAAACATTTCAATGCTTTTGAGAATGGTCTGTTCATTAATCAACACTTTTTCACTATTTATACTGAGTACAGTTTACACATAACCAATATATTTAGCAAGTTGGCTTAACAGGGGCTCTAATCGCCGCTGACAATTCTATCCATTAATTCTTGAACAGTGGGGACATAGCCATTTGTATAAAAAGGGTCCGTTGCAAAGTTAAATGCAGAATGCCCTGCAAACATCAAATTATCTTCTAAGGATAAGCCATGAGCAATATTCATCAATGATTTTTGAATACAAAAGCTACGTGGATCAGCACCGCGACCTGTTGAATAGTTGGTATCGGGATTTTCTGACCAATTTGAAAACTTACATTGGCTTAAACAACCCATGCATTCTTTTTGATCCTGCCGAATGCTCGCCGCCTGATCCTCTTCGACCAGAATCAACGTATTATCCGGTGTTTTCATGGAGCTATTAAATCCTTGATCAATCCAGCCAAGGACTTTGGTCTTGTCATCTTCTTTAATAAAATAACGTTTTTTACCGATCATCACTTCTGTTGAAAACGCTTCATCAACACCTGCTTTAGCGCGAAAATCAAACTGTCTGAAACTACGGCCTTCTAATTGACGTAATAAATCATTGCGAACAGCCGATGAATAAAACCCTGTTGGACTAAAGCGGTGAAGTAAAATATCACCTTTAGACAATGTGGTAAGCTTGTCTTTCCAGCCTTGGGGAATGGGGCTTTCTTTTGTCAATAATGGCCGTGTTCCATATTGAAAGGCGATAAGGCCAATTTCAGGGTTCTCAAGCCAATGTTGCCAATCGCGGAGATACCAAACACCACCCGCCATAATAATGGGAACATGCTCAAGTCCAAATTTATTCATCATAGTACGAAGGGCAACAACGCGGGGATAAGGATCTTCTGGAACCAGAGGGTCTTCCGCATTTGAAAGGCCATTATGGCCTCCCGCAAGCCATGGGTCTTCGTAGACGACGCTGCCGAGCCATTCCCCTTGATTTTTATAAGCCCGCTTCCACAAAATACCGAAAGCGCGTGCTGATGAAATAATAGGATGGAAGAATACTTTATGATTGGCGGCAATTTCACTTAATTTATAAGGCATCCCTGCCCCACAGGTAATCCCGTGAACAATGCCTTTTGTTTCATTCAAGATGCCTTCGAGTACTGGTTCAGCTCCACCCATTTCCCAAAGCACATTAATATGAATGCGTCCTTTACCACCAGCAATGTCATGGGCGTCTTTAACTTGACGAATGCCTCCGTCAATACCGTATTGGATAAGCTCTGCGTGGCGCTCTGTACGGGTTTTACCGTGATAAACTTGTGGAATAATATCGCCATTTTCATCAAAATTATCAGCATTAACGCAAGAAACCGTTCCAACGCCACCCGCTGCGGCCCACGCACCGGCACTGGCACCATTTGATGCAGAAATACCTTTGCCGCCTTCAATAAGTGGCAAAACGTCGGCGCCAGATATCTTTAATGAATTTATAGTTTTCATGTTATCCCTTCGTCGCAAATTTTCATTTGCGGTCCGGACGCGCCCCTATAATTTTCGTTTTTGTTACAAATAACATAAAGACAATAATTAAGAACACATCCGGTTACACAATACTAAATTAACAATGCTTATGCATCATCCTTGTCGTCATCTTTGTTGTTTTTGGCTTCATCATTAAGAACAGCCTTAATGCTGAGGCGGACTTTACCACGATCATCAACACCAAGAACTTTTACTTTAACCATTTCGCCTTCTTTAACCACGTCCGTTACTTGCTTTACCCGTTCGTCGGCAAGCTCGCTAATATGAACAAGGCCATCTTTACTGCCTAGGAAATTAACAAAAGCACCAAAATCAACAGTTTTAACAACCTTACCTTCATAAATTTTACCGACTTCTGGCTCTGCAACAATACCGTTGATCCAATCAAGTGCCGCTTTAATGGCCGCACCGTCAGAAGAAGACACTTTAACAATACCTTCATCATCAATATCAACTTTAGCGCCTGTTACTTCGCAAATTTCACGAATAACTTTACCGCCCGTACCGATAATTTCACGGATTTTATCTTTCTTGACTTGGATTGTTTCAATGCGAGGAGCATGCTCGCTCATTTCTTCGCGAGCGCCTTCAAGAGCTTTATTCATTTCAGTTAAGATCGTTGCACGGCCACCTTTGGCTTGATTAAGAGCCGCTTCCATGATGTCTTTAGTAATTCCTGTGATCTTAATATCCATTTGTAGAGATGTAATACCCTCTGACGTTCCGGCCACTTTAAAGTCCATATCCCCTAAATGATCTTCATCACCAAGAATGTCGGAAAGAACGGCATAATCATCGCCTTCTTTAATAAGACCCATAGCAATCCCAGAAACTGGGCGGCTAATTGGAACGCCCGCGTCCATCATGGAAAGTGATGCACCACAAACGGTCGCCATCGAGGATGACCCGTTTGATTCAGTGATTTCAGAAACAATACGAATGGTATAAGGAAAATCATCCTTTGTAGGTAGAACCGCCTTCATCGCACGCCAAGCAAGTTTACCGTGACCGACTTCGCGGCGGCTAGTAAAACCAGAGCGGCCCACTTCACCCACTGAATAAGGAGGGAAGTTATAATGCAACATGAAGTTTTCTTTATAAGTACCGGTTAGGGCATCAATGAATTGCTCATCATCCCCCGTACCAAGCGTTGTTACACAAATTGATTGTGTCTCGCCGCGAGTAAAAAGTGCAGAACCATGGGTCCGGGGAAGAATATTTACTTCACCAACAACCGCACGCACTGTATCTAGGGCGCGCCCATCAATACGTTTGCCTGTTTTGATGATATCACCACGAACAATGCTTTTTTCAACATCTTTTAATATACCGCCAACAAGAATGCTTTGTTTTTCATCGCCTTCTTCAACAAATTTTTCTTTAACCGCATCTTTAATTTCAGAAATTTTACCAACACGAATTTGTTTTTCAGTTTCACCATAAGCTTTACGAAGACCAGATTCTGCCATTTTTTTAATGCCAGCAATAAGTTTGCTATGATCTTCTTCCTTTGGTAGCTCAATAGGATCTTTCGCCGCAACTTCGGCCAGATCAATAATCGCATCAATCACCACTTGCATTTGCTCGTGACCAAACATGACCGCGCCAAGCATTATTTCTTCGGAAAGTTCATTGGCCTGTGATTCAACCATCAAAACCGCATCGCGCGTTCCCGCAACAACCAGATCAAGTTCGGAATTAGCCAGTTCTTCGTCTGTTGGGTTAAGGGTGTATTCACCGTCAATATAACCAACGCGCGCGCCTGCAATCGGCCCCATAAAAGGCAGACCGGATAATGTAAGGGCAGCACTGGTGCCAATAATAGCAACAATATCTGCTTGGTTTTCAAGGTCATGACTCATCACCGTACAAGACACTTGAGTTTCATTTTTAAAACTAGAGACAAAAAGCGGGCGGATCGGACGATCAATAAGGCGGCAAATTAATATTTCTGCCTCACTTGGTCGTGCTTCGCGTTTAAAAAAACCGCCTGGTATTTTACCGGCGGCGTATGCTTTTTCTTGGTAATTTACTGTAAGAGGGAAAAAATCAATTCCCGTTTTTGCTTTTTTTGCGGCAGTTACGGCTGTGAAAACTGATGTTTCACCGTATGTTACCATCACAGCACCAGCTGCTTGGCGAGCAATGCGCCCTGTTTCGATTGTAAGAGGGCGTCCGCCCCATGTAATTTCTTTTTTGTGTTTATTAAACATATATATTTCCAACTAATTTTCGGCTTAGATTTTTGATTTATGGGCCAAGGCCCATCCTTGATCCCACTCATCAAAAAGCCTGTGTATAACCCCTATGGTCATACATTCATTTTTCTTATTTGCGCAACCCTAAGCTTTGAATCAAAGTCTTATAGCGTTCAACGTCTTGTGAATTTAAATAATCAAGTAATTTACGTCTTTTATTAACGAGCATAAGTAAGCCGCGACGTGAATGATTATCTTTTTTATGTGTTTTGAAATGTTCTGTAAGATGCACAATTCTATGTGTAAGAATGGCTACTTGAACTTCTGGGGAACCAGTATCACCATCTTTTATGGCGTATTCTTTAATTAATTCCTGTTTCTTTTCTGCTGTAATCGACATCGGTAACTCCTAAATAAATATTATAAATCAAAAACTCTAACCGGCTTTAAGTGATTTTCATCAAGAACACACAAGGCAATCAATTTATCGCCCAGCATGGCTTTATAGGTCACACCGATTTGGCTTGAAGGAGGCACATCTTTTTTAGGGATAAAACCCCCATTTTTAAGAAAATCTGCTTGCTCTTGTGTTACGGCCAATGCCAAGATGTCGCCCAGCACGGTCATAACGTTAAGAATCCACTCTTCAAGCGGCGCACTATGTACCAATTCTTCTAGCTTTACCAGTGAAATCGTCTGCTTTAAATCAAATGATCCTACTTTCGTTCGTCGTAGCGCTGAAATATAGCCACAAGTCCCCAATTTGCGCGCAATGTCACGGCCTAGCGATCTTACATAAGTGCCCTTTGAGCATTCCACTTCGAAACTTGCATGATCCTTACTATATTGTAAAAGTTGGTATGAATATATTTCCACTTCCCGCTCTTTAACTTCAAACGATTCGCCAGACCGAGCCATGTCATAAGCCCTTTTACCCTCAATTTTAATAGCGCTGAATTTTGGCGGGCGTTGCTTTATCACACCCATAAAATTTTGAATTTGTTCCACTATTTCTTGTTCGCTTGGCCGATGATCACTGGTAGCACAAACCTCGCCTTCCAGATCATCTGTAGTGCGCTCTTCGCCCCAACAGATGGTAAATTGATAGGTTTTTCTGGCATCCATAATAAAAGGGATCGTCTTTGTTGCTTCACCAAAAGCAATGGGCAATACACCCGTTGCCAGCGGGTCTAACGTACCACCGTGACCCACTTTTTGTGCTTTGGTTAGGTATTTACATTTACTGACAACTTTTGTTGAGCCCATTTGGTACGGCTTATCAATGACAAGCCAGCCATCAATTTTAAGCCCTTTGCGAATTCGGTTAGGCTTCTTGGTCATCGTCTTTGGCTAAATCTTGAGCCACACGAGGACTTTTTAACAACTCCTCTATATGACCCGCCTCACCGAAGCTATGGTCCGATGTAAATTTAATAAATGGCAAATATTTCATGCTGACCATTTTCGAAAGCTGGCCACGAATAAATTTTGCGCTATGGTTTAAGCCCTCGACCACCTCTTTTTCATTTTCCCCACCAAGAGGCATCACAAAAATAGTCGCATTGCGCAGATCAGGACTACAGCGCACTTCAGTTATAGTGACTGATACACCATCTAAGGCCGGTTCGCGAATTTCGCCGCGGGCAATAATTTGTGAAATCGCATGACGAATATTCTCTCCTACCCGAAGAATTCTTTGGCTCGGGCCTTCGTCACTGCTAAATCTGGACTTGGACATTTTAAATCCTTAAAATAAAATGGCTTCCCGTAATTTTTGGGAAGCCATATAGAAAACCACCTTATGGCTTAAAGATTACGCTCAATCTCTTCCACTTCATAACATTCAATGATATCGCCTTTTTTCATATCATTATAGTTAGCAAAATTCATTCCGCATTCAACGCCGGATTCAACCTCTTTAACCATATCTTTAAAGCGACGAAGAGACCCTAGATCACCTTCATAAACCACAACATCATCACGAAGCAGTCTTGCCTTAGCACCTTGTCTGACCACACCCATGGTGACCAAACAACCCGCGGCCTTGCCTTTACCAGCATTAAAGATGTCGCGAATTTCGGCGGTACCAAGAATTGTTTCTTTAATTTCTGGCGCAAGCAATCCAGACATTACCGATTTAATATCATCAATAAGATCATAAATTATCGAATAATAGCGAATTTCTACACCCTCTTTATGTGCAAGGTCTGCGGCATTTCTGCTGGCGCGAACGTTAAAACCAATAACCGGCGCACCCGTGGCCACTGCAAGGCTAACGTCTGATTCGTTAATCCCCCCAACACCACTATGAACAATTTTACATTTTACTTCATCGGTATTTAGCTGCTCTAATGAAGAGATAATGGCCCCCGCAGAACCCTGAACGTCGGCTTTAAGCAAAATAGGCACCATCGAAATTTCTGCCTCTTTAAGTTTGTCAAACATGTTTTCCAAACTTACTTCTGCGGTTTTATTCTTATTATCTTTAATTTGACCTAATCTAAAGTCAGCAATGCTTCTGGCTTTTGCCTCGTCTTCGACCACAACAAAATCATCGCCCGCACCTGGTGCGCTATCAAGCCCGAGAACTTCAACTGGCATCGATGGTAAGGCGGCTTTTAATGGTGATCCACGATCATCAAGAAGGGCACGAACACGGCCCCAGCACGGTCCACAGACAAAAACGTCTCCAACTTTTAAGGTGCCGTTTTGCACGATCACCGTAGCAACCGCACCGCGACCTTTGTCCAATTTAGCATCGATCACAATACCTCTTGCAGAGCGATTTGGATTGGCCCGTAAATCACTAATTTCAGCTTGCAGTAAAATAGCTTCTTCAAGTTTATCAAGCCCCGTACCTACTTTCGCCGAAACTTCAACATCAAGAATTTCGCCGCCCATGCTTTCTACAAACACTTCATGTTGCAATAAATCTTGCCGCACTTTCATGGGGTTTGCCCCTGGGGCGTCTATTTTATTAATCGCAACAACAATGGCAACTCCCGCCGCCTTTGCATGGCTAATAGCTTCGATAGTTTGTGGCATAATGCCATCATCCGCCGCCACCACAAGCACCACAATATCCGTCACCTGTGCCCCGCGCGCGCGCATGGCGGTAAAGGCCGCATGGCCGGGTGTATCAAGGAATGTAATTTTATTGCCGCTTGAAAGCTTAACCTGATAGGCACCAATATGCTGGGTAATGCCGCCCGCTTCACCTGCAGTAACGCTAGATTTGCGCAACGCATCAAGAATAGACGTTTTACCATGATCAACATGACCCATGACCGTAACCACTGGCGCCCGCGATAATAAATTACCTTCTACATCAACAATACCACCAAGATCAATTTCCACATCAGAGGCACTAACCCGCTTTAATTTATGGCCAAATTCTTCAACGATCAATTCTGCCACATCATGGTCAACATTGTCGCTAGCCCCTGACATAACGCCCATTTTCATTAAGGCACGAATAACATCATTAGTCTTTTCTGTCATTCGATTAGCAAGTTCAGCCACCGTGATCTGATCAGGGACAATCACTTCGCGGAAAAGTTTCTTTGCCGGCTCAACAAGACCGCTTTGACGTTTTTCTTTTGCCCTCTTACGTTTCAATGATGCAAGACTTCTTTGACGATCCGCATTTCCAGAGAGTGCTTGAGAAACCGTAAGTCGCCCGCCGCGACGTCGATTATCATCATTGCGGTCTTTTTTAGTTTCCTCCCGTTTAGGGGGTGTTTGCTTATGCTCATCTGGGTTTTTAGACGGCTTAGTTTCTTTTAATTCCGCAGCCTGGCTTTCTATTACTTTAGTCGCCACCTTCTGAGCTTCTTCTTGTGCAACCTGTGCTTCAATTTTATTTTTCAGCTCAAGGTCAGCCTGACGTTTATCTTCTGCGTCTTCTTTATTTTTCTGTGTTTCGGGGGCGATCTTATTTTTATTTTCCACCGCCTCTTTTGTTAGTCTTTCTGCAATCGCAGCGTCTTCCACCGCTTTGCGCTTTGCCTGCTCTGTAATTAATCTTACTTTTTCTCCGCTTTCTTTTTTCGCTAATTCAAGAACATTAGCTCTCTTTTCACGTTCGCTTTCCGACAAATTACCACGCTTATTTTCATCCTTCATTGAAGGAGGAGGTGTGGTTTTTCTATCCTGCACAAACGGCGTCTTGAAAATTGATTTAGGCGTGATAGGGGCGACATCTGCCGCAGGTTTTTGACCTGGCAAGATAAGTTTTTTCTTACGCTCAACCACAACATTCGATGAACTCGACCCCATAGACGGCGCGCCAGCAGGCCTCATCTGAAGGGTTTTACGCCCCAATGTTGATAAAGGTGTTTTTTTGTTTTTATCGTCACTCATTCTTTTATCGCCTTAAAGCCTGATTTATACTCTTATTATAAAAGTAAAGTCAGTTTTATTATATAACCATTTTTTTACACTGCCCATAACGAGAAATTTCCCGCAATAGATTTTTTGATATCCCGCCGGGCAATAATGTTAAATGTACCGCATTCTCTAACCCAGTGGCCTTACTTAAATCAGCACGACTAAATATATCGACCACCCGTAAATTATCAAGTCCTTGACACATTTTATTGCGCCCGTTTGTAGCACCATCAATAGCCGTTATTAAAACGGTCGATTTGCCACTCTTTAGGCTTGCTCTTACCTTTTCAAATCCACTAAGCAATTTACCCGCTCGATTTGCCAACCCTAAATAATCCAAACACCGTTTTAATAACAATATTTCAATAAGATCTGGCAGATCATTATCCACCGTGACGTTTCCTATTGATTTTTGCGCCGTCTCATCTTCTTCAAGATCTTCGATATCTGCCTTTTTGGACTTAGCCGCCGATAATACTTGATACCCAAATCGTAAAAATATCTTGTTCTTAACCGCCTGCTCTAAAATTTCCCGTTTAGCATATACCCAGCATCCGCGCCCAGGAAGCTTTGCAGCCACATCAGGAATTATCTTTCCTTGAGGCCCACAAACAAAACGAATAAGTTCATAAGAAGGATAGACCTCCTTTGTTACCAGACATTTTCGCTTTCTTATTTGCTTTATCAAATCTCATTTCCAGTCAGCTTACTTAGAAGCTTCCTCTATTACCGCATCTTCTTCAACAGGACCATCTTCCTCAGCAGGACTTTCTTCATCATCAAACCAATGGGCTCGCGCAGCCATAATAATTTCATTTGCTTGATCAAGGCTTAGATCATAATCACGAAGAAGACCGTCTTCTGGGCTGGTCAATTCATCGCCTGCCAAGTCCCCTAAATCATCAAGGGTCTTGACACCTGCTTCACCAAGGGTAACCAGCATTGGTAATGTTAGCCCTTCTATGGTGGTCAGATCGTCTTCCACGCCGATTTCTTTACGTTTAATTTCTGCTGCTTGAGAAAGAGAATTGATAGCGTCGCGCGCGCGGGTTTGCAATTCCTCAACAAGCGCCATATCGAAGTCTTCGATTCCCGCAAATTCATTTGGATCAACATAGGCGACCTCTTCGAGGTTACGGAAGCCTTCCCCTACAAGAAGAAGGGCCAATGTTTCATCAACATCAAGTGAATTCATAAAGAGCTCACTGCGTTCTTTATATTCTGCTTGGCGGCGTTCACTTTCATCTGCTTCGGTCATAATATCGACCTGCCATTCTGAAAGTTGTGAGGCCAAGCGTACATTTTGTCCGCGACGACCAATGGCTAAACTTAATTGATCTTCGGCTACAACAACATCCATTCTTGAGGCCTCTTCGTCAATCACCACCTTTGAAACATTAGCCGGGGAAAGAGCGCGAATGATAAATGTTGCAGGATCTGGCGACCATTGAATGATATCAATTTTTTCCCCTTGCAATTCTTCAACAACAGCCTGAACCCTGCTACCGCGCATACCAACACAAGCCCCAACGGGATCAATGCTAGGATCACTACTGGTCACCGCGATTTTGGCACGACTTCCAGGGTCACGGCTTACAGCCACTATTGTGATAATGCCGTCGTAAATTTCAGGCACTTCTTGGGCAAATAATTTTGCCATAAAGTCAGGATGGCTACGGGATAGAAATATTTGTGGCCCACGAAGCTCTTCGCGAACGTCTTGAATAATGGCGCGTACCCGTTCACCATTACGAATATGCTCTCTTGGGATAAGTTGATCACGGCGAATAATTGCTTCAGCTGATCCTATATCTACAATAACATTTCCATATTCAACCCGTTTTACAACGCCGTTAATAAGCTCGCCGATTTTATCTTTATATTCTTCATACTGACGGGCGCGTTCCGCCTCACGTACTTTTTGTACTATAACCTGTTTTGCTGTCTGCGCCGCGACACGGCCAAAATCAATAGCAGGAAGTTCATCGGCAAGAATATCGCCAAGGACGGCTCCCTCCTTAAATTTTTCCGCATCTTCTACGGTAATTTCTGTGGAGTGATTTTCAACATTTTCAACAACCTCAAGAACCCGATATAATTTTATATCGCCTGTTTTGCGGTCAATATGAGCTTTGATTTCATTTTCCATCCCATAGCGTGAACGAGCGGCCTTTTGGATCGCTTCTTCCATTGCACCAAGAACTATTTCTTTATCAATGTTTTTTTCCCGCGCCACCGCATCGGAAATTTGTAATAGCTCTAGTCTATTTGCGCTTACTGCCGTCATAACTCTTCAGCTCCAGTATATTTATGATGAACGGACAGTTGCACCTGCCACCAATTCATCTGTCATCACTAATTTTGCTTTTTGAATGCCATTGAAATTTAGCTTCACTATTTCACCATCAACATTCATTAAGATTAATTCTTCTTCAACACCAAGCAGTTCGCCACGAAACCGGCGTCTATTATTCGTTGCTGCTGACATTTCTACTTTTGTCTCATAGCCCTCATATTTAATAAAATCTTTTAATCGGGTTAGGGGGCGATCCAATCCCGGTGAACTCACTTCTAATATATATTCACTATGGATCGGGTCTTCAACATCCATAATCACAGAAACTTCCCGGCTGATTTTTGCACAATCTTCCACTGTCAAGGTGCCTTCTGGCGTTTCCGCCATGATTTGTAAAGTAGATGCATCACCGCGCGGCGAGGCAAACAATTGTACGCGCACAAGTTCATACCCCAATCCTTCGATTGTAGGTTCGATCAGTGCCGCGACTTTATCAGTTAAAACTGATGACATTTTTATAACTCTTTTTTAAAAATATCTATTACAAACAAAAAAGCAGGCCAGTGAAACACTTGCCCGCGCCAAAATAGTTACTAAGTGATTCGGATGCCTATTATATATAGAGAATGAAAAGGAACTGCAAGTCCTTTATTTTAGCCAGTTTTATCAATGTCTATTTAAGCCGTGCTTTTCGAATGAATGTCATATAAGTGCTTTTGCGCCCCACTTTTAATGCCTTGCTTTCATATCTGGTTGCTGGCCAGTCATCGCTTCTTTTGTGCCATTGATCAGGACCATCACAAACCCAAGTAAATTCAGGATTTTCCATTAGCCGCGCTATAATCCAGCGACAATAATCATGATGATCGGTGGCAATGCGAAGCTCTGCATTATCTTTCATTATTCTTGAAAGTACTTTTAAATTGCCCGCACTTACAATACGGCGCTTATGGTGACGTTTTTTCGGCCACGGGTCTGGAAACAAAATAAAAGCGCGAGATAAAAACTCATTGGGAAGGGCGTCCATAAACAAGCGTGCATCGTCCATATAAACTCTTATGTTATTTAACTGCTGTCGGTCTATATGATCAATAAGTCCAGAAACGCCGTTAATGAAAGGCTCACAACCGATAATCGCCACGTTAGGATTATTTTGGGCTTGAGCGGCAAGGTGCTCCCCTTTGCCAAAGCCTATTTCCAGCCAAACTTGTTCTGGATTATGATCAAAAAGAGTATCAACCGCTAACGATCCCTCTTCATTCAGATTTATCGACAACTCCGGGAAATATTTATCAAAGCGTTCACCGCTCGCCTTTCTAAGGGACTTCCCTTGGCGACGACCATAAACTCTGCTGCCTTTTATCTGTTCTAAATTCTTCATTTATCCATAATCATTTTATTAAAACAAATGATAGATATTAGAATTCTGCTTTCAATGCATCTATTAAATCAACTTTTTCCCAAGAAAAGCCGCCATCTGCTTCTGGCTCTCTGCCAAAATGACCATAGGCGGCTGTTCGTTCATAAATAGGTTTGTTAAGACCTAAATGCTCACGAATGCCTCTGGGGCTTAAATCCATAACTTGTGCAAGAATTTTTTCCAATTTAGCAGGGTCCACATTACCTGTTTGATGAAAATCAACATAAAGGGAAAGTGGTTTTGAAACACCGATCGCATAAGCCAGCTGAATAGTACAGCGTTCTGCTAAACCCGCTGCCACAACATTTTTAGCCAGATACCGCGTCGCATAAGCCGCCGAGCGATCAACTTTTGTAGGATCTTTACCCGAAAACGCGCCGCCGCCATGTTGAGCGGCACCGCCATAGGTATCAACAATAATCTTACGACCCGTAAGACCCGCGTCGCCGTCAGGGCCACCAATGATAAATTGCCCGGTAGGATTAATATAAAGATTTTCTTCGCTCGGCAGCCATCCATCAGGCAAGATATTTTCAATATGCGCCATAACAATTTCACGAACCCGGTCTTGACCCGTATCCGCACTATGTTGGGTTGATACCACCACAGAAGTAGCGCGGACTGGTTTGCCTTTTTCATACTGTAATGTCACTTGGCTTTTAGAATCAGGGCCAAGTTCCTTTATCGTAGCACCGTGACGCTCATCGGCCATAGATTTAAGAATTTTATGGGAATAATGTAAGGTCGCGGGCATATAGCTTTCTGTTTCATTGGTGGCATAACCAAACATTATGCCTTGATCTCCTGCCCCTTCGTCCTTGTTGCCGGAGGCATCAACACCCATGGCAATATCCGAAGATTGACCATGAACATAAACTTCAACGGCCATATTCTTCCAATGAAATCCTTCCTGCTCGTAACCGATTTCGCGCACAACACGGCGAGCCTGCTCTTCCATAATATCGCGAGTTATAGATGCTGGCCCCCTCACTTCGCCCGCAAGAACCACTAAATTAGTCGTTGTTAGCGTTTCCACAGCAACCCGTGACTGAGGGTCGGCTGCTAAAAATTGATCAACAATCGAATCTGAAATACAATCCGAAACTTTGTCCGGGTGACCTTCTGAAACGGATTCACTTGTAAATAAATAATTGTCTCTGCTCAATTTTCTGCTCCTGCTAAATGATTCTATGTATGTAACATTATATAAAGAAATCTTTATATAGTGTTAACGTGACATAAAATCAAGCAATTATTATGTGTTAGAATTTAGAAAATGAATAATATTCTTCAATGCAAGCTCCCTATGACCCCCTTGTGTTAGTCCCGATTTTTTAAGAGGAACTAGATCGTGATTGGCCTCCTCAAACCATTTTATATCAATGCGATCAGCAAGGTCGTAAGTCTCTACATTTTCTTTTGCCCCCATTATATCGCGGGATCCCTGTAAAATTAGGGTCGGCGTTTTTAAAGAACGTAAATGCTCAATCCGCGGCTTATGGAGTTTTTTCGCGGCATAAAAAGGATAGCCTAGACAGATAAGTCCACAAACAAAACAGTCGTCTGCAATCATTGAGGCCATACGCCCGCCCATGGACTTACCACCAATATAAATTTCCGCCTTAAAGTTAGCCTGACAATATTGAATGATTTGACGCCAGGAGGTTAATAATATTTCTTGTTTGTTCGGAGGCCTACGTCCGATATTTTGTCCGTTCCCTTGACGCCGTAATGCCATATAGGGAAATTCAAACCTTAAAACACGCACCCCTAAGGCCGCAATATTTTCAGCGAAGAAATTCATAAATTCCGTATCCATGGGCGCACCAGCCCCATGGGCTAATATTAGAATTTTATCAGCGTTCACGAGTCCATTCCAGAGAACAGGAAGATCATTTATTTTAGATAGGTTTTTCATTCGTGATACAATATTATAGATTTCGTGACCTAGTCCACGATAATTTTACCCGCTTCTAGTCTGATGCTAACGCTTTGCAGGCGCGCACCATTGCAGGGCCCCGCCACACAGAGTCCATCTTCAAGTTGAAATAAAGCACCGTGAGTATGACACATAAGATAACGGCCACTTTTTTCCATAAATTGCCCCTGTTCCATATTAAGGGGCATTCCGGCGTGGGGGCAGACATTGACATATGCAAATACCTGACCCTCTTGGCGTTGGATAAAAATATCATGTATCTCAATACCAGAGCGATAAGAAAATTCTTTGGCACCCCCCACCTCAATATCCTCTATTGAACATAGAATATCGCCGCTGGTGGGGCCTCCTTCGATATCGCTTAATCTTAATATATTAGTCATCTGAGGGAAGCCATTTGCCAATTGCCGCCCTCCACAGACGGACCGTTACCTTATCAAAAAGACCAGCCTTGGCATAAGGGTCCTCATCAGCATAAGCTTGTGCCGCCTCTTTATCAGCGGCCTCAATAATGATCATGCTCCCTCTTGGCTTTGGATCATCGCCTTCTGTTAATAAAGGGCCTGCCAAAACCGTAATATCATGTTCTTTGGCGTAGGCAAGGTGGTCGGTACGCACGCTCATTCGCAAATCCAAGCTATTCTCTTTATCAAAAGCAGTGATTATATAATACATTCTTTATCCTTAAATATTTTTATTCTAAATTTCAGGCACAAAAGGCCGATTGAGAAGATCAGTGATGACCGTTGAAACGTCTTTGCCTTCGTGTAAAATATCGTTAACGGCCATAACGATCGGCAGGTCAATTTTTTCTTCGCGACAGATTTTTGCTAGTATCGATGCTGTATGAAATCCTTCAGCCACCGTTTTTCTGCCCTCCATCAAAGAATCTATGCTTTTGCCCTCGCCAATGGCAATGCCAAGAGACATATTTCTTGATTGGGGTGAGGAACACGTCAAAATCAAGTCTCCTAACCCGCAAAGCCCCATTATGGTGGAGCGTTCCGCACCGTAACGTTCGCCGTAACGGACAATTTCGGATAAACTTCTCGTGATTAAGGCGGCCCGGGCATTATCGCCCATTTTCCGGCCCGTTGTAATGCCACAGGCAATCGCAAAAACATTTTTAAGGGCGCCGCCGATTTCTGCTCCGACCACATCACGTGAAGCATATGGTCTAAAAGTTGGCTGGCCAATGGCATCAGAAAGTTTTTGGGTAATCTGCTGATATTTTGAGGCTATCGTTACCGCTGAAGGTAATCCATTTGCCACTTCGCGTGCAAAAGTTGGCCCAGAGAGCACGACGAGCGGAGACTTTGGTAAAATTTCTGAGACAACTTCCGACATCAGCTTTCCTGTAGATTGCTCAATTCCTTTGGCGCACAAAACAATAGCCGTGTTTTCTGAAATATAGGGCTTAAGATCATATAAAACAGAACGACAAAATTGGGCGGGCACCACCATAAATATAAAATCCATGCCTGACAATTCTGCTAAATCTGATGTGGCGCGAATTTGATTTGATAATTTAACATCAGGTAAAAATATTTCGTTTTCTTGACGCTGATTAATTGACGTCACGACTTCATTTTCACGGGCCCATAGGGTAACATTAGATCCAGCCCTGATCGATTGTTGGGCAAGCGCTGTTCCCCACGCCCCTGCGCCGACAATGCCTATTTGAGCTATTTGTGTATTTTTTTCTTCCATCTATTCCAGCCTTAAAGTTTATCTTATTATGCTTTGACACCTGCACCAATCGCTAGCGGAGCGTCAGGATCAAGGGGCCAGCGCGCAACAGCCCCTATATCAAATCCTGAAAATTGCTCTAAGTCATATTTTTCCATACCAACCCACGCAATCATTGCACCATTATCCGTACATAGTTTCATAGGGGGTGCCATTAATGTCAAGCCACGCATTTTACATATGTTGCCCAATTTTTCTTTTATATGCCCATTGGCGGCGACACCACCCGCGACCACCAATATAGGATTACTTAAAGGGTAATTTAAAAGATAGTAATCTATCGCATTTTTAACCCTGTCCATAATGGAATCGCTTAAAGCTTCCTGAAAACTTGCAGCAAGATCATAAATGTCCTGCCTTCTCAACTGTCCGTCATTCTCTTGATATAATTTGTCTCGTGCTCTAACCACGGCGGTTTTAAGACCAGAAAAAGAAAAATCACAGCCCGGCCTTCCTTTTAAAGGTCGCGGCAGTTTAAATCGTGTTGGATCACCTTTTAACGCCGCCTGTTCAACTGCGGGTCCACCTGGATAATCAAGGCCGAGTATTTTAGCCGTTTTATCAAAAGCCTCCCCCGCCGCATCATCAATAGTTGTGCCTAAGCGCTGATAGTGACCAACCCCCTTAACCACCAATATTTGACAATGCCCGCCCGACACTAAAAGCAGCAAATAAGGAAAGACAACTTCTTCAGTAAGTCTAATAGACAGAGCGTGGCCCTCTAAATGATTTACACTAATCAACGGTAGCTTTTGGGCATATGCAACGGCCTTTGCTGTCATTAACCCCACCATAACGCCGCCGATAAGCCCGGGGCCTGACGTCACGGCAATGGCTGATAAGTCCTGCAAGCCAACTTCAGCTTGTTTCAATGCATCACGAATAAGTTTATTAAGATGATCAATATGGGAGCGCGCAGCGATTTCCGGCACAACACCACCATAAGGCTTATGTTCTTCAATTTGGCTCAAGATGATATTTGATAATATTTGCTTTTGACCAGAATTATCGCGCCCAACAATGGCAACGGCCGTTTCATCGCAGCTGCTTTCGATGCCCATAATCAAGGTTTGCGCTTTATCATTGATATTTTTTATCATCTTTACTGGCTTCGCTATAAAATTTCCATTAAACCTTATATCATAAATAAGAATTAACAATATAGGCTCTAACATCTGGACGCAGACAGTGCAAGATAGACTTACTCCGCAAAATAAAAAGACCCTCATAATCGGCACACGCGGCAGTAAGCTCGCCCTCGCCCAGGCCCATGAAGTTAAAACCCTACTGATCAAGGCTCACCGTCATCTTAACGATGAAAATATTGAGATCTGTGTCATGTCGACAAGGGGCGACCGCGTTCAAGACCGTAATTTAAGCGAAATTGGCGGCAAAGGACTATTCACAGAGGAAATAGAAGAAGCGCTCTTTAAAGGGGACATTGATATTGCCGTTCATTCCTTAAAAGATATGCCAACCACCCTCGTGGCTGGCTTAGAACTCGTTTGTTTTTTAGAACGTGAAGATGTTCGCGACGCCTTTTTGTCTAGCAAGGCAACAACTCTACTCGATTTGCCACAAGGGGCGGTACTGGGAACATCCTCTTTAAGAAGGCAAGCCCAAGCCTTGTCCTTAAGACCTGATTTAAAAATCATCAATTTTCGCGGTAACGTTCAAACACGGTTACAGAAACTTGATGATAATGTTGCCGATGCCACATTTTTGGCCATGGCGGGCTTAAACCGCCTTGGTATAAAAGATCTGCGGGTTAATGCCGTAGAGACAGATCAGATCCTTCCTGCCGTTGCTCAAGGGGCAATTACCATCGAAATAGCCTCCGATAATAAGGCCATGCGGACATTGCTCGCGCCCCTCAACCACCTTGAGACAGAATTAAAAGTCAGGGCAGAACGTGCGATGCTCAAGGTTCTTGACGGTTCATGCCGAACACCAATTGCTGGGCTGGCCCAGATTGACGGCGATATTCTCACCTTAAAGGGTCGCGTTCTTGATGAAGATGGCAGCAATGATCGATCCGATCAAATCCAAGGCCCAAAAAATAATCCAGAGGCCATTGGTGAAAAACTAGGACAACTTTTAAAATGCGCTTCCTATTAACCAGACCCATCGCCGATAGTGAAGCCCTTGCAAAACGCCTTAAAGCCAAAGGCATTCCTTGCTACATTGAACCCTTAATGATATTGGATTTTTTGCCTAAACTTCCCCTTGATTTTACGCAGTATCAAGCCCTTATTTTCACCAGTCCCAACGGTGTAAGGGCCTATGCTCATCATTATCACGGGGCTAATTTAAAAATATATTGCGTTGGTGATAAGACCGCTAAAATGGCTAAATCCATTGGTTTTAAAGATGTTATCAGTGCCAAGGGTGATCTTTTAAAGTTGTCTGATACAATTCATTCTCAATGCACACCAAACAAAGGCCCTCTGTTATATTTATCCGCTAAGCACATTGCAGGAAATTTAAAAGAACAGCTTGAAGGCGCTGGCTTTAAAATTGACAGAAAACAAATATACCAGACTAATGCCCTAAAATCTTTGCCGGTCACCATAGAAAAGCTCATTGAAAATGATGAAATTAATTATATTCCCTTTTATTCGTCAAGAAGCGCGCTTATATTTATAGAGTTGATTAAAAAAGCGGCCTTGGAAAATTGTCTTAGCAACATTTCCGCGCTTTGTTTAAGTCCTGCTGTACGCGCTATAATCGAACCCTTTCATTGGAAAGAAATCATTACAGCAGATAAGCCCACTCAATATGATCTTTTTAACAAGGTAAATATTGAACTCTAAGGAACCTTTATTGATGACAGAAAATGAAACTATTGTCGCAGAGAAGCCTGCTAGTCCTCCAAAAGAACCCGCAAAAGTGAGGCCTACTCAGAAAAAGTCCATAAATTGGTCCTTACGGATTCTCTTGATCGGTATGGTTTTTATTTTTGGTGTGCTGATCACGCTTTATTTTATGCCACAGATTAAACAACGCCTCCCTATTGTTGCCACTTGGATCGGTGAAAATAATGATAGTTCATATATCACCCTTTCCCAAGACATCGCTGCACAACAAAAATTAATTAATAGTCTTTCACAAAGATCTGATCTTCATGAACAGCGTCTTAATGACCTTAGTAATATCGCCGCCTTAACCACCGAGGCCGTCAATGAGCCTGAAGCGCCTATTGCTGCCGTTCCTAAGGCCGAGCCTACTGCGGCTGATCCTTCTCAATCGGCGCGCGTCGATATGTTACTTAGTCGTATGAGCCAACTTGAGGCGTCTTTTGTGCCGCTCAGCAAAAATATGATTGATGCCAGCACTACCAATAAACAATTGAGCGCTCTTGAGCAACAAAGCATCACAGTAACAGACAAAATCATCAATATGGAAAGTCGCCTTCTCGCCGTTGAAAAGTTTGCTGCAAAAGATAATAGCGCGCTTTTGCTCAGTCTAAAAATTGATCAGTTAAAAAGAAAAGTTTCCTCAGGACTTGCTTATGATAGTGAGCTTAGTGCCGTTGAAACTCTGATCACAAAAAGTCGTCTTAACGACAAAGAAATTTTTACTCAAACTCTGCAAATTCTGCGCAATGCCTCGGATAAAGGGCTTTTAACGCCGCCCCAGTTGCAAGCCAACTTTGTTCGTTTAATCCCCTCTTTATTAGCGACGGATGGTTTAACGCCTGATTTATCATGGTGGCAAAAAACACTGAATAGTATAAAAAACTTGATAAGCATCCGCAAAACAGACGGCACATCATATAGTGATAACGGCCTTGACCCTTTAATCATTGACATAGAACAATGGCTTAAAGAAGCAGACTTAAAACGGGCCCTTCAATCCTTCGAGGCGCTACCGCAAACCGCGAAAATAGCGCTTAATCTATGGAAGTCTGATGTGGAAGCATGGTTACAATGTCAACAGGCTCTTAATCGTCTTGAGGGAATCGCTTGGGAAAATTATTTAACCCCGACAAATAATGATGCTCCTATACCTGCCCCTGCTGATGGTGATAAAATTGAGGGTAATACTCTATGATTAGGCTCACATTTTATATCAGCTTGGCTGTCATCATCGCCTTGGCCGCGGCTTGGGTTTCGTCAAACCCTGGGCAAATTCTTATGACTTGGCAAGGATGGGAAATTCGTTTTTCCATAACTGTTTTTGCCGCACTGATCATTCTCTATAGTCTTGGTATTTTGGCGACACTATATTTATTAAAATGGCTTAATATCACATCTTATTTCACCAATCCAAAAAGACTCGCCAAAAAAAGAGCGAAAGCCCAAAGCGATCTTGATCATGGTTGGTCGGCACTGGCCCTTGGTGATCATCAGGAGGCGCTTAAATATGCCCGTCGCGCCAAAGCAAAAATCGGCGAAGACCATGATATTCTGCGTCTTCTTGCGAGAGCAACAAAAGATGTCGGTGACAAAGACAATCCCTATTTTAAAATCTTAATGACATCGCCCGAGGCCGTGCCTTGGGTTGAAAAACAGCACCTTGACATCCTATTAGAACAAAAATCCTGGCCGCAAGCGTTAATTCTTGTTGAAAAAATGCTGCGCACCCACCCCAAAAACGCCCTTTTGATAAAATTAAACTTTTTTCTAACGGCGCGCCTTGGAAAATGGCAAGCCGCTCAAAATAAATTACTACTCGCCATAAAAGAGAAAGCCATTGAAAATTCTGATCAAGGACATTTAAAGGCCGTGATCAACTATTGCCAAGCTCTTGAGGAAAAAGCCCGAGGTCAAAAAGCCCAAAGCATGGATTTGCTTAAATCCGCCTTGAAAAACGATCCCTATTTTTCCCCTGCAGCATTGCTAACGGCACGATTATACCTTGAACAAGACGATAAGGCCTCTGCGGAGAAAGCTTTAAAGAATATATGGAAAATATCCCCCAACAAAGAAATTTCAGATCTTATTGAAGACCTTTACCCTAATGAAAGTAGCACCGAAGCCTTTCTCCGGATTAAAAAAATAACCGATACCGCGTCAGAATTCACAGAAAGTCACCATTTGCTTGCTAAAGTCGCGATTAAAGCCAAACATTGGCCCGAAGCACGAAACGCCCTAGAAAGCACTCTAAATTCAGCAAAAGCGAACAAAACCACATATCAATTGCTCGCTCTGCTTGAACGCAAACAGAAAAATGATGAAAGTGCCGCAGAAAAATTTATTGAAATGTCTGAAAAAGCCCCTACAGAAAATCATTGGACATGCACATCGTGCCATAATATTGAGAATCATTTTCTACCGATATGTCCTAATTGCCAAGAATTTGACACTGTTAAATGGCCCGTATTCCAATAAATGGCCCCTATTCCTATAGTTCCTTAAAAATCTCTGCTCTTTTTTAAAAAAAGCATACGATTCTTGACCTTTATCAATTTTCTATTTTCATTTGAGCCTATGCATAATGAGAAAAACAATTTCATTATGAGGATAAAAAAATGAAAAACCACCCTACACCCACCAAAAGATATCATTTGCTAAAAATTTTACTAATGGCCTCTACATCTATGATATTTACCTCTTCTTTTTCTGCAAATGCCGAAGAAGCAGATAGTCTCGTCGATGCCCTAACAGGAGGCAAAGCTTATCTTGACGAAAGACTTAGACTAGAAACGGTTAATGAAGATGCCAAAGCATTGAACGGAACCGCGACAACGTTGCGCACTAAGTTCGGTTATAAAACTGGCGTATTTAAAGGATTATCTGGCGTTATCGAATTTGAACATTCCGCAGAACTTGCAGGCGGAGATTATAATAACGGCATCAATGGAAAAGGAACCTATCCTGCGATCATTGACGCCAACCATACAGAAGTGAACCAAGCTTACCTTGCTTATACGGGCATAGATAAAACAACCATCGCCGCAGGACGCCAAGCTATAAACCTTGGCAATCAACGCTTTGTTGGCACAGTTGGCTGGCGTCAAAATGACCAAACCTATGATGCTGTGGCCATAATTAATCAGTCCATAAAAGATTTAACCGCCGTTTATGGGTATGTTTGGAATGTTAATCGTATTTTTGGCAATGATCACCCTATGGGCGATTTAAAAACAAAAACTCACGTTTTAAACGCCTCTTATAAAGGCATCAAAGGGCTCACCATTGAAGCATATGGTTTAATGATCAATCTCGATGCGCTTGGTGCAAAAGGTTTAAACACAAAAACATTCGGCCTTCGCGCTAGTGGCGCGCAAGCATTAGACGGCGGCACTAAAATACTTTACGCCGCAGAATATGCCACACAGTCTGATTATAAAATCAATCCGACTAGCTTCACCGCTGCCTATTATAACGTTGAAGCAGGTGTGGGCTATAAAGGATTAACCGCCAAAGTAGGTTTAGAGACTTTAGGCAGCGATAATGGCCTAATCGCCTTTACAACTCCGCTTGCTACATTGCACAAATTCAATGGTTGGGCCGATAAATTCCTCGGCACTCCCGCCAACGGATTACGCGATGTTTATGGTACTGTTGTCTATAGCATCAAAGGCACAGAGAGTGCTATGGACGGCACAAATTTTGCCGTTGTTTATCATGATTTTAAATCTGATTTTGGCGACGTCCATTATGGTTCTGAGTGGGACGTCTCTGTCAGCAAAAAGATTTTCAATCGCTATAATCTGTTGTTGAAATATGCTAATTATAATGCGGATACATGGAGTTCAAATACAAAAAAATTCTGGGTTCAAGTCGCCGCAAAATTCTAACCCTTTTTCATCTCTAATAAAAGCCGTCACCTTTTGGGGTGGCGGCTTTTTTATCAGTCATAAAGAATTATTTCATCGCTAGAAATACAATCGGGATTTGGGCATTCCGGTGTGCTGTGGAGCGCACAAATAGGCGCCAAATCAGTATCGCAAAAACCACACAGTGCCTTTACTTTGGGCAAAATCACCGAATCTTTACGAATTTCAAACCCTTTTTGTTTAAATTTTTTCAGCGTTCTCGAAAAAGTTTCTGGCTTCATATCAAGGTATGATGCAATGAGCGATTTATCATAAGGAAGCTCTACCATATCTGGGACACGGCCTTGTTCCAATAACAGTTTGAGCAAAAACCACCCAACTCGCTCCGTTGCCGATTTTAAACGAATGCTTTCCAAACCCTGGATCAGCAGTTGAGAATGTACAGACATTCCCGTGAGTACATTTATGGCCAATTCATTATTGCTTTTGATGCTTTCGCGAATAATTGGTGCTGGTAATGTTAAAACATTGGCCTTTTTAGCAATCTGGGCGCTGATGGGAAACGGCGCATTAAGGAAAACTGCCGATTCTGCAATCATATCGCCGCCAGTAAGCATTTGCACCGTGGTTTCGTCGCCACTAGAATTGCCTTTATATAATTTTACCCATCCGTCTAAAATAATATAAAGCCTATTGGGAAGTTCGCCTTCTAAAAATAATAATTGACCCTTTTTATAGGTTTTTATTGAGGCATTTCTAAATAAATCCGCCAAGGTCCGTTCTGAAAGTCCTTTAAACAAAGGCAGGGTTTGAATGAAGCTTTGTTGACTTTTGCTAAAGCTATTTATATCAGTAAAAATTCCCTCCTGTCGCGCGTCTTCTTCTGTTTTTGGAAGGCCCGAGATCTCTTTTGAGAGGCTATCAATTAAGTCAATTTCTACTTTATGCATTAAATCTATTTTTTGGGTCGCAAGATCATACCAGTCTTTTGGCGAAATATTATAACCCTCACTGGTTTTATTATTTTTTAATAATTTATGCATTTCTTCAATACGTAGAACGGCATAACCATTCATATGGTTTTCATAACAGGCCTTTTGATCCTCTGTCGCCAGCGCCATGAACGTGTCTTTATACCCTTGTTGTTCAGAGATTAAAAAACGATAATTTTCAACAAATTCATCATTATTAAACGCGTCAAGAACCAACCCTCTGGCCCCAAGCGCCCGTTCGCGTCCTATTCTTTCTTTTAAGTGAATAAAGTTGGAAAAAGCACTTACCCGCGCCGAACTATGCGCGGGATCATTTAAGGCTATTTCTATCATTATATCAATAATAGGGCCTATTATTTTGTGACTATAAAGAGAAATCGTATCGGTGACATTGATTGCTTTATCAAGAATTAAATCCCGTTGTGACGACAGGTTTGTTATTTCTGCCGATAAGATTTTAAATTTTTTTAAAGAGGTTTGTTCAAAACAATCCTCTTTTATCCACTCTGATAATTTAGATGAAAGGTCCTCAGCCGCTTCGCTTGTTTCCAAAAATTTCTGGTTCAAGCCGTCCTTGTCAAGCACCCAATCACTACATAAATATAAAATAACACAGCTGCGTTCTTTTTGTATTTCATGCATCAAGCGTCCCAAAGAGACTAAAGCATTCTTCATAAATCGTTACTTTCCAAAAGGGCTTGCCTTTAGCCCATGATTTAACAATCACCGCTATGCAACAATTTAAGCCGAATATCCTTTAATGTAAAGGCGCACTTTTGACGATTTATTATCTCAAAGCGGCGTATTAGTGATCAAAATTGACCTTGGTCAAACTTTTTATAATCAAACATGTCATCATCGGAGCAATTAAATGGTTTGTTATTTTTATTGAAAGGCAATGCAATGAATACTTTAAATGTTACGCCAGGCGAACAAAAACGCGCCTTAACATCAAGCACTCTCGCTTTTACCGTATGTTTTGCTGTATGGACTATCTTCTCAATCATTGGTCTAAAAATCAAAACACAATTAGGGTTGAGTGACACTCAGTTTGGCCTGTTGGTGGCAACTCCCATATTAACTGGCTCGTTAAGTCGCATTTTTCTTGGCGTCTGGACCGACCAGTACGGCGGCAGGCTCATCTTTACACTACAGATGATTACCACTGCTGTTGCAACCTTTTTGCTAACAAAAGTGACTACATACCCGATGTTTTTACTCGCGGCCCTCGGTCTTGGCCTTGCCGGCGGTAGCTTTGCTGTTGGTATTGCTTATGTTTCCACATGGTATCCTGCTGAAAAACAAGGAACAGCTCTCGGTATATTCGGTATGGGTAATGTGGGGGCGGCGATCACAAACTTTGGCGCGCCGATCTTGCTTGTCGCCGTCGGTGGACAATGGCAAGGTGTCGCTCAAATTTATGCTATAGTCATACTGATTACAGGCATTCTCTATTATATAATTGCAAAAGATGATCCTGCCCTTCGTAGACGTAAAGAGCATGGGATTGCCCATGCGAGCTTCGCAGAACAAATGGAGCCTCTTAAAAATCTACAAGTTTGGCGCTTTTCACTCTATTATTTCTTTGTTTTTGGAGGCTTTGTCGCCCTCGCCTTATGGCTTCCTCGTTATTATGTTGGCGCCTACGGACTTGAACTTGGAACCGCAGGTATGTTGGCCGCCGCATATGCGTTGCCGGGCAGTATATTCCGTGCCTTAGGCGGCTGGTTATCAGATAAGTTGGGCGCTCGCAGAGTGATGTATTGGACCTTTATCGTTTGTGTAGCCTGTACATTTATCATGTCATACCCCGCCACAAACTATACTGTTGCTGGTATTCAAGGCCCTATTGCATTCAATATAACAATACCCCTTTGGCTCTTTGTGTCTTTGACCATCGTTCTAGGTTTCTTCATGTCTCTTGGTAAAGCCGCAGTTTATAAACATATCCCTGTTTATTATCCTAACAACGTGGGCTCTGTAGGCGGCATTGTTGGCCTTATTGGTGGATTAGGTGGCTTCATTCTTCCTATCACATTTGGCATTATGAACGACCATATCGGCATTTGGACCAGCTGTTTCATGCTCCTTACCGTGCTGATCGGAATTGCCCTTCTTTGGATGCATGTTTCAATCGTTCGTTTAGATAAAAAATCTAGCCCTGAGCTTCGCGGCCCACGGTATCTACCAGAACTTGAGGCGCTTATTAAAGAAAGTGATAAGAGTTAATAAAACGGCGAATATTCGCAAAGGGGCGAAGTTGTCCTTAATCAATTTTAAAATATACATTAAAGTAAAGGATTAGTTTAATGGCACAAGATATTAAAATATGGGATCCAGAAGACGAGGCGCAATGGCAATCAACAGGAAAAGCCATTGCCAATCGCAACCTTTGGATTTCCATCCCAAGCCTACTTTGCGGATTTGCCGTCTGGCTTTATTGGGGAATTATTACCATCCAAATGTTGAATTTGGGCTTTCCGATCGCAAAATCAGAGCTCTTTACTCTGGCGGCGATTGCGGGCTTAACGGGGGCAACACTTCGCATCCCAAGCACTTTCTTTATCCGTCTCGGCGGCGGGCGAAACACTATATTTTTCACCACCGCTCTGCTTATGCTGCCTGCAATCCTTGCAGGGTATGCCTTACAAGACCTTAATACACCACTTTGGCAGTTTCAAGTTCTCGCCTTTTTGTCTGGCTTAGGGGGCGGCAACTTCGCCTCTTCCATGTCCAACATCAGCTTTTTCTTTCCAAAGAAAGTGCAAGGAATGTCTTTAGGCCTTAATGCTGGCCTTGGTAATTTTGGTGTAACAACCATGCAAATTTTAGTGCCGCTCTTTATGACATTTGGCATTTTTGGTGGTGAGCCAATGCAGCTTATTATTTCTTCTGGCACATTGATCGGTAAAATTCCTGCTGGCACGGATACTTATATTCATAATGCCGCATGGCTATGGTTACTCTTCCTCGTACCGCTTGCTTTTGCCGGCTGGTTTGGAATGAATAACATTGTGGATAAACATGTATCCCCCAATATAAGTAATCCAATATCCGTTTTCATCAAAATCACTGTCATGTTATTGATCGGTTTTATAACAGCGGCGTTTGGTTACTGGTTAATGCTTCCAAGTCTAAATAACGGTCTACCAACCTCTGGTATTTTGTTAAGCAAGTGGATTGTTCTTCCCATTGTCATCATCTTAACTGTTTACGCTCTTAAAATGATCCCTGGCGAACTTGGCAAAAATTTAAAACATCAATATCAAATTTTCAAAAATAAGCACACATGGGCTATGACCGTCATTTATACAATGACTTTTGGTTCCTTTATCGGCTTTTCTGCAGCCTTTGGATTATCCATTAAAGTCATCTTCGGCTTTCAACATCTTGATGTGGCCGGCGTAATGACACATGATTTGGTCAATCCAAACGGCCCGAGCGCCCTTATGTATGCATGGACAGGCCCTTTCATTGGCGCTCTGATCCGTCCCGTAGGCGGTATGATTGCCGATAAATTTGGTGGCGCGCGCGTTACTCAATATATTTCAATCGTCATGATCGCTAGTGCCCTTGGTGTCGCTTATTTCATGAAAATGGCCTACGTATCTGCCACTCCGGAACAATATTTCATGCCTTTCATGGTATTATTCCTCATTCTCTTTGCCGCAACAGGTATTGGTAACGGATCAACTTTCCGGACTATTGCCATCGTCTTCGACAGAGAACAAGCAGGTCCCGTTCTAGGCTGGACATCCGCGGTTGCCGCTTATGGTGCCTTCATCATCCCTCAAGTATTTGGTGAAGAGATTAAATCAGCAACCCCTGAACATGCCCTTTATGGATTTGCTGCATTTTATGCCTTGTGTGTACTGATTAACTGGTGGTTCTACTTACGCCCCGGTGCATATGTGAAAAATCCTTAATCTAAAATAACCCGAGCAACTCATCACCAAAGAGAGATAGAATAATGAGCCATTTTATAGATAAATTAACCTTCTTCACGAAAAGTAAGCCTGAAACCTTTTCCGATGGTCACGGCATAACAACCAGTGAAAATCGTTCTTGGGAAAAAGCTTACCGGGGTCGGTGGGCTCATGACAAAATAGTCAGATCTACTCATGGCGTGAACTGCACGGGTTCTTGTAGTTGGAAAATCTATGTAAAAGGTGGTCTGGTTACTTGGGAAACTCAACAAACTGATTACCCAAGAACCAGAACCGACCTTCCTAACCATGAACCACGGGGCTGTGCTAGGGGGGCTAGTTATAGCTGGTACCTTTATAGCTCAGCCCGGGTTAAATACCCGATGATTAGAAGTCGTCTCCTAAAATTATGGCGAACAACCAAGAATGTTTACCGTGATCCTGTTGTTGCTTGGGAAAATATCGTCAATGACCAGGAAAAAGCCAAAAGCTACAAACAAGTTCGCGGCCTTGGTGGATTTGTTCGCGCCGAATGGGACGAAGTCAATGAAATCATTGCCGCTTCTAATATTTATACTGCAAAAAAATACGGCCCTGATCGGATCATTGGCTTTTCGCCAATTCCGGCCATGTCCATGGTATCTTACGCTGCTGGTAGCCGATATTTATCGTTGATCGGTGGCACATGTATGAGCTTCTATGACTGGTATTGTGATCTTCCCCCCGCCTCACCACAAGTTTGGGGTGAGCAAACGGACGTTCCTGAAAGTGCCGACTGGTATAATTCTTCTTATATTATGGCTTGGGGCTCAAACGTGCCACAAACCAGAACTCCTGATGCTCACTTTTTCACCGAAGTGCGCTACAAGGGCACAAAAACAGTGGCTATTACGCCTGATTATAGTGAAGTAGCGAAACTCAGCGATATGTGGCTTAACCCGCGGCAAGGAACAGATGCGGCCTTGGCTATGGCCTTTGGTCATGTCATACTTAAAGAATTTCATGTGGACGGTAAAAGCGATTATTTTGATGAATATTGCCGCCTTTATTCCGATATGCCTTTCCTTGTTCGCCTTGATCAAACAGAGGCCGGTTTAGTCGCCGGGCGCACATTACGCGCCTCGGATTTTGCTGATAATTTAGGCCAAGATAATAATCCCGAATGGAAAACCATTGCCATCGATGCCAATAATAATGAATTGATCGTACCAAACGGCACTATCGGTTCACGTTGGGGCGAAGAGAAAAACTGGAATTTAGAGGCTAAAAACCTTCTCAACGGCAAAGAAATTTGGCCAGAAAAATCATTTGTACAAAAACATGATGAGGTTGTTGATGTTTGCTTCCCCTATTTTGGTAATCAGGAAAATGATCAGCCTATTTTCAAAAATACTGATCATGACAGTATCTTAAAACATAAAATTCCCGCCCGAAAAGTCAAAACAAAAGACGGCGATATTCTTGTGGCAACGGTCTTTGACCTTATGGTTGCCAATTACGGCGTTGATCAAGGGTTTGGCGGCGATAGCATCGCTAAAGATTTTGATGACGACGCCCCTTATACCCCTGCATGGCAAGAAAAAATCACTGGTGTATCCCGTGAAAAAGTCATTACAATCGCCCGTGAATTTGCCACCAATGCCAATAAAACAAGAGGCCGTTCTATGGTCATATTGGGTGCGGCCATAAATCATTGGTATCATATGGATATGAATTACCGTGGTATTATTAACATGCTCGTCATGTGTGGCTGTATCGGTAAATCTGGCGGTGGTTGGGCCCATTATGTGGGTCAAGAAAAACTGCGCCCACAAACAGGGTGGTTACCGCTGGCCTTTGGCCTTGATTGGAGCAGACCGCCTCGTCAAATGAATAGTACATCTTTCTTTTATAGTCATTCAAGCCAATGGCGTTATGAAACGCTCGGCGTTGATGAGGTTTTATCACCACTCGCCGATAAGGAAAAATGGAAAGATTACTCGCTAATTGACTGTAATGTACGCTCTGAGCGCATGGGCTGGTTACCTTCCGCCCCGCAATTAGAAGAAAATCCCTTAGAACTTACTAAAGCCGCTAAAGAAGCTGGTAAGCCGACTGCAGAATATATCGTAGGACGCTTGAAAGACAGATCCCTGCGCATGTCCTGTGAAGCGCCAGATAATCCGAAAAACTTCCCAAGAAACATGTTCATTTGGCGCTCTAATATCTTAGGCTCAAGTGGTAAAGGTCATGAATATATGCTCAAATATCTGCTGGGCACGCAAAATGGCCTCATGGGCGAGGATTTGGCTGAGCGTAATCAAGCTAGACCAACAGAAGTGGAATGGGCCGAGGATGCGCCCGAAGGTAAATTAGATTTGGTTGTAACATTAGATTTTAGAATGTCTACTACCTGTCTCTATTCCGATATTGTTCTGCCTTCTGCCACATGGTATGAGAAAAATGATCTCAACACATCAGATATGCACCCCTTTATTCATCCCCTAAGTCGTGCCGTTGATCCCGCCTGGGAAAGCCGCAGTGATTGGGATATTTATAAAGGAATTGCAAAAACATTCTCTGAACTTTGTGTAGGACATTTGGGCGAAGAAACCGATGTGGTAGCGGTGCCGATTTTGCATGATACCCCGGGCGAGCTGGCCCAAGCCACTGATGTCAAAGAATGGTATAAAGGCGATATAGAGGCGATCCCCGGCAAAACAATGCCTAACTTCATTGACGTTAAACGCAATTATCCCGACACCTATAAGAAATTTACCGCCCTTGGCCCGCTGATGACTAAGATCGGCAACGGAGGTAAGGGAATTTCTTGGAATACGGAGACTGAATATAAATTTCTTGGTGAGCTTAACCATCTTGTTACTGATGAAGGGGTCTCTAAAGGAATGCCCTGCATTGAAACAGATATTGACGCCTCAGAAGTTATTTTATCTTTGGCCCCCGAAACAAATGGCCATGTTGCCGTTAAAGCATGGGGAGCGCTGGAAAAAATTACGGGGCGCAAACATCAACATTTAGCCAAACCAAAAGAAGATGAAAAACTGCGTTTTCGTGATTTACAAGCCCAGCCAAGAAAAATTATCTCGTCTCCCACATGGAGCGGCCTTGAAGATGAACATGTAAGCTATAACGCGGGTTACACTAATGTTCATGAACTTATTCCTTGGCGTACCCTTACTGGCCGTCAACAATTTTATCAAGATCACAGCTGGATGCGCGATTTTGGCGAAGGCTTTTGTGTGTATAAACCGCCGATTAATACAAGAACTGTAAAGCCGGTGGCGGAAAAATTTGATAATGGCAACAAACAAATTGCCTTAAACTGGATCACACCGCATCAAAAATGGGGCATTCATAGTACTTATTCTGAGAATCTATTAATGCAAACATTAAGCCGTGGTGGCCCGATTATTTGGATCAGTGAAAATGATGCCAAGAAAATCGACGTAGAAGACAATGACTGGGTCGAATTTTACAATACTAACGGTGCCGTTGCCGCCAGAGCCGTTGTCTCGCAACGGGTAATGGACGGTATGTGTATGATGTATCACGCCCAAGAAAAAACCATTAATACGCCTGCCGCCGAAACAACTGGCAAACGGGGTGGAATTCATAATTCCGTGACCCGCACCACTGTTAAGCCAACCCATATGATCGGTGGTTACGCTCAGCTTTCCTACGGCTTTAATTATTACGGAACCGTTGGCTCGAACCGTGATGAATTTGTCATGGTTCGCAAAATGAACAACGTCCTATGGTTAGACGAACAAGTTGGAAATGAAACGGTTGACGCCAAAGGCCTGTTAAGTCATGAGGAGTTAGCATAATGAAAATACGTGCACAAATTGGTATGGTTCTTAATCTCGATAAATGTATCGGCTGTCATACCTGTTCGGTTACCTGTAAAAACGTCTGGACATCCCGCGAGGGGGTCGAATATGCGTGGTTCAATAATGTGGAAACTAAACCAGGCATTGGTTATCCTCGCGACTGGGAAAATCAAGATAAATGGAATGGCGGCTGGGTTCGCCTTGGTAACGGCAAAATTAAACCGAAACTAGGAGGAAAATTTCGCATTCTTTCTAAAATTTTCGCCAATCCCGACCTGCCTGAAATTGATGATTATTATGAGCCTTTCACCTTCGAATATGAAAGATTACAAAAATCACCGGAGGTAAAAACACCGCCGACTGCTCGCATGCATTCAATGATCACGGGCGAGAAGATGGAAAAGGCCGTTTGGGGTCCCAACTGGGAAGAAATCCTTGGCGGCGAGTTTTCAAAACGTTCCAAAGATTATAACTTTAAAGACATCGAAAAAGAAATGTATGGCCAGTTTGATAACACCTTTATGATGTATCTACCGCGGCTATGCGAACATTGCTTGAACCCTTCTTGTGTAGCGTCCTGTCCTAGTGGCGCCATTTATAAACGCGAAGAAGACGGCGTTGTCCTTATAGATCAAGACAAATGCAGAGGATGGCGCATGTGCGTCAGCGGATGTCCTTATAAGAAAATTTATTTTAACTGGAACAGTGGTAAATCAGAGAAATGTACCCTTTGTTATCCACGCCTTGAAGCGGGCGATCCAACCGTTTGTTCAGAAACCTGTGTCGGTCGTATTCGTTACCTTGGGGTTCTGCTTTATGATGCGGATAAGATTGAAGCCTCTGCCGCCACGGAAAATGAGCAAGATTTATACGAAGCTCAACTTAATATTTTCCTTGACCCTCATGATCCTGAGGTTATTTCTGCCGCGAAGAAACAAGGAATTCCTGATAGCTGGATGGCCGCGGCTAAAAATAGCCCCGTTTATAAAATGGCTATGGATTGGAAAGTTGCCTTTCCGCTTCATCCTGAATATCGCACCTTGCCGATGGTTTGGTATATTCCGCCACTATCGCCTGTCCAAAGCGCCATGGAAGAAGGAAAATTATCACGAAGCGGGGTCATTCCCAGCACGGAAGACCTTAGAATTCCTGTTAAATACCTCGCTAACATGCTGACCGCAGGCAAAACACAACCCGTGGAATTTGCCTTACAGCGGATGATGGCCATGCGCGAATATATGCGCGAGGTCAGTGTTGATGGCAACCATAACCAAGCTATCCTTGATGCGGTTGATCTTGATGAAAACACCCTTAATGACATGTACCGTATTATGGCGCTTGCCAATTATGAAGATCGCTTTGTCATTCCTACAAACCACCGCGAATATGCTGGCGAGACACCCTTTGATAATGATATTGCCTTTGAAACAAGGTCATCATGTGGATTTAGTTTCGGTAATGGATGTTCTGGTGGAGAGGGTCGTACTAATTTATTTGGCGCCTCAACCCATAAAAACACCATGAGTGGAAAAGTGAGGAGTTCATCATGAAAACCTTTAAAATATTAGGCATGCTGCTTTCTTATCCAAAACAGCCGATGATTGATCATTTGGCGGATATAGAACAAGTGCTGACGTCTGAAGCCTTACTTCCTAAGCGTCATTTAAACAAAATACTAAAATTCACCGCCGCCTTAAAACAGGGCGATTTATATGAATTGCAAGAAGATTATGTGATGCTGTTTGATCGGGGTCGCGCCCATTGTTTACATATATTTGAACATATCCACGGTGAAAGCCGTGATCGCGGCCAAGCAATGGTAAATTTAAAAGAAAGTTACGCCGAGCGCGGCTTTTATATGACCGACGGTGAACTTCCCGATTATCTTCCACTGTTTTTAGAATATCTATCCTGCTGTCCAGTAGAGGAGGCCATTGATCTCATTGGTGATCCGATAAATGTCATCGCCACCATCGGCGTTAAGCTTAAAAAAAGAGATAGTCTTTATAGTGTGCTTTTTGATGCCATTGAAGCCTTAGCAAAAGTAAAAGCCGATAGCGCCGTTGTCGAGCGGGCCAAAGCCGCCGAGCTTGAAATACAAACCCTAGAACAATTAGATAAAGAGTGGGCCGAGGCCGAGGCTTTTGATAATTCTACAGAAAACCTGACGGACTGTGTGAGCTGTGAGACCTCAACAGTCCCTCCGCAAATAAATCCTTCCCCTATATCAGGAGGCGTGAACCAATGACCCCCGAAATTACTCAAGACTTTTCATCGTACCTCAACCAATTCTTTTTTGGCATTTATCCTTATCTTGCCATCATGATTATGGTCGGTGTCTCCATCATGCGTTATGATCGCGATCAATATACCTGGAAGGCAGATTCAAGCCAACTCCTGCGCTCTAAAGGCATGCGCGTGGGCAGTAATTTATTCCATATTGGTGTTATTTTGCTTTTCTTCGGTCACCTCGTGGGCTTACTAACCCCTGAACCGATCTATCATCTTATAATGACAGCAGCGACAAAACAACTAATGGCCATGGTAGCAGGCGGCGTATTTGGAACATTATGCTTCATTGGACTAAGTATGCTATTATACAGAAGGCTTTTTGATAAACGTATTAGAGCCACAAGCCGCTTTTCCGATATTGCATTGCTGGTGATCCTCTATGTTCAACTCATTTTAGGGCTAATCACTATTCCTTATTCAGCACAGCATTTAGATGGCTCATCAATGATTGCGCTGGCCAATTGGGCCCAGCATATTGTCACCTTTAGGGCGGGAGCAGCTGATTTTATCGTCAATGAAGCATGGGTTTTTAAAGCTCACATTGTGCTTGGACTGAGCATATTTCTCGTCTTTCCGTTTACGCGGCTTGTCCATATGTTAAGCGCGCCTGTTAAATATCTGTTTAGAACAGGATATCAAATCGTTCGTCGCAGAGGAGGAGCGTAAAATGCCAGTATTTGTAAATAACGTGGAAATCACTGACGATGACGTGCATGTGGAAATGCAACATCACCCCGCGCCAACCGTCGAAGAGGCGCGCCGCCAAGCCTCGCGCGCGTTGATCATTCGCCGCTTACTGCTCGAAGCGGCGGTAGCTCAAGGCCTTACGGCCCTTGATCAACTTGAACATATTGACGAAGAAAAAGAAGAGCTAGTCATTGAAGCATTGATTGATAAAGTTATCCGCGTGCCTACAGCGGACCGCGATATTTGTCGGCGCTATTATGATCAGAACCCTGAGCGTTTCATTGATAAATCATCAAAAAGAACGCTCCCTTTTGAGATGGTTGAAAATCACATTAAAAACTATATTGAAGACAAGGGGCATATGTCGGCGTTAAATACTTATATTGATACTTTAATGGACACAGCCAATATAATTGGTTTTGTCTGATATTATCAAAAAAATATTCGGAGGCCTTATTTAATTTCTACGAAACTTTCGCTGTCTCTATCATATTCGCTTAAATTTCCGCTTTTAATATCAAAATACCAAGCGTGAAGCTGTAGCTTTCCTTCTTTAATAGCATCCCTAACCCAAGGGAAGGTCACCAAGTTATTGAGCGAGATTAAGATCGCCCGTTGTTCACAGACACAAACCCGCGACTTTTTGCTCATGGTTGTTACTTCGCGCTCATTAAATTCATTGGCCTGTTCAACAATTTTCATCCAAGGACGGATAAAGCTAAAATCGCTATTTTCACCCGTTACCGACTGATCCATCAACGCTTCAATTCCCCCACAGCCGCTATGGCCCATAATAATAATATGCTCAACATGAAGGTTGTTCACAGCAAATTCAATGGCGGCACTGGTGCCGTGATAGGTTCCTTCAGCATCGTCTTTTTCAAAAGGAGGCACTACATTGGCCACATTACGAACCATAAAAAGTTCGCCCAAAGCACTTCTGGTTAAAATCGCCGGATGAACCCGACTATCACTACACGCCACCATCATAACTTTTGGGTCTTGTCGTTCGCCGGCGACTTTTAACCATTCTCGGTTTTCGTCGCCCAAATAATTTTTCTTAAATTCACGATATCCTGAAATCAAACGATCATATGTATTCATTATTACTCTATCTTTTATTGTTTATGTTCAAACCATCTTAAATCAATTTTTTACACTTGAATATTGATTTGTGTCAAAAACATACATAGAGAGTATGGTATAGAGTGTGCTTAATTGCAGACAAAATTAAAATTGGAGAAATTTAATGCCGGCCCCGAAAAATAGCGAAGATTTCCCACTTCAAGAAGCGCGTGCTCTGGTAGCCCATTTAATGAAACCAAACCCTATTATTTATTGGGTCGATTTATTAGCCAATGCAATCCTTGGCTGGGGTGGTTTTTATCTTGTTATTGTAACGCCCACGTTTACAGCCCTGAACATCGCCGCGTTTATTGTCAGCGCTTTTTCCCTATACCGTGTTGCCATTTTTACCCATGAACTTGTCCATTTAAAAAAGGGCTCATTTAAAATCTTCATTGCTTTTTGGAATTTAATCGCGGGTTTTCCCCTCCTCATTCCATCATTCACCTATCAAGGCGTTCATAGCGACCATCATCGCCGCGATACATACGGGACTAAAGAGGATGGAGAATATTTGCCTTTTGGTGCAGAACAACACTGGAAAATAGTTGCTTATGTCTTTTTATCTTTAGTTTTGCCTTTATTGTTTTTAGTGCGCTTTTTAATATTAACGCCGCTGTCATGGTTTAATAAGACCATAGCGAATTACGCTTGGCAACGGGCATCATCGCTGACCATTGATCTTGATTATCGCAGACCACCACCGAGCAAGCTAGACGGTGAACATTGGCGATTACAGGAACTATGCACGACATTTTATGTTTGGACGGTGGCCGTCTTAATATATTTAGACATTTTGCCCTTAAAGGTGGCCTTTGTCTGGTATTTTGTGACGCTGGTGGTTTTTACCATGAATAGTTTACGAACCCTTGGCGCTCATGCTTATCGCAATCCTGGTGACGTCAAGATGACAGTCGCCGATCAATTCCTTGATAGTATTGATGTTACGGGCGGAATTTTATCACCTTTTTGGGCGCCGGTGGGACTTCGTTTTCATGCAACCCATCATCTGTTTCCGCAAATGCCCTATCATTCCCTGGGAACCGCTCATGATTTACTGGTTAAAGAGCTTGCCAATAATGAACTTTATTTATCGGCGACCCGCCGCAATCTATGGCATGCGTTGAACACTCTGTGGCAGGATTCAACATTAAGCCAAAATAAATAATTAAGCCTGGTAATTATGTATTTTTACCCCCGCCACTTTATTGAGCATAAAAAGACCAAGACCAAGCAATAATAAACCGGGAATAAACACAAGATTACTTTCGGTGATCCCTGCCGTAATATAACAGACTATGCAAATTGAGCCGTTGAAAAGTTCATAGGGTAATTGAGTGCGAACATGATCAAACTGGCTACATCCCGCGCCTGATGCCGACAAAATAGTGGTGTCTGATATGGGCGAGCAATGATCACCAAACATACCGCCTGATAGCACAGCGCCAATACAAACATGCATCGGCGCCCCAAGAGCGTGAGCCACCGCAATGATCAGCGGCATCATTATGGCGTATGTGCCCCAAGAAGATCCCGTGGCAAAGGACATAAGAGCACCAAATAAAAAGGCAATAACCGGCACTAAATAAGGGGCAAAATTGCCTTGAGCTAATGAAATAATATAATTGGGCGTGCCAAGATCCCCCCCAAGCGAGCTTAACGACCACGCAAGAACAAGAATGATTAAGATGCTGGTCATTTTACTAACCCCAGTAAAATAGATCACCATGCTTTCCTTAAAGCTTTTAACACCCTCCACCATCATCAAAACAATCAACGTCAGTGCCGAAAAAAAGTAAGCGCTTGATAAAGCGCCACGAAAAGCCAAGGACGGCACTGATCTTAACGGAAAACCCAACGGCACCAACAAAAAGAATAAAATACTGACCATAACCACCAATGGCAACCAAACAAAAATAGCCTTAGCATTAGGATGGGACATGGTATCATCAATATTCTGACCGCTGTCATCTTCGAGAGCCGCATTTGCTTGCGCGCGTTGTTCCGCCCGCGCCATAGGGCCGAATTCATAACCGGAAAACGCTACTAACGGCACCATCAAAATGGCAAATATAGAATAAAACTGAAAGGGAATAGCACTAACATAGGCATCAAAAGCAGGTTCGCTCAAACCGATTTGCAAATATTGTTTTTCAATCAGCCCCATTGAATAAACCCCCCAACCGATAAACGGCACGAGAACCGCCACAGGGGAAGCGGTCGTATCAATAATCCACGCCAACTTGACCCGTGATATTTTAAGCTTGTCAATGATAGGTCTATAAATTGGCCCTACAATTAAAGGCGTGCCAAGATCAGAGAAAAAGATGGCAATCCCCGTTAGCCATGTGGCGATTTGCGCTTTAAAGCGATTGGTAATGATATGGGTCATTTTCGTGGCAAAGGCCACCGCCCCGCCCGATTTTTCGATAAGAGCGACAAAGCCCCCTATAAAACACATCAGCACTAAAATTCCCGCGTTGCTCGGGGACGTCATTTGCGGCACAAAATAATCTGAGACCATTAAACTTAACGTCATGACGGGATTAAAACCGTTTAAAATAATAACTCCACAAAAAACCCCGCTGAACAAGCCGATGATCACATTTTGCGTCCAGACGGCAATGCCTAAGGTTATGATAATTGGAATGACTGACAGAAAGCCATAATCTACAGGCGGCACATTTATTCTCCCTCTATTTTTTACTCATACTAAAGTAATTTACAATTTTAGAAAGTCTGAAAATAAGCTTTTCTATTGCTTGGCTTATTAGAAAGACTATGATTAACTTAAAAGAAAAATAGGGAGAGAAATAAATGAGCACTTTAACCAAATTGCTTGCCATTTTTACTGTTATGCTTTGTGCCGCCTGCTCATCTAACGATCAGGATCAAGAGCTTGCAGGGCCAGATTATACAAAGACATATGATCTTTATATAGCAGGAGGCACTATCGTTGATGGGTCTGGTGAGCCATCTTATATGGCCGATGTCATAGTCAGTGGTGATAAAATCGCCTATGTTGGTGCTATTGATGCCACAAAAATAAAGGCTATCCAAACCCTCGACGCTTCTGGAAAAGTTGTCTCGCCTGGTTTTATTGATGCTCACTCCCACGGCGATCCTTTGCGTGAAGATAACGACAATTTGAGAAACTTTCTCCGTCAAGGTATTACCACTGTGATGCTCGGTCAAGACGGCGGCAACCCTGGCTCCAATGATAAAATTTCCTTTCGTGACTGGATAGATGCGGTTAATGCAAACGGCACCGGCCCCAATGTGGCAACCTTAGTAGGCCACGGCACCATTAGAAAACTGTCCGGCGGCGGTGAAAAAGACAAGGTCAGCGCCGAAGACCAGATTAAAATGGAACAATTACTGATTGACGCCATGAAAGCGGGGGCATACGGCTTAAACACGGGCCTTGAATATGTGCCGGGCCGTTATGCAGACGCCGCCGAAATGGCTGGCCTTGCTAAAGTGGTGGGGGCAAATGATGGCCTGATCAGTAGCCATATCCGTAATGAAGATGATGACAAGGTAGAAGCCTCGATTGCTGAATTGATTGAACAAGGAAAATATGCTCGTGTTAATGCATCGCATATTAAAGTTGTCTACGGTAAAACGCGCGCTCAAGGCGAAGCGGTGCTTAAACAAATTCGAGACGCCCGCGCATCGGGCATTGACATCACCGCTGATGTTTATCCTTATCTCGCTAGCTTTGGTGACATGAGCTATCTTTACCCCGAATGGGCAAAACGTGAATTTGAATTTAATGATGCCGTCCAAAACCGCCGCAAAGAATTTGAAGAATTCCTGCGTGCCAAAATAATCCGCCGCAACGGCCCGGGGGCTATTTTGGTATCATCGGGCGAATTTTCTGGTAAAACGGTGGCGGAAATTTCAGAAATTACGGGCAAAGACCCAGAAGATATTATCATTGATTATGGCCATAATGGGCCGCGAACTGCCCATTTTATCATGACAAAAGAAACTCAGGACGCTTTTATTACCGCCCCTGATGTTTCAATCTCAACAGACGGTAGTCCCACCATGCGTCACCCCCGGTCTTTTGGATCTTTTCCCAAGGTAATAGAAGAATATGTAGTGCGTGACAAACTTCTGTCCTTAGAACTGGCCATCAATAAAATGACCGGCCAAACCGCCCATATATTCCGTCTGAAAAGCCGCGGTCTGCTTAAACAGGGTTACGGCGCTGATATATTGGTCATGGATATTCAAAATGTAAAAGCCAATACTACTTGGACAGATATTTACGCACCACCCACAGGTTTTGATTATGTGATTGTTAATGGACAGGTCACAGATACGTCAGCAAAATCATCTGAGCCAACTTATGGCCGTGTACTTTTAAAAACTAAAGGGGACTAACGCTATGATAAAGAATGTTTTTTATGCTTTCATATCTTTTGCTTTTATTTTAAATGCTCATGCTCAAGATAATGTATCAGTGGCAGACGCTTGGGATCATGTCAGCGATGTTATGAAAAAAGACTTTGTAACGTCTGAGACTGTCGGCGGTAGTTTATATTATTTGCGAGACGGAAAAACGTACGGGGCTTTAAGTCTTGGGTTTGCTGATTTAAAAACCAAACGCAAGGTCGATGAAAACACCATTTTTCACTGGGCTTCTATTACCAAGACTTTTACAGAAATTGCCCTGATGCAATTGGTAGAGGAGGGTAAGGTTAAGTTGTCTGATCCAATTATTAAATATTTGCCTGAGCTTAAAAAAGTCCATAACCCCTATGGGCCTATGGAGGATATTACCTTACAAATGCTGATCAGTCATTCTTCTGGATTTAGAGATGGATCATGGCCGTGGACTTCTGGTGAAGATTGGATGCCGTTTGAGCCTACTAATTGGCAGCAAATTGTTGCCATGCTGCCTTATATGAAAATTAATTTTAAGCCAGGATCACAATATCAATATTCCAACCCAGCCCTTATCTTCATTGGTAAGGTTATCGAACAGATCGCTGGCGAGGATATTGAAATTTATATTCATAAAAATATCCTGCTGCCGCTCGGAATGCATCATAGTTATTTTGATACAACGCCAAGACATCTGCTTAAATATCGTTCCAATAATTATTTCGTGGTTGACGGCGTTATTGATGAACAGGGCCTCGATTTCGATACGGGCATAACCACCTCTAACGGCGGTTTAAATTCACCGCTCACGGATATGTCTAAATATTTTAACTTCTTACTTGGTGTCGGAGATAAACAACTCTACGAGGGTATAATAAAACGCAAAACACTGGAAAATATGTGGAAGCCCGTGGTCCCCATTGATGACAATGATGGCTGGGTTGAGCAAATGAGCAATGGATTTTTTCTTTATGACCATAAAGCCAGTAAAGCACATTATATCGGCCATACCGGAAGTCAGGCCGCATATTATTCATTCTTTTATTTAAATCCCAAAACAAATTCCGCCGTGATCATGGTCACCAACAGCCGGCCGAAAACCACAGAACGTAAATATATCTATTCCATGAGAAAGCTTATATTTGATACCTTATTATACAAGTAATTACCCATTAAGGCGCCAACTTTTATAAGCGTCTTGTAACTGAAACAACCAGTATGCCGTTTGTGCAATGACCGAGCCAAACGGCCTACCTGCATATGTAAGCCCATAAGGTTCAAAGAGTTTATAACGTTCGTCACCATTTGCAATGGCGTCCGAGACAACTTCGCCACCCGCCACGGTCGCGGTCATTCCTGAACCGCCAAAGCCCTGATTATACCAAAACCCCGGTTCCAATTCGCCAATTTGCGGCATTTTGTGAACGGGGTAGCCCATAAAGCCGCCCCATGCCACATCAGCCCTAGCCCCTTTTAATTGTGGGTATACATGAAGCAAATCAGTCATCATGATTTTTTCAAGCTTTGCCCCTGTCGGGTTAAACATAGAGACCCGCCCACCCCAAAAAAGACGCGTATCGGCAAGGGTGCGATAATAATTTGAGGAAAAGCGATTGTCGCTAACACCATAAGGGCCTTCAATAGCAGACTTTAATCGATCACCAATCGGCTCGGTAAGAAGAACATAAGTCGCCACAGGCAAAGTCGCGGCAGACAACTTAAAATTCAAATCACCAATATAAGCACTACAGCACATAACAATTTGATCGGCAATAACCGCTCCATGTTTTGTCATCACTTTCCAGCCATTGCCATGTTTTTTAATATTGATCACAGGGGA